>Ga0157374_10002581_pt1 | contig 15273 bp, 10 predicted proteins | sample M25metaG_FD_115308 | JGI IMG/M metagenome (GOLD analysis project Ga0157374, IMG submission 115308) | Miscanthus rhizosphere microbial communities from Kellogg Biological Station, Michigan, USA - M2-5 metaG | ecosystem: Host-associated > Plants > Roots > Rhizosphere > Soil | place: USA: Michigan...
AAGAGCGATTTAACCCGGGCGTTCTGCTGCGGCCGGGCTTCGATCCTCTCCGCTCCGACTTGCGCTTCCAAAACCTTGTGCACCGCGTTGGCCTACCCGGGTGAGATCTGGGAGCGATGCACGGGTGATGCAGGCCGCCCTCTGGTAGATGGCAGAACTGATTCCGTTTTACATACTCCGTTCGGAACGATGAGTGAAATTGAGATGTTACAACAGCCTTGGCTCGCACCCCGTTTATGCCTTGGGCAGTCTAAGGCATTCATGTAAATTACCTCTTCATGAGACAACTATTCTCGATAGCCGTCGTGGCTCTCTCGGCGGCCGCCATCGCCTCAGGGCAACAGCCGGGCGCGAGCAGAGATCCAAAAACGGTCGTTGAGCAGGTCATCAGGAAACTGGACAACGAACGCATCCAAGCGCAGATCCGCGCGGATGCGGCGGCGCTAGAACGGATCTACGCTGATGACTTCATCGGAGTGGGGCCGAGTGGGACAGTGCGAACTAAACCACAGGTGATTTCAGATTTCACGTCAGGTGATCTGAAATTTCGATCCATCACTACCGATGATGTTCAAGTGCGCGTTTATGGAGATGCGGCGGTAGAGACTGGCCGCTCAACAATGGATGGGCAAGATAAAGGCAAGGCAGTTCCCCACGACAGTCGCTTTACCAGAGTGTGGGTAAAGCAGCAAGGGCGCTGGCGATTGGTCGCCAACCATTACTCGTCCAATACGTCGCATCCATAAAGATGATTGTCGGCGGTAACCAGAAACTAGAGCAGGCGATCAGAGAGCCCGGGACGTAGTGCGCATCCCATGAAAGTCGTAGAATGTCGGATTTCCGACGTCATGATTGTGGAAATAAAATACAGCAAATAGCCTTTTGTTCGGCAGCTAGTACACGCTGCAGACCAGGCCTCGACGAGTTGCTGGAGGATTGTCGCCGTCGAGTAGTCGACGTAGTTATGGTTTGGAAGTTCGACCGATTTGCTCGTTCGCTGAAGAATCTGATTGCTGGCCTCGAACTATGCAGGGCACTTGGTATCGATTTTGTATCGGTCACTGAAGCGGTCGACACCTCGCTCCCAGCGGGAGAAATGCTGTTCCAGATGATTGGAGCTGTTGCCCAGTTCGAAAGATCATTGATTGCGGAACGTGTGAAATCAGGTTTGGCGAATGCACGGCCCAACGGAAAAATCCTAGGCAGGCCGCCGTTGCGCAAATTGACGCGTAAAGAGGTTGCTGATCTTAGGAAGCGACGTCCTTCCATGGCGTGTTACCTAGCAAGCTTGCGGGACGACCGTTCGTGATCCCGTTGCCATTGTTGGCTGCCCATTAAGCAAGTCTTCGTGGGCATCTCTCTGGCGGGAAGTAAGCCAGAACCTGATACTCATCAGGACTACCTGACCACAATTAAGACCCGGTGGCAGTCATGGCAACCTCTCACGTGATTCAACCCGCGGAATCGGCTCTTTGGCTTTAATATCCTGAAAGATTTGCAACTCATGCTGTGCTTGGTCCATTTTTCCCGCCCGGCGGTACAATCTCGCGAGGGCATAGTGAGGATCGGAATATGCCGGGTCAAGAGCAGCGGCCCGCTTCAGCTCCTCGACCGCCGCTGGTATCTTGTTTTGCTTCTGAAGCAGGACGCCGAGTTGATAGTGACTCTGCGCGAAGTCCGCATCAAATTGCAAAGACTCCCGGAAAAGAGGCTCTGCTTCTTCAAGGCGATCAAGCTTCGCAAGCAATGCACCCAAATTCATGGGAGGCCATGGTGAACGGAAGTTGGGGTCACGGTTCAGCCGGACTGCGTTCTGATACTGCTCGATTGCTGCATCGTTTTTTCCTAGCGCTTCAAGGCATAGGCCCAAATTGTCATATGCCTTCATAAACCCGGGATCGTCAGCAATCGCGTTTTTAAAGTTGGCGATAGCAGCAGGCACGTTTTGGCCGTCGTACTCCAGTCGCCCCTGCCAGTACGGGTATAGCGGATTTCGAGGATTGGCCTCAGCTAGTTTCTCTAACTCAAGCCGAGCCCACGACGGGTGTTGAAGAGATATGTATGTCATCGCCAGCGTGAAGCGATCCCGTTCTTCCAGCGGTTGTAGCGCTTCGCTTTTTTTCAGGGCGATGGCTGCATTCAGGTATTTTCCGTCGACAAAAAATATCCGGCCAAGGTAATCGTAAATTTGCGGCACTTTGGGATGCTGATCTATGGCCCTCAAGAGTACTGCTTCGGCGCTGGCGTAATTATGGGACTTTAGCGCGGCTTCAATTTCTTGCCGCGCCGATGGATCGAGGGGCAGATCGTTCACTGCAGCTTCCAAGGAAGCGACGGCAGGAATCTGTTCCGCTTGAAGATGCACGGAAGCCGGAACGAGGCAGGAAGCCGCCAGCAGAACAAGGTAGAGGCATTGCCCTACAGCTCGCCGGCGTTGAATGGGACACATAAAACTATGACCGTTTTGTTCGTTTCTAGCCCGCGTTCCGAGCGGCAATCAGGTCGCGAACGAACTTCAAATTACGGTGCATGTCCGCCTCAACCGATACCGGACAGTCAGTCTCGAGTTGAGCCCATCCGTCGAAACCAATGTCGGCGAGGGCGTCGATCACCGCTTTGAAGTCGATCGTCCCTTCGCGAGGTAGTGTGGATTGTCCTTCAGATGCACCTCGCAGATGCGTTCGCCGCCTAACCAGCGAATCTCTTCCACCACGTTGAACCCACCCTTGGTGGAGTTGCCCACGTCATAATAGGTGAGAACGGCCGGCGACTTCGATCGCTCCATGATTCGAACATTGTCACGAGCGGAGATCGTATCTTCGAGGCCGAGAATTACGCCGGACTTCTCGGCCGCGGGTGCCACCTCTTTGAGAATGTCGCCAACTTTGTCCATCTCCGCCGTGGTCTCAAGCGCGCCCTTTCCGAAGAAGGGCAGCAACACCACCCGGACGCCCATTGCTTTTGCGATGGGAATACAGTCAGCCACCCAACGCTGCCCGAGAGGGTCGGACTTCAGATAATTCCGATGCAACATCTCCAGGCACAGCGACTCAATCGGCATGCCCACACGCTTGGACTCGTCAAGAAAGGTTTCCTGTAGCGCCGGGTTTGAGAGCGGCAACTTGTCAGTCGTCACCTTTCCGATGCTGACTTGCACACCGTCGAAGCCCAACGATTTGGCGAGAGCAATGGACTCGACCTTGTCTTCCAGTTTCAGGTTCCAGTCGGTAACTCCGACTTTGAACTTGACCTTCGATTTGGCGGCAAACGCTGGTAAGACCGAAGCCGCAACCGTTGCGGAAACGCCAAGTTCGATGAAGGTACGTCGAGTCAGTTTTTGCATGTTGTGAATAACCTACCAGTGCAGGATGATACGGCTCGTGCGCTTACGAGAAACAAATCAGTGGCCGAGCTGGTGGCAAGTCGCGCAGTCCGCTCGTGCCCCACGCTTCTGATGGCAATCCCGGCAAAAATTCATACTGGTCGAGACTTCTTTCTGTAGCACATCGCGCGTCTCGACCGGTCCGTGACACTCGACGCACTTCAATCCCGCCTTGGTGTGCGTCGAGTGACCAAAGAAGACAAAATCAGGAACAGTGTAGACCGGCACCCAGGCGATTGGCTTGCCCTTCTCCGACGCCTCCCGAAGTTTCGCGATCTCCGGGCTGTCAGCCTTGACCGTCTTATGGCACTTCATGCAGAAGTCGACGGACGGGATCGTTGCATCGTCGCCTTTATCAACTCCGCTGTGGCAGAAGTTGCAGGGCAACCCGACGTCCGTCGCGTGAGTCTTATGACTGAACGTCACGGGCTGCGGAGCAACAGACTGGGGAAGCTTTTCTTCCTGCTGCCCTGAACCAGATTCCTGGGTGAGCGCAAAAGCGCAGAGAAACAACCCGACCAGCAGTAAGCTTCCGAGCCAAAACCTTCCGCCCCTGTTCTTCGCCCGCCAAAAATCCCATCTCACTTCGTACCGGCCTCGCCTTTGGGCAACGCGAATGCAACGATCTTGCCCGTAAAGACTTTATCGTACTTGTTGCCACCGCCTGCCGGAATCACCACGAACTGCCTTCCGGACTTCTTCCCCATGTAAGTCGCGGGAGTGGCGAAGCCGCTTGCAGGTAGGGCGGCGGTCCATATTTCCTCGCCCGTATCGCTATTGAAAGCGCGGAACTTTCGGTCGCTGGTGGCCGCGATAAAAACCAGGCCTCCGTCCGTGACCATGGAGCCACCGATATTGGGCGTGCCCGTTTTGGGGATCCCACGCTGCTTCAACTCGTCGAATTCGCCCAGGATGGAGTGCCACCGAATGCCTCCAGTATTGAGATCGACGGCGTAGAGCGACCCCCAGGGCGGTTGCTGGCAGGGATAGCCATCCTTGTCTGTGAAGAACTCATACTTGGTGGCCTTCAACGCATACGGTATCGCCGACCCTTCCTTGCGTTTCACCATGCGAAAGAGTCCACCGACATCCATCGAGTTCACGAACAGCAAGCCTTTATTGCCATCAAAGGAGGCGCCGCCATAGTCGGGTCCGCCGTTTAAACCGGGAAACAGCGCCTGGTCTTGCTCCCCGATGGTGTCGAAAACTTTCACGTCAAGTTTTGCACCCTGCGTGTTGGCGAGACACTCGGAGCGTGACTCCGGCGTAACGTTGGTGAGTTCCGCCGCGGTCATGGACTGCCGGGCAATCGGTGGCGTCACTACGGGATAAGGCTGCGTTGGCGAACTCTCTTCACCGGGTAAAGTGCTCTTCGGCACGGGACGCTCTTCCACCGGATAGAGTGGCTTGCCAGTTTCGCGATCGAGCACAAACACGAACCCTTGCTTTGTTATCTGAGCCACAGCGGGAATTGTTTTTCCTTCACGCTTAACCTCCGCAAGGACCGGAGCCGCAGGCAAGTCGTAGTCCCACAGATCGTGATGGAGAGTCTGATAGTACCAGCGCATTTTGCCGCTTTTGCAATCCAGCGCAACCACGCTATCGCCAAACAGGTTCGCGCCTTTGCGATCGCCGCCGTACATATCGTAGGAAGGCGACGTCAGGGGAAGAAATACGAGAGACCGTGCTTCGTCCACCGTCATGAAAGACCAGACGTTCAATCCTCCGCGATCTTTCGTGGAGCCGGGCTCCCAGGTTTCGCTTCCAGGTTCTCCCTCGCGTGGCACAGTATGGAACCGCCAAAGTTCTTTCCCGTTTCGCGCATCGAAGCCTCGCACATCACCGTTGGGGCCCCGAGGTTGCCCGTCGCTCACCATGCTGCCCGCCACCACCACGTCGCCACAAACCGATGTGGGGGAGGTAAGGCCGTACTGCAACTGGGGAAATCCATCTGCCATTCCGGCCCGCAAGTCTAATTCTCCGGCGTCGCCGAACGCAGGGTCGAGCTTTCCTGTCTTTGCATCGACTGCCCAGAGCCGCCCCTGGACGTCACCAAGGTAAAGCAGCCTTTTCTTGCCGTCAGTCCAGGTAGACACTCCACGGTTCACGTAGAGATTCCGCCGGACTTTTCGATCAAAGCCGGAGTCGAAGACCCACAGTTTCTCGCCGGTCTCAGCATCGAGAGCGAACAGGCGACTCATCGGCGACGGGATGTACATTACTCCGTCTATCACAAGCGGAGTGGCCTCGAACGCAGAGCGCGATGGTAGGTTCGATCCATCGCTCCAATCCTCCGTATCGAAAGTCCAGGCCACCTCGAGCTTCGAAACGTTGGTGCGGTTGATCTGGGTCAGCGGAGAGTGACGGTTGCCGCCCTGGTCTCGGCCAACATTCGGCCAGTCCTGGCTCGAAATAGATTTTTGAGCGAACGCCGGAAAGCTGGAGAGCACAAGAAGAATAAGAACCTGAAGAACGAGAGCCATGCCAGAACACCCCTGGTGATTGTAGTAGTGCTGGTTTCAGTCTGCCGGAATAAAACCCCTAACATGGGATTTTGGCGCATCGATACCTGTTCGATGCGCCATCGTCCCCGAGCCGTGACCTTGCCGCGTCAGAATAGAAGCTTCAGTGCAAACTGAATATTTCTGGGGGTGCTGACGTTTCCGTTCCACTGTCCAAAGGTCGGACTCGCGATGTCAGTGTCGAAAGCGGTCGAACCGAAGCAACGCGTCTCGCAGACAAATATGTGCTGGTTAAAGGCGTTGAAGAACTCAGCCTGGAAGCGCATTCCAACCCGCTCCGTGATTGGAATGTTCTTGATGATACTGATGTCCGTATTCGAAAATCTGGGTCCGCGCAAAGAGCTGACCCGTGGGCCGTCGCCGAAGTTGAAATTGAAAGAGCTTGGGTCCTGGAATCCAGCCTGGCTGAGCAGCGGGCCCTTCGCCGGATTGAAATCGTTCGGACTTTGCAGGAACGGGTCCGTACCAGTCTGCGAAGGAATGCAACCTACCTCGAACTGTGCAGGTATGTTGCAGTTACTCGACCGGAAGAAGAATGGCGTACCGGATGAGACCTTGATCAGCGTAGACAACTGCCATCCGCCAATCACCCTGTCTACCGCCCCGCCCGTGTTGATGAAGCGCTTGCCTTTTCCGAACGGGACCTCATAGAGAGTCGAGAAGTTAAAGCTATGCGGAACGTCATCGATGGAAAGAGCCTTGTTCCGGCTGCGCTGGAAAGCCGAGATGACGCCGGTGGCTCCCAGGTTTCCGTTGGCCAGCGATGAAGCCTGGATGTAATCAGAGTCTGTCAGCAGCTTGGAGAAGGTGTAGGTCGCCAGGAACCACAGCCCTTTCGAAGAGCGATGCTCCGCCTTCACCTGCAGCGAGTGGTAAGTGGAATTGCCGACGTTCTCGTTCACTCCGGTAAGGGAGCTGCAGTACTGAGGGAACGGAAGCAGCGCTTGTGCCACTGAAGGAGCGCATGCCTGCATCTGTTCCGTCCAACCCGGATAAGGTTCTGGAACTCCGTCGAGCACGGTCTGGCCCGGCTGGAATTCGTCAAACAGTTGCTGTCCCTTCGAGAGCAGTGAAGGGTTCAATACGTTGATCGGCGCAACGTCAGACAGCAGGCGCGTTCCTTTGTTCGCGACATACGCCGCGCTGATGTAGAAGTTGTTCGTGAACTGGTGGTCTACCGTGAAGTTCCACTGTTGCGAATACGGCAGACGGTTGGCGTCGAAAGGACGATACAGCGGCCCGCCTTGTCCGTTCAGAAACGAAGGACTGATGACCGGAGTCTTCGGCAGGTTCGAGGGGAAACCCTGACTGAGGATCATGGCCGGAGTCAGGCCACCCTGGCTGCTCGAAAGAGTTGGAGTGGTATTGAACCCGTCCTGCGCGACGCCACCGTTCCAGCCGGGATAAAACGCCTGGCTGTAGAAGATGCCGTATCCGCTGCGAATAACTGTTTTTGGTGACAGTGAATACGCGATGCCAAGGCGCGGCGAGAACGCATGGTAGTAAGTCTTCTCCGGATGACGATGGCCATAGCTGGCATTGCCCCACTTGCTTCCAGCAAAAGCCAGCGTGCCCGGCAAACCGCCCGCGCCCGGATTGGGGGCAGTGGGATCGAGGAATGACATGTTGTCGTAGCGCTCGATCGAAGGCGTGCTTACGTCCCAGCGCATGCCATAGGTGACGCTGAGCTTGTTCGTCGCCTTCCACGTGTCGCCTGCGTGCAGCGCCCACAGTTTGCCGCGCGCATAGAGAGTGTCGACATTGTTGAAGCTGACGTTGGCATTGTCCACGCCGCCCAGGATGAAACTCGCAATCGGGTTGCCGCTGTTAATTCCCAAAAGCCCGGTGGTCAGGTCGGCAAAACCAAACGTGCCTGACTCGTTGTTGTTGTTGCGGAGATTGTTCTGCAACGTGCGCAGTTCTCCACCAAACTTGAAAGTATGGCTGCCGTGAGTCCATGAAACCAGGTCGTTCAGGATGCTGGTTGGCCGGGACTCGTGATGCAGCACATCGCTTCCCATGGAAAGGAACCCATCACTGAAGTTGATCTGGGGCGGCGCTTTGTAGCCCGCCGCTCCCGGGATCTTGGGCAAATCGTCTACGAATGGAGCGTCGTTGGAAAGCTCGCTGCCGCGGAAGTCTAGATACCCATAATTGAAATTGTTGAGCAAATTCGGAGTGAAAGTATGGTCCCAGTTCATACGGATTACCCACGGACCAATCTCTCCTCCATCGGGCAGTAAAAGAGTCTCGTTGCTGATCTGGAAAGGAAGTGTCGAGACCTTGGCAAACACGGTGTCGTGATAGTGCAGGTTGGCCGCAACGTGGTCTTTCTGGCCGAAGTAGTCATCGATACGGATGTCGTAGTTTTGCCGGTGGTCCGTGCCGGCGCCACTGATATCCGAGATCGCAACCGGTGAAACGAAATTGTTCAGGGCTCCGGGAAAGGTTGGGTTCGGCAGAAACTTGAACCACTGATTCGCCAGCGAATTCTGTAGTCGAGGATCAGTGGAGCAGATCACGTTCGGATGCGTCCCGTCGCATCCCATGAACTGCTGACGGAAGAACGGAAGATTCGTGGGTCCTTGCGGCTGATTTGGGTCGTACGCCGGGTTCGCCGTGGTCGTCGCCGGATCGTAAATCGGGATCAGATTCCCCGATGAATCGGTCCAATCGCTGAAATCGCCTTGCCGTTCCTTCAATGACGGAATACTGACAATCGGGAACACCGTTCCGCCTCGGATCGTCCAGCGTTCCACGTTGACAAAGAAGAAAGCCTTGTTGAAGTTCGACCAGATGCCGGGAATCTTGATCGGCCCGCCCAGGCTTCCTCCGAACTGGTTCTCGATGTCCTTCGGCTTATTCGGAGATCCCCACTGCGTGGCGTTCAGGGCATTGTTGTGCAGATATTCCCGCAGGTCGCCGTGGAACTGGTTCGTGCCCGACTTGGTCACCATGGTGATGACACCTGAAGTCGTCGTCCCGTATTGCGGCTCGTAAGTGGAAGTGAGCACGCTGACTTCGCTGATGGCCTCCGGCGAGATCGGATAATCGCTGTGGATGGCCACAACTCCACTCTGGCTCATCAGGCCTTCCTGCATCGACGCGCCGTCGAGCGCGGCTTCATCGCCCATCTTCATGCCGCCGTTGATTCTCGTCTCAAACGGATTATTACCGGCGCCGGTATTCACGCCCGGAAGGATCACAACAAAAGAAGCTGCCGAACGGGAGCTTCCCGAGACGTTCAGAGGAAGGTCTTTAAGTACATCCGGGCTGATTTCTCCCTTATGCGACGCATCGTCGTGATTGATGGGGGAAGCCGCGGCGCTCACCTCAACCGTCTGAGTTTCGGCTCCGACCGACAAAGTCACGTCGATCGTGGCCGAGTCGTTGAGAGCAAGCACGATTCCCTGCTGGACGTACACGGTAAATCCAGAGGCCGCCACTTTCAGGTTGTAGGCGCCCGCCTGCAGGTTGCTGAAACGAAACAGGCCATCCGAACTACTGACGGTCACTTTCTCGGTCGCCGTGCTGGTAGAAGTCAACGTAAGATTGGCCTTCGGAACTACGGCCCCTGTCTGGTCCTTCACGGTGCCACTCAAGCTGGAGTTTGTACTTTGAGCTGCTGAGCTAATCGATAGAATCAGTACGATTCCGGTGAGCAGAAGCAGGCCGGCTTGCCTGCGGAAATATGAAGACATACGGGGTCCTCCTAGTTGAAACGATTCAAACTTGGAGCGAAACTATCGCCCCTGATAGATCGTTGTCAAGAAAACAAGTCGAACTTTTTTATTAGATTTAGCAATTTAATTATAGAAATTACCAATCAGTACTACGTTTCGTGAATACTCTCGCAATGCCGGCTCAGACACGACGCGTCGCTCTGATCTACGACGCGAAACTCCCCTACGACCTAAAGGTAATAAGCGGGATTGCCAGGTACGTGCAGGAAGGCGCTGAGCTCAACATCTATATCGAAGAAGACGCTCTCAAAAGCCAGAGATTGCCGGACCTCAGGTCGTGGCACGGCGACGGCATCATCGCTGATTTCGATGATCCCGGCGTGGCCGCTGCGGTCTCTCGCGCCAGGCTTCCCGTTGTGGGCTTTGGCGGCGGCTATGGCTGGTACTCTCGCCAATCGGCGATCCCCTATTTTTTCAGCAACCAGACTGCGGTGTCGAATCTAGCGGCTGATCATCTGGTCGAGCGCGGTTTCCGGAACTTCGCCTACTGTGGCTTACCGCCTACCCGCGCGAATCTTTGGGGGGAGGAGCGCTGTCAGGCCTTTGCCAAACGACTCGAGACCCGCGGATTTTCCTGTCACATCTATCCTGTTGTGCACAGAACCACTCGCCAATGGACTTCCGTACTCGCATCCCTCGCTGCGTGGCTGAAGACTCTGCCCAAGCCGGTCGGACTTATGGCCGCCAACGACAAACGTGCCCGCCATGTTCTGGAAGCTTGTCACACTTACGGTTTGCAGGTGCCTGAAGAAGTGGCCGTCATCGGAGTCGACAACGACGAAGTGCTCTGTGAACTAAGCTCTCCGCAACTCAGCAGCGTCGAGCAGGATGCCAAACGCATCGGATACGAAGCGATCGCTTTGTTGGATCGTTTGATGGGCGGGGAGAAGGCGCGGCAGCGTCACTTTTTCATCGAGCCTCTGGGCGTTGTGACTCGCGGTTCAACGGACATCCTGGCTGTCGAGGACCGCCTCGTCGCCAAAACCATTACATTCATTCAGTCCGCTGCATCCCAGGGAATCCGGGTTCGGGATGTGGTCAACTCTCTTGCGATTTCGCGGTCCAGTCTTGAAACTCGTTTCAAGGCCGCCACAGGACACTCAATCAGTGCAGCGATTCGAAGATCTCAATTGCAACGCGCCCAGCGCATGATTGTGGAAACCAATCTCGCGATGAAGGAAATCGCCGCTGTAACCGGATTCAAATCGGTGCAGCACATGACCACTTTATTCGGAAAAGCCTTCGGACGGACTCCCGCCAAGTACCGCAAAGCCATCATTGAGTGAGCTAACATGGTTACGGCACAAGACTTAAAGACGCAATGAAAGCATTCAAGATCACGGTGTCGTCCCGCCAGGATTCACAAGACAAATAATGGAGAAGAGCACACGTCGACGAGTCTTGCAGCTTCTGGGTGCAGCTTCGTTAGGAGCTACCGGAGAATTATTCTTGCCACGACCCCTGCGCGCTCTGGCTCAGAACGTCAAGGTGCAAGTGCACGAGGAGCCTGGGAGCGCGCTCTTCGAACCAGTCTCGGCATCTACGAGTGGCATTGCGTGGCGACACGTCAATGGACGTTCCCCCGACTACTACCTGCCAGAAACTACGGGAGCAGGCTGCGCGTTTCTTGATTACGACAACGATGGATGGCTGGACGTCTACCTCGTCAATAGTGGACGTTGCGATTTCTACGAACCCAATCCGCCGCTAAAAAATGCTCTTTACCACAACAACCGGGACGGCACTTTTACCGAGGTGTCAGATAAGGCGGGCGTTGCGGGAGACGGCTACGGAATGGGCGCCGCCGTCGGCGACTACGATGGCGACGGCTTCCCCGATATCTACGTAACCCAGTACGGAAGAAGCATCCTCTATCACAACAATGGGAACGGAACCTTCACTGACGTCACGGAAAAAGCGGGCGTTGCCGCTCCCGGGTGGGCGTCGAGCGCAGTATGGTTCGACTACGACAACGATGGACGCCTCGACCTTTTCGTCTGCCGCTTCGTAGACTTCAATAAATCCGCCAACAAGTTCTGCGGCAATCAACAGACCCACGAACGCTATTACTGCCTGCCCTCGGTTTATCCTCCGTCTCGCAGCTGGTTGTTCCACAACAATGGCGATGGAACTTTCAGCGATGTGACCGAGTCTTCCGGAATTGGCAAAGCTCTGGGAAAGGCATGGGGTGTGGTCGCCACGGACATTAATAATGATGGCTGGATGGACTTGTTCGTAGCCAACGACAAAGAGCCCAATTTTTTCTTCCTGAACCAGGGCAACGGCAAGTTTGCGGAAATCGGATTGTCCGCCAACGTCGCCTACAGTGAGGACGGCCGCGCCCGTTCCGGCATGGGCGTGGACGCGTCCGACTACGATCAGGACGGCTGGCAGGATCTGGTCGTTACCAACGTAGATCAGGAAATGTATTCCCTCTACCACAACAGTCATGACGAAACGTTCACCGATAAAGCCAGCGCCTTCGGTATCGGCAGCGTAACTCGTCTGATGAGCGGATGGGGAGTGAAGTTTTTTGACTACGACAATGACGGCAATAGCGATCTCTTCATCGCCAATGGCCATCCCGATGACCACGTTGAGCAATACACCAGAGGAGTAACTTACGAAGAACCGCTGCTGCTTTTTCGCAACTCAGGAAACGGATTCGAAAACGTCAGCGCCAAAGCAGGCGCCGTTTTTCAGCAAAAATTCGCGGCTCGCGGAATGGCCGTCGGCGACTTCAACAACGACGGGGCCATCGACGTCCTGATCGCAGTAAACAATGGCCCGCCTCTCCTGCTGAGGAACACCGCGCCCCGCGGAAACCACTGGCTGGGAGTGCGTCTTGTCGGGAAGCGCTCCAATCCGGATGCGATCGGCGCACGCATTACTTGGCAGGCACAGGACTTGAAGCGCACCCGCCTCAAGACCGGCGGCGGAAGCTATCTGGCTTCACACGATCCGCGCGAAGTTCTCGGTATAGGAAATCGTACGAAAATCGATCGCCTGGAGATTCGCTGGCCGCGCCCCAGCGACAAAGTTGAGACCTTCACGAATTTGCCGGTCGATCGGTACATCACGATCGTAGAGGGACAGGGCATCAAGTAAGTCTGGTGCTTATGCTCTTTACTAGAGCAAACACACTGCACTCTTGTCATTCCGAGCCAGCCTATCGGCGAGGAATCTGCTTGCTGCCGGCGCGGGAACAGCAGATTCCTAGCGCGGCAAAATCGCGCTTCGGAATGACAATCGTTCAAAACTCCGGGTCATCCCTTCAATTCGGACGCACTTCAACCGTCCTCCAGAGCAACTGCTCATCTTCCTCCCGTTTCTTCTTGATCTCATCGAAACGCACCTGCTGATCGGAAGCACGCGGATCTTTTGTTTTCTGATACAGAACCAACAGGTTCGCGTTCACTCGAAAATTATTGGAGTCGATCGCAAACGCACGCTGCAACTCATTGCTCGCGTCTCCATACCGTTCGAGCTTGATATGCACCTGACCTAGCTCAGCCAGGGCATCGACGAAACTCGGATCGGCAGCAACCGCCTGCTTCAATTCGGTCTCGGCTTGCAGCAGATTGTCCTGCAGCTTGGCAATGCGGCCAAGAAAGTAATGCACACCGGGCGCCGTCTCTGGCACGCCTTCGACGGTCCGCAGGTTTTTCGTGGCGGCTTCATAATTTGCCAAATAGAAATAGGCCACGCCCAGAGCAAACCGTCCGCGCGGATCATCCGGCTTATGCTGGATGTACTTCTCGAAATAGGGAATGGCCTGTGTCGGATCGCGGCCATTCACCGCCACCGCTCCCAGTGCGTAGTTGTAATACGCATTTTCCGGATCAATCCGCACTGCTTCATCCAGCGACTTGCGCGCCTCGAGCGGCAGGTTCAATTCAATGCAGACCACGCCAAAAAAGAAATGGATGCCGGCATTGTTAGGATCAAGATCGCGCGCATGCGCCAGATATCCCAGTGCGCCATCGCGATCATGTTGCTGGTATGCCACGCGCGCCAGCTCGCTGAGTATCTCGACCGAGGGCGCACCCGTCTGCTCAGCCCGTTCGAGTGTCTCGCGTGCCTGAGGCAGTTTTCCCTGCAGTTGGTAAAGCCCTGCCAGCCTCCATAATCCGTCACGATCCGCGAGTTGACGTTCCACCAACCCCTCAAGCAGCTTTGCGGCGAGTGCCTCATCGTGCGCTTGCACTTGCGGCAAGGCAGCCAGAACATCGGCCTGGCTCAAGTCGGAGCTCTTCAACAATCGTTCTGCGAACTCCGTCGCCAGCGCCGGATGATTCAGCCCGGACTCATCGGCGCACCGGATCGCAAGCACCTGTGCCCGTGCTTGCACGTCCTCTGGGAGCCGGTTGAGGTGATCAAGTGAATTCTGGAACGACCCCTTGGTCGAAAGCAAAGCGGCCGACTGGTAAAGGGCTTCCACGTTGTCCGGCTCGTTTCGGAGAATCTTTTGAAAGACGTCCAGCGCTTGCGCTAGCGCCTTTGGATCTTCCGATGCGTACTGAAGATATAACCGGCCAAGATTGAGGAGAGTGCCGGTAGAGTTCGGTGCGTGCACCAATGCTTTTTTGAAATCAGCTTCGGCGGCGCTTCGGTTTCCCTTCTGCGCCTCGACAATGCCACGGAGGTTATAAAGATTGGGATCAGAAGGAAACTGCTTGATTGCCAGATTCAATTGGCTGCGCGCAGAATCCAGAGCTCCCTGTTGAATTTCCTGTTGAACCCTGGAGAGTAGATCCTGGGGAGCATTGCTACTGCCATGAAGTATGCCGACTAGCAACAGCCCGAGTGTACAGATACTCAACTTACGCGACGACACAATCCGGGCTCCATTGTTCGACTACCTTCAGAATATGGATTGAATTATAACGAACACCGTACGGGCCTTCCCGTCAGTGTCCGAGCGACTGAGCCGCCATTGAGTAGTGGAACCGCCAGGAAAATCAGGGTAGTTTCAATCCGCCCGGGGATTTTTGCTGAATCGAAATTCGGAGTTTGACTACTCCGCGTCCTGAACACAGCGGAAGCCCAGTCCACCGGAGCGGTCCAGGCTGGGCGACGTAAGCAGCAATTTGCCGTGTTCCGTCAGCTTGTACGCCTGCGGGAAATACCATATGGACCCTTGCGGCTGGTAGTAACTGCCGCCGCGCAGTATGCCTGCAATAGTGTGGTCATCGGTGAACTCTTCCGTCCATTGCCACACATTGCCGACCAGGTCCATCACACCGAACGGACTTGCACCCCGAGGATGAGCATCCACGGCATCCGGTCCTCGCATGCTCCGGTTCTTGTCGGGAACCGGCACGGCAGAGGCGTTCCACTCGTTGCCCCAGGGATAAAGCCGCCCGTCGGTGCCTTGCGCCGCGTATTGCCACTCCCACTCGTGCGGCAACCGCTTCCCGGCCCAGGTCGCATAAGTGCGCGCATCCTCAAGCGACACCCAGGTCACGGGCTTGTTTTCCGCGCCAGCCGGATAACTTCCGTTCTGCCAATCGCGCAGGAAATTCAAATCGTCATGCGGATGGTAGTGGGTGGCGTCCATGAACTTTTTGAATTGGCCGTTGGTGACTGGGAATTTGTCTATCCAGAAAGCCTTCACTTGCATGGG
>Ga0157374_10002583_pt1 | contig 15260 bp, 11 predicted proteins | sample M25metaG_FD_115308 | JGI IMG/M metagenome (GOLD analysis project Ga0157374, IMG submission 115308) | Miscanthus rhizosphere microbial communities from Kellogg Biological Station, Michigan, USA - M2-5 metaG | ecosystem: Host-associated > Plants > Roots > Rhizosphere > Soil | place: USA: Michigan...
CCAGCGTCGTCCGGAAATGCAGGACATCGACGTCGCCGACAAGTCTTCAGGCTATGTACCCACTGCGGTTAAAGCTATCTGGATAGCAAACAAGGGATTAAGAAGCTGCTTTGCCGCTCTCGAAATCTATTGCACACAAAAAGACGTCCCTGTTCATCGCATTGGGGTGCATTTAGCAGAGTATAAAGCTTATGACCGGCTTTTCCGGTTACTTGGAAGGGCACCACAGGTAAACCCGGCCTCACCGGTAATGCTATCTGCAAAAAAACCGGGCCCGGTCAGCCATAAATCTTTGATTGGCTTTTCGTCACGTTACTTTGAGCCATTCCAGGTGCTGCGTAACATACTCGATGCGGATCGTTACCTCGAAACCCATTACAATGAAGAAAAACAAAGCAGTTCTTTCCGTTACCTGTATCGTAGCTATCAGAACACCCTTGAGCCGGTAAGCCTTTCCCGGCAAATTACAACAAGAGTGATCGCCTACCTGCGCGATAACCTTTTCCGGCCCGATGAGATCAAGCTTTTAATCCAGGAGCTGCTGCCCGTCGCGCAGTTCTTTGGCGAACGTGCCATTAACGCTATGGAAGGATGGGCAGATCGTGCCCTAAAGTACCAACACCATGCGCACGCGGCAGCCTTGCAGGAGACGGTCAGCGCCTTGAAAAAAGCGCGTCAATTTATTTACCAGGATTTACAGGAATATTACAATAGTCTATATACCGAATCAACACCTAAAGTATTGATGAAAAGCAAATCGCAAATACAGGAATTAGTGCTTGACCTATTCCGCCATACCAACAGTAAAACCGGACATATCGTGATGATGCGGACTGTTAATTTTACTATTTATCATAAGCTCAACCCTAAGGAGCAGGAAATCTTCTCCGATTCGGTCAACGAACTGATCGAAAAAGGATATTTAACTTACGAAAAAAGCAGCCCGGAATGCCTTCGATTAACCGAAAAAGGCTATGACCGGATTTACGATGATGATTTCCAGGAAGAAGAACTACTGCCCGTGATTCAGAAAAAAAAGCTGCCGACAACTGACTTTGCAGATGATCTTTACCAGGACGTCCTGACAACGCTGGCCGCTTACGGAAAAGATCTGGAAACGAAACCGAGGGTTTACAGCAGGCAGGATGAAGAGGGCCTGCGGGATCATTTCCTGACCATGCTCGCCAGCCGTTATGAAAGAACTACTGCTACCGGCGAAACTTTTAATAAAAATGGTAAAACGGATATCCTTTTAAAGGATGACCGGGGCAATAACCTTTTTATTGCTGAATGTAAATGGTGGAAAGGGCCAGTTATCTTCCACAGTACCATCGGTCAACTGTTCGATAATTATGTAACCTGGCGCGACACTAAACTCGCCCTAGTGTTTTTTGTGGATAACAAAGACTTTTCCAATGTACTTAACCAGATTGTGGACGAAGCCGCTTTACATCCGTACTTTGTGAAGTTCGTCAGCAAAAAAAATGACTCTGAATTCCGTTTTATGTTCAGACAGAAAGACGACGCCAACCACGAGGTCAAACTGGAAATATTATTGTTTCATTTTCCCGTAGATGACAACACCTGAAGATACCTCATTTTTTTATCCCTACAAGAATCCCATTAGCAGACAGTTAGCATGCAATAAAAAGTGGTCGACTTTTATTATTTTAATTTTACACCGTTTGCAAATTTGGTCTGTTTTTCTGAATGGCGGAAGGTTTAACCTTTATTTTAAGGTTCGATTTCAACTTAACGTATCAAGAGGCATTTTATCGTCAGATTTCTTACTAAATTTAGCTACAAGTTGATCAACGCTTCAGGGTGATGTGATTAAAGTCATCAGCAAAAACCTCAAATTTTTTCTGAAATAAAAACGAGAGATTTTCATTGGCCGTTGCGAAAAACAATTGTTTTTCATGGACCTGGCTTAACACGATCTCCCGCAGATAATCCAGAAAAGATAAGATATTCAGGTCGTCTGTAAATGCAACAGGATCATCAAAAATAATCATCGGAGGCCCGTTTTGTGACTTCTTATTGAGCGTAAGGAATAATGAAAGCGCCATTGCGGAACGCTGGCCCGTACTGATGTGATAAAGGTCAGTCGGCTTCTGATCCATTTTAAATAAGCGGATCTTTCCATCAGAAATATCAATATCAACAAATTCCCTTGGCGAATGAATGGCAAGAAAGGTGTTTTTGATCTCCTGCTTATTGGTGTTTAAAAATTCTACCAGGAAATCATTTTCACTATGTTTTTTGCTGATCAAATCAATTGTTTCCAACGCCGCTTCGATACGTTCCTTTTCTGCGGTAACCGCTGCCTTTTGTTCGGTCTTTAGGCTGATGGTAGCGTTAGCCTTTGCCGATACCCCGCTTTCCTGTTGCTGTGCAACCATATCAGCACGGATCTCATCCAGGTGTCCCATGATGCGCTGTACTTTCAACTGTAAGCTTGCCAAAAGAACCTCTTCGTCAAAGTCATCGTCCACCAGGTTTTCCAGTTCATATAAATAGTGCCCCGCGTAAAACTCCCGCTGTTTAAGGGAATCCAGCGATGACAGGGCTAATTTAGGGTCATATTCCTGTACAGCCTTCAATAATTGGGCTGAAAGTCGTTCGATGCGGGCTTTTTCCTGTTCGGTTGTATCGCTGTTCTTTTGAATGACCGCTTTCGTTTTATCGGACAACGCTTTAAAGTTTGCCACATTTAAAAGCTCATTGGGAAATAATAAGACAAACTTAGCAACCAACTCTTCCAACCGCGTTTCATCTAATTTATTTTGCCGGAACTCCAGCTGCTGTTGCTCCATTTCGGAAAGGCGCAGCTCCTCTGCCTGTAAAGTTTCTGTCAGGGCATTCAATTGTTGCAACACGGCACTTACCGTTTGTTCATCAATATTGGCTGTAATGCCCGACCGCTGGAAAAGCCCCTTTAATAATTGCAGACTTTCCAGTTGCTTTGCGCTCTCTTTGATCCGGTCCACGATGGAAGAGCGAATGTCCAGCAAGGCATTAAAATCTTTATTGGTAACCGTATCTTCCAGGGTCCTCAAGATAGCTGACCTGAGATCGGCAGGCGCGTCGAAGCGTGTCTGGCACAAAGGGCAGGTGTTGCTGCCTTTTGCCAATTCAATATAATTTCGGCCCTGCGCTTTGATATTAGCGATCAACGCGTTTACTGCTGATAACGATCGTTCATATCTTTTGATCTGCTCAGTAATATCGCCTTCTCTTTTACGCTCTTCCTGAATGTTATCGGCGAGAATTTCCATACTGTTGCCGAACAAGCGGCCCGGCGAAGTAAAGTCAAAGGCCCTGATTCCTGTGAAACTCTCATTCAGGTTGTGGACCAGTTCCACCTTTGAACGCTGACGTCCTAACTTCTCCGCAAGCCCCAGTATGTTTTGATACACCCCACCTTCGTAATAGGGGGTCAGTTCCGCTATCAGCAAAATTACCGCTTCGTTCCATTGTTCAGTTAACGCCAGCTCATTGGTGATCTTCAGGGCAGCAGCTTCAGCTTCCCTATACTGACCGGCAAGGGTGTTTATTTTTTTGAGTGCCTCCTCTTCCTGGCGTAGCGACAGTAGGGAAACCTCTTGGATCCAGGTAATATCGGTAGCTACATTATCAAGTTCAGTGGCCAGGACGCTCAGCGAAAATTTCAAACGATCCAGTGCCGGTAGATCCTGTTTCGATAGATCGGCATTAATCTCCAGTCGGCGTAGATTTTCGTAAAGCTGCGGCAGGAGCCTGCTGGTATCAACCTGCGATTTCCGGAGTTCGGAAAGCAAACCGCGGGCCGTCTTCAGATCACTGTCATACTCAGCAAGAAGGCTTTTCCTGGATTTAAGTTCGCTTTGTAACCGGGTTTCATACACACTCATCTGGCGTTTCAGGAAGTTGACCTGGTCGCCAAGGGCGATATCCCGGAAAGCATTCTCGATCTCATCATCGCTTTTATTCAAAGTCAGCCGAAATGCCGCATCCGTATTAAAGAAATTGAACCTGTTAAAATGCGCAGACAGATCTGAGCCGCGCAAGCGGTCCATTCCATTATACCACACCCGGTCTCGTTCCCTGAAAAGAGGGCTGTCTTTTTTATATTTCCGGGGATGCAGATCGTCAGCGAACTGCGCTTCCAGCTGGTAGTTTTCACTGGTGTCGTCCAGCCGGTTGTTCTCGCCGGTAATAAAAAACTCAATACCTTCCAATAGCGAGGTCTTGCCGAATCCGTTCGCGCCGTCGATCAAGTTTACCTTTTTAAAATTAAATGGTTGCTCAAACTTGGGATAGTCCCGGTATTTGATGGGATTAAAATAGGTAAGCGCGCCTAATTTCGTATCCTTATCCTGGAACTGGCGGTTACTGTCTTTGGCCTCTTTTTCGATGAAATATTTGCCGGACACGATCTTTTCCACACCTTCATTCAACTTGACTTGTGGTGAAAAAATACAATCCAGTTGTTGCTCCCTGAGCAGACCTTTCCAGATATCCGCAAGCCCTTCGTGGGCTACCGGTGCTTGTCCGTTGCCACTTAAATATGTCCGGTGCAGCCATTGAGAAAGCTCTGTTTCTGAAACGATCATTTTGCGGGCGTAATCCACATTGTTTTCAATTCTCCGCCGGTCGCTTTCAGCAATAGTTTTGGAGGTGAGGAACACCACATAAAAATTCCACTGCAGCGCACCTTCGCTTTTGAAGTAGAGCTCCGAAAGGAAGCGCTTAAGATAAAGCCCCAAGTCAAAAGACAGGAAGTCGTCCGAATGATCAAAGAAAAAATATTGATAAGGCTCACCCTTATAAGTACGCGAGCAACGCACAACGGTGTCCGCTACGGGTTCCGTCCCGGTATAAAACTCGTTTAATAGCGAGATAAGGTCCTTTTGACTGATCATAATCGTTTCTTATTAAAAGCGATAGGGTTTTCATTATTGTTTCCGGCAGCGGTAGGGGCCATGGCCTCGTAGTTTTTGCAAAGCACCCCTAAATGGTGGTATAAAATCATCAGCCGGACCTTGTATTTATTATCCTTAGGCACTGCGCCAAGCAAATTTGCTTTTAAGGCCCGGACCAGTGCGGGGTCAATGTCGCCTGCATATACGATACAAGCCGGCATATCCGAAGGCCCGGTGACATTATAATGTAGGTTGGGTGCCGCATAGTGAATATTGACGCCGCCGGCCAGGTCCGTCAGGTGACTATCCGCCGGGATCAGGTCTTCCAAATCTAAATAGTTGACCAGGGTCGCATAGCGGTTCAGCCAGCGCTTCTTCAAAGTCCTTGTCAATGGATCCTGGAAAACCAGCAAACGGTTCGATTCTTCGTTGTTGCCGATCGTAAAAAAGCTGCTTCCGGCCGGGTTCATCCAAGCTGTGCTGGGGATTTCCCCGATTGATAAGCTGAGCAGTCTTTCCTTATTGACAGAAGACAATCCTGGCGCCATAAGTCTGCTGAAGTCCCCACCGATTTCAGCACAAGTGCTGACCAGTGTGGCGTCAGCCGTCATCGGGGCCGCCGCCCACGCTGCGTCCCAAACATACCGCTGCAACATCTGCGGTCCGAAACGCCCCTGGTTCTGAATAGGCAGGTCACCTTTCGACGTTTTGGAATTTTCAAACTGGTAAACCGCTTCCTGCTGGCTGAATACCAGGATACTCGCCCTGGCATTGCTCCAGCAATTATAAAAAAGTCCCAGTTCATCATTGCTGCTGATGCGCTGGTCTCCGATGATGATCTTTTTGGCCTTCGTGTAAAATGCTGAATTGCCATAACCAATGTCTGTGCCTCCTATTTGACTGCCACCGGCCCAGTTGAGGCAAAGCATATCCTTTTCGGCATCCTCTGCAGATGTATTATAAAACTGCGTGCGGTAATTCTTAAAGGCGTCTGTCCGGGCTCCTTTATTCATTTGCGGATGGAGCAATAAATAAGGCTTATGGACAAATTGCCGAAGGTCCCTTACTAAGTCGATCTCCAGGCTCTCCGAACAAAGGATAGTCGCCAAGTAAATCGAGTCCTCGTTGTTGCGCAATACAAAGCGCCGGGTGCCAAACTGCAAATTCAATGCCTCGATATCAGTCGCCCCCATCGGGAACCGCTTGAACTGGAACAACACCACTCTTACGGGAAAGCCCGCAGCGGTGTGGCTTAAAAACAAATACACAAAAGGATCCAGTAACTTATCCTGGTCACTTGCAACCGCAGGCTCCTCTGCCAGAATGAACGTATCTACAGTATGGTTAGCGGCTATAAAATCCCGCAATTGCGCCGGTCGGAGCGACTCACAACCTATCCCCCACAGTTTGCCTTCTGCCGGGAAAATACCGGAAGCCAGGCAAGTGCTCAGCACTTCGGGCGGGCAGGAATATTCCGGTGTCATCACCAGATCGGCTGCCTGCTGCGATGCTAGTTCAAAGAATGCCAGATGTTTAGCCACCGCCGCCTCATGATCGTCATTGCCGATAAATTTGTCACCATCAGTTACAGCAACCAAGCGTCCTTGGTGCTGATAGATCATCGTGCTGTATAATTCGTGATCCGGAACCAAAACATTTAGGCGCGGATTGACCAGTCCGTTCGCGGCTAAGATGGTATCTATATATTCATATTTGTCCGGCATGAAGAGAGAAAATCAAGATCAGGTCTATGGTAAGTTATTGTAGAACAATTATTAAACAAAGGAATATAAAATAAATAATATTTTTAGTCCAAAAACATAAAATTGACATTTACACCTCAAGATGATTCACTTTTGCATTGTTTTATGTCACACTTAGCATTAGTTATAAAGTCAGCAAGAATTTGCTCTACGACCTTTTCAACGGTTCACGGATTTTGTGAAAGGCCAGTGAACTTGCCAGTTACACGTATTCTTTGTCTCCTCCTTAATTGTTTTAACCACCAGCTCAACAGTCCCAACAGCATTGGCGCCGGCTAAAAATCTTCTTAGAGCGCTGGATTCGTCGTCAACCACTTTAACTATGCCAAATCTGTTGAGGTTCAACCTTAGCAGCCGCATATATTTTTTTCATCTGATGATGGATTAGAACTTTATTCTAGCAGGTTGGCTACTTCATTTCCAAAATCGTTGAATATCCTGAATAATCGAACTATAAAAGCTATTAATAAAGGATAACTGAACATTATCCTCGGTAATGTTAAAGCAAGCCATGTTTCGGGTGCCCCGAAACGCTTGCCGGGACACCCGGACCGGATATGCTTTCACTTTGTTCTGCATATGAAATAAGGCCTTGATTACCATTGTTTGAGAATAGACAAAATATATTTATCATTGCCATAGCTTTTAAGATGTGAGTCTTAAAATAACGCCCCCTGTTAGAGTTTTGAGAACAGGGGGCGTTTCCATAAAGTCCTTAATTATTTATCCCCACTACCGAAAAACTCCTGATAAGCTGGAATAATTTAAGAGAAGTTTTGCCTTATGGCAAGACCAAGAAAGGCACTTGATGCCAAAAAAACCTATCGGCTGATTATTCGACTCAACGCCGAAGAGCGTAAAACAGTTGAAGCGAACGCTAAAAGCAAAGGCTTGAAAGCCTATGCCTATGGCAGGCTGAAAATCCTGGACGGCAGAGTGCAGAAAACCATTGTATCAGAAATTGATCATGCGGTTTACCTCGAATTAAAGAGAATTGGTGTCAACCTTAACCAACTAACCCGTATCGCGAATTCAGGCCGTTTGCCGACAGGTATCAGGGAACTGCTTTTGAAGTTGGCAGAACAGCAACAACTTATCATCAAAATTCTCCTTCGTGATCGCGATTCAGAAGATCGGTAAAAGCTTTATGGGAGCTTTTCTTTACAATATGAACAAGTTTTACCATCCAGACCAAAGGCTTCGCGCTGAATTACTGGCCACTAACTTTGCCTCTTTGGAGAAAGATATTATTCGAAAGGAAGTTAATTTGGTATGCGCAATGCGACCTAATCTTTCACGATATGTCTATCATACAAGCTTGAATTTCTCCAACGAGGAACTGCTACCATTAAACAACGAAAAGCTTAAAGCAATTGCCGAGGATTACCTGTATGCAATGGGTTTTACGAATAATCAATACATGATTTTCCGCCACTATGACGTGAATCATCCGCATATTCACTTGCTTGTAAACCGTATAGGTTTTGATGGCAATGTAGTATCAGATAGTAACAATTACAGGAAAAGCGAAAGAATTCTTAGGGCCCTGGAATATCGGTATAACCTTAGAACTGTAGAGCAAAGTAAGTTTGTAGCGTTCAAACTCAGTAACGGTGCACCTTTCAAACTTAAGAACGCTATAACAACAGAACAGGGTATCGTTATAGCAAGGAGACAATATAACGGTGTAACTCGGCGGGTAAACAGAGACGAGATAGCAATGATGAGCAGAAAAGGGAAGATTTCGGATAAATTGCTCTTACAGGAAGTGTTAGACCAACTACTTGCTTTTAAACCCAAATCTGTAACTGACTTCATTAGGATGGGAGAACAAGCAGGGGTAAGCTTCCTTTTCAACCAGGCATCGACAGGCAGGGTATCCGGCGTTTCGTATTTCTTCAAAGATTTTAAAGCGAAAGGTCAGGCATTAGGCAATCAGTTCAAATGGTGGGAGTTAATCAAAAATGTTCCTTACAATGCTGAAAGGGATAATGCTGCCATTTCTGAAGCAAATAAACGTACTGTAACTAAATTTAACTTAAGCGCTCCTAACAATCAAGAATTGTCGAATGGTAAGAAAGTGATTAATCCAACCGCTGGAAACCAAAAATTAGATGATACCATTCAATTTCTGCCGGAAGTTGATTTCGATTATAACCCTGCAAAGGAACGGTCGATTGACGCTATGGACACATATTACCCAGTACCGGATATAGCTATTAGCGACGATATTGACGACGAAGCCATTCACGGACGGAATAGGCGCAGGAAGCAACATCCGCGTACAAATTCCAGGTGATCATTATTTATTTGGGCATTCCCCCGATTATCATCGGGGTCCGGCTCTCCGCTATATCTTCTGCGAAGGATGCCGCTCTGATCCGTAATGCACTTTCTTTGTAATTCAATTAGTTAGATTGTAAATAAAATAATCCCGCATTTATTTAGACAAATAATTCGTGACTTAGTTAAATTATGTTAAACAATTGCAAAGGCGTCTTAAAAAATGGAAATTTATCATTGTATGTAATCTATATATAAATATGATAAAATATCTACTTTTTGTCTTTGCGTGCTTTTTAACCTTTAAGGTTTTCGCCCAGAATCCTACCGGTAAATATCTTAAAGACGTTCAAACTGGATGTAAAATATGGGATGACAATTATACAACTAAAGATTCAGTCAGCTGGACCGGTGCTTGCAAAGGCAATTATGCATATGGAAAGGGAACGATTGTTTGGCGACGAAACGGAAGAGAAATCGGCCGATACGTGGGAGTGGTAAAAAAAGGCCTACTAAATGGCGAAGGAAAGTATTCCTTTCCCGAAGATTATTCGCTTGAAGGCACCTTTATCAATGGGAATCTTAATGGTTCGGGGCAAATCAATGACAATGGCGACTTAATGAGTGGTACATTTGTGAATAATATTTTGCAAGGCGACGGATCTCTTAGGTTCAAATCAGGACTTATGCTCATGGGACATTTTATCGATGGGCGTTTTGTGAATTTAGATCAGCCGTATCTAAATTCTCTGAAAAGAAATATCAAATTCACTATTGATAAAAACCGTTATGCGAACAATCAGGATTCGAACACTCTGTATTATTATACCTTGTCAACTCAGGCACCAATCAAGGGGGCATTAATTTTATTACCGAGTAGCGGCGAATCGGCAGAAAGCGTCATTTGTTGCAATAAACAATTAATGCAATTGGCATCAGATAACCATATTTTGACATTGGTTTTATCAATAAATAATGGCGCTATTGATGACGATAATACAACGTTAAGTTTTTTGAATAAATCATTCAGGGACGTTACGGCGCAGTTCCATATACCAAAAGACAAGTTCATCTTAAGTGGATTATCAGGGGGTGGAATGCTTGCATTACGTTATACAGAGATTTCAAGACAGGATAGCAGTAAAACTTTTATAATTCCTAAAGCTCTGATCGGAGTCGATCCGCCTGTCGATCTCGCTGGACTTTATAATACCGCAAAGAGATTCATTACGACGAACGATGGAATTCCCAATTTAAGCGAAGGAAGAAAAAACGGGCTACTTGAAGCCAAGATGATTGTAAAAGATTGTGACGAATCGTATGGCGGTCCACCGGAACAGCACCCTAATGAGTACATCAAACGGTCTATGTATTCTAGGTCAGAAAAAAACGGCGGCAACGCCCAATACTTAATAGGAGTACCATTGAGGCTTTATTGTGATCCCGATATTTTGTGGCAATTGAAAGAACGGAACAGAGATTATTATGACATGAACGCGGCGGATTTGTCAGCTATGATCAATTTCTTGAGTTTAAAAGGAAATACCGGCGCAGAATTAATTCCGGCTTTAGGTAAAGGATATCGTTTAGATGGAACTAGACACCCACATTCCTGGTCACTTATTGACCCATCGGATTGTGTAAATTGGATTCAAAAGCTCTTGGAATAATGTGTAAATCGTTGTCGAAATCACTTAGTGTTTAAATTGACACAAAAAGGCATTTTGAACAGAAAGGAAAGCTTTTCAGCATTCCTTTAAGATGGTATGCGGTAGATTGAGTGTTTACTTCCCTTGATTTTTCAGAAGCTCGACCTTTTCACGTTCACTGGCTAAGAGTTGTTCGTATAACCTCTTATTTTCTTCAAATAACTCCAATACTTTATCTAACGGATTAAAGGTGCAGTGGAAATTATTAAATGCTCCCGTGCTATTATCATTAAAAGTATTAAAATAATTAAGGGCTGCTTCGTCGCTAAAATTCTTTATCGCGTCTGCTGTTACTCCTAAGACTTTTGCAATTTTAATAAGTGCTTCTTCTTCGACATCTGGGCTTTGTTCGATTTTAGAAACTGCTTGCTGGCTAACACCTAATTCTGTCGCTAGCGTTTCTTGTTTGATACCGCGCAGTTCACGAATCTTACTGATTTTTCTTCCTATATGTAAAGTCTCTGCCATAGGTCAAAGGTATTGGTATTTTGTAAATGTAAGAAACAACTTTCAGTTTGTAAAACACAACCGCGCATGGTTCGGTACGGCGCGACGGCCGATTTACTTTGGATTGCCGGACAATGGCGCCCGGTTTCAAAAGCAACCATATGAATACCGAACTGAATCAATGGGCTAACTGTCCTATACATCTTTCGAACGAGGAGATTGAAGATCCATTTATCGTAATTGATGATTTCTTTTCAGCTGATGACCTGGAAGGCCATTTCAAATATTTGCAAAAGTGGCGCGACCGCGTAATTAGCCCCGGATACTATGTTGATCTGAAAGGTAGCCCATCCGGTCTGCTATGGAGACATGAACTGAATATCAAGCTTGTCGAAGGAGTTGCTTTATTATTGGAGTCGACAAATTTTGCTATGATAACTGACATCCCGGCGAAAGAGACTAATGAAAATAAGCAAAAGGTTGCTCTTATAAAAACAAAGCTTAATGAATCTGAAATCAGTAATCCGTTATTAGTAATTGACGTTTTCTTTCAAGAACGCCCTGTCAGTTGGTATCGGGAACAACTACAGGAATGGCTCAGATATGGGCTTTCAATGAATGCTGCAAAAGAATTCCTTAATAGTCCTGAATTAATAACGGTGTATGAAAACTTGCAAAAACTGTATGCTGCGGTGTGGGTGTTGCTGACGGCGCGCGAGACGCTTATCGCTGAAAGTGAGCAGAAGGAAGAAGTTTCGGTTTCAAATGTTCGTCTATACAATCTTGAAAGAGAAACTCTGCCGTTGCATCAGCAAATGCTGCCCAATTTAGTTTCTATTATTATAAATAAACTGCCGACTACCTATGCAATTTATTACTTGGGTTGTAAACCAGGGACTCACAATACAGCTTTTTTATTGGTGTTGACCGCAGATCATGAAGAGGGCGAGGCACTGAGTTTGGGTACAATGCTTGAAGAGAGTTGCAGGCCCACTGATGCATTTATTCTTGTTCACTTTGCATCGGCAATCGTTAATGCAATTAACAAAGGTGACCATTTTTTCAATCGTGCCTTAAGCTGTCCCGCTTTATATGTTTCAGGCAATATGCTATTGCCCAATTCGGATGTCATAAAACCCAATACAGTCGTAGACCTCGGTGAGGCGAATTGGGAGCGATGGAGAAAACAGGCTAAAGAATTTTTGTCAGGCGCAGAGTATTATTTATCGGTCGAGGCCTATTCTGCCGCCTTGTTTTCCTTGCATCAGTGTGCTGAAGATATTTTAATTGCAATCGTCCGTTCTGTATTGGGCTACAAGATCAATAGTCATAATCTTTTGCGATTACTCCGGGTAACGCAATTTTTTACCAATGACTTGACAGCCATTTTTCAAATAGATACCGAACCAGGTAAAAGGAACTTTAACATTTTAAAGGATGCCTATATAAACGTTCGATATCGGGATAATTATTCTCCTGATAGTTCGTCCCTGGATATTTTATATCCGGTTGTGGCTAATTTACTGACAATAGCAGAGCAGTTACACCACCAATTTTTATTACGAAATAGCATTTGATCGTTTAAAGCAATGTTAAAATTCGGTGATAGTGACGAAAAGATTATGGCCGACTTAAGGTCGGATTTCAAATTCCGGGTTTTCGAAAAAATGATCCGGCAATTTTTTACCGAAAGCCTTGAAGCGGTATTGCTTAAACAGGAATATATCCGGGATGGTTCCAAGACGTTATCGACTATTGGTGATATAGCAAAAAGGTTTAAGGTCAGTAAGGCCACGGTTCATAATTGGATGGCACGGGGAATCATTAAAGGGGTTAAGGTTGGTAAAAACAGATATTTCGCTGAGGACGAAATACAAAGCATTTTCTTTTTTCTAAAGAAGTGACATTGGGTCTATTCCCTATCCACGCTGCGGCAAACGGCTCACTACATCACGCTTGTTGTCACACGCTATATTTCGTTCGCCGTCAGCCTCGCTTTTCCAAAACTCGTTGCCAGTCGCAACAGGTTTTTTGTGCTTCTATTCTGCTTAGTGACATTCGCAAACACTTTTGGTTTTAAATTATAACCATAGGTTTTAGAAATTCTCATTGCTATACCCTACAATAGCATAGCACCGCTTCCACAAAAGTAGCACCGCAGTCAGGCTGTCAAGGGTCTATAAACCGCGATGATAGGATCGCGGCCCTTGACAGCCTGCCCGCTTGCTGCTGCCGGTTGTTTAAGCAGTGCAATGGCATTTTATGTGCTGGATACTTTTTCTTTCTGTAGTACCGGAAAACTCCTGATAAAGAATTTTCCGTTGTAACGACCATTGCGGCTTATGCCGCAAACATGGGGAATGAACTAAAAGAAAAAAGAAAATGGACTGCAAAAGATATGGCCGAGGACTACCGGAAAAGAGGCTTCGCAATATCTGAAAATGAGGCGGAAAAGATTTTGGATTTGTTATATTTTTTCGCTAAATTGATTGTAAATCAGAACTTTAAGAAATGAAAATAGCAGATTTATATATCAGGGTAAGTACCGATGAACAGGCAGATAAGGGTTATTCTCAGCGCAGCCAGCAAGAGGTATTATTAAAATATTGCGAGATCAACCGGATTCAAGTCCGTAAGATCATTTTCGAAGATCATTCGGCAAAAACCTTCATTCGCCCTGAATGGACAAAGCTGCTTAATATCCTGCGCCAGCAAAAGAATAAGACGGACCTGGTATTGTTCACCAAATGGGATCGTTTTAGCAGAAATGCGCCGGACGCCTATCAGATGATCGCCACGCTGAAAAAGTTAGGCGTGGAACCCCAGGCTATTGAGCAGCCGCTTGATATGGAAGTCCCGGAGAATAAGATGATGCTGGCCATTTACCTGACCGCGCCTGAAATTGAAAATGACCGCAGGGCTTTGAACGTATTTTATGGAATGCGCAGGGCGCGAAAAGAAGGCCGTTGGATGGCAAGTGCACCAATTGGTTATAAAAACAAAACATTGGAAGGGGGTAAGAAAACCATTGTCCCAAATGAACCAACTGCATCGATATTGACATGGGCATTTAAGGAGCTAAGCCTCGGTGAACAGACGATAGCGGAAATTTGGCGTCAGGCAAAAGTTAAGGGACTTACCTGTAGTAAAAACAACTTCTGGCACGCCTTGCGAAACCCGGTCTATATGGGCAAGATCGTTATACCTAAATTAAAGAATGAAGAAAGCTATGCGGTTGACGGCTTGCACGAGCCTATTGTAACACCTACGGTTTTCTACGAGGTTCAGGATGTGCTGGACGGACGCAAAAGGAAAACTGCTACAAAGATCGTGGCTGAAGAAATGCTGGCTTTAAAAGGCTCTATTATTTGTCCGAGATGCGGCAGGATGCTGACGGGAAGCGCATCGAAAGGTAAAACTAAATATATCCACTATTATCATTGTAAATCTACTTGCGGTTATCGGAAAAATGCAGTGCAAGCAAATGAACTATTTACGGAGCATCTGCAAGATTACGAATTGAATGAAGTCACTGCAACGTGGTTTAAAAGGCTGATACTCGAGGAATATGGAAAGGAGCATCAACAGACAGGTGAAACACGTAAGCAGTACATTGAACGTATTACGGCACTTAATAACAAGGTCACAAAGGCAAGGGAACTTCTGTTGAACGAAGATATTGACGCCTCAGATTTTCGGGCGGTAAAAGTAGAAGCGGAGCGGGAAATAAGTGTGCTTGAATGCAAAATTGCCGAGTTGCATGTAAACAAAATGGGAATAGCCGAGGTCGAAAAAACGCTGGATTCGGCACTGCTAAAGTTGACGGATTTACAGGCAATGTATTCTAATTCAGATAATTACCAGAAGCGAAAAATTGTGGGTTCGATTTACCCTGAAAAGTTCACAATTGAGGATTTAAAAGTTCGAACTCCCAAACAAAGTGAAATATTCAAATGGATATACCTGATTAACAGTAAGTTAAGTGCAAATAAAAATGGGACAAACGATGATTTTTCTCATTTGTCCCATCAGGTGACCCCGCTGAGGCTCGAACTCAGGACCCACAGATTAAGAGTCTGTTGCTCTACCAACTGAGCTACGGAGTCTGCTATTTTTTGGGTTGGCAAATAAACGAAAAATTTCTTTACTCCGAA
>Ga0157374_10002586_pt1 | contig 15253 bp, 8 predicted proteins | sample M25metaG_FD_115308 | JGI IMG/M metagenome (GOLD analysis project Ga0157374, IMG submission 115308) | Miscanthus rhizosphere microbial communities from Kellogg Biological Station, Michigan, USA - M2-5 metaG | ecosystem: Host-associated > Plants > Roots > Rhizosphere > Soil | place: USA: Michigan...
GTCCTCGACGCCGCCGTTGACGCAGCACGAGTTGTCGTCGCCGACGCGGATGAGGGTAGCGGGGTCGACGACGGGGAGGCTTTGGAGCAGAACGGCGTTGACGAGGGTGAAGATAGCGGCGTTGGCGCCGATGCCTAAGGCAAGCGTGAGCATTACGGTCAGGGTGAAGGCCGGCGTCTTGCGCAGCTGCCGGAATGCGTAGCTCACATCTTGGATTAAGGTCGTCATCGTCTGCTCTCCCTGAAATTTTGCTGTCCCCAGAGTTCATTGATGGGATTAGCATGTACCCAACCAAAGAGAGGCTCGGCTAAGCAGCTATTTATCAATAGGTTGCAGATGTCAGTGACGCTGGTCGGTGTTCGGTATTGGATTTTATGTCCGGACGCGGACAGTGGAACCGGCGGCCCGCAAAATACGTAATCTGCTGGGACGGAGAACCTCGCTTTGACTACGGGAGGCTGGTAATCTCAAGCCTACTCACTGAACAAAGTCCGTAAGTTGCTGGAACTATATGGAATTTAAGGAAGCACTTAAGATCTCCTTGCAGTCGCTGTGGGCTAACAAGCTGCGGTCGATTCTCACGCTGCTGGGAGTCGTCATCGGTGTGGCCAGCGTGATCGCGGTGGTGACGCTGGTGAACGGCGCGAATACCTATGTCTCGACGAAGTTTTCAAGCTATGGCGCGGATGTGTTCACCGTGTCGAAGATGCCGCAGATCATCACGAGTCCAGAAGAGTATCAGCGATATCAGAAGCGAAAGAACATTCTGTTCGACGACTACAAGTACGTCTCGGACAACTGCAAGCACTGCCTTGGTATTGGCGCGCAGCAGGCAGTGACGGGAAAGATCGTTCGGGGTACCCAATCCACAACCGACACCAGCATCCGAGGGTACACGTGGCAGATGCCTGCCTTGCAGAACCTCAATATCATGCAGGGTCGCGGATTCACCGAGGCAGATGAAGAACATGCTTCGCATGTGGCCATTATCGGAACCGACATTCAGGACCACCTGTTTGAGGGGATGGACCCATTAGGCCAGGAGCTTCGGGTCGATGGCATGCCGTACACAATTATTGGAGTCAGCGAGAAGCAGGGCAGTACGTTTGGAGCGAGCCAGGACAACTGGGTCGCGGTGCCGCTGACGGCGTTTCAGAAGAGCTATGGAACATCGAAGACGCTGACGGTTTACGTGAAAGCGGGCGAGGCCGGACCGATACTGGAGACGGCTGCGGACGAGGTGAGGGTGCTGGTCCGGTCGAAGCGGCACGACGCGCCAGGAATGCCGGACTCCTTTGAGCTGGATACCAACAACACCCTGGTTGGTTTCTTCAGCATGGTGACGAAGTCGTTTGGAGCGGTGGCCGGTGGAGTGGCATTACTTGCGCTGGTGGTGGGCGGCATCGTGATTATGAACATCATGCTGGTGAGCGTGACCGAACGCACGCGCGAGATCGGGATTCGCAAGGCGCTGGGCGCGCGGCCGAAGGACATCATGATCCAGTTTCTTATCGAGTCGGGGACGATGGCGCTGGTGGGCGGAGTCTTCGGCGTCGTGGGCGGAATTTTGGTGGCCGAAGGGATCACGATTCTGGCAGGATTTCCATCGACAGTTGCGGTGTGGAGCGTGTTGGCCGGACTGTTCATGGCCACAAGTACAGGAATTTTCTTTGGCGTCTACCCGGCTCGGAAGGCTGCGCAGTTGGATCCGATCGTGGCGCTGAGAGCGGAGTAAGGCAAAGGCTGGAGAAGGAGCAGGTTAGAGAGGCAAGTTGATGCGAATCGCCGATACAAAAGAGACGGTAACGATGGCGCTGGATACGCTGCGGGCAAACAAGCTGCGCAGCGGACTGACGATTCTGGGAATCGTGATCGGCGTGATGACGGTAATCATTATCTCGTCGGTGGTCAATGGGTTGAACTCGAATGTGTCGGGGCTGGTGGAGTCGCTGGGGACCAATGTGATCTGGGTGTTCCGGTTTCCGGTGATCGGTGTACGTCCGACGACGGAGATGCTGACGCGGAAGCAATTGACCTTTGACGACGCCATGGCCATGAAGGACCTGCCGCACGTTGTGGCGGTTTCGCCGTCGCTGCAATGGAGAGACAACAGCGGTCGGCCGGGCACAGTGGGAGTCAAGTACGCCACCAAAAAAATTGAGGGATCAGTGCTTGAGGGAGACACGGCGAGCGTAAAGGACGTGTATGACCTCGACTTGAAGGCGGGCCGGTTTTTTACCGATGGCGATGTGGAGAGGGCGGCGAACGTTGTGGTGCTGGGCAACGATACGGCGGATACGCTGTTCGAAACGCAGGATCCTATAGGGAAGGACGTGACCATTGCCGGCATGGTGTTTACCGTAGTCGGCGTGATGGATAAACGGAAACAGGCCTTTGGCGGAGGGAAGAACCCGGAGGACAACAAGGCGTATTTTCCGGTGACGACGTTCCATAAGATCCACCCCGAGATCCTGGACTACTGGATCAGTCTGAAGTTCGACGACCAGAAGAACAAGACGCTGGTGCAGGATGAGCTGCAGGAGCTCCTACGGCGAAGACGCAAGGTCAAAAACGAGGCTCCTGACAACTTTGCGATCTTTGGGACTGACTCCCTGACGCGGCTCTGGGATCAGATCACGTTCGGACTATTTGCGTTGATGCTGGCGTTGTCAGCGGTAGGCCTGATGGTCGGTGGTGTTGGAGTGATGAACATCATGCTCGTCTCGGTGACCGAGCGGACACGAGAGATAGGCGTGCGAAAGGCCATAGGTGCGACCAAGCCGATGATTCTGACGCAGTTCACGCTGGAGGCGATAACACTGTGCGCCGTCGGCGGCCTGATCGGCGTGATGGCAGGAAGCGCGATCGGGTATGCGGTGCACTTCTTCTTTCCTGCAGCGTTGTCAGCGATATGGATCTTGGTAGGGTTCGTGAGCTCATGCGCGATTGGGCTGGTCTTCGGGATCTACCCGGCATGGAAGGCAGCAAACCTGAACCCAATCGAAGCGCTGCGGTATGAATAGTCTCTCGTAAGGAACGCTTTGCCTGTGTAAGACAGGCCGGTAGACTATATGGATGCTGGCTATCTGGGTTGAGGGCGTAACCGCGCTGTTGGCGCTTGGAGGGATCGTTTATATGATCCTGGCGCTGTGGGGCGCACGCGACTTCGACCGTACTTGGCGTAAACGAAGCACGCAAATAGGGTTTACGCCTGACGTTTCCATTCTGAAGCCGGTAAAAGGTGTGGATCAGCGCATGCATGCAGGGCTGGTAAGTCACTGCAACCAGAAGTATGCTGGCCGATTCGAGATCGTCTTCGGCGTCTCCAGCCTCGACGATCCCGCCGTCGCGGAGATTAAACGAATCAAGGCTGAGTTTCCTGACTGTGCGATTCGGCTGGTGGAGTGCCATCTACGGCTGGGCACTAGCGGCAAGGTCAGCAATCTCGTCCAGATGCTTCCCGAGGCGCAGTACGAGCATGTGCTCATCAACGACAGCGACATCCTGGTTTCGCAGCACTATCTTACGCGCATCATGAACTGCTTTGACGCGGCGGGGAATGCGAACGCGACGAAGGTCGGCCTGGTGACAGCCCCCTATATTGGAAGGACACCGACAGAGCGTCCGGGCATCTGGTCGCGTCTGGAGGCGCTGGGTATCTCGACGGACTTCTTTGCCGGAGTTTTGGCGGCGCGGAAGCTCGAAGGCGGGATTCGCTTCGGACTTGGCTCTACGCTGGCAACAACAAAGACAGCGCTTGCGAAGGCCGGAGGATTGGAGCCGCTGGTGGAGTATCTCGCGGACGACTACGAGATGGGAGTTCGAATCTCCGAGGCTGGCTATCGCGTGGAGCTTGCGAATGAGGTAGTGGAGACGGCGGTCCCGGCGTACAGCTTCCGCGGATTTGCGGATCATCAGCTGAGGTGGGCGCGCTCGACGCGCGATTCGCGCCGGCTGGGATACGTCGGCCTGGGGGTGACGTTCTGCCTGCCGTGGGCGATTCTGGCTTGCATTGCGAGCGGCTTTGCATTGTGGAGCTTTACGCTTCTTAGCCTGGCTGCACTGGCTCGCGTCTCCGTAGCGCTGGCCGTAGGTGTTGGCGTGCTGCGGGATGGACAGGTCTTGCGCGATCTCTGGCTGCTGCCTTTGCGCGATGTGCTTGCGCTGGGCTTCTGGATTTGGAGCTTCGCGGGCGACACGGTAGTGTGGCGCGGCGAGCGGTTTCATTTGCAGGATGGACGCCTGCGGCGCGCTGGCCACTTTGCCGATGCTCGGTAACAGTGCTGCGCTGAGTTGCGAGTGCTTGCACCGTTCACCACAGTCCTGCGTTGCTTCGTCACATAGCCGGAACCCAAATCCGTTGAGAGCGTAGTCGAAGCCATAGCTGTTCACCTACGAGGTGATCCATGGCATGCTCTTCCCTGTCCAGCCCGTTCGGACGAAGGCAGCCCCGGGCCCGGGCTCTAGCACCCGCCTTCGCAGTGCTTCTTCTCGCTGTCTGCTATTCGCCGGTTCTCAAGGCAGATCAGGTAGAGGAATCGACATTACCAGCCGCGCGCATTGCCCGCAACCGCGCGCTTATTACCGACGCAGACAAACTCAAGTTGAGCCCCGTTCAGGTTGGAGGGCTATGGGAGCAGATCGCGTCGGACTATCAGGACCTCGGCGATTTCGCGGACTCTGAGGCAGCATATAACCGCTCGCTTGCGCTGCTTGAGCCGGAGAACTCGGCACAAATGGCCTATGCGGTGACGCTAGGCAATCTTGGCTCGCTGTACAGCATGACCAGGAACTATGATGCAGCGGAGAACTGCACCCGGCACTCGCTTTCGGTGTTGGAGAAGCTGGGCGATCCACTGATGATTGTGCGCGCTCAGGGACATCTTGCGGATGTGTATCTTGCGATGGGCAGAAACAAGGATGCTCTACGCTACTCTTCGCTCGCGGTGCAGGGGGTGGGGACGTCGGCGGGCGCGACCAGCGATGACAAAGGCTCGATCCTCATCAGCTTTGCTTATGCAAGCTGCCTGACGTCGCACTGCGACAATGGACTGCTCGCGGCGCGCGAAGCGATGGGTATCGTACGCACCTCATATGCTCCGGAGTCATTTCCGGTGGGCCAGGCGCATGTCGCACTGGGATATGCCGAGAGCAAGACGGGCGAGTTGAGTGCCGCTGACGCGGACCTGAGCGAAGGCGTGCGCATTCTGCGAAGGCAGCTTCCTTCCTCGCATCCGCTCATGCTTCATGCCCTGGATATCTATCGCGAGTACCTCGCCGGCAATCATCGCGAGGCGGAAGCCAAGCGAATCGCCAAAGAACAGAAGGCAGGAGATAAGCGCGATTGCAGCGGATGCACCGTCAGTGTGTACGGTCTTCGCAACCAGTAGTCTGCGCACTCGACACCCCAATGGGGTAGTGTGGTCGTTGAGGTGAGCGGCAGACGATGGCTTCAGCAGAGCTTCGTGAGCTGACGGAAAACGCCCGGGTAACGGTGAGACGTGAAGGAGACCCAGATCCTGACGGCCGTTGCGTCGTGTACTGGATGCAGCGGTCGCAGCGGGGCCGCGATAACCACGCTGTCGACGTTGCGGTAAACGCCGCGAACGCGCTCGGGCTGCCGCTGGTGGTGTACTTTGCGGCGATCTCAAACTTTCCGCACGCGAATCTTCGGCACTACTCGTTTCTGAACCAGGGATTGGCCGACATCGAAGAAGATTTGGCAGCTCGCGGCATAGCGTTCGTCATGCGGCGCGCGCCGAACGAGTCGCACGAGAAGTTGTTTACTGACGTTCGCGCCGCGCTGGTGATCGGAGACGAAAACCCGATGCGCGAGCCGGAGCGCTGGCGCAAACATCTTGCTTCTCGGCTGAGAATACCGTTCTGGACCGTAGATGCGGATGTAGTGGTTCCGTCGAAATTGATGGAGCGGGCGCAATATGGAGCGTACACGATCAGGCCACGCATTCAGCGATTGCTACCTGAGTTTTTGCGTCCGTACGAAAACCTGAAGGCCGACCGCGAATGGAAGAAACCTCAGAGCTTCAATGCGGACGAAGTGCGCGATGACATTACGCGAGGGTGGCAGGATCTCGATCGCAGCGTGCTGCCCGTGGAGGCGTGGCAGGGCGGAACACATGCTGGGCAGAAGCGGCTGCGGCATTTTGTGGAGAAGGTGCTCGCAGATTACGAGAAGACGCGCAATCGTCCAGAGTTAGATGGAACTTCGTGCCTGTCGCCGTATCTGCACTTCGGACACGTGGGACCGATGACGATCGCGCTTGCTGTGGAGGCAGCGGTGAAGAAGAATGCAAAGCTACGCGCGGCGCGGGACGCGTTCTTCAACGAGCTGATTGTATGGCGCGAGTTGGCAGTAAACTTTGTCCGCTATTCAAGCAACTACGATTCACCGGACTGCGCCGAGCCGTGGGCGAAGCAGACCCTGGCCGAACATGCGCGGGATGAGCGCGAGTATCTGTACAGTCTGGCCGAGTTAGAAGCCGCGAAGACCCATGACGATCTGTGGAACGCGGCGCAGCTGCAGATGGTTCGCCACGGATGGATGCACAACGTGATGCGGATGTACTGGGCGAAGAAGATCCTGGAGTGGACTCCGGATGTAAAGACTGCGATGCGGTTTGCCGTCCATCTGAACGACAAGTACTTTCTTGATGGTCGCGACCCGAATGGCTATGCGGGAATTGCATGGGCAATGGTGGGCAAGTTCGATCGCGCATGGGGCGAACGCGCGATCTTCGGCAAGATTCGATACATGTCAGGTGCCTCGACGGGCCGGAAGTTCGACTCCAAGCGGTATATGGAGCAAATGCAGGTGTTACCCGTGCAAGGCGGGCTGTTTTAGCGGCCTGCTAAGACGTCTGATTTGTGCGTCTTTCACTATTTTCGCTGCGTCCAATAGGATAGATACAGACCACTTAAAGGACCACTTAGCAGTATTTTGGCGAACGTTCTTATTACTGGCGGCGCGGGATTTATCGGGTCGCATCTGGCCCATGCGCTGGTGGCTCGTGGGGATCGCGTCCGTGTGCTCGATAACTTTGAGACCGGCCTTGAAAAGAATCTCGGCGCCGTTCGCGACAGGATCGATCTGCGCGAGGTTGACCTGGCCGATGCAGACGGCGTGGCGAGCGCGTGCGAGGGGATGGACTGCGTACTGCACGAGGGCGCTCTGCCCAGTGTGCCGCGCAGCGTAAAGGAACCAAAGCCGAGCCACGCGACCAATATCAACGGCACCTTCAACGTGCTGGAAGGCGCACGGCTGGCCCGGGTAAAGCGCGTCGTGTATGCCGCCTCATCTTCTGCCTATGGCAATCAGCCCGGCTTTCCGCGCGTTGAGACGATGGCGCCGCAGCCGCTGTCGCCGTATGCGGTGCAGAAGCTTACCGGCGAGCTGTATATGCAGGCGTACTGGCGCGTCTATGGGCTGGAGACCGTGTGCCTGCGGTACTTCAACATCTTCGGGGCGCGGCAAGTGCCCGACTCACCCTACTCGGGGGTGATGGCGCGGTTTATTCTTGCAATGATGCGGGGCGAACGGCCTACCATCTTCGGAGACGGCGAGCAGGGACGGGACTTCACCCACGTGGACAATGTTGTGAACGCGAACCTCCTGGCCATGGATGCTCCCGCAACTTCTGCCGCTGGTCGGGTGTTCAATATCGCATGCGGTCAACGACATACGCTGAATGAAACCTACAAGGTTCTAGCAACTTTGCTGGATTTCGAGCATCCACCTCTATACGGGCCCGAACGAGAAGGAGACGTCCGCGACTCCCTGGCTGATATTTCAGCCGCCTCAGAAGCATTGGGGTATGTGCCGAGGACGGGTTTCGAAGACGGCTTACGCCGCACAGTCGCGTGGTATCGTGACGAGTTCGCAGTTTAGGAAGAAGGATGACGCCGATAAACTTCGCTCAAACGCCGCACGTTGCAGGCAAGCTCGAACTTGAGCAGTGGCTGCAGGCAGTGGAACGCCGTACGGCGCGGGTCGGCATCATCGGGCTCGGCTACGTAGGACTTCCGCTTACTCTCTTGTTCAGTGAAGAGCGATTCCGCGTCACCGGCTTCGATATCGACACCGAAAAAGTGGAGAGCCTGAATCGCGGCTTGTCCTATATCCACCGCATTGAGACAGATCACATCCGGGCAGCGCAGCGAAGCGGTTTCCGCGCGACTGCAGACTTTACCGAGATTGCAGTCATGGACGCCATCCTCATCTGCGTCCCCACGCCGCTCAACCCTGACCATACTCCCGATATGAGCTACGTGGTCGCTACGATCGAGGCGGTCGCGCCGCACCTGCACGCAGGTCAGCTTGTGGTGCTCGAGAGCACCACCTACCCCGGGACGACGGAAGAGATTATCGTCGAAACAATCAACAGGTACGGACGCGCGAAGGGTGTCCAGGTGCTGCGTGGCGCTTCAACTGCAACTGGCGGTAGCGCAGATGAACTGGATGGCGTGATGGTCGCCTTCTCGCCCGAGCGCGAGGATCCGGGCAACATGATCACGCCGCGCCGCGATATCCCGAAGGTCATCGGCGGTGTAGATCCACGTGCCACGGCTGCAGCCTCGGCTCTTTACGGAAGCATCTTCACCAAAACAGTACCGGTGTCGACGCCGGCTGTAGCGGAGATGACCAAGCTGCTGGAGAACATCTACCGCTCTGTCAACATTGCGCTGGTCAACGAGCTTAAGCAGCTCTGCGTCGCCATGGGGATCGACATCTGGGAGGTCATCGAAGCGGCTGCCACCAAACCGTTCGGCTTCCAGGCCTTTTACCCCGGTCCAGGCGTTGGCGGACACTGCATTCCGGTCGACCCGTTCTATCTCAACTGGAAGGCGCAGCAGTTCGGCTTCCAGGCAAAGTTCATCGAGCTGGCCGGCGAGGTGAACGAGGCCATGCCGCACTACGTTGTGCAATCGACTGCGCGAGCGCTGGAGCGCCAGGGCGCCGCACTGCGCGGAGCTAATGTGCTTGTGCTGGGCGTTGCCTACAAGCGCGACGTCGACGACCTGCGCGAGTCTCCGGCGCTCACGATCATCGAGATGCTCGAGCGCGACGGCGCGAAGGTGGAGTACAACGACCCCTTTTTCCCGGAGGTGGGCCGCGGACGTCATTACGACCTGCATCACAGGCGATCGATCCCGCTTGAGAATCTTGACCGGTTCGATTGCGTCCTGATCGTCACCGATCACTCTCTCTATAACTACGCCGAGATCGTGGAGCAGTCGCGGTTGGTAGTGGATACTAGGAATGCGACGCAGTCGATAGACTCCCCCAAGATCGTCCGCTGCTAGATCAAATCTAAGAAATCTCTCATCCCCTTCTGAGACTTGGTGTGGTTCATGCCCTGTTGTGGGCATTGACTTCGCTGGCGTCAGCTTGCAGCATCGAGTGCAGGTGTCTGCGCAGAGCAGTAAGCACGCCAATGGGGCCAGGAAAAGCAATACAACTCGGAGTGCGGCGAAGTGGGGCTGGATGGCTTGCTCGCAGAGTCGTATTTGCCGGGATTTTCTTGAGCGCCTTAGGCGCGTCGGCGCAGATTCAACCAGTTACGCCGCTGGAGTCTACTGAATCAGTCACTGCTGAAACTTCAGCACAGCTGCGGGCGCAGCGATTTCTTGCGGGACGGGTCGCCGCAGATGGCACCGGTGCGCAGGCGATGGACGAGGCGCGGGTGCAGCATTCAGCGCTCGCAACCCAGCCGACGCCGCTGATGCCGCGAGCCCTGGCGTCGACGCCAAACGTTTCGCCTCGACTGACGAGTCTCGACACAGCATGGCAGTCAGTTGGCCCCGCGCAGGTGTTGAGCGCGGCCTACGGCAAAGTGACCGGCCGCGTAACGACTATCGTGATCGATGCTGCTGATGCTATGGGCAACACGGTGTACCTCGGTACAACCGGCGGTGGGATGTGGAAATCGATCAACGCTGCCGGTCCGGTGGCCGAGGTGAGCTTCGCACCGCTGACTGATACTTTGCCGGTTTTCAGCGCGAATGCAGGCAGTCCGGCGACCCCGTCGCTGAGTATCGGCGCAGTGAGTGTGCAGGGCAACGTCGTGCTGGCAGGGACCGGCGATCCCAACGATGCGACCGATTCCTTCTACGGTGAAGGCCTGCTGCGGTCTGCCGATGGCGGGTTGACGTGGACGCTGATTCGCAACTCCATCGATGGGGCAACGGGCAATCATCGGTTTACGGGTCTAAGCTTCGCAGGCTTTGCCTGGAGTTCGACGTCACCGGGAACGGTAGTGGCTGCTGTCTCCCACGCGACAGAGGGCACGCGGGTGGGTGCGGCAGATACGCAAAACAGCGTCATGGGCCTGTACTACTCGACTGACGCGGGCGTGACGTGGCAGATGAGTACAGTGATGGACGGCGGCCAGGCCGTGCAGCGTCCGTTGCTGTCGGGCGCAAATCATGGCGGCAACGCGGCCACCACGGTGGTTTGGAATCCGGTTCGCAAGCGCTTCTACGCCGCACTGCGATTTCACGGCTACTACGAGTCTGCTGACGGCATCACGTGGATGCGGCTCGCGCAACAGCCGGGAGCCGGCCTTGCGAGCAGTGCGTGTCCAACGAACACCGATACTGTCGGCAATAGTGGCTGCCCCATCTTTCGAGGCGCGCTCGCAGTGGAATCGACTAGCGGCGACATGTACGCCCTGACGGTCGATGCGAGCAACAAGGATCAGGGCCTGTGGCGCGATGTGTGCGCGAGTACGGGAAGCGGATGCGCGGGCAACATTGCGTTTGCACAGCGCGTTGGTGGAACTTCGTTGGAGGTAGGCGGAGGCAGCACCGCGATCGCGCAGGGCGACTACAACCTTTCGCTCGCAGCCGTGGCGTCGGGCTCGGACACGCTGCTCTTTGCCGGGACGGTGGACCTCTACCGATGCTCACTCTCCAGCGGATGCGCCACGCTTCGCAACACCACCAACGCGTTGAACGGTTGCGGGGCCCCGGCGAAAGTAGCTCCTGCGCAGCACGCGATTGCAGCGCTGGCAACGGCAGGGCAGCCGCTTCTCTATCTCGGCAACGATGGCGGCTTGTGGCGCTCCAGCGATGGCGTCAATCAGCAGGCAACCCCGTGCTCCGCAGACGATGCTGCGCACTTCGAAAACCTGAACGGCGGCCTTGGCTCGCTGGCCGAAGTAGTAAGCATCGCGCAGCATCCTACCGACGCATCGACACTGCTGGTGGGCATGGGTGCGAACGGCACCGCTGCGGCGACGCTTTCGACAACGGGAGCCTGGCCGCAGCTCTCAGCGGGCGAAGGCGGAGACGTCGCGATTGACCCTGCGAATCCTGCGACCTGGTACATCACCACTGCCGCGGGCGTGAGCATTCGGCGCTGCGCGAACGGCGGCGCATGCACCGCGGCAGACTTCGCGGGAACGCCGACCATAGGTCCAGCACAGACAGCTCGCGATCTCTCGCTAGTCAGCACACCGTGGCTCCTCGATCCGCAGCTCTCAACGAACGTGATTCTTGGCACGTGCAGAGTGTGGCGTGGGCAGGGTGTGGGCGGCGCTTTGTGGTCGAGCGCGAATGCGATCAGCAGGATGTTGTCGGGCTCGCAGAGCTCTGCCTGCACGACCACGAACCCCGTATTGCGGTCGCTCGCTGCGGGTGGCCCGGCCTCGAATGCGTCAAGCGCACAGAACGCCGGCTCGCAGGTGATCTATGCAGGCATGGCCGGCACGCTCGATGGCGGCGGCAGCGCTGGCGGTCATCTTTTCGTCACACAGAGCGCGGATACGGCAACCAGTGCGAGTTCGTGGAGTGATATGACCACCTCGCCGGTGACCACCAATAGTGTCGTGAGTACGTTCAACCCCAGCGGCTACGACCTCTCCTCGATCGCGGTTGATCCGCACGACGCGAGCGGCCGCACGGTGTATGTGACTGTGATGGGCTTCGGCGTGGCGCATATCTATCGCTCGACCGACGCGGGCGCGCACTGGAGCAACATCACGCGCAATCTTCCCAACGCTCCGGCGAACAGCGTCGCCGTCGATCCTAATGATGCGAACACGGTATATATCGCGATGGACACCGGCGTCTACGTCACCACGCAGGTGACGACTTGCGAGACCTCGAACTGCTGGAGCGTATACGGCAGCGGTCTTCCGAACGCTCCAGTGACGCAGTTGATCGTCTCGGCATCAATGCCGACCGGCGATGGCCGCACGGGTGAATTGCGCGCCGCAACCTACGGGCGCGGTGTGTGGCAGATTCCTCTGCTGACTGCGGCGTCGTCTGCTCAACCCGCGATGTCGGTGTCTCCCGCGTCGCTGAGCTTCCCAAGTCAAGCGGTGGCCACCGCGAGCGCTCCGCAGAGCGCTACGGTGACGAATTCAGGAACTGCTCCGCTCTCGATCAGCCAGATTGCCATCAGCCAGACGCAGCTTCCTCTGGGACCGCAGAGCGAGTTCAGCGAGACAGATGACTGCGTCGGCTTGGCGATTGCTGTGAACCAGAGCTGCACTGTGCAGGTGAGGTTCATCCCCGTGGCGACGGGAAGCCGCAGCGCGACGATGACGATCTTCGGCAACGTTGCAGGAGGCCAGGCAACGGTTGCGCTGAGCGGAACAGCCACGGCGGCGGGCGCGGTTGTGCTCACACCGGTCACGGCCAGCTTCCCCGCGACCACGGTCAACGCGACGAGCGCCGTGCAGAACATCACGATCTCGAACACTGGCAGTGCGTCGGTCAATCTTGGCGCAGCCGCGGTGACGGGAGACTTCAGGATCTCAGCGAACACATGCGGTGAGACGCTGGCTGCTAACACCGGCTGCACCGTGGTGATTGTCTTCGCTCCAACGGCCTCGGGTTCGCGCACCGGCAGCTTCACGATTACGAGCGGGAGTGACACGCTGACGGCCTTCTTGAGCGGCAACGGTGTGCTTCCAGCGACGGATGCGCTTGCGCCTGTGAGCCTTGCGTTCGCTCCTCAGCAGCTCGGCACGTCCAGCACGGCACAGCGCGTAACGATCACCAACACAGGAGACGTGGCGCTTACGCTGATTTCGGCACAAATCGCAAGCGGCGATTTTGTTGCGGTGAACTCGTGCGGCAACTCGCTGGCCGCGCACTCCAGCTGCGCGATCGACGTGATCTTTCAGCCGAAGAGCGTGGGTCCTGCGGCAGGCGCGTTGACTGTATCGGATCAATACCGTTCGCACACCGTCACATTGAGCGGGACAGGAGTGGCTCCGCCGGGAGTATCGTTGTCGCCGTTGTTTGGGATGAATTTTCCCGCGACAGGCGTTTCACTCAGCTCCGCCCCACAGACCGTGACTCTGACGAACAACGGCGGCCTACCTCTCTCCATCGCAACGGTCGCGGTCAGTGGCGACTTCGCCATCGTACCCGGCAGCAACACCTGCGGCAGCACACTCGCGGTGGGTGATGCCTGCACCATGCAGCTCGCCTTCCGTCCGACCGCAGGAGGCGCGCGCGGCGGTTCGTTGACAATCTCCGACACGGCTCCCGCTTCACCGCAGACGATGTCGCTCACGGGACAGGGCGTCGACTTCACGCTGGCGACGAACGGGCCGTCGTCGCTGACCACGGCGAGCGGAAAGAACGCAGTCTTTCCGCTGCTCTTTACCTCCGGGCCTGCGGTGGCGGGAACGACTGTCACTCTTTCGTGTTCCGGAGCGCCCGCCAACTCGACCTGCAAGGTGGCGCCGTTGAGCGTTGCAGTGGATGGCAATGCTACGACGGTTTCGGTGACGGTGCTGACGGGTGTGTCGGGTTCTGCGTCTGTGTCTTCGCCACATGGCAGCATTCTCTGGACCACGCTGCTGGCTCCGCTTGGCGTCATAGCCTTGCGACGCAGAAAGCTGGCGGCAGCGATAGTATGTGTGCTGCTCGTTGCGAGCGGATGCGGTTCGGGGCGGTTGATTCCCTCGCCTGGCGGCCCCGGTGGCGGTTCGGGTGCGGTGACCCCTGCGGGAAGGTACACCATTGTGGTGACGGCGACGGCTGTGGGGCTTACGAAGACCGTCAATCTTACGCTGGTCGTGCAATAGCCGGACAGGTCAGACGGCGCGGCCGGCGCTGGCTCCTGAGCCCCATGCCCACTGGAAGTTGTAGCCTCCCAGCCAGCCGGTTACGTCGACGACCTCGCCGATGAAGTAGAGTCCGGCAACCTTGCGGCTTTCCATGGTCTTCGCGTCGAGCTCGGCAGTGTCGACTCCGCCTGCTGTTACCTCGGCCTTCGCGTAGCCTTCGGTTCCGGCGGGCGTGATGCGCCAGGCGTGCAGGTCTGTTTCGAATTTCGCCAGCGATGCGTTGGTCCAGTCCTCGGGTGGGTGGAGTTCGAGCCACCGCTCGGCCATGCGTGTGGGGAGAGCGGCGCGAAGGGCGGCGAGTGCGGAGGCGAAATCGCGTCGCGCGTTTCTTGCGAGGAGGGGTCCGGTGAGGGTGGTGCCGGGGGCGAGGTCGAGCTCAATCGTGTGGCCGGGGTGCCAGTAGGAGGAGGCCTGGAGGATGGCGGGGCCGCTGAGGCCGCGGTGGGTGATGAGCATCTTCTCGCGGAAGCGCGTCGGGCGCTTCGCACCGGCGGCTGCGATGACCTCGGTGGAGACGCCGCTCAGGTCACACCATCGTGCGGTGTCCTCGGGGTTGAAGACGAGGGGGACCAGGGCGGGGCGGCAGGGGACGATGTTGAGGCCGAATTGTTCGGCGATCTGGTAGCCGAAGCTGGTAGCTCCCATCTTCGGGATGGAGAGGCCGCCGGTGGCGACCACGACTGAAGTGGCTTGGATGGTGCCGGCGCTGGTTTGGAGGAGGAATCTGGCGACTCCGTTCGAGGAGGCGACGGAGTAGATGGTAGTGCCGGCGAGGATGCGCACGCCTGCGTCCTTGCACTCGCGCTCGAGCATGGTGACGATGTCCTGCGCGGAGCGGTCGCAGAAGAGCTGGCCGAGCGTCTTCTCGTGGTACTTGATGCCGTGCTTCTCGACGAGGGCGATGATGTCGGCGGGGGTGAAGCGGGCGAGGGCGGATTTGGCGAAGTGCGGGTTGGCGGAGAGGAAGTTTTCGGCGCGGGCGTTGATGTTTGTGAAGTTGCAGCGGCCGCCGCCGGAGATGAGGATCTTCTTGCCGATGCGGTCGGCGTGATCGAGGACAAGGACCCGCCGCGAGCGCCGTCCAGCCTCGATGGCGCACATCAGTCCCGCGGCGCCTGCTCCAAGTACTACGACATCAATGGTATGCA
>Ga0157374_10002587_pt1 | contig 15249 bp, 19 predicted proteins | sample M25metaG_FD_115308 | JGI IMG/M metagenome (GOLD analysis project Ga0157374, IMG submission 115308) | Miscanthus rhizosphere microbial communities from Kellogg Biological Station, Michigan, USA - M2-5 metaG | ecosystem: Host-associated > Plants > Roots > Rhizosphere > Soil | place: USA: Michigan...
GTTATACAGGGCTTGCTTATATTGATGTCACAGAATTAAAACCACAGAATATAATAGGCGGTATTGACGGAACGAAATGGATCAAGACAAGCAGAGCAAAAACTGATACCAGTGTTAACGTTCCTCTTTTAAAACCCGCATCTATAATTTTAGATAAATATCTGAACGAAAAAGAAAGACTGATAAGAGAAACAATATTTCCCTGGGTAAGCAACCAGGAAATAAACAGGAGTTTAAAAATAATTGCAGAAGTATGTACCATCAAAAAGCATCTTACGTTTCATCTTGCATGGCACACTTTGACAATAATTTCATAGTACCCAAATAGTAGCATCAAGAGTAAAAATAAATGCACTGGTTTCTATAATTGCAGTATTTACAGGAAGTGCATTGTGGGGTGTACCTGGCATGTTTTTAGCTTTGCCGCTTACAGCTATAGTAAAAGTAATTTTCGATCGTATTGAGCCTCTTAAACCATGGGGTTTTTTATTGGGAGATGTTATGCCGCCCATAGGGAAAAGCATTTTTAATTTTCGTAAAGAAAAAGCTGCCAAATAATTGTTCTCGAAAAATGATTAACAAACTTCCTTCACAACTTCTTTCGTATTACCGAAGAGCTTTAGAGTGTGGCATGTTATTTTCAATATAATATAATGGATCAAACAATCTAAAATAACAAACCATGCAAATTCTATTTGGTATTATAATGATAGTCGCAGCAATTGGTATATCCATTTATATATTTAAACCTGCTTTACTCAAAAAATTGCTTTTTGTAAAATGATGCATTGCAGAAGAGTAAATGCTAATCGAAACTGATGTTATTAATTAACTGTTACTCATATTCCAGCACGTTTCTTTTCACGTTCTTTGTTGCTTTTGACATGAAGTAAAGACATTTCTATCGCCATAAGAATTATTTCATCATGCGATCAAGTATTGACAAATGCTTTTTAGGTTTTGGTATTATTTTTTTTGCCAGTATAATACGATAGTCGCACGTACGCAACAGGTATTTGTTTGCAGAGGAAACTCCCGTAACCTGTATTTGATTGCCCGTCCAATTAGCGCTTAAGTTCCAACTGTTGCTGTTATATCCTGCTGCCATTTTAAATAGATAAGCGGGAATTAAACTTGTTTTATTATCTTAGAAGTTGAGGTTAAGATTTAGAATAAATGAACCATAGCCAAAAGAAGAAATGTCTCTTGAATTACTCTTTGGTGGAAGTGTTCAAGGTAATAAAGAACACAATGAAGAAATAAAAGAAATAAATCGGTGGGTTGTTATTGAGTTGAGAATACAATTCTTGTAATTCGAATTTTCTTGCCAATATATCGTAACGAATGGTTTTTGTGGTTGTATAATTTTTAAGCGATTTAATACTACTAATATATACCCTGTTCACCCGCTAAATTTATTTCTAGTTCTCTAATTCTTATATTAAGATCATTTTTAAACACTCCATAAAGATAAAATAAAGAAAAGGTGCTGTCAACGAGATTATCGAATGGTATCATAAAAAGTGTGAATGATGTAACTTATTTCCCTAATTGTGTAACGTAAACCTACTTGTCAGTCTTCATCTTTGTGTAATATCAGGACTCCTTCGCACAAATCATAGATGGCAAAGCAGAAATAGTAATTGATTCAAAAATCGCATTTGCGTAAAACAGGAGAGTCTATTTACAATACCTGCTGAAAAAAAATAATAAATTGCAACCACGCTAAAGTGCAAAGTATATGAAAAATACATTCTATTTTTTCGCTTTAACAGTTCTGTTATCTGTTACAGCCGTAAACACTAATGCGGCACTGGTCGCTACAAGCCAGCCTTCAGAAGCAACTCAGGAACAAACAGATTCCCGTCTCGCAGAAATAAAACAACGGGTAGAAGAAATCCGAGCAATGGATAAATCTCAGCTCAGCAGAATGGAGCGCAAGGAACTTCGAAAGGAATTAAAAAATATGAAAAAAGAAGTAAGAGCAACGGAGAAAGGCGGTGTTTTCGTTTCTACTGCGGCTATTATTGCAGGCATTCTTCTTATCATTTTAATTCTAGTCCTTGTTCTTTAAAAAAATTCAACTGGTTTAATACCCCGATCCTTTGCAAACAAATAAGCATCAGGGTTTACACCTTTAGTCATCTACGCAAGACTAAGAATAGCAGAGTTATTAGCTGTAAATCTTTCTTGTAGCGTTACTATAAAAATTTCTTTAAGATTTAATTCTGCTTCTTGTTTAGTTTTACTCTTTCGCACAGGCTGAGAACATTATTGATAATGTATACCAAAATAACCAGTTTTGAAACTGCTGCTATTTGATTATAGTAAAGGTTGGCATTTCAATTTTTTGTTTCAGGTATTTTAATATGTTTTCCGGGAACAATATTGCCCGCCTGGGCATTGCCTTCTGTTTGGCATTTGCTTCCTTGTTGTGCACATTTTCAAATAAATGATACTAACAGAACGGGCTTACCAAAAAAACATGAAAATATTTTTCAGTCCCTTATGAATACGGTAAAAAGAAGCCGTTCAGATCATCCATCCAGACACATGTGCTTAACAGTAATAATGAAGCATTGTTTGTGCCTTACCACGGCAGCGGCATCAGGGATATCCTTATCAAACAATTTGGATTTGAAAAAACATTCGCCGATACTTCAAAAGAGATCGACTATTTGGGGAAAAAATTTGTAAAGAGCTTGCACGGAAGCACAAAAGGATGGGTAATACGCAACAGCGGTTTGTCACTATGGCTTTGCGACGAATAAGTCCTCATTCCGGTTCACCATTCCGCATATCTGGCTACCTAATAAAGCGGAGCTATATAATATATTCTCATCTTCGTTATCTTTACTCAGCATCGGTTCGGGCTGACGGATCACGGAGCTTTAGATACTTCTCTTAAAAGAACAGATTCAGTTGCGGGGCATCGAATTACAAGTAAAGTTCACAGATTGCAGATGAATTAAACATTTCTTCCTCAATTAGCTGCCCATTCTTTAGAACTCTCAAACATACAAACCAAGTGAAATTAAGTTATGAAAATTTTACGCAAAAAAGGATGGAAAATACTCAAAGCGACTTCAAGTAGTTTTTTCGTGGATAAAGGCTTAAAGTTAAGCGCTTCACTTGCATTCACTACTATTTTCTCACTGGGCCCTTTGTTGCTGCTGACGATGTCTCTTGCAAGTATTTTTTTTGGGCAGGATGCTACTGAAGGAAAAATATTTGCACAGGTAAACGGTTTACTGGGGGCTGAAGCAGCAAAACAAATACAGGATATTATAAAAAATATTCAATTCTCAGGTAAAACGCATTTTGCTTTGGCAATAAGTATTGTTACACTCCTGGTGGGCTCCACCAGTTTATTTGTTGAAATACAGGATTCATTAAATATGATATGGCGTGTAAAGGCAAAACCTAAACGGGGCTGGCTGAATTTTTTAAAGAACAGGTTGTTGTCTGCATCATTAATTGTCTCCTTGGGGTTTCTTCTGGTGGTATCCCTTATTATCAATGGCACTATACTGGCATTAAGTGAATCCCTGACAAGATATTTATCCACTTTTTCAGTTCTTCTCATTACAATAATCAATTTCATTCTTACATTCCTGATCACATCTTTTATTTTTGGTATAATATTCAAAATTCTGCCTGATGTAAAAATTAAGTGGACCAATGTAAAAGCAGGAGCAATTTTTACAGCGATATTTTTTATGGGAGGAAGATACTTGATCGGTTTATATATTCAAAAAACAGCTACCGGTTCTACTTATGGAGCCGCAGGGGCAATAATTGTAATTCTTGTTTGGGTATATTTTACATCGGCTATCCTTTATATGGGCGCTGAATTCACGCAGGTTTACAGTGAGGCAATGGGAACCAGAATCGAACCTTCAGAGTATGCAGTGCATGTAGAGGAAAAAGAGCATGAAAAAAATGTAAGCGTTTTACCGCTTCGGCATAAAGAATTGCAGGAGAAAGGATGACTCAAAGTACAGGATTTTAAATAAATGTCTCAAAGTAAACATCATTTTTTTCTGGTATAACTATAGAGAAAAGTTAAAGAAAATTAATTCATGTAAGTTCGTACTAATACCGCAAATACCATTACCGAAATGAATAATAGTTATAGGATTGCTGGTAAATGGTTATGGTATTTCTTCAGATAATGTAACTGCAGCCTTAGTAGCTTAGCTAAGTTAAACACACACTTGTTATAAGTATGATAATGCATCATTATAAGAATACTCAAAAAATAAGAATCAACTAAAATAAATATGGCAATTATGTAGTCAGGACACAAGCTATCGTGTAAAAGAAAGAATCACCATTTTAAAGCAGGAAAGAATGATTTGTTAATTTGAAGCTTGATTTACAGATTCCGTGATTCTATCAATTAATTCCTGTGGCATATCTTCAAGATCTATATCTATTTTTTGTGATACCTGAATAATAATGCGTCCATTTGATTTTTTAATTTCTTGTTCAAATTTCATAATAGTCTGTTTAACAGAATTGAGTGTATTTTCAATACCTTTTTTGACAGAATCACTTAATCTATCGTATTGATCGCTGTTGCAAGTGTTTTAATGTCTATCATATTTTTCTTTTGGCAATTATGTAGCCAAGGGACACAAGATAGACAAATAAAGAAATGTATATTAATTTGGGTAGTGACGCATTTTGAAATTTAATGCTTTAATTGGGCGGAAATTTCTTACTAATGTTGATTATGAAATCTCTATACTCAACATTGATTTGAACAGACTTATTATAAATTTCTAATAATAACAGACGCTTGTCTAAATTAGCTATGTCATTATAAGAGAAGTTTTGGATTGCTCTTATATAGCTTTCATAACTCTTTATTGTATCGGCTTTGAGCATTTCAAAGGTTTTTTCAGATGTCATAGTTACAATTCTTTTACGAAAAATAAATTTACGAATAGTTTTCGGTCAATTCTCTATCTGCTTCTTTTTATAGCTCCCTCTTTTCTTTGGAGCATCGTAATCGCATAACAATGCAATATCTTCGAAGGTCATTGGTTTTTTCATTAAGCCTGCTTGCATTGCAGGTGTTACAGAAAAGCTTTTGTGTACTCTTACAAAAGTTGTAGTAAACGAAATATAATGCAAGTGAATGACAATGATTTTCGAATTTTTTATTAAAGGCATTTGTCAACCTTGTAAACCTGCGATTACACATACGAATAGAAAGATTTGAACGCTCAACATAACTTGTTGAAATAAATTTTTTGGTTGGTGTTCCTAAAATAATATGTTGCCTACCTCCTGTACATTCATTAGATGAATATTTTCTTTCTGTTTCTGTTTTGCCTTCAGGAGCACCGTAAAGTTTTACTAACATTGCATAATCAATATCCAAATGAAAAGCATTATCAACAGCATTTAAATACGCGTGGTGTCCATCTGTTGGAAGTTGTACGCTGTTTACTAATCTGCTTGCAACATCATGCATAAAATAATTTGCGCTATCTGCATCTCTGTCACCAACAAACAAGATACCATTAGTTTACTATCAGCATCTAAAGTAGTCCATGTCCAAACATTGCCTGCACCTTACGGCATATTCTCCGTTACATTTTTTTCTTTAGCATAACAGAATGACCACAGGTTCATCACACTGCAACCGTTCACTTTTTACATTTATTACTTTCTCATTATGAAATTTCTCACATGCAGCAATGCGAGATGTAGAACGTAATGACTAGCACATCAATAACGTTACGGAATTAAAGTTGCCGGTTTGTAATTGCAATTTATGCCTTAAATGAACCTTCGCTTATCACGCACAATTCTTTACTACTTGCCGTTGAGGGTGTTGTCCACTTGCAACTTTGTAATTGAATCTCTGTTGATGATCAACGCAGGCGTAGAGAAGCAAAAATTTACAGTACCTTCTGAAAAAAATAATAAATTGCAATCACGCTAAAGTGAAAAGTATATGAAAAACACATTCTATTTCCTCGCTCTGACAGTTATGTTATCTGTTACAGCAATAAACACTAAAGCCGCACTGGTCGCTACAAGCCAGCCTTCAGAAGAAACACAGGAACAAACAGATTCCCGTCTCGCAGAAATAAAACAACGGGTAGAAGAAATCGGGGCAATGGACAAATCTCAGCTCAGCAGAATGGAGCGCAAGGAACTTCGAAAGGAATTAAAAAATATGAAAAAAGAACTGAAGAGACGGGAGGGGGGAATACACATTTCTACTGCTGCTATTATTGCAGCTATTGTTCTCGTCGCTTTAATTCTCATATTGGTGCTTTAAAAAAGTTAGCTGATTCTAAGTGCCGGACACTTTGTAAATCATTTCTCAGGCCTTTGTGTGCAACGGAATTCTAGTCCTCTATCCTTTCAAAGCCCTTAATACATCGCAAACGGTTATAGCTGTTTGTGCGGTTATAAATTCTCTTACAGTGAGGTATGAGAAGATGTGAGATGTTTAAAATAGTTCTGCTTGTCCACGGCTATTTTCGGTCTCAATTTATATTGTTCATTCACCACTATGTTAAATGAATTAAAAACAAAGGCCGTTGGCAGATAAAACCAACGACTTAAAAGAAGTAAGGTAACTGCCCTTAAACTTTTCTTTTCAATTTTAAATCTTCAAGGAGTTTGTTGTGATTTTCTATATTCAGTTGCTGATTCTTCTGATCTTCCTGGTTTTGTCTTATTTTCTCTGCCAGGTCCTTTGCCTCGCTCTGGAGCTCGGTTAATTTATTTTGAAATTCTTTTACCGTATTTTCCTGATGTTTTATATTCTGTTCAAGAGTGTATGCTCTAGTTTTTTCAACAAAGCTATTGAGAAACATTTTAGAACTATTCCAGAGTGTCGTATCCCCCTCAGGTGAAGCAAAGTTTCCATTCCCACTGCTTACAAGCAGATAAAGGATACTGCTGTTTTCTTCCTTGTTTTTTTGTACTACTTTAAGATACATATCCATTTCTTGATTGCTCAAAGATGGTAACAGTACATTGTTGAAGACATAGAAACCATCTATTTTATTCTTTTTCCAAAAAAGATGACCCTTTGTCTCGTGATTATATCCTACCTCCTTTAGCTTTTGTAAGATAGTTCCTTCTGCATCTGTTGGGTTGTTAGGCAATTCAAGCATGAGAGCGGGTCGCATTTTATCGTTGTATTGAATAGTTGTATACGAGGATTGCGCTCGTGCTGCTATTATACCTGTACCAAGTACAATCATCAGCAAATATTGCTTTTTCATCTTTAATTTTTAGGACGGTGGTAATAAAAAAGGGAAGAACGTTAAGGGGAATATTAGTTACCGTGAATTCAAGGAAAGGTACACTTATTATTTGTCCATTCCTAATTTACTTTATGCTTTTAATGCAACACTAATTTGTTAATCCTTGCTTCATTCGCTTGCTGTTTTTTATAAAAAGGCTCCTTAAACAACAAGCAAAAGTTTCCTTTAAGAATATTGAATATTGGGGGAAAGATTTGAGTGATTAAAAAGATTATTACTATCACGAAGAGCGCACCAAACATCGAGGCTTCTTTATACGGTTAGAGCAATATCTGTAACAGGGTTAAAAAAGAAAAGGGCGACCTAAACCGCCCTAATCTACAAGAATTAACTCATAAAAGTCGAGATAATAAAATACTTAATTTAAAAAAATAAAAACTAATTAAAGTCGAAATCTAAATAAAGAAAATAATAAACTAAGACGAAATACAGAGTTAAAACTTGCGTTTTGCAAACATAGATATATAATTTCAAAATCGGAAAAAGAAATTAATAAACGGCTCGCATAATTGCACTCGTTTTTGTAGTAGGGCAATCAACAACAGAGAGAGGCGCAACGTATGGAATCGAACAAGCGTACCGGGAAAGATTTAGGTGTCGGAAAGTTTCTATAACTCTATTAAGGAGAATATGAGTTCGATTACGGCTTGAATCGTGAGAACGGCGTCCATCTAAATGATCAGGCATATGCAGTGTTTTATTGGTTAGCAAATTCTGTTTAGCCCTCTAATTACAAAAAAACTGTAATGACAAAAAGATTTGAAACTATTAAATCTGTGAAGTTAAAAATATCAAGAACTTGCTATAGTATTGCAGTAGCATACTTAATTATTTTAAGACGGCTCAACAACATAATAACAGGAAAACAGAAATCAAATTCACCTTTATTTGCTGCAAAATTCACTCGTGAAGGAAAAGCATGGTGATTGTTATGATAACCTTCTCCAAGCATTAGCAGGTCAACTTTAAACAGATTTTTGGATGTGTTGTTTGTTTCAAAATTTGTTTTGCCATATTTATGCGCGAACCAATTTATAATAACACCATGCAGTGGTCCCATTACCACATGTATTGGTATTAATAAAAACCACCACGCAGAAGGAGCAAAAATTACATATAATAAAACATAAAATGCAATCCATAAAAGTCGCGACAGAGTAGAATTTCCCCATGTATCAAACCATTTCCATTCAGGAACATTTTTAGAAAATTTTTCTTCTACCTGATATTTACCTGTAAGAATATCCATGTAGTTATTCTTAGTGCGCCACATCATTGAAAAAAAATTCTTATCGTATAAAGGTGAGTGAGGATCTTTCTCTGTATCAGTATATGCATGGTGCATTCTGTGCATAATGCCGTAGGCTTTCGGGCTCAAATAAGAAGAACCTTGCGTTATATAAGAAAATACAAAAAAAAATTTCTCCCATTTTTTGTTCATGGTAAAAGCCCTGTGTGCAGCGTAACGATGCTGAAAGAAAGTTTGTGAAAATAAAGACAGGTACCAATGGGTAATAAAAAAAACAATAATAAAAATCAAGGTGAAAATATTAATTATGAAAAGAAAATTTACAAATCAAACAACGCGAAGAAGAAAGAAGTGCAAATAATAATTCTGTGAAGCTACGCTTATAATCTCAGAAAATAATTTATTGAAGCCAGGTTTAACAATGCATAAGTTTCATGTTCTGCTGGAAGACTTTCCAATGAAAGATTTTGCGGAAAGGCTTTAAATATTTATACATTACTCTATTAGTTGGTAAATATTAGACTCTATGATTGGAAGATCTATACATTTTTTATGTACACAAATAGAAAACACCAGCTAATGCTGGCGTTCCATTTTTTAAATACGGGTAAGGATTAAATTTATAAGACTAAAGAGTGGATGAAAGGAATGTAATTTATTTTTTTGCTTAATTGAGACCCTCCCGTAAGTCTTCAACTAAAAAAATACTCTTTGTTTATGTCATTTTTATTAAGGTTTTTATGCAATAAAATTCGAAGTCCCTTTCGCTACCCCCAGAGATGAATTAATTAATTCTAATTCATCTTTGGATAATTGTTTGGTGTATTTTGAAGTTAAAATGCTTTTATAAAGTTGAGCAATCTTAGAGAGGTGATTGTTACATAATCTTATTAATAAGTTATATAATTTACTTATTTGAAAATTTCATAGTTGAAGGATATTTATTAACATAAGTTAAAATTACTATCACTTACAGTGTTTAAATAGTTAGCCGTAGAGTGTAGCTCATTCTTTCAATGTTATTTCAATGGTATAGAATGAATGATGAATCTCTACCTTGTTACAAATGCCATTTAGAAATGAATAATAATTATAGTTGCCATCCGGTAGATCGATTTTATACTTATGTTCTGAAACTTTTTGTATATGAAGAAATTGCTGAAAATTATCTGAGTAAACTATTTGTACATTAACAGGTTCATTACAATAAAGAAGAATAAAATTATAATCTATGAACTTATTATTTATAGAACTAGGTTTGCCATCAGAGGACGTTTGATAAGTATCGCCGATTGCTTTGGTTTGTTTATTGACCTTCTCTTTTCCGTTAACCTTTCTGGAAACATTTGAGTATATTAGTTTTCCGTTTTGAAAGAAAGATTCTTCTTCTGTATTCACCTTAATATTTACAATAAAATTCATTTCAACATTTGAAACCATTTTCATATAAACATTATCACCTGTTTTATTTTGATAAAACTCCATATTACCAACATTGTCTCCTTTGTAGCTCACGTTGTATTCACGTGTTTGAACTTGTGCATGAAGAGAAAAAGAAATCAAAAGCGGTATTATAAATATTGCTTTGTAATTTTTTGAATTCTTTACAAACGCTTTAACTCTGTTAACTTTTTTATCGGTAAGTTGTAATGGAATTTTAAATATACTCCATTTCGCATCATCAGCATCTCCTAATAACATTCCCCATGGCTTTAGAGAGTCAACATGATCACAAATCACTTTAAAAATTGCAATAAAGGGTAAACTTAAAAACATTCCTCCTACACCGCAAAGTGCTCCACCAATTAATACCGCTATTATTGAAAAAAGCGCATTCAATTTTACACTGGAACCAATGATGCGGGGAACTAACAAATTGTTATCAACAACTTGCACGATCAAATAAACACCGATTGAAGCTGCAGTTTTATAAATGCTTCCCGTGTTGCTTAAAGTTATAATGCCCGTTACGGCAACGGCAATCAAACCACCTATATAAGGAATTAAATTCAAAATGGCGCCGATTAAACCTAAAAGAATCGCATAGGGAACTCCAACCAGTAATAATCCAATGCAGTTCAAAAAAGCAACACATGATGTTTCAACCAGCAAGCCTGTGATATAGCGCTGTACTACTGACCTGATTTCGTTAATTGCTTTTATAACATTTGAAGAATATTTCTCTTCAAATACCCGGATAGTAAACATCAATAAATGATTGCGGTAATAAAGAAATAAGAACACATAAATAGAAATGAGTAAAAGAGTAGCTAACGATGCTGTTAGAAATCCGAGTGTTCCGGTAGCAATTGCTTTAGCATTGTTCATATTGTCACTTCTCGCTTGTTCAATAACCTGTTGCTGCTGTTGTTTACTAAAGTGAAAAGTTTCACTTATCCATATCTGGCTTTTTTCAAAAAACTGGGAGAGATTTTTTTCTATCGCTGGAATATCATTTGCTAGAGAGCCTATTTGATAAGAAAGAAAAGTGAGTAACGCAAAAATGAAAATAAATGTAATTAATAAAGTTATCAGAATAGATAGTATCCGAGGAATCTTTAAACGAGTAAAAAATTTTTCAATCGGACGAAGCAGTACTGCGATAAGAAAAGCAAAACCTAAAGGCAATAGAATATCCTGACCAATATATATTCCATAAAAAAGTAACCATGTTATTAATAAAATCAAGCTAAACCTTGCATAAAATGGCCATGATTGATTCATAAGTTTTATTCTTAATGATGTTTCTGGGGCAGACATTTAAAATTTCTGCGCTAAAAAAAATGATGCGAATAAAAATGCCGGCGGATTCCGGCATTAGAATTAGGTGCTTAGAGCGCCTAGGATGAATATTGACGTTTTAAATCAGTTATTAATTGGTTTTGCTTTCAAAAGTTCTAGGCTGGCTTTTTGACTGGCTATCTCCGCTTGCAGCTCCGCTATCTTACTACTTAGATCTTTTTCTTTCTTCTGCAGATCGCCCAACTTCTTTTCTGCACTTGCAATATTTGACTCTTGTGTTCCAACATCAGAATTATGTTTGAAAGTATTGGTACCAACAACAAATCCATCGAGAAATTTTTGTGCTGCATAAAATGTAGCAGTGTCCGTTTGGGGAGAAACAAAATTATCATATCCTTTGCTCACCATAAGGTAAACGGTTGATTGTTCTTTATCTCCGCTTGTTGCTTTTGCAACTTTAAAATACATATCCAGTTTCTGGTTGTTCAATTCGGGTAGCTGCACATTATCAAACACGTAAAAATCATTTAGCTTGTTCGTTTTCCAGAAAAGCATTCCTTTTGTTTCTGGATTATAACCGGTTTCTTTTAATTTTTGTAATATGGTGCCCTGTGCAACGTCGGTTGTATTGGGAAGCTGTATGGTAAGTGCCGGCTGAAGCTTTTCTTTATAGGTAATCGTTGTAAATGTTGATTGTGCGGTGGCAGTAATTACACAGCCAGCTAGCACCAGAGTAAGTGCGCTAATTTTTTTCATTTTATTTTTTTTATTTGATTTAAATAAGAGGAAGAATAAGGAGGAAGAACTGCAAAGATACGCCAATGGGCTTCGGGATTGTTACAGAACTTAAGATATATGTTACATGATTCACACATTTAGAATGAGTTAGAATAAAGAGCAGTTTTATTCTTCTCTTGGTAATTGCATATCTAATTTCAGGTCGTCCACATCTCTTTCTAATTCCACATGTCTTAATGCATCGTCACTAAATGTACCTTCTTTATGCAGTTTAATAAGCAGATCACGCTGAAATCGGCTAACTTCTACCTGCGCATTTAAGAGTGGTGTAACAGGAGCTTGTATAGATTCGTCATTTATTCGTCTTTTTTTATCAGCACGTATTTCTTTTGTGAGATTGTTCACCAATGTTTCATATTTTCTCTTTAATTGTTCTTTTAATTTGCTTTCGAGAGAAATGGGAAAATCATGATCTATATAGTGAAGTGTGTTGATTGCAAGATATAACTTCAATTCTTTTTCTTCCCTCTCTTGATTGCGTTCCGGCTTTACGCGAAGAAAGCGTATCAATAAGGGTAACGACAATCCCTGCACCACAAGCGTAACAAAAATTACAATAAAAGCAAGGAATATAATAGAATGTCTTTTAGGAAAAGCATCTCCATTCTCCATTGTTAAAGGCAATGCAAGTGCAGCTGCAAGTGATATAATACCACGTGTTCCTGTCCAGGCGACTATCAAAACATTCTTCCATGTATCTGAGTCATTCACATCTTCACCCGTTACAACAACGGTTTTGGCGCTGCTAAAGACGTTTTGCCAATAAGCACCTGCAAAAACCCAAATGATACGAACAACTATTGTTGCAAGGCTCATTAACAATCCATTGCCCAATAACTTCATGAAAGGATAATCGCCCAAATCTTTTATAATGGAGGGTAACTGAAGACCAATGAGTATGAAAATAAAACCATTCAATAAAAAAATCAGTGAATCCCAAACAACGCGTGAACGCATGCGAACATGATAGGAAAAAATTTCAGGTGCTCGCCAGGAAATAATTAACCCCGCACTTACAACAGCCAATATTCCGGAAACATGAAAATGTTCTGCAAGCAGGTAAGCTATAAATGGGGAAAGCAGCGTTAGGCTTGTTTCAACAATCGCATTATTATATATTTTTTTATGAGCAAATACAAATAAATAACCGCTGGCAATTCCGATAAGAATGCCGCCTCCGGCCACCAAAAAAAATTGCAATGCTGCTTGCCACAGTATAAATGATCCGGTGGTGACCGCAACTATTGCGTAGCGATAAGCGATTAAAGCAGAAGCATCATTTAAGAGACTCTCCCCTTCCAATATTGTGATTACTTTTTTATTCAAGCCTAATCCTTTGGTAATAGATGTTGCGGCGACAGCATCAGGCGGAGAAACTATAGCTCCCAATAAAAAAGATAATGGCCATGTAAAACCAGGAATAAGATAATGTGCACAAACTGCAACAGCCAAAGTTGTAAAGATTACGAGTGTAAAGGCAAGTGCAGAAATAGGTCTTATTGATGTTCTCAATTCGTGCCATGAAGTCTTAGAAGCAGCATCATATAAAAGTGGTGGCAAAAAAATAAGAAACACTACATCCGGATCCATTGATAAATCCGGCAATGCAGGAATAAAACCAATAACCAACCCCACCACTACTAAAAGAACGGGATACGGAAGCTTGCTCTTGTCTGCAATAGCAGACAATGCAATAAGAATAGCCATTATAAATATTACGACTGTGAAATTTTCCATTTAAAATAAATCTGCGTCAAAGCAAAGAAACATTTCTGTTATTCCGAATTTTATAACAACGATTAATCTGCAATACAGGCATAGAAATAAAACTCATAAGATTGGGCCAAGTTTTTGCTCGGGTGGTGTCGTTGACGACTATAAATATGAGCGTAACATTACAATAAGTGGTGTCGTTAAGAGTGAGTATGTTAATCTACGATTAATGCAATAAACATTCCCCGTAAACAAAAATCTCTATTATACATCTTCTCGTTTCGCTCTATCTGTTCATTATAATTCGTGACATGTTTCTTTCTCTAAAAGGGTATAAATAAAATTTAAAAAAATAAAATGGCAACTACCTCAAAATCCGAAAACGGAACAAAAAAGCAAACTGATAAAACGATAAAAGCAAAACCGGGAGCAGCACAGGGTCTACGTGATTTGTTTGAAGATGAGTTAAAAGATATTTATTGGGCTGAAAAAGCTTTGATTAAGGCGCTTCCCAAAATGATTAAAAATACTACATCAGAAGAGTTGGCAACTGCCTTAAAAGAACATCTTGCAATTACCGAGGAACAGGTAAGGCGAGCAAGTGTTTGAATATATAGGTACAAAAGCGCAGGCGAAGAAATGTGAAGCAATGGAAGGATTAATCAAAGAAGCAGAAGAAATTATGGAATCAACCGAAAAAGGAGTTGTACGCGATGCCGGAATAATTTCAGCTGGACAAAAAGTGAAGCATTATGAAATTGCCACTTACGGTACGCTTCGCGCTTTTGCAAAATTTTAGGCGAAGATGACGCGGTTTCTCTTTTGGAAGAAATATTAAATGAAGAAAAAGAAGCAGACGAAAAATTGACTGAAGTTGCAGAGTCATCTATTAATATTGAAGCAGCCGTTGATGATACCGGGGAAGAGGAAGAGCAGCGAAAAATTTCATCGAAAACCAGATCAAAATAATTATTTCCTATATAGACAAATATTTATAGTAAAAACGAAGTTAACAGCTTCGTTTTTTTATTTGCAACAGGACAGCAGCGTAAATAAGAGAATAGAAGAGTTAAAGGATACCAAAAATAAAATCGCTTTTTTAATTATTACGTTCGATGATTTAGGAAGAAAAATGTTTGTTATTGTGGCATCAGTTTTTCAGTTATTAATTAAACAAATATCATGGAGAATAGAAACAAAGATTTGGCAAACGATATACCTGTGAAAAGCGCTGATAACACCAATGAGAATTGCGACAAGAAACCAGAAAATTGTTTTCAAAAAATGGATACTAAAAAAAATGACAGCAGGGATGAAGAACAGAAAAGAATCGACAGGAAAAAAGATCCGATTGATTATTAGATGTATTATTTCAGAGCGTTAAAACTGTCAGCGTTTAATGCATTTTCAACAGGAGAGGAAACGAAGTGATGATTTATATTAAAA
>Ga0157374_10002588_pt1 | contig 15248 bp, 6 predicted proteins | sample M25metaG_FD_115308 | JGI IMG/M metagenome (GOLD analysis project Ga0157374, IMG submission 115308) | Miscanthus rhizosphere microbial communities from Kellogg Biological Station, Michigan, USA - M2-5 metaG | ecosystem: Host-associated > Plants > Roots > Rhizosphere > Soil | place: USA: Michigan...
CCGACAGGCTTGGCCGAAGCGGCCGCCAACACTTTTTTCGACCTGTATAACTACGGCGCGCCGGCGCAAGATTGGCTCACGATTTTCGGAAACGCTTTCAAGGAAGACATTGAGGCCGGCAACAACGCGACCACGGACTATTCCAAACTGCCTTCTCCGTCTTCGCCGGTACCCGCCAAACAACTTTCGGCTTATGTGGGAACTTACAGCAACAGCTACTACGGACAAATTGAAATTAGTGAGCATCGCGGAGCGTTGTGGATGCGCTTCCCCGACACCGGCGCGCTATACACACTCGCCCACTGGGATGCGGATACCTTCACTTACCGGTTCGAAGCCGAGCAGGGAATTGGCACGCGCGGTGTCGTCTTCGCCTTCAACGGCGTGCCCAGCGTTCTGGTCGAGAACCTGGCGCTCGAAGGAAATGGCGTCTTTGTACGAAATGAGTGACAATCCCCAATGATTCACAAGCAACTGCTTCGTACGCAAGCCTCCTTTTTGTTCCGGATCGGAATCCTTGGAGGCATATTAGCTCCATTCCTTGTAGCGCAGGTCGAAAACAGCCCCGCTATTCTCGATTCCAAGGAATTCATCACCAATCCATCGCTCCTGGCGCATGCGCGGCAAATCGTCCTGGTCGATAACGACCGGAATCCGTTCGAAGAACCGGTGATTCGCTATCAATTGGAGGAAGGCGCTCACGATTTCTGCCTAAGTGGGACGCGGACCAATCTCACAGATTTGGTCCTCAAAGGCATGTTGGGGGACAAGGTTTTCAAACTGCCTGCGTACGAACGCTGCAGCAGAGTCGAACTGCCTGGCGGAATCTATGAACTGCATTTTGCACGTTCCGGCAAACATCGGCCCGGACCGGAACGAAGCATTCGGCTTCAGGTAGATCCGCCGAGTCCACCGATCGTCGACACGAACGGTGATCCAGTCAGCGGCTGGTGGGCCGCGCAGAACGATCCCGCAGAAGATACAAAGCATAGGATGGGACGCTTGCGCGCCCAGACGCCATTCAAGGATTTATTCAATAATCCATACCTTTACGCTCCATTTGTCGTCGACTTTAGTTCCCGGCAAATCGACGAGTTTTCGCTCTTTCAGATGCGTCGGAACCCGCCTCGACCCGTCATCCTGGGAGTGCCAAGCGCGGGAGAAACGACGGCATGGACGGGCAACGAAGTTGTGGGTCATCCAGACGTGCAGGGCTTGTACGTGGTGAACGACCGCGCCGGTTGCATTCCCTTTTGCGACAATCAGTTGCTCTATATCAGGGACTTGGGCAATCAGAGGTTTCAAATTTTACAACAGGATGCTCGTCCTTACTATCAGATAGATCAAAGTGGCGACAATTCTCAATTGGGTTGGAATTCCCCAACGCCTCCGGGACCACAAAATTTTGAATTACTGTTCCGCTTCTTTCCCGATGGAAGTCAGATAGCGGATCTAAGCCCCGGACAGACGGCGCTCTTCCAAAGCTGCGGCTACCAAGGCAAAGCTGCGATTTTCGCTCCCGGCGAATTTGCGTTAAAAGCCTACGACACCCCCACGATCACGATTGACAATTCAGCAAAATCCGTCCGGCTCGGGAACAATACAGCAATGGAATGGGTTTCACCATCCTCGCAGCTTACAGCCATCGTCGCCGATACCGCCTGCCTTCCCGCACGCTCTCCGGCCCCCAGCGGCAACGATTTTGAAGTTCTTCCGCTCGATACCCTTCTCCCGGATTCGTCAAGAGCAGCAGCTCTCGACAAAAAATGTATCAATTGCAAACTTCGAGGCATTAACCTGGCCAACCTGGATTTAGACGGCTGGGATTTTTCTGGAGCGGATCTTTCCGGCGCCACTCTGACCCATGTCCAACTCCGCAATACCAAGCTTGATGGAGCGGTTCTCACTGGAACAAAATTCTCGTGCATCGATGTTTCCGGCGCAGACCAAGACCATCCCGCCGACTTGACGTCAATGGACTTTACGAAATTTCAGTGGGTTTCCACCGATGGATGTAAGAGTAACTTCAGCTACACGCTGCTCTCGATTGCTAAGCTTCCGCCGGCATCGTGGAAATATCTGAATCTTTCGTACGCTACGTTCGTGGACGCCAAAGGTCAGCAATTGTCTAGCCAAGCGCACCCGCTCGATCTCAGCGGCACGACATTGACCGGCGTGTCGCTCCAGGGCGCCATTCTCGATTACGCCACTGGGTTGGCCTGCCACGACACTGGTCCGCCCTGCCCCGATTTGTCCCAAGCCGTCCTGAGCGGCGCCAGCCTGCGGCATGTGGACTTGAGCAACGCCCTGTTAAACGGCGCCCAACTGAACAATGCAAACCTCGATAACGCCAATCTAAGCGAAGCGCACCTCATTAAGCCGTCGCCGGGTGGAGCCGCGGCTAACCTTCAGGGCGCCTTTCTCAGGAATGTCAACCTGTCGAAGGGAAAGCTCAGCGGAGCCAAGTTCACAAATGCTAATTTTTACAGCTCTCTTGAAGTCGGGAGCGGACTGTGCCTTCCCGATCCGAACACAGGATTTACCAATGGATGCGCCACCGCTTCGCATGCGACCATGGACCTCACGAGTTTCAACGGCGCTTATCTGTTCGGTGTCGATTTCACCGGCGCCACGGCCCAAGGCGTCAATTTCGGAAACTCATTCCTGACCGGAGCCAATTTTGCGGGCGCCACTCTGTCGGCTGACCCGTCCGGCTCGGATACCGGCTTCTCCGGAGCATTTTTGCAGGGAACGAATCTGAAGGGCGTGATACTTCAGAATGGCATTTCACTAGAGAATGCATTCGTCGATTTTGCTGCGGCCGGTAACGTCATTTCTCTGAAATTAAGCGGCGAGCACACCACTTTCCCAGGTTATTGGAATACACCCGGCGAACCAGTTTGTGCGCAAATGGTTTATACCCAGCCAACCACTGTGCCGCAAACAGATAGAAACGTGACTTGTCCCGATGAATCCCGGTATCTGGCTGGTTGCGGCGCTGCAAATCCTGATGGGAGTAATTTGCATTGGAAGAGCCCGGTCGCTATTAGTTCGTATGCGTCTTATCAATCCAATTCCACTTACACGCCGGCTTCCAGCCAACCGATTTGCCAATACGACCCGAAATGGATTCCCCTTGGTTCTTCGCTGCCCGGACAGAATCCTGCATCACGCCATAGACCTGGACGAGGAAAACGACCGTGAAAAACACACCTGGCTTCAAGCGCGAACAGCCTTCGCGGCGAGATTTTGCAGGTTCCGCCGTCGGCGCCGGAGCCATGCTCGCACTCGCGCCGCCGCTCGACGCTGCCATTAGCCGCCATAGAGAAATGCGTACCCTGTTCTTCAACCTCTCGCATGAAGACTACGCTGGCCACACGTACTACCTCGTGATCGCTCGGCATCGCTACGCCCTTAGCCCGGTCTATGCGGCCAATCCCGCGCTCGCCACAGCGCGGCGCAAGAATAGCGTGCTTGCGAAAGTCCCCGATAGCGCGATTACTCACGTCGTCGAAAACATCCTTGTGCCCAACGCCGTCCATCTCGCGTACACCATCAAGGATCCGGACATATCAACCGGGACCTGGGGAATGTCTTCCGTCTACCTCATACCGCCGAAAAACAGCTTCGTTCATGCCTATAACGCTATACGTAAAGAGCTGCGGTTCGCGTCGGAACTGCCGCTCTCCGCCAAGCGCAAAAAATATGGGCTATTGCCGGCACTGAGTCTACAGGACCTTCTGGATGAACAGGATCTGCTGGATACCACCGATTGGGCCACCGCCATGGTGAATCTCCATCCGGAGATGCTGAGTGCAGAACCGAACTCAGCCGCCTTCATTCAAGCGAACTATATTCAGGGAAAACCGGCGACGTTCCAACTGTCCGAGATCTTAGGCAGTCAGGGTACTGCCACGCGGCAGGAATCTCCGGGCCACGATAACCCACAAGGCTGGGCCACGCTCGTTCCCTACACCGATGAAGACGGCGTCACACCTCTCAAGAACACAACGGGCAACAACAAAGGCCTGATTCTCTACGACGCAAAATGGCAGCCGGCAACCGTCGCCCCATTCGTAGCGGCTGCCATGAAACCGGCGCTACGCTCTGTCAAAGACGATACCTCCTTGGGCGCCGACATAACCGCCGGCCGCGCGAATCTGAGCGCGAACGATTTGACCGGTACGTTGTGGTATCGGAAAGACGGTGTTGCAAGCCTCGACCAAAGTTCCGAAGCCCCACTGCCATCGGATGATGTGAAATACACGCTCACAAATGTAACTCCGAACTACAACGGATACAGCCTGACGGCTACTGTAACACCGGACAATAAGGTCACCCTCAATTTCACGAATTGGTATCTGCGCTGGCTTGGTGTATACATTCAGTTCTATAAGGACGATCAACCTGGCGAAACGCCCATAGAGGCGTCGCAGATACCGAATGTAAGTCAGCTACCGGGCCTGGATCAAAAGTACGCAGTATTCTTGGGAATACTGACGCCCGAATTCACCATTTACGGAATTCCGATATCGGATTCCAAACTAACTGTCACCTTTCCGTTTCCCACCGGCATCGCGCAACGCGCGGTAATTCTTGCGAGTGGATTAGGAGTCGGCTCGCAGACCTTTCCGGGAACCGAACACATCGGAATCGTAAATACCGTAATCTTCAACCTGTTCGCCCCGGCACTGTTGTTAGGTTTGGGGCTAGGCGCTGCAAATGACTTGTTTTCTAAGGAAGTGGTAATTAAAGCGCTGTTCATCAACGGCTTTCTTGTCGAATTCTTTGCTTTGTTCTCAGGTGCAACTCAGGATCAGTTGGGGATTATATTCTGGCGGCTCTTCGTCCGAGGAGCATTGTCAAAGCCTGCCGTCACCGAATTTTTAGGACTTATGACGGCATTTCTCGAGGAACAAGAGGTTCTGGAAGCCGTTGAGGATGCCATACCGATCGTTGGCGAAATTCTTCAGGCGCTTGGCGCAGCCGGTACGGCGGCCGAGCTGCTTGAGACAACCACCGAGACGCTGCTATCGCCCTGGACGTATCAGTACACTTTGATCGGCAGGTACGATCTGAGTCTTACTATTAAGCACGATCCTACGGATCCGAATGGATTCCCGGCTTCCGCCGCGACGTACACAGTAGCGGCTATCTTCGATGGCGGCACACCGCACACACAGACCCTGTCACTGCAAAATAACAAGGACCCGAAAGCGCCGATAACCGTGACATTCCCGGGTGTGCCTTTGGGCGGAATGGTCACACTTACAGTGGGATTTTACGAGCCAAATGGTACGCAGGTCGGCCATGGGACCATCGGTCCCGTCCCCAATATGCCGCCACAGCCCGGTACACCGCCTCCGGCCATTACCATCACCCAATTGCCCGTGCCTTTGCTCCCTTGTACGGTCTACACGCATAACCAAAAGACTGCCTTGAATACGCAAAGCGAGCACCGCTGGGTCCCCGGTCCCCCTCCTGCGGCCCCCTCTAGTCCTTCCGCCTGCGATCCGAATCCGGGCAACATCTGCCAATTCCGCGACATCACTTACAACTCGAGCATGGGCTACATCGGTTATGGATGGCAGTCTTATAGCAATTCGGACTGTGACTCTGGCGCCTCGGGACAGCTCGACCAGATGACGAATATCCCCGGTGTAAATGATGCGAGCGGAAATGCGCAGAGCGGTTACGCCGCTATGCCTTGCGCACTCGACGGCCCCGCCACGCTCGTGTACGATCCGCTCGGCCGGACATCCATGAACTATTACCTGGACACGAGCAGTCCGTTGAACGTCCTGCGGCAAGTGCAGCTCAACCCGCCGAAATTTTCCGATCCGCGTGATCACCAAGCCTGGGGCGTATTCAATCTGCCGCCCGACGATTTGCTGTTGCATCCCGCCGGCACGATCATCACAATCAACACGGCGCTCAGCCGAATGGAATCGCGCAAGCTGCCGGCAACCCCAGTCTCCGATAGAGAGGCCGCCGTAAGCCTGCTCGCGAATCTACATGCCGGCCAGGGCAAGCGTCCGGGATTGTTGAATGGTCCTACGGCCGCTACCATCACCTCCGATGGCGTAATTCTCATTCTCGAAGCCGGGAACAATCGTATTCACGCTGTGGATGCATCTGGCAATCCCATTCGCCATTTCTCTAACCAGTCGGAGCCTTATTTTCTGGAGTTCAGTGCAACGGGCGGCGCCGATACTCAATATCTGGACATCGCTGTCGAATTTAGCGGCTTTATTTATGTGCTCTCTTCCGCTAATTCGGTGTACCGTCTGGATATTTACAAGCCCGACCAAAGCGGAACGGCCCCGTTTTGCACCACTATGGGAGTCAACGCGGCCAAGGTGACGGTGGACTACTGGCGCAACGTCTATTCGCTCAATTACGAAGTCCTTATGGTGAACAACGCGCTTCCACCAAGCGGTATTACTGAGCCCTCGATCAGCCAGTGGGTTCCAGAGACGCCGCCATCTTGTACGAGCGTCGCCTTGTTCCCGTCTCTCGGGCGGAGAGACATTGCGAAACGGCGGTTGCTCCGCCGCCGGGATTTATGGAGAGCACACCTGCCCTCCTGATTCCGAAGCATGAACGCGTCAAACCGCGCCGTTCTTTAGGACTACGCAATTTGCCGAGCTGAGCCGCGCACGAAGTAAGCGGTTGGCACATGCGAACGAACTCTCTTTGCGCTCCGTCGCAGGAGTTTACAAAATGGGTCACAAAAAACGAAAATATTTATATCCCGTTCTGGGGCCAGCACTTAACCCGTCTGGAGCAACTGCCGCGAGCCATCTTTTTTGGCCCTCCGTGCTATTGTCAGGCAGGCTCGCTGAGCTGAAAGCTATTCGCTGCCGCTGATAGCTTCCAACTCTGCAGGCCATTTTTATTTCCAGGAGCCCTAACGTAATGACTGCTCGATCCATTCGCCGCGCTATGGAACGCAAAGCCAAAAAGCTCGAAAAGAAGCGCCTCGAGGCTGAAACACTTTCCGAGGCCCCCCTGCTCGCCAATCAGGCCAACGCATTGGATGAGGCCGCGATTCTCAGCGAGCCGAAAACTCAAAAAACGCCGTCAACGGGTCCACGCACCGAAGAAGGACGAGCCAAATCGTCTCTGATTGCTGTGAAAACAGCATTAACCGGCCGCACAGTTCTGCTGCCCTCCGACGACACCGCCGAATACGAACGTCACCTGGCCGCCTACGTCGAAGAATTCGCGCCCGTGGGCCTGCTGGAAACGAATCTCGTACAATCCATCGCCGATACCGACTGCCGTCTGCGCCGCATCCCCGCGCTCGAGTCGGCTCTCTTCGCCAAGGGTCGCATCGAATTCGCCGATCTATTCAACGAACAGGACCTCGCCTCCCGCCCGCATCTGATCGACGCCCACACCTTCCTTACCTACGAAAAGCAAATCCGCAATCTGCAACTCCAGGAGGCCCGCCTAGCCCGCCGCCGCGAAAAGGAAATCGCCGAGCTGCGAAAGCTCCAATCGGAGCGTATCCAGAAGGAGCAACAGGAGATCCCCGCAAATGGCTTCGTTTTTTCAACTCCAGAAATCGGACAAGTGATGCTGCCCCAGAACTGCAACCATGAGCCGGCGCCCCTGACCGCGGCTCCTGACTTCTGTCTTATAACTTCTGTCTCCTGACTTTTAACTCCTAGCTCTTGACTCCTCAAAACAGTAGCTTTAGCGCAAACTGAATCTGCCGCGCCGGAAACGTGCTGCGGATCGTCCCGAACGCCGCGTCGGAAATATTGGAATTCGGAATCGCAAAATTCGTGTGGTTCAGCACGTTGAAAAACTCGGACCGGAACTGCAGGCGCACGCGTTCGGTAATGCTGAAGCTCTTATTGACGCCTAAGTCCCATTGCCAGAAGCTCGGCCCCCGGAATGCATTGCGGCCGGCATTCCCAAACGGCGCGTTGGCGGGCGGCACGGAAAATGTATAGCCGCCATAGTAGTGATTGATGGTGTCCGAAACGCCCGACGGATTGACAACAACGTTGGGCCGCATAATCGCTTCCCCGCGATAATCCGGAATCCGGCCGGTGACATCGTTGGCGCCCACCGGCGTATACGAAACATCGAGCGGAGTCCCGCTATTAGCGGTATTGATGGTATTGATCTGCCAGCCGCCGAGCACCGCGTCATATACCCGATTCCAATTTGCGCCGTACTTGCGCCCGCGGCCGAAAGGCAAATCGAACACCAGGCTTGTCGTATTGATAAACGTGACATCCAGGCTCGAAGGGCCACGCTCGTTCTTCAGGTCGTAAATATTTTGCGGATTCGCGACATAGTAACCCGATCCGGATTCCAGCGCCTGCTCGGAATTGGTGAGCGACTTCGACCACGTGAAGGAATTCAGGAAATAGAAGCCGTGCGAAAAGCGGTGCTCGAAGCGCGCCGAGAAGCCGTTGTAAGTTTGAATACCGGCGGGATTCACCCAGGTAATCGCTCCAAAGGCCTGATTGGGGCGGCGCGCTTGAATGCCGAGCGTGGCGCTACCCACGTTAGGAAGCGCCTGGTTATAGTCGGCGAGGATCGGCAGCCGTGAGCTGTGATTGCCGTTATAGCCGATTTCGATCAGGCTATCTCCTGGAAGCTCGCGCTGGATGGAAAAGAACCAGGCCTGCACATAGGGCCAGCGAGTATCTTTCGGAATGTAACTGATGTTGGCGTTAACAGGTGAAAAGCTAGCGGGACTGTCCAGACTGGCCGGATAGCCCGCTTGCGTTGTGATGAAACCGGCAGGAAGCGTGCCATTGGCCGTCAATGACTGATTCACGGTGCCAATCACAACTTGCGGACCGTTAATGCCCAACTCGTCGGCGCTGCCCAGACGATTCAGGTGGACGTAGCTGATCCCGTAGCCCGCGCGGACAACAGTTTTTGGAGTAACGGTGTAGGCTAGGCCCACGCGAGGCGCCCAATCTTTTCGATCCGGATTCACCAGCGTGCGGTCGTACATACTGCCTTTCTTGGCAATCAGGATCGAGTTTGTAGCCGGATCGAAGTTGGAAAGAACATTGTCTCGTTCCCAACGCGGCGTAGCGTATTCATAGCGCAGCCCGATATTCAGCGTCAGCTTGCTACTGATGCGAAAGTCGTCTTGGATATAGCCGAAGTATTGCCGCTGCCTGTAACTTCCTACTAAGTAGTTAGCGAGCTGCACCTGGCTCGGAAGACCGAACATGAAATCGGCGAGATTGTAGCTGGCTGCGTCGTTTGCAATCGCGCAATTGGGAGCCGCGCCGATTTGCGCACAGCTCCTGGGTTTGCTGAAACTCCCGGAATAGGCACTGAGTCCGTACACCGGATTAATATCCATCACCTCCGTGTGAATGATGCCCATTTCGAAACCGGCTTTCAATGCATGCCGGCCGCGAATCCAGGAGTAGTTGATTTTCGGGTCCCAAGAGGTGGGATTTTGGAACTGTGGATTGGTAGCCTGCCGTCCGATAACGCCTGAGTAGCCCCCGATATTTTGCGTGTTCAAGCCGCCGGTGAGAAACGGCGCGGTAGGTAATCCGATCAGGCCGTATTGATCGAGCGCGCTCTGGCTGCCGAGAAACACCGGGAACTTTCCGCCCGTGATATGCGAGAACCCGAGGCGGACATCGAGCAGCGAACTGGGCGTTACCGTCCAGGTATACGAGAACGCGGCGTTCTGATCGAGTATCCGGACATTGCCGTTGCCGCTGCCTCCGGACGGTCCGGTGAGATCCGGCTGATAGAACTGGTTATCTTTGCGCTGGCTAAAGCGGATGAACGTGGACATGCGATCGTTGATCTGATAATCGACCTTCGCGTCGTATTTATCGGCGTAATCGCGCGTGAGCAGCAGAGCCTGGTAATCGTTGGAGCGGCCCGGGCCAGTCGGAGGCGGGAGTTCCCGCAGCACTTTGGCCGCGAACGGATTGATGCTCGCTATCGGGATCGGCGTATTAGCCGGATAAACCGCGCCCGTTGCTGGGTTGACCACAGGCACCGGCAGGACGCCATTGCGCTCGGAGAGTGTCGGAATGGTATCGAACGCAAGCGCATGCTGCAGCGAGCGGTAACCCTCATAGTCGGCAAAGAAGAATAGCTTGTTCTTGATAAACGGGCCGCCGATAGTGAGCCCGAATTGGTTACGCTGTAACGTCGGTTTAACGAAGACTGGCGGTGGAACGAAAATGAACCCGACCGCGTTCAGGTTCGTGTTGCGCAGAAATTCGTAAGCTGTGCCATGAAACTGGTTTGTCCCCGAGCGCATAGCGGCATTGACGACTGCCCCGCCGACGCGGCCGTATTCGGCACTGTAATTACTGGTAATTACTTTGAACTCGGCAATTGCATCGGGCGAAGGCTGCGCCACTTGATTCGAGTAGCCTTGATTGCTCGTCGAGTAGGCGTTGTTGTCTAGGCCGTCCAGCATGAAATTGTTGTAGGTGCTGCGAAATCCGTTGGCGTTAAAAGCGCCTTCTCGCGGCGGCACCGCGTAGGCATAGATAGAGCGGTGGACATTCGTTGCAAGCAGAGCGAGGTCGGAAAAATTACGCCCGTTGAGTGGCAGCTCCACGATCTGCTGCGTGTTGATCACTTGCCCTTTTTCGCTCGAATCGGTTTCGAGCACGGCTGCCGCGCCGTGCACCTCGACGAACTGATTCGACGCGCCCACCTGCAGCGTGACATCGACGCGTTGTCGTGCATTCACATTCACGCGGACGTTGCTCGTGGTGAACTTCGTGAACCCGTCATGTTCGACGGTGACAGTGTAGAGCCCGACTTTGACGTTGAAGAAATCGTAATTACCGCTATCGTCCGTGGTTACCTTGTTTTCGATGCCGGTGTCGCCGCTGATGAGCGTCACTGTGGCTTTTGGAACCGCCGCCCCACTAGGGTCCTTAACAGTGCCGAGGACTTCGGCGGATTCGAACTGGCCGAAGATAAGGCCTGGAATAAAAAAATACAGAGCCGCAACCGCGAGGGAGCGGGGACATAAACGCATTAAACTAAACCCCCTGAACAGTCCTCAATTCTATCTGAGAAATGTTGCGTCGGTATGACAGAATTCACAACAACTCTTTATGTCGAAAGCATCCCACAAAATGGTCGTTGACCATTCCTGTCGCCTGCATGAATGCATAACAAATCGTCGAGCCGACGAAAGTAAAACCGCGTTTAGCGAGGTCTTTGCTCATAGCATCGGATTCCGGACTGCGCGCGGGCACATCTTGCGGGCGCCGACGGCGCGGCTGCAGTGGAATGCCGCCCGTGAAGTTCCATATATAGCGATCGAAGCTGCCGAACTCCTTTTGTACGGCAAGAAAGGCTTGCGCGTTGCGAACGGCGGCGCGAATCTTCAGCCGATTGCGAACGATGCCTGGGTTCTCGAGCAAACCCGCGATTTTCGTTTCGTCATAGCGGGCCACTTTTCGTGGATCGAAACGGTCGAATGCGGCTCGATAAGCCGGCCGCTTGTTCAGGATAGTCAACCAGCTCAGCCCGGCTTGCGCGCCTTCGAGAATGAGAAACTCGAAAAGCGCGCGATCGTCGTGAACAGGCGCGCCCCATTCCCGATCGTGGTAGTCGATCATCAGAGCGTTGCCGTCGGCCCATGAACAGCGTGTCATGGAATCCATTATCGGCAGCCACAGTTTAATTGCTCTGCCCAGCTACCATTGAAGATTCGACGCTGACGCGCCATGACGCAGACCACCACTCGCAGGAGATCCCCGTTTACGCTGATCAGCGCCCGTTTGGTGGCGTTCCTCGCAGTACTGGGCCCCGGCTTTATTACCGCGAACGTCGATAACGATCCCGGTGGAATCCTCACCTATTCGCAGGCTGGTGCACAGTTCGGCTACCAGCTCCTCTGGACTCTGATTCCGACGACCATTGCGCTGATCGTGGTGCAGGAAATGGCCGCGCGCATGGGCGCGGTCACCGGCAAGGGCCTTTCGGACCTGATCCGCGAAGAATTCGGGCTGCGGGCGACCTTTTTCACCATGGTCGTGCTCGGTTTGGCCGATTTCGGCAACATCATTTCGGAGTTTGCCGGCCTGGCCTCTGGCATGTCCATTTTCGGAGTCAGCAAATACATTGTCGTGCCGATAGGCGCCGGACTGGTTTGGATCTTGATCGTGCGCGGCCGCTATAAGCCGGTTGAGCGAATTCTGATCGTGGCATCGCTGATTTACTTCGCCTATCCGATTTCGGCGTTTTTGGCCAAACCTGATTGGGATCTGGCGATCAAGCAAACGTTGGTCCCGCCGCTGAATAACGATCCTGCCTATCTGATCCTTATTGTGGGATTAATAGGCACCACGATTACTCCCTGGATGCAGTTTTATCTGCAGGCTTCGGTGGTCGAGAAGGGCGTAGACACGCGCCATTATGGACTTTGCCGTCTCGACGTAATTCTCGGTTGCATCATCACCGACGTGATCGCGTTTTTCATCATGGTAGCTTGCGGCGCAACCATTTACCATTCGAACCATCAGGAAATTACTGACGTTGCACAGGCCGCTCTGGCGCTCAAGCCGTTTGCCGGAAAGTTTGCGGCCCTACTGTTTGCCGTGGGCTTAATTAACGCGTCATTATTATCAGCGGCGATTCTGCCGCTGGCGACTTCCTACAACATCTGCGAAGGCCTCGGCTTTGAATCCGGAATTAACAAACGCTTTTCGGAAGCGCCGACCTTCTATTGGCTATACACGCTATTGATCGGCGGCGGCGCGGCCATCGTGCTGATCCCGCGCCTTCCGCTTCTAAAATTCATTCTTTTCTCGCAGGTGGCGAACGGAATTCTGTTGCCGTTTGTTCTCATATATATGCTCTTGCTGGTGAACCGGCCGCGGCTAATGGGAACATTTAGGAACAAACCGTGGCAAAACGTTATTGCCTGGACGACTGCAATAATTGTGATCGTTTTGACCGCCGCGCTCATCTATGAAACAGTGCTGGGGTGAAACTCCGGCCCTGTAAATTTTCCAGGTACTGTTATGTGTCCGGTATGTCTTTCAACGCGGGTGCGCCACTCACACCGTCGATGGCAAGATTTTATACCGTTGCTGCTGCACGCCAAGCCGCTGCGCTGCCAAGTTTGCTATCACCGTTTCTACGTCTGGCCGTGGTTCCGAAAATTTAACAAAATTCCCGAGCGCTAGTGCGCGAAACCGCTGCGCGTCGGAGGCGGCGGGTTGGAATGCCGAATTGCGCGCCAAAGTATCGCATTTAGATCATCGTCATCGATACGGTCGGCGTCCGAAAAATCCATGCGCGCAGACGCCGCAGCTCCCGCGCCGTTCTGGGGATTACGTTCCGTCAAAGAAATCTTCGGTTCGATGACTGTATAGGGCCGAACGTTCGGCGTGCGGCTGAAGCTGGCGAACATCGGCGGGGCAGCGGCATCGAACTGAGTCATAGGACGCAACCCGACGATTAGTTCTATAGTACGTAGTACGCTCGCCTGGTTGTACATTGCGCTGTCCACTGTCGCGCGCTGCGTAAACGGCGAAACGACCCAGGCCGGCGCGCGATGGGAATCGACGTGATCCGGCCCGTTCTGCGCGTCATCTTCGATGATGAACAGCGCGGTAGACGGCCAGAATTTGCTATGTGAGACAGCATCCACTACCATCCCGACCGCATAATCGTTGTCCGCGGCGTAAGAAATCGGCGTGAGTGCTCCGGCCTTGGTACCTTGCGTATGATCGTTGCCCAGACGGACAATGCTCAATTGAGGCGCGGTTCCGGTCGCGTCGAATTCTTTCCACTCTCGAATGAACTCTTTAGCACGATCGATATCGGAATACTCTAGGTCGAAGCCGCGATAATTCATATCGACATACGGGACGAGCGCTCGATCCTTAATGCTTGCGATCTGCCGGGGACTATTTACGTTCTTAAGCGGGATGTTAGTCGTCCACTGGCCGTAATCCCGGATCGTGATTCCGGCCTGCAGTGCGTTGTCCCAGATGTAGCCGGCAGGTGGAGTGTTGGCAGGCTCGCCTCCTTCGAAATCGTAAGGGTGGCCGCGATGACCGTAAGTATTGGGCCAGACCTTGACGGTGTAATCGGGAGCAATGGCCGCGGAAGCCCAGTTGTGGCCTTCCGCGCTCACGTCGGCATTCTCGTAGAAATTATCGTAAAGAAGGAAGTCGCGCGCCAGGCGATGAAGATTCGGCGTAATCTTCTCGCCGAACAAAACGAGCGATTTGTCTCCGTTTCCTTTCTCGAGATCGCCAAGCACTTGATCATATGTGCGGTTTTCCTTGATCATATAGATCACGTGCTGGATTGGAGAATTGTGGCCTTCCGAACGCGAGAAATAGGCCTGTTGTTGATCGAGAACCGGGCCGTAGATCATTTCGTCCTTGTAGGGCGAATTTCGGATTACGGTTTGCGTGAAGGCATGCAATTCGTCATTGCCGGGCTCAGGCAAAAACGCGGCGGTTCCGGTTTGAATATGGCCGACATATTGGACCGGCTCGGGCGCGTTGCCGCCTTCATGCAGTGGAGCCGCCCGTCGCGTCGGGTTGGGACCATGCGGGTTGGGCTGGCTGCCGAGGCCTTTGCCGTTGAGTACCACCAACTCATTACCGGGCAGGGAACGCACGGCCGTCGGATACCAGCCGGTAGGAATGAATCCAGTAACACGGCTGCGCGGCGAAGAAATATCCGCTTCCAGGATCGCGTTCGCATCCGAACAAACGATGAACAAGCGATTGCCACGGTCATTGGTTGCCAGGGCCGAGGGCGTCATGCCGAGAGGATGCATCGGCGTGAGGGAAACGTTGATCACTTCGAGCATGTCGAGCGCGCCGTCTTTCGTCACGCCAAAAGAGTAGGCGTTGTTGCTGTTGGAAGCGGTCACAAACAAGCGCGCGACGTAACTCGAGGCGCCTTCTTCGGTAGGCGCAGGTTTATTAATCCACAACATGTCCGTCGGATGCGGGGCTACACGAGTTTTGGTTACCAGAGTGCCGCTCGCCGCTTCGTGCTGGTAAATCGCGGCATCAGCCCAACTGCTGATGATCAACTCGCGCCCGTCCGGCGTGACCACAATGCGGTAGGGACGGCGGCCGGTTTTCCAGCGGTCAGTCAGGCGGCCAGTCCGGAGATTGATCACGGCAATGCTGTCGCCGGACAGGTCGGCAGCGTATAACAGGTGGGCGTCCGGCGAAAGTTCGACATCGCCAATAAAGGATTTACCCTTCTCGGCCGCGTTCGGAACCGCGGCGAAC
>Ga0157374_10002590_pt1 | contig 15239 bp, 18 predicted proteins | sample M25metaG_FD_115308 | JGI IMG/M metagenome (GOLD analysis project Ga0157374, IMG submission 115308) | Miscanthus rhizosphere microbial communities from Kellogg Biological Station, Michigan, USA - M2-5 metaG | ecosystem: Host-associated > Plants > Roots > Rhizosphere > Soil | place: USA: Michigan...
CGAGGGGTCTGGACGCGGACCGCGGCTATGCGCATCAGCCCCGTGCAGTGCTCGCCAGACGCCTTCCGCGAGTCGGCCCGTGCCCGCATCGACGTGATGGTTGCCCGCAACCTTGCCGCACGCGATCGCGCCGATACAGACGCAGACTCCGAGCTCCGCCCGATCACGTAGGGAAGGCCGCCGCCGGGCGTCAGCGCCAGGCCTGCTGCTGCTCCCCGTCCAGCGTGACCAGGTTCCAGTCGGTCACGTCGCCCATCGGCAGGCCCCGGAAGTTTGCGCCCAGGGCGGCGGCGACGAATCCGGCCAGCTCCTCGCGGTCGCGGAACGGCCCGATCACGACCCGCTGGTCGGGGAAGCCGCGGTGGTGGCTCGACAGCAGCAGCGGCCGCTCCGCGGTCGCGACCGGGTCGTCGCGCTCGGACAGCACCGCCACGCCCATGCCGTTGGCCGGCGAGACGTGGCTGGCCATGTAGCGAGCCTGCTGCTCGGTCTCCCACGGGCCACCGCAGCTCGTCACCCCGCCCTGAAACGTTCTGCGCACGTACCAGCTCACGCAGGCACCCTAGTGGCGTGAGCACGCCCGCTGCGGCCGGGCTGGGATCGGCTGCGGGCCTGGTCACGCGAGGGATCGTGACCAGGCCCGACCAAGAAGCCCGGCGATGAACAGCGCCCGATCGGGGTCAAGGGGCGCTGCATGGGCTGCCGATGCCGGACATATCGGGCGGCGGCGCCGTCCCCTTTAGGACTTTTGGCCGCACGGCGCCCCCGGAAATGGGGTTCGTGGTGGCACCCGCCCGGGGGATTCGGCTCCCCGAACCGTGGTATGTGGGGTCAAGCACTCGCGCGCGGCTGCCGAAGCCGGCGAGACGAACATCGCAGGCGTCCCCGCTGACGGCGTCCATCGGACGCGTTCCCGCCGGGGTTGCCGCCTTGCCGCGTGAGACCGGGGGGTCACCCGATCGTGCGGCCCTCTCGCCAACGATCAGGGAGTTGTCTACGTGCCTCGCCTCATCGCCGCTTCGGCGGCTGTGCTCGTGCTGTGCGTCATGCTGTCCGCGCCCGCCGCTGCCGGCGCCCGCACCGTCACCGCCCACGCGCCCTCCTCGGCGCCGGTGACGGGTCTGCCCGACCTGCTTCCCGCCGCCCGCCACCGTGCCCTCGATGCCTTCAGTCGCGCTCACGACGCCGCCCGGCAGCTGGGCATCCATGTTCGCCGGCCGCGCATGATCACGCACACGCGGAGCATCGCCAGGCTGCGGCACGCCCGGTCGGTCTGGAACGCCCGCGCCCATCACTACCATCGCCTGCTGCACCGCCGCCACACGGTGATTCGGGCGGCGGTGTCGCAGCTCGGCACCCGCTACACCTGGGGCGGATCCTCGCCGGCCACCGGCTTTGACTGCTCCGGGCTGGTGATGTGGGCCTACGGCCGGGCGGGGATCGGGCTGCCGCACTCGACCGGCGCGATGATCGAGGTGGGGCGGCACATCAGCCGCTCGCGCATCAGGCCGGGCGACCTGGTCTTCTCGGAGGGCGGTGGCCATGTCGGCATGTACCTGGCCGGCGGTCGCGTCATCCACGCTCCCCACACAGGCAGCTCGGTGCGGATCGATCCGATCGGCTCGTGGGCGGTGGTGGCGATCCGGCGTGTGATCTAGCTGCTTCCGGAGGGAATCAGCCGCCGCCAGCCGGCGTCCGATAACCGTCGTCCGGCCTCGGCGCCGCCGTCCAGCGTGATCTCGCCGAAGCTGACCTGCTGCACGTCTCGCACCGGGTCGTAGCTCGAGTAGCGAACCCGGGTCGGCGGGATGCCGCTGCCCACCGCCACCTCATCACCCGGGTGCAGCAGCGTGTCGTCGTCGGCCTCGCGCCCGAGCAGGCTGTATCCACGCGCGGTGTGCGTCCGGACGAGCAGGTACTGGAGCGTCATCGTCCAGGTAGGGCGGGTGGAGCGGACGCGAGTGTACGGCATCGGAGCCGGCCGGCGCGGTGACCTCGGTCGCGGGCCTCACTGTTCGGCGTAGGGCGCCAGCTCGAGCGCCTGCTCGAACGCGGCGCGGTCGTGCACGGGCTCTCCGTGCGACACGATCACGCGCTGGAACGGCAGCTCCAGCAGCTCGCGCAGCGCCGGCAGCGCCCGTCGCTCGTGCCACGGCGTCGCCCACACCCGTAGCCGCCCGTCCGGCGCGGTCAGCGCGTCGGCGAACACCAGCGTGCGCTGCTCGGCCAGCCACAGCGGCGTCTCGTTTCGGCCGCGCCCGTCATAGAGCGCCGTGGCACCGCCCGGCAGCCGGTCGTCCGGCTCGATCGGCACCAGCTCGGTGCGGGGGATGTCATCCCGCCAGAACAGCGCCGGGCCGAACGCGCGGGCGCCGTAGCGCTCCACGAACAGGTCGATGTCGCGCACGTGGTCGGGCTTCAGCACCGCCACCCCCGTCGGCGGGCGCGCGTCCAGTCGCTGCCAGCACGCCTGCTCACCGTCGGGCGGCGCGATCGGATCGATCAGCAGTACCTCGCCGCCCGACTCGGCGCAGGTCGACGTCACCAGCGGCGGCCAACCGGCGTCCTGCGACCAGTCCGGGTGCGCCATCCGCCAGATCCACAGGTCCGGCGCCAGCTCACGCAGCTCGAATGTCACCGTTCGTAGTCTGGCATGGCCGACCTGCGCCCGGAATGTGGTAGGCGGCCGGCCCGTTCCGTGCCGGGCCGAACCCCTGATTCCGGGGAGGTTCAGCCGCGGCGCGGGCGCCGATGCCAGCCGCGCAACCGGGCAACCCCCCACGAGGAGCAGCAATGGGCGAGAGCACGCGGCTGGCGGCCGAAACAGCCGAAGATCTGTGGAGAAGCTGGAAGCACGAGGGCGACATCCGCGCCCGCGACCGGCTGATCCTGTCCTACGCCCCGATGGTGCGCTACATCGCCATCCAGAAGGCGCGCGCGGTGTTCGATCGGGCGTCGCTCGACGACCTGGTCGGGGCCGGCCTGATGCTGCTGGTGCAGTCGGTGGACGGCTTCGACCCGGAGCGCGGCGCCACCTTCGAGCAATACGCGTGGACGCGGGTGTCGGGAGGCATGATCGACGAGCTGCGAAAGGCCGACTGGGCGCCGCGCAGCCTGCGCCGGGCAGGACGCGAAATCGAACAGGCACGTTGCTCGCTGACCGCCTCGCTGGGCCGGCGGCCCAGCAACGCCGAGCTGGCCGTCCGCCTGGGCATCGCGGAGCAGGAGCTGGCCGAGCAGCTGCAGGGGCTGGCGCGGGCCGAGATCGGCTCCCTTAACGCATCGGCGACCGACGGTGATGAGCCCGGCAGCGAGGTGATCGACACCATCTCGGCGCCCGGTTCCACGCCGGAGCAGGCAACGCTCGCGGTCGAGCGGTCGGCCGTCATCCGCGACGCCATCCGCGGCCTCAGCCAGCGCGAGCAGCTGATCGTGCTGAAGGTCTACGTGGAGGGCATGTCGGCGCGAGACGTGGCCGGCATGATCCAGGTGTCGGAGTCGCGTGTGAGCCAGGTCACCCGTGAGATCCGCGAGAAGCTGGCTGCGCGGTTGGCTCGCTACGACGCGCAGACGGCCTGATGGCAGGCGTCGAGGGAGACTCGATCGGCTGCCTGGTGGTGGACGACCATGTCGCCGTGCGCGCCGGCCTGCGCCTGATCCTCGAGCGCGAGCCGGGGCTGCGCGTGGTGGGCGACGCGTCCAGCGGTGAGGCCGCGGTCGAGCTGGCCGCCCGTCGCCGGCCCGATGTGGTGGTGATGGACATCCAGATGGGGCAGGGCATCGACGGCTTCGAGGCCACCCGGCGGCTGCTGGCCGCCGGACACGAGCCGGCGGTGGTGCTGTTCACCGGCTACGGCGAGAGCACGATGTTGGCCGAAGGGCTCGGCTGCGGCGCCCGCGGCTTCCTGGTCAAGGACGCGCAGCCGGCCGAGTTGGTGCGGGCGGTGCGGACGGTTGCCGGCGGCGGCGCCTACGTCGATCCCGCCGTGGGCGGTGCGCTGATGGCGGGGCGCGGCGTGCCGGGCTCGAACGGCCTCACCGGGCGCGAGCAGGAGGTGCTGGCGATGCTGGCCGACGGGCTCACGACCGCCCAGGTCGCCGACCGCCTCTACCTGTCCCAGGAGACGGTCCGCACGCACCTGCGCTCGGCGATGCGAAAGGTCGAGGCGGGGACGCGCGTGCAGGCGGTGGCGGTCGCCATCCGCGAACGGCTGATCGGCTGAAACCGGCATTGTCTCGCGGCCGTCTGCCGGTACCATTGACGGGAGCAGGTTCCACGACCGGGAGGCGTGAAGGTGGGTACGGCCGGGAGCGAAGGCCTGCGCCCTGAGCGGGCGCAGATGAAGCGGCAGCAGCTGATCGCCTGGGTGGCGACGGGCGTGGCCGCGCTGATCGTGCTGGCCGTGGCAGGCCTGCTGGTGGCACGAAACCAGGCGCCGGCCGCGCCGCCGCCGGCCAAGCCGTCGGACGCCGACCTGAACGCGCCCAAGGCGCTGCGCGACGCGGCAGCCGCGGTCGGGTTCAAGCCCGAGCCGATCCCCGGCGTCGGCAACATCGAGGACGACCCGGCCTCCGACGCGACCACGCCGACGACCACCGGCCTGCTCAAGGTGGGGGCGGCAGCTCCGGTCTTCACCGCCACCACGCCGCTGGGCGAGAAGGTCTCGTTGGCCGCGCTGAAGGGAAAGGCGGTGCTGCTCGAATTCTTCGCCACCTCGTGCCCGCACTGCCAGGCCGAGGCGCCGCACCTGGAGAAGATGTACCGGTCGCTGGACAAGTCGCGCTACGCCGTCGTCGGCGTCAATGCCGACGGCGAGAACGCGGCCAGCGTCTACGCCTACCACCGTTACTTCGGGCTCAGCTTCCCGACCGTGATCGACCACGGCGCTCAGGTCGGCTCCTGGCACTCGCCGGCCGCGCCCGGCCCAATCACCAGCTCCTACCACATCGCCCGTTACCCGACCTTCTACGTGCTGCGGCCGGACGGCACCGTCCAGTGGGTGTCGGACGGCGAACAGCCTACCGCCAAGCTGCAGCAGGAGCTGCAGCAGGCGGCCGGCAGCAGGTGAACCGCACGCTGATGCCCTGGCTGGGTCTGGTGATCCGGCTGGCGGGCGCGGCCGTGTGGCTGTTCGCCGGCGTCACCAAGCTTCTCGACCTCGACAGCTTCCGGCTGCAGGTCGACGCCTATCAGGTGCTGCCGCACGCGTTGGTGGCTCCCGTCTCCTACGCGCTGCCGCTGGTGGAGGTGGTGCTGGGGCTCTACCTGCTGGTGGGCGCGTTGGTGCGGCCCGTGGCGATCGTGTCGTGCGTGCTGATGGCGATCTTCATCGCCGCCCAGCTGCAGGCCTGGGCGCGCGGACTCTCGATCGACTGCGGCTGCTTCGGCACCACCGTGACCAGCAAGGTCGGCCTGACCACGGTGCTGCGCGACGCCGCCCTCGGCATCCCGTTCTACCTGATGGTTTGGCGGCCGGCCCGCAAATGGTCGGTGGACGAGGCGTTGCTGGGCAGAGAGGACGAGTTCGCGCCGACGGCGCCGGCCGAGGCGTAACGGCCGCCCCGGTGCATGGCACGAAAACAACGGCCGGCGGTGAACGCAGGGTCTGACCCCGCAGGGGTCTGACCCTTGGCCGGGTGCGAGCGGCCGGCAGCTACGCGGCCCACTGCTCGAACGCCCGCGTGAACGCGCCCAGCAGCGCCGCATGCAGGTCGTCCGGCCCTGCCACGTGGAGCCGGCGCGCCCAGCGACAGCGTTCGGCCGCGCGCGACTCCAGCCAGTCGCTGCCGAGTCCGCGGGCGGTGGCACGGCCGGCCTCGGAGCGTGCCTCGATGGCGCTTCGTATGCGGCCGGCCTCGGCCGGGCGCTGCTCCAGCCGTCGCAGGTCGCGCAGGCAGTCGCCGCAGGGCCGGGTCAGCAGGCGCGCGTCCACCGGCCCCTCGCAGGCGCCGCAGACCGGGCACCCGTAGGCCGCCAGCCGCACCCGGTTGGACTGCTCGGCCTTGCCGCCTTCGAGCAGCACCCAGACGACGCCGTCGCCCACCTCGGTGCCGCGAACCGGCACCGGATCACCGTCGTAGGGCCACACCCGCACGCGATCGCCGGCCCGTAGCCCGGTGCGGCTGCAGATCGTGGCCGGCTGCGGGGCTGGCTCGGCCGCCGCCGGCCGCGGCACCGGCCGGACGGCGCCCATCGCCGGCTGTGGCCACTCGCGGCCGGTGTCGATCCAGGCCGCCACCGTATCGCGGGCGTCGTTCAGCGCGCGCGTCAGCACCGTTGCCGCCTCGCTGCGCTGCTCCGAGCTGAGATGGAGATCCGGATGCGTGCGGGCCACCCGCGCCTTCCAGGCCCGGGCCAGCTCGTCCCGTTCCACCGGCGGCTGCAGCCCGAGCAGCCACAGCGCCCGGGCGCATTCGGAGGATCGTCGCACTCGTGGCCGCATCAGCTCACGATAGCGATGCGTTCAGGCGCCGCGCAGGTTGCGTTCGAGCACCAGCTCGTCGCGCAGGGCGATGCCGTGGAACCCGACCTCGGGAATCGACGGCTTCAGCGCCCGCGACTTCGCGATCGCGCCCGGGCGCACTTCGATCAGCCGGAATCCGCGGCGTTGGTAGAAGCGCAGGGCGCGCAGGTTGTCATTGGTCGTGATCAGGTGCAGGCGGTCACAGCCGGCCCCGGCGGCGACCGCGCAGACCGCCTCCAGCAGCTCCGTGCCGATGCCGTGGCCCTCCTCGACGGCATCGATCGAGACCAGCTCGCAGGCGTCGCCCTCGATCAGGTAGGTGGCCAGGCCGCGCAGGCTGCCGTCCTCGAACACGCCGAACCCGGGCAGCTGGTCGAGCTGGTGGATGCGGCCGCCGGCGACCGCCACCGGAGCGCCCCAGCGCTCGGTGGTGAAGTCGCGCACCAGCTCAGCGTCGTCGTCGGCCAGCGGCCGCAGCATGCGGACGCTCACAGCGCCCAGTATCTGCGCATCGACCCGCGTGCCGCCGCGATCGCCACCTCGCCTCGAGCCTCGTCGTCGGGCAGGTAGGCCATCGGATCGTGTAGCAGCGAGCCGGTGCCGAGCACTCCCTCGAGCGTCGCGTGCATGCAGAAGGCCGAGTAGGAGCGTCCGTAGCCGCCCTCCTGGATCAGCGCCATGCGGCCGCCGCAGTGGCGGTCGGCCAGCTCACGGGCCAGCTCCCCCAGGCGCCGGAACCCGCGCATGGAGACGCACTGGCGGCCGTTGGGGTCGAACTGGCTGGCGTCCTGGCCGGCGGCGATCAGGATCAGCCCGGGCGCGAACTCGTCCATGATCGGCATCACCACCCGCTCGAACGCGGCCACATAGGCGCCATCGCCACTGCCGTAGGGCAGCTCGATGTTGACGTTGAAGCCCTCGCCGTCCTCGAGCCCGGCCTCGAGCGCCGACCCGGTCTGGGGGTGCGAGGGGCTCCACGACCCGTGTGGCATGTGCAGCGACACGGCCAGCACGTCGCGGCGGCGATAGAAGCACTCCTGGGTGCCGTTGCCGTGATGGACGTCCCAGTCGAGCACGGCCACCCGCTCGACTCCGCGCCGGCGCGCCACCTCGGCCGCCAGCGCCGTGTTCGAGAACAGGCAGTAGCCGTCGGTCATGGCCGGCTGGGCATGGTGGCCGGGCGGGCGCACCAGCGCGTAGGCGCGGTCACAGTCGCCGTCCAGCACCGCCTCGGTGGCCGCGATAGCTGTCCCGGCGGCCGCCAGCGACGCGTTCCAGCTGCCCGGCACCACCACCGTGCTCCAGGCCAGCACGCCGCCGCCGGCCTCGCAGAACCCGCGCACATGCTCGATGTACGCGGGGTCGTGCAGCAGCTGCAGCTCCTCGACGGTGGCGTGGCGGCCGTCGCGCCACTGCAGCCGGTCTGCCAGCGGCCCCTCGCGCAGGCAGGAGCGGATGTTGCGGATGCGCACGTCGTTTTCGGGGTGCAGCTCGGACACCTCGATCAGCGGCGAGGGCGGGTGCTCGAACACGCCCGAGCCGGTGTCGTGGGCGAGTGCGTCGTCGTGCCAGAACACGTGCAGGGGCTGATCGCTCATGAGCCGCGCGACCTTACCCGCCCGGCCGCAGCGGGACAAGCCCCTGGAGGGTGCGCGTCAGCGCCGCCCGCACCTTCTGCTCCGATCCGTAGGGATCGATGATGTGCATGCTGACCACGTAGTGGTAGCCGTTGGCGGCGAAGGCGGCGGCCAGGTGGTGCCAGTGCGAGGCTTGGTTGTGGTCATACCAGGTAACGTCGAAGCCGTTGATGGTGTCCTTGCCCACAACGTCCGCGAAACACGGCCGCCGCGGCTTGCCGGGGCAGGTGGGAGGCCAGGCGACGTCCGGGTAGCCCTCGAACACGAGGTGCTCGAGCTGGTCGTGCTCGAGCCAGGCGAAGCCAAGCTGCCATCTGCGGCCGGGCGCCTTGGCGGTGTTCCACTGACCGTCGATCTCGGCGGTGATCGGCGGCGGCACATAACTGGGGCAGTAGACGACGGCGCCGATCCGGTTCGTCCACTGCTGCCAGCCCGGCTCAAGGGTGGCGGGGCAGGTCGCGGCCGGCCGCGACGACACGGGGTCGGCGGCCGCGCCGCCTCCGCACGCGCATGCGGCAAGAAGCGCAAGCAGGCTCGCGCAGAAAGTCAGTGATCGCAGTCTCAGTTGTCCGTCCGATTGCATCGTGAAACTCTTGTATCCGGATTGCAAGGGTGATATTTACACCCGGCGGCGGCGCGGGGATGTGCGTCACCCGGCGTCAGGTTCAACAACAACGGAGGGAGCTAGATGATTTCGGTACCCAGCCGAGTCCTGCTGGCGGCGGCTGTCATCGCGGCGCTCGCAGTTGCAGCAGGGTGCGGCAGCAGCGGGAGCAGCAGCTCCGGCGGCAGCGGTGGCGGGGGCGGTGCGGCTGCGGTCAGCGCATCGACCTGCGGGAAGGTCCAGGGGAGCGGCGATTACACGATCGTCTCCGACTTCCCGCTGCAGGGTTCGTCGTCGCACCAGACGGTGCAGATGAACCAGGCGATCCAGCTGATCCTGGAGCAGAACAACTGGAAGGCGGGCAAGTACACGCTGCAGTTCCAGGCCTGCGACGACTCGACAGCCCAGCTGGGGTCGTGGGATTCGGCCACCTGCTCGGCCAACGGACAGGCCTACGCCAACACCAAGTCGGTGATCGGCGAGATCGGCACCTTCAACTCTGGCTGCGCTGAGCTCGAGGTGCCGCTGGCAAACCAGGCTCCCGGCGGCCAGCTGGCCGTGGTCAGCCCCGCCAACACGTGGCCGGGACTGACGCAGAAGACGACGTCTGATCCGGCGGAACCGGACAAGTACTACCCGACCGGCGTGCGCAACTACGCGCGCGTGATCCCGGCCGACAACTACCAGGGCCCGGCCCTGGCGCAGCTGGCGCAGAAGCTCGGCGTCAAGTCGGTCTACATCATCAACGACAAGCAGGCGTACGGCGCCGGCGTCGCTCACTACTTCGAGGACGCGGCCAAGAAGCTCGGCATCACGGTGCTGGGCAACGACGCCTACAACACCAAGACGGGAACCAACTACCGCGCCCTGTTCCAGGGCATCGCGGCCAAGCACCCCGACGCTGTCATGGTCGGTGGCCTGATCTGCGAGAACGGCGGCCAGCTGATCAAGGACAAGGTGTCCGTGCTGGGCGACAACAGCAAGGTCAAGCTGCTGCTTCCGGACGGCTTCACGACGCAGTCGACGATCGATGACGCGGGCGCGAAGACGGCCGAGGGCGCCTACATGTCGGTCGGCGGCGTGCCGGTCGACGAACTGACCGGCGCCGGTGCGCAGTTCCTGTCCGACTTCAAGGCGAAGTTCAACCCGGATGCAGTCGACCCGTACACCCCGTACGCGGCGGCTGCGGCAGAGGTGCTGCTGAAGGCGATCGAGCAGTCCGACGGCACGCGTGCCTCGGTCAGCAAGAACCTGTTCGGCATCCAGCTCAGCGACACCGTGCTGGGCAACTTCGCGATCAATGAAGCGGGCGACACCAACCAGGGCTCGATGACGATCTATCAAGCCACCAACGGCAAGCTGGGGAACGCCCAGGTCATCAACCCCGACCCGAACCTGGTCGAAACGGGCTAGGGAAGAGAGAGGAGGGGGAGCACCGTCGATGGCAGCTGACGCGCCAACCGCTCGTAAGCCGATGTTGGCGGTGCTCCCCCGAGTCTCCCAGCAGCTGACGAAGGTGCTGGGGATCGGCCTGCTGGTACTGCTGGCGGTCTGGCTGGTCGGCAACTTCGTCACCAACTGGCAGCTGACGCTGAGCCTGACCCTGACCGGGATCACGCTGGGCGCCATGTACTGCCTGGTCGCACTCGGCTACACGCTGGTGTACGGCATCATCGAGCTGATCAACTTCGCCCACGGCGATGTGTTCATGTGGGGCTCGATGCTGGCCGTCACCATCGGCGTCACAATCCTCGGCCTGGACGGCAGCCAGAGCGGCTTCGTGACGGCGATCGGGGTGATCGCAACGATGCTGGCGGCGATGCTGATCTGCGCCTCCGGAAACGTCTTCATCGAACGCTTCGCCTACCGGCCGCTGCGAAACGCGCCCAAGCTGGCGCCGCTGATCACGGCGATCGGCGTCTCCTTCATCCTGCAGGCGATGGCGTTGCGGGCCTACGGGCCGGGCGAGCAGACAGCCGACGGGGTGTTCCCCAACAGCAACCTGTTCTCGATCGGCATCTACGGCTACCCGACCAAGAACCTGCTGGTGGTGGTGTTCACGATTCCGGTGCTGCTGGCGCTGGTCTACCTGGTGCGAAACACCCGCCAGGGCAAGGCGATGCGGGCCGTCGCCCAGGACACCGACGCCGCCCGCATGATGGGTATCGATGTCGACCGCATCATCGCCTTCACCTTTGCGCTGGGCGGCGGCCTTGCCGGCGCCGGCGGCACCCTGTTCGTGTTCTGGCAGACCAGCACCCGCTATGACCTCGGGTTCCAGCTGGGGCTGTTCGCGTTCACCGCGGCCGTGCTGGGCGGCATCGGCAACCTCCAGGGAGCCGCGCTCGGCTCGCTCATGATCGGCCTGCTGCAGGCCTACAACGACGGCGCCGCATGGCACGCGCCGGGATCCAACTGGACGCAGTCGATGATCTTCACCATCCTCATCCTGGTGTTGGTGTTCCGGCCGGAGGGTCTGCTCGGCGAGCAGGTGGCCGACCGCGCATGAACCGCATCAGCGACCTCTGGTACCGGCTTCCGTGGGTGGTGCGACGCCTGGTCGTGCCGGCCGTGGTGATCGCCCTGCTGGTGCTCTACCCCAAGTACTACGTCGATCTCGGCTTCCCCACCTGGGTGCCCACGCTCAGCGTGATGGTGCAGATGTGCGTGTTCGTGACGATGGCGCTGGGCCTGAACGTGGTGGTCGGCTACGCCGGCCTGCTCGACCTCGGCTACGTCGCCTTCTACGCTGCGGGCGCCTACGTGGCGGGCTGGTTCGCCACCCAGCAGTTCGCCAACATCACCTTCCAGTGGAAGTTCCACGTGGTGCCGGTGGCGGTGCCGAGCACGGTGTCGGGCATCCACATCAACGTCTGGCTGCTGCTCGCGGCGGGCGCCGCCTTTGCCGCGGTGCTGGGAATCCTGATCGGATTGCCCACGCTGCGCCTGCGCGGCGACTACCTGGCCATCGTCACGCTCGGCTTCGGCGAGATCATCCCGCAGGCGGTCAACAACGGCGACGACTGGTTCGGCCGAAACGTCACCAACGGCCCCAACGGGCTGACCCCGATCGACCAGCTCGGCTTCGGCGCGACGCTGCACAACCACTTCGCATTCCTGCCGGCCAGCTACTCGGATTCGTTCGACAGGCTCAACTACTACTACTGGACAGGGCTGGCGCTGGTCGCCTTCACGCTGTTCTGCTGCATCCGGCTGCGCGACTCGCGGCTGGGCCGGGCATGGGTGGCGATCCGCGAGGACGAGATCGCCGCCGCGGCGATGGGCGTGCCGCTGATGCGCACCAAGACCTGGGCGTACGCGATCGGCGCCTTCTTCGGCGGCATGGCGGGCTGCTTCTACGCGATCCAGAAAAGCTCGACGTTCCCGGCCGACTTCTCGCTGAACATCTCGATCTTCGTGCTCTGCATGGTGATCCTGGGCGGCATGGGCAACGTCTGGGGGGTGATGCTGGGCGGCGTGGTGCTGACCTACCTCAATTACCAGGGGCTGGGTGCGATCGGAAAGACCGCCAACATCGACATCTCGATCTACTCCTTCGGCATCTTCGGAGGCGTGATCGTGGCGATGATGCTGCTGCGCCCGGAGGGGCTGATCCCCAGCCGCCGGAGGAGAGTCGAGTTCAGAGCGGCCGAGGAGGGGGTGGCCGTCGGTCAGGCGGTGGTGACCCATGAGTGAGAACGGCGACCTGCTGATCGCGCGCAAGGTGCGCAAGGAGTTCGGCGGCCTGGTCGCCTGCAACGACGTCGACTTCAACGTGCCCACCGGCAGCATCGTCAGCCTGATCGGGCCCAACGGCGCCGGCAAGACGACCTTCTTCAACATGCTCACCGGTGCCTACACGCCGACCTCCGGCGAGGTGGTGTTCGACGGCCGCGAGGTGGCCGGCCTGCCCGCCCACACGATCACCCAGCTGGGCATGGGCCGCACCTTCCAGAACATCCGGCTGTTCCAGACCATGAGCTCGCTCGAGAACGTGCTGGTGGGCATGTACTGCCGCACCAAGAGCGGCATCGTCGGCAGCATCCTGCGCACGCCGCGGGTGCGCCGCGAGGGCCGCGAATCGATGGAGCAGGCGCGCGAAATCCTGCGCTATTGCGCGCTCCCGGAATCGGTGGACGAGGAGTACGCGATGAACCTGTCCTACGGCGACCAGCGCCGGCTGGAGGTGGCGCGGGCGCTTGCCACGCAGCCGAAGCTGCTGCTGCTGGACGAGCCGACCGCCGGCATGAACCCGCAGGAGAGCGCCGAGTTCACCGGCTTCGTGTCGCGGCTGCGCGAGGAGAAGGGCCTGACCGTGCTGATGATCGAGCACGACATGAAGGTGGTGATGGGCGTCTCCGACCGCGTGACCGTGCTCGACCGCGGCGAGAAGATCGCCGAGGGCACGCCCGCCGAGGTGCAGGCGAACGACCGCGTCGTCGAGGCCTACCTGGGCGCCGGTGCCGCATCGCAGGCCGGCCATCCCGGCAACCCCAACCGGTCCCAGGGCGAGCCCGAAGCGCCGGAGCCGGCCGGATGAGCACGGACGCCGCCAACGGCGCTCCCCTGCTGTCGGTCGAGGACATCCACACCTTCTACGGCCGCATCGAGGCCGTGAAGGGCGTCTCGATCACGGTCAACGAGGGCGAGATCGTCACCCTGATCGGCGCCAACGGCGCTGGCAAGTCGACCACGCTGCGCTCGATCCAGGGCATCACGCGGCCGCGCCAGGGCTCGATCAAGTTCGAGGGCAAGGACATCCGCAACGCCCGGCCGCACCAGATCGTGAAGATGGGAATCAGCCAGTCGCCGGAGGGCCGGCGGCTGTTCCCACGCATGAGCGTGCGCGAGAACCTCGAGATGGGCGCCTTCCAGCGCAGTGATCGCTCGGGCATCGAGGAGGACATCCAGCACGTCTACCAGCTGTTCCCGCGGCTACAGGAGCGGCGCAGCCAGAAGGCGGGCACGCTGTCGGGTGGCGAGCAGCAGATGTGTGCGATCGGGCGGGCGCTGATGGCGCGGCCGCGGCTGCTGCTGCTGGACGAGCCGTCGCTGGGGCTGGCGCCGATCCTGGTCGAGAAGATCTTCGAGATCATCATCGAGATCAATAAGGAGGGCACCGCCATCCTGCTGGTCGAGCAGAACGCGCTGATGGCGTTGGGCATCGCTCAGCGCGGCTACGTGCTGGAGACGGGGCACATCGCCCTCAGCGACGAGGCGTCCGCGCTGGCGCGCAACGAGCGCGTGCGCAAGGCGTACCTCGGAGAGGCCTAGGAGCCTCGGGTGCGGGCGGCGGCCGCGGCGGCAACGCTGCTGGTCGCCCTGGCGGTGCTGGTCGCTGCGGCCGTGGCGGGCGGCGGGCGCGCCGCGCAGACGTCCGGCGGCCGGCCGCCGCAGATCCAAAGCAGCGAGCTGCTGCAGCGGGCGGGGGGCACGCTCTGGTGGGTCGACCGCGGCTGCCATCTGCAGCGGCTGCGCACGCGCGACCTGTTGGCCAGACGGGCTCCCGGCGTGCACTGCAGGGCCTGGCCCTCGCCGGACGGGGCGACCGTGCTGGCCAGCGACGACGACCCCAGTCCCGGGTTCGGCCCGGCACCGCACCTGGCCGTGCTGAACGGACGGTCGCTTCGGCGGGTGACGCTAACCCGGCTTCGGGCGGACGCGGTGGTGGCCCCGGTGACCTGGTCGCCGGACGGAGTGTTCGCCGCCTTCTGCTACCCGGGCAGCCACGGCGCGGAGGTGCTGCTGCTGGTCTCGCCGTGGCGCTCGCCGACCGTCGCGCACGGCCGCTGCCACCCCTCCTACACGGTGGCGTCGACCGCGCTCACCACCGACGGCAGGCATATCTACGAGGGCGGCAGCCCGCTGCAGCTCGACTCGGCGCTGGCGCAGGCGGTCGGCAATCCCGTCAATGGCGTCCAGGTGACGGCGCTGGCGGCCACCCGGGACGGGCTGCTGGCGGCGGTGCAGGGGCGGCTCGAGCACGGCTCCCCGGGGCTGGCTGCGGTGGTCGACATCGACCGCCGCAGCGGCGCATCCACCACCGTTGCCACCGGAGGCGACGTGACCGAGCTAGGCGTGGCGCCGGATGCCCGCGCGTTCTGGTACCGGCAGCGGCGAGACCAGCTGGTGCAGCTGGTGGTGCCCGACAGCGCCACCTCGCCGGAGCCGGCGGTGGCCAACGGCGTGCCCGCCGTTTCGCGGGCGTTCGCGTGGTCGCCCAGCGGCCGCTACCGGGCCGTCGCCCGCGCCCACGACATCGAGGTCTACGACCGCCAGAGCGGGCGCAGCAGCGTCGTTGCCCACGTCACCGCCGACTCCCTCAGCTGGACGCGGTGAGCGCCCATGGGGGCTGCGGCATCGCCCGCCTGCGGTAATCTTGGCGGCGTGAACGAGCCCCGCACCAGCACGCCGCCGCCGGTCTACGACTGGCAGACCGCGATCGGCGTCGCCGTGGGGGGCACCATCGCGGCGGTCGGCCTGGTGGTGCTGTTCACGTATCTGGTCGACTGGGTCGGCGACTTCTGGTCGCAG
>Ga0157374_10002591_pt1 | contig 15233 bp, 13 predicted proteins | sample M25metaG_FD_115308 | JGI IMG/M metagenome (GOLD analysis project Ga0157374, IMG submission 115308) | Miscanthus rhizosphere microbial communities from Kellogg Biological Station, Michigan, USA - M2-5 metaG | ecosystem: Host-associated > Plants > Roots > Rhizosphere > Soil | place: USA: Michigan...
CTCGATGCCTCGGCCGTGCATCCTGAAGCTTATCCCGTCGTAGAACGCATTCTTGCGGATATCAAAAGCGGGATCAAAGCCGTTATCGGCAAAGCAAGCGTCGTAAAGTCGCTGACGCCCGCCAAGTATACCGACGAGAAATTCGGGTTGCCGACGGTGCAAGATATTTTGCGCGAACTGGAAAAGCCGGGGCGCGATCCACGTCCCGAATTCAAGACGGCTGCGTTCAAAGATGGTATCGAGGCGCTAAAGGACTTACAGCCAGGCATGTTGCTTGAAGGTGTTGTAACTAATGTCACTAACTTCGGCGCTTTTGTCGATATCGGCGTGCACCAGGACGGGTTGGTCCATATTTCCATGCTTGCCCATAAGTATGTGAAGGACCCGCGTGATGTGGTCAAAGCGGGCGATGTCGTCAAAGTCAAGGTATTGGAGGTGGATGAAAAACGGTGCCGCATTGCATTGACCATGCGGCTTGACGATGTCGCGGCACCGAAACGGAATGAGCGCGAACAGCCGGCGGCCACATCGAAACGAGCCAAGCCGACAACGGCGCAGCCGCAGCCCGGCGGTGCCATGGCGGACGCGTTGGCTAGAGCGCTTAAAGGGTGAGTGTTTGCCGCTACTGGAATTCTTAATTTAAACGATTGCGCGACAAGGCATTTTTTGTCTAATATCTGCACTTAATGATCGTTCGGTCTATCTACGGCGGCTTAAGCCGCCGTGTTCATTTTCAGTGCCGGATAACACTCTGAAAGAAGAGAAGAATGTCGCATTTAATGAATACTTACGCACGCCAGGACGTGGCGTTCGCCAGAGGCGAAGGGGTTTGGTTGTGGGATGTGAACGGCAAGCGTTATCTGGACGCACTTGCCGGAATCGCTGTATCCAGTTTGGGCCATTCGCACCCCAAGCTGGTCAAGGCGATTAGTGAGCAAGCCGCTAAACTCATTCATGTATCCAATCTCGTCCGGATTCCCGAGCAGGAAGCGTTAGCCGATAAGTTGTGCGCCCTATCCGGTATGGATAATGTGTTCTTCTGTAATTCGGGCGCGGAAGCCAACGAATGCGCTATCAAACTGGCGCGTTTTTACGGCAATAAGAAAGGTATCGAAAACCCGACCATCATCGTGATGGAAAAGGCTTTTCATGGACGTACCTTGGCGACATTAGCGGCGACCGGTTCGCGTAAAGCGCAAGCGGGTTTCGAGCCGCTGGTTGGTGGTTTTGTCCGCGTGCCTTACAACGATATCGAATCCATCCGCAATATCGCTCGGCATAATCCCGATGTGGTCGCTGTTCTTGCTGAAGTGGCGCAAGGAGAAGGCGGTGTTAATTTTGCTCGTATCGAATATCTGCAGGCACTCCGTCAGCTTTGCGACGACAAGCAATGGCTGCTGATGGTCGACGAAGTGCAAAGCGGTATTGGCCGTACCGGGACTTGGTTTGCGCATCAGCATGCCAATATTCTTCCCGATGTAATGCCGCTTGCTAAAGGCTTAGGTTCAGGTGTTCCCGTTGGCGCTTGTATTGCGCGTGGCGTTGCGGCGCAATTGTTCAAGCCCGGCAATCATGGCACCACGTTTGGCGGCGGACCTATGGTGTCGGTTGCGGCATTGACGACCTTGAATATATTGGAAGAGGAAGGACTGCTTGCCAACGCTGAGCAAATCGGTGCTCATATCCGAGCCGGTTTTGCAGCTTCTCTTGCCGGCGTCGATGGTGTTGTCGATATTCGCGGTGTCGGACTGATGATCGGCATCGAGCTGAATCGCCCTTGCACGGAATTGGTTAAGCTTGGGCTCGATGCGGGTGTAATGATTAGTGTGACTAACGACAGCGTTATTCGTTTGTTGCCGCCATTGATTATGAACCGTGCCGAGGCCGACCAATTAGTGGCGATATTGACGCCGGTGATCAAAGCCTTTTTAGCGCAAAGTGTTCCACCGCAAACGGCTGGTTGAAATGGAAGCGGCTACAGTGCGGCATTTTCTTCAATTGAGCGATTTCACTCGCGAGGAATTCGAATATCTTTTCGATCGCACTCGAGCGATCAAGCAGTTATTCAAGAGCTATGTCCCTTATCAGCCGCTGAAGGACAGAACGCTCGCCATGGTGTTCGAAAAGCAGTCCACGCGTACACGTGTGTCGTTTGAGGCAGGCATGAGTCAGATGGGGGGGCATTCGATTCATTTGACTACAGGCGACACGCAGTTAGGTCGCGGCGAGCCGATCGAAGATGTCGCGCGAGTGATTAGCCGCATGGTGGATGTGGTGATGATTCGAACCTTTGCACAATCGATCATCGAGCGATTTGCCGCTAACTCCCGAGTGCCGGTTATCAATGGCCTGACCAATGAATATCATCCTTGCCAGATCATGGCAGATATTTATACCTACGCCGAGTTTCGCGGCTCTATCACCGGCAAGACTGTTGCGTGGGTCGGCGATTCCAACAACATGAGCAATACTTGGCTGCAGGCAGCCCAAATTTTCGATTTCAAATTGCATCTGGCAACGCCCGCCGGTTACGAATTGGAACCGGAAAAACGTAAGATGTTCGATGGCCGTCATCTAGAGTGCTTTACAGATCCGATGCAAGCGGTAAAGGGTGCGGATCTGGTGACGACCGACGTATGGACGAGTATGGGATTCGAAGCGGAGACCGATGAGCGCAAGAAAGCATTCGCCGGTTTTCAAGTGGATGCAAAAATGATGGCGGAGGCGCAGCCAGACGCGTTGTTTATGCATTGTCTCCCGGCTCATCGCGGCGAGGAAGTATCGGCCGAAGTGTTGGAAGGTCCCCAAAGCGTTGTTTGGGACGAAGCGGAAAATAGAATGCATGTGCAAAAGGCGGTGCTTGAGTTTTTATTGCTAGGCAGGCTGAAAAATAGTTAGCGCGGAAAGGGCATCGAGTTGCCCTTTCCGCCGTTTCCTCTTCTGCATGAGAGAGGGAAGTAAGAAGGCAAGTGTTTTTAATTATCTAGTCGATGGATCATCCCATGAGCGAAATCAAAAAAGTCGTATTGGCCTATTCGGGCGGCCTGGATACCTCAGTCATATTGAAATGGCTGCAGGATACCTATCAGTGCGAAGTCGTTACTTTTACCGCCGATATCGGACAGGGCGAAGAGCTGGAGCCGGCTCGCGAGAAAGCCAAGAAATTCGGCATCAAGGAGATCTTCATCGATGATTTGCGCGAAGAGTTCGTGCGCGATTTCGTTTTTCCGATGTTCCGTGCCAATGCAGTTTATGAAGGTGAATATTTGCTCGGCACCAGCATTGCCCGTCCGCTGATCGCTAAACGGCAGATCGAGATTGCCCGCGCTACTCAAGCGGATGCTGTATCCCATGGCGCTACCGGTAAAGGCAATGATCAGGTCCGATTCGAACTTGGTTACTATGCGCTGGAGCCGAACATCCGCGTGATCGCACCGTGGCGTGAATGGGATTTAACCTCGCGGGAAAAACTGCTCGCCTATGCGGAAAAGCATGGCATTCCGATCGAAATGAAGCACAAGGAAGGCGGTAGTCCCTATAGCATGGACGCCAATTTGCTTCACATTTCCTACGAAGGACGTGCGCTCGAAGATCCGGCGAAGGAAGCCGAAGAAGATATGTGGCGGTGGACAGTGTCTCCGGAAAAAGCGTCTGATCAAGCGGAATATCTGGAACTGGAATACCAAAACGGCGATATCGTCGCGATCAACGGCAAAAAAATGACGCCTGCTCAGGTGCTGGCCGAACTGAATGTCATCGGCGGTAGACATGGCATTGGCCGGCTCGATCTGGTGGAAAACCGCTACGTAGGAATGAAATCGCGCGGCTGCTATGAAACGCCGGGCGGTACGATTATGTTGAAGGCACATCGCGCCATCGAGTCCATTTGTCTGGATCGTGAAGTGGCCCATCTGAAAGATGATTTGATGCCTCGCTACGCTGAGCTCATTTACACGGGCTATTGGTGGAGCCCGGAGCGTAAGGCGATTCAAGTGCTGGTCGATCATACGCAGCAACACGTTAACGGCTGGGTGCGTTTGAAGCTCTACAAAGGTAACGTTTTGGTGGCCGGTCGGGATTCGAAGACCGATTCTCTTTTTGATCCGACCATCGCTACCTTTGAGGACGATGCCGGTGCCTATAATCAAGCGGATGCAGGTGGGTTTATCCGCTTGAACGCGTTGCGCATGCGTATCGCGGCGAAGTTGAAACGCCGCTAATTCCATCGTCGGAAGAAATAGCCGCGCAGTATTGTCATTGTGTATGAAGCGAAGAATCTGCTTTGAGTGGTTCGAGTAGATTCTTCATTTCTTCTCTTTGGTAATAGGCGCACTCAAATTATCTATATCGATTTATTGGAGCAGCAATTGAGTCAGTTCGATAACGTTAGTGTTCTGAAAAAAGCCAACATCTATTTTGACGGCAAATGTGTTTCTCATACGGTATTGCTTCCCGAAGGCGTTCGCAAAACTATCGGCGTTATTTTTCCTTCCACATTGACTTTCAATACCGGTGCACCGGAAATTATGGAAGTGAACGGTGGCAAGTGCCGCGTCCGCCTCAAGGGCGAAGCGGAATGGAAAACCTATGAACAAGGAAGCAGCTTCAGCGTGCCGGGAAATTCCTCGTTCGATATCGAAACGCTGGAGACCTTGGACTACGTTTGCCATTTCGCATAACACGGGAGTGAGTGATGCCATCCTTCGATATCGTTTCCGAAGTCGATAAGCAAGAACTCAAGAATGCCGTTGATCAGGCCAACCGGGAAATCAGCACTCGTTTCGATTTCAAAGGTTCCGACTCCCGCATTGAGCAAGCGGATTTTGTGCTGACGGTATATGCCGATGACGATTTCAAACTGGGGCAAGTGCAAGACGTCCTCGTTAGCAAACTGATTAAGCGCAACATCGATATCAAATGTCTGGATATCGGTAAAACGGAAAAAATTTCCGGCAGCAAAGTTAAGCGCGCGGAGACCGTGAAAGTTGGTGTCGAAAGCGAGTTGGCAAAAAAAATCGTCAAACTCATCAAGGACAGCAAGCTTAAAGTTCAGGCGAGCATTCAAGGCGATGCGGTGCGTGTATCGGGCGCAAAAAAAGATAATTTGCAGGAAGCCATTGCGCTAATTCGTAAGTCGGATCTTGGCTTTCCGCTGCAATTTAATAACTTTCGCGATTGAGATTTTTGTCGGCAAATCGGTAGGGCATTTTTCGCGACGCCCTGAAAATTGATTCGATGTGTAACACTTTGTCTCAAGGATTAGGCTCTCATCCATTCATGGTGATACCATCCCGTCGGTCTTGCGCTTCTATCTATGAGCACGGCTCGTGTGCTTTTCAAGATATTGGAAGTGTCGCATCGAGATGGTTGGTCATATAGCGGTTTGAGTTTGCGACACACAGGTCCGACACCTATAAAACAATAACGGACACGCTTAATCGGTTTGCGCCAATTGGTTTTGCGAGCCTTGGCGACAATAGAGCACGTAAAAAAAAGAGGGGGAGCGGCTAATGAATGTGGTCGATACGACTATAAGGTTGCTGGTCGTCGATGACGATTCGCAGACGCGGCAAAATCTTATCGATCTAATCAAGCTAAAGGGATACACCGTAGAGGCGGTCGATGGCGTACGTGCCGTCCGATACCTTTCTCAACGTGCTTACGATCTTGTTCTGCTCGATTTATTGGCATCTAATGCCGATGGATACGGGATCATGCAGTGCGTATCGGAAAATAATTGCAAGACTGCAGTCATCGTCATCTCCGGCGATAGTCCGAATCAGGCAGCTGTTCGAGCTTTACGCAACGGTGCCTATGATGTTGTGCGTAGACCGTACGAACCCGAAGAACTTTTCAAAACTATCGACAATGCGCTCGATAAACGACGGCTCGAATTGGAAAACGAGAGTTTCCAGTCGAAGCTAGAGCAGTCGGAGAAGTGGTACCGTTATCTCGTCGATAATTCCCCCGATATTATTTATACGCTGGATCAGGACGGCTGCTTTCGATTTCTCAGTCACCGTGTAGAGGCATTGCTCGGTTATAGCAAGGAAGAACTGATCGGTAAGCATTACACAGCGATCATTTTTGAAGAGGATATCGAACGTGCCAAGTTCATTTTCAATGAACGACGTACCGGATTGCGCGCGTCGGCGGATATAGAACTGCGTTTACGACATAAAAACAGCGATAAAGCGGCGCACTTCGAAAACCGGTTTATCACCATCGAGTTGAATGCAATGGGAATGTATGTCAGCGAGGCTGACACCTTTGCTACGTTTGCCGGTACCTACGGTGTTGCTAAGGACATCAGCGATCGCAAAAAGGCCGAGGAGACCATCTATCATCAGGCCTATCACGACTTGCTTACCGGCCTTCCCAATCGGTTGCTGTTCAAAGATCGTTTGAACCTGGCAATTACTCATGGAAGACGCACTGGACGGAAGTCTGCTGTGATGTTTTTCGACCTTGATCGATTTAAGGTCGTGAACGATAGCCTTGGCCATGTCGTCGGCGATCAATTACTGCAGAGCGTTGCGAATCGTTTGGGCAAGTGTGTGCGGCTGGGAGATACGTTGGCACGCTTAGGCGGCGATGAATTCACCTTGTTATTGCCGCATATTAGTCATCCGGATGATGCGGCGAACACCGCCAAGAAAATTTTACAGGTTCTTTCCCGGCCCTTTTTTATTGGCGGGCAAGAACATCACTTCAGCGCCAGCATTGGTATCGCGATTCATCCGGAAGACGGCGATTCAGTAGACGCATTGATCAAAAATGCCGATATCGCCATGTACCACGTGAAAGATTTCGGGCGGAATAATTACGCTTTCTTCAACCAGGTAAAGAATACAGCCTATTCTGATCGACTTTCGCTAGAAAGCGATTTACGCAAGGCGATCACCGGCAACGAGCTAGAGCTTTATTATCAGCCGCAAGTGAATACGCTGACGGGCGCGGTGGTCGGTATGGAAGCGCTGATTCGTTGGAATCACCCGTTGCATGGGCGCCTTTGTCCAGCGGATTTCATACCATTGGCCGAAGAAATCGGACTCATCGGCGCTATCGGTGAATGGGTGCTTACCACCGCATGTACGCAATCCCGTTTATGGCAAGCTGTGGGTGTAAGGCCGATACGAATGTCGGTTAATTTGTCGGCTCACCAAATCGAGCAGCAAAATTTTCTCGATAATGTTGTGCGGTTATTGGGCCGAACCGGGCTATCCAGCGAACATTTGGAAATAGAGATCACCGAGAGCGCAATGATGAAAGACATCGAGCGCACACAAGATACTCTGCGTCAGCTTGCCAACTTGGGCGTAAGAGTGTCTGTCGATGACTTCGGTACCGGTTATTCATCTCTCAGTTATCTGAAGAATCTTCCAATTCACTCGATCAAAATAGACCAAAGTTTTATTCGCGATATCGCAGCCGGCGAACCCGAGACTTCTATCGTTAGCGCAATGATCCAAATTGCTAAAGGGCTCAAGCTAAATTTAATTGCCGAGGGCGTCGAGACGGGGTATCAGCTTGCATTTCTCCGCAGCAATCAATGTGAGGAGTGCCAGGGTTTTTTATTCAGCCGGCCCGTAAGCAGCGCAGAGGCAACGAGTATTCTTATTGCCGATCGGCCGCTGAACCCTGTGGGCCAGTTAACGCCGGTCAACTAGTCGTTTGGTCATTCCGAGCAATGGTGAAAATCCTCCATAAGTTTACTTCCTAATGGCGGTGTTGCCGAAGAGGCTGATCATGAACCGAGTTTTCTCGGTTGCTCTTGTGGTGGCGCAATTCGGCATTATCGTCGCCATGCTCCTATGGCCTACTGCGTTAGTATGGTCGTTCTATGCGATTGCGCTGGTCATTGTCGGCGGTTTAATCGGCGTGTGGGCGCTCACGGCTAACCGCATCGGCAATTTCAATATACGTCCTGAACCGAAAGAAGACGGCGCGCTCATCACCTCAGGCCCCTATCGTTTTATTCGGCATCCCATGTATACGGCCGTTATGCTGGCGTTTGCCGGCATGGCGCTTGCCGATCTCAGCAAAAATAGATTTGTCCTGTGGACTACGCTTTTCGGGATATTGGTCGTTAAATCTACATGGGAGGAGCGCTGGTTGTTAAACCGATATGGTGATAGCTACGCCGATTACTTAAAAACAACGAAGCGGTTCATTCCCTTTATTTTCTAAATCAAATGGCGCGGGGCAGGATTATGCGTGGTATAGGGTTTTTAGGGGCGGGTTTATACCTATCGGTGTTATCCATGTTTTCCTATGGGGCTGATATCAATGTTGTCGGCTTGTTTAGCGACAAAGCGCTTGTTGAGATCGACGGCGGCAAAGCTCGCGTCTTGCATGCAGGGCAAACCACACCGGAAGGAATCAAATTAATCAGCGCCAACTCCGATGGCGCAGTATTCGAGATCGAGGGCAAGCGTACCGCTGTGCAATTGGGTCGGTCGATTGGCTCCCATTCCACTGGCGGCAAAAAGCCCATGGTGACATTGGTTGCTGACATTAGCGGTCATTTCGTTACGCCAGGCAGCATTAATGGTGCGAATACCCGTTTCTTGGTCGACACCGGCGCTACATCGGTAGTGATGAGCGTAATCGAGGCGCGCAGACTCGGCATTCAATATTTGCACGGCGTAGCCGGTTATGCGTCTACCGCCGGCGGTAATGTGGCGGCTTATCGAGTGGTATTGAATTCGGTGCAAGTCGGCGATATTACCCTTAACCAAGTTGACGGCGTGGTCCTAGAGGGGCCAGGCATGCCTGTCGCACTTCTTGGAATGAGTTTTCTGCAACGCGTGGAGATGAAACGGGAAGGCTCGACGATGACGCTTATCAAGCAATATTAGAGCGTCTAATAAAATGAAGCCAAGCGTTTCCGGCAAGGTGCAGCGACGCTGCCAGAATTATTTTGTTAGACGCTCTTAGAACTCATTGCGGGTAAATCCCGAATTACGATGCGGCAAAAGCGCCGTAACCCGAAATTTCGTTCTACCGTCTTTTTAGTTCTTGTTTTTTGCCGTGCCTTTAATGGATGCAGTAGGACTGATCGAGGCTTTTTTCTTATCCCGCTCGATAAGTGCATAAGCGGAATGATTATGGATCGATTCGAAGTTTTCTGATTCGACCACATAGGCATCGATGCGAGGATCGGCATTAAGCCTTGCCGCCACATCGCGAACCATGTCTTCCACGAACTTGGGATTATCGTAAGCTCGCTCGGTAACATATTTCTCGTCCGGGCGTTTGAGCAGGCCGAACAATTCGCAGGACGCCTCGCTCTCAGCGATTGCCACCAGTTCTTCAATCCACACAAAGGCATTCGTCTTCGCTGTAATCGTGACGTGAGAGCGCTGATTATGGGCGCCGTAATCGGAAATTTTCTTTGAACACGGGCACAGGCTAGTCACGGGCACTACCACTTTGGTGGTGTGTTCGACACGGCCATTGCGTAGTTCTCCCGTGAAGGTTACGTCATAGTCCATCATCGACTTTACGCCGGAAATCGGTGCCGTTTTTTCGACGAAGTAAGGGAAGTTCATTTCGATATGGCCGGCTTCCGCTTCGAGGCGCTCAACCATTTCCGTCAATATGCTGCCGAACGACTTCACCGAAAACTCTCGCTCATGGCCATGCAGAATTTCGATAAAGCGCGACATGTGCGTGCCTTTGAAATGATGCGGCAGGTACACATACATGTTGAAATTAGCGATGGTGTGCTGAACGCCTGTTGCTTTGTCGCGGACTACAACCGGATGGCGAATGGATTTAATGCCTACTCGGTCAATGGCGATTTGGCGAGTGTCCGGCGTACTTTGGACGTCTGGAATGGGTAAGTTGGTTTCGCGTAAATTCATTGGTAAATCCTCGAACGGCTTAGCCTGCATTATATCGTGAAGCGATAATACTTGAGTAAATGAGTCGGAAATTATCTTGATCTCGTCGCTTTGGGCGATCAACTATATTGTTGTGAATGTCTGCAGATGCTTCTACCAGCACAGCAGGCATGCGGCGCTAATTAGCGTACCGTGCGTCCGCAGATGTAAAAAAAGCGTTTAGTTTTTTTGTGATCGAATCAGCGATGCCGACTGCGTCCAGCCCACACTCTGCTAGCATTTCTTGTGGGTTGCCATGATCAATGAAACGATCGTGCAGGCCGAGCAGCAAGGTGGGCAGATTGATGGATTGAGCCGACAGGCTCTCAAGCACTGCGGCGCCTGCACCGCCATGGATCGAGTTTTCCTCTACCGTGACCAATAGATCATGGCTGGCCGCTAACCGAAAAACCAATGCGTCGTCGAGTGGTTTTACGAAACGCATGTCGGCGACAGTAGCGTTCAACATTTCTGCTGCCTGCAAAGCGACGGAGAGCAAAGAGCCGAACGCCAAAATGGCCACTCGTTTGCCTTCTCTTCTCACAATGCCTTTGCCGATGGGTAATGCCGCCATTTTCTTTTCCGGGATAACACCGCTGCCGCTACCGCGCGGATAACGTACGGCACTCGGCGTATCGAGTTCGAACGCCGTATAAAGCATTTGCCGGCATTCGTTTTCGTCACTTGGCGTCATGACCGTCATATTGGGCAAGCAGCGCAAATAGGTGAGATCGAAGCTGCCGGCGTGTGTGGGGCCGTCGGCGCCCACTAAACCGGCGCGGTCGATGGCGAATACAACGGGGAGATTTTGCAGGGCTACATCATGGATTACCTGGTCGTAAGCCCGCTGCAGGAAAGTCGAATAAATTGCGACAACCGGTTTCAAGCCTTCGCAAGCCAAGCCGGCGGCGAAGGTGACTGAATGTTGCTCGGCAATGCCCACATCGAAATAGCGATCGGGGAATTTTTCGGAAAACTCCACCATGCCGGAGCCTTCACGCATGGCCGGTGTGATGCCGATGAGGCGTTCATCTTGCGCAGCCATATCGCATAGCCAGTCGCCGAAGATTTGCGAGTAACTGGGTTTGCCTCCGGCTTTTGCGACAATTCCAACGGCCGGATCGAATTTACCCGGACCATGGTAAAGGATCGGATCCTGCTCGGCGGGCGCGTAGCCTTTGCCTTTTTTGGTAATCACGTGCAGAAACTGCAACCCGCGCAGTTTGCTCAAATTGGTAAGCGTCGATACGAGTACATCGAGATCATGACCGTCGATCGGTCCGATATAGTTGAAACCGAACTCCTCGAACAAGGTGCCCGGCGTCACCATGCCTTTCACGTGTTCCTCCGCCCGTTTGGCGAATTCATGAATCGGCGGTGCTACGCGTAACAGGCGATCGCTGCCTTCGCGCAAGGTCGAATAAAACTTGCCGGACATTAGCTTGGCGAGGTAATTGTTAAGTGCGCCGACCGGCGGAGAAATCGACATATCGTTGTCGTTCAGTATCACCAGCATATCCGCATTGGCTGCTTCTGCGTTGTTGAGCGCCTCGAACGCCATGCCGGCGGTCATTGCGCCATCGCCGATAATGGCGGCGACTTTACGATTGTTTCCCTCTCGTTTGGCGGCCACAGCCATGCCCAATGCCGCGGAGATCGAAGTGCTGGAGTGTGCGACGCCGAATGTATCGTATTCGCTTTCCTCTCGACGGGGAAAGCCCGCCACGCCGCCTTTTTGACGTAGCTTTGCCATGCCGGCACGGCGGCCGGTAAGGACTTTATGGGCATAGGTTTGATGACCTACATCCCAGATCAGTCGATCGAACGGCGTATTGAACACATAGTGAAGTGCGACCGTTAGCTCGACCGTACCCAAATTCGAAGAGAAATGTCCGCCGGTTGCCGCCACCGATTGAATGATGAAGTCGCGTAATTCATCGGCCAACTGCGGCAACTCACGGCGCTCCAATGAACGTAGTTTCGAAGGATTGTCGATTTGATCAAGTATGGGGTAATAGGTCATCACGGGCTTCTAATGCTGTCTTTTCACGATATAGGCGGCGAGATCGCGCAACCGATCGGCCCGATCGTCAAATTCGGTCAGCGCGTCAATCGCGCTTTGGTAGAGTTCTTCGCCAAACTGCCTGGCGGCTGCGGCTCCCATCAGGCTTACGTAAGTCGGTTTTTCTTGAGTGGCATCTTTGCCGGCGGTTTTCCCCAATGTTGCAGTATCTGCTTCGGTATCCAATACGTCGTCGATAACTTGGAAGGCCAGGCCGGTAAACTTCGCATAGTGATCTAGTCGTTCCAGTTCCGCTTCTTCCAATTGCCGGCCGCAATAGGCGCCGAGCAATACCGATGCTCGGATCAGAGCGCCGGTTTTATGGATATGCATCAACTCCAATTCGGGGAGCGTCAATGTTTTGCCGATACTGGCAAGATCAATGGCCTGTCCGCCTGCCATGCCCCGTGAGCCGCTGGCCCTTGCCAGAAGTTTGACCATGCTGAGCTGGGTTTCGCTGCTCTCTGCCAGGGCATGTTCGGAGAGCAATTGAAACGCCAGACTTTGTAGGCTATCTCCCACTAAAAGCGCGGTGGCTTCGTCGTATTCCACATGGCAAGTGGGCTTGCCGCGGCGCAGGACATCATCGTCCATGCAAGGAAGATCGTCATGCACGAGCGAATAGCAATGAATCAGTTCAACCGCCGCAGCGGCCATATGCAAACGTGATGGCGACGCACCGGTAATATTGCCGGCAGCATGAACAAGTAGCGGACGAACCCGTTTGCCGCCCTCCAGGACCGCATAACGCATGGCTTCGTGGAGTCGTTGAGGAACTAGAGTAGCGGCGGGCAGAACGTCACGTAGACAGGCTTCGGTTTCTTCCTGTATTCGTCGAGTCCACGTCAGAAAATCGCGATCGGCATTAAGACTCACTTTGGCTTTCCGAGAACGGTTTCAACATATCTCCCTCGAGTACGCGGACCTGTTGCTGTGCTTCGCTGAGGCGGTTTTGGCAGAACTTAATGAGTTCAGTGCCGCGTCGATAGCTTTGCAGCGCTTCTTCGAGGGGCATTTGACCAGCTTCCATGCTCGCGACGATTTTTTCGAGTTCGTCGAGGGCGGTTTCAAAAGTCGAATTTTGGGAGGATTGTCCGGAGGTGGACATAGCGGCAACCGACAGAGAAAAAACACAAGTCTAAACTAAAACGCGCCATCCCCCAACGGCCGGGGGAATTGCACCCAATGATTGTTCTTAAACCTTCGAGGGCGGGCGCTCTAAGCCTATGAGCCGCCCGCCAGGATCGAATTACCCGATTCGTTCGTATGCCGGTAATGTAAGAAACTCTACGAAATCCTCCGCCGTGGACATTTTTTCGAACATGACGGCTGCTTCCGTATAAGGCGTGGCGTTGAACGCGGATTCGCCATGCTCTGCGCGGATCTTTTCCAATTCCTGGGGAATCAGCGCTCGCACCATTTCAGCGGTCACCTTACGGCCGTCATCAAGCACGCCCTTGGGAGAGCGAATCCATTGCCATACTTGCGAGCGGGATATTTCGGCGGTTGCCGCGTCTTCCATCAAATTATGGATAGGTACGCAACCGTTGCCGCCCAACCAGGCGCCCAAGTACTGCACGCCGACATTGATGTTTTGACGTAACCCCGTGTCGGTGATGGGTTGCTCCGGTTGAAAATTGAGCAGGTCGGCAGCGGCGATGTTGATGTCGTCGCGCTTTTTTTGAATTTGATTGGGCGTCGGCATTACTTTGTCCCATGCCTCCATGGCGATGGGGACCAGGCCGGGATGGGCAACCCATCCGCCGTCGTAGCCATCGGTCGAATCACGTTCCTTATCGGCGCGAACGCCGGCCAGCGCTTTTTCATTGGCTGCGGGATCGTTCTTGATGGGAATCAATGCGGCCATTCCGCTAATGGCAGGTGCGTTGCGCTTGTGGCAAGTCTTCAATAGCAACAATGCGTAAGAGCGCATGAACGGCACGGTCATCGTGATCTTTACGCGATCGGCCAAGCAGAAATTTTTATTGGTACGGAATTTTTTGATGCAGGAAAAAATGTAATCCCAACGGCCGGCATTGAGTCCCGCGCTATGTTCGCGTAACTCGTAAAGGATTTCTTCCATTTCAAATGCCGCGAGAATCGTCTCTATGAGTACGGTTGCTTTGATGGTGCCGCGTGGAATGCCGAGTTCATCTTGCGCCAGACAAAAAACATCATTCCATAGCCGCGCTTCCAGATGCGATTCCATCTTGGGCAAATAGAAATAAGGCCCCGAACCGCGAGCGAGCAATTCCTTTGCGTTGTGGAAAAAGAACAAACCGAAATCGACGAAGCTGCCGGACACTGGCTTACCGTCGAGCAGCATATGCTTTTCCGGCAAATGCCAGCCGCGTGGCCGCACCATTAATGTCGCTGTTTTTTCGTTGAGCTGATAAACCTTGCCGGCGGCATTGGTGTAACTGATTGTTCGACGAATCGCATCGCCTAGATTGATGTGGCCTTCTAGATTGTTGTCCCACTGCGGGCAATTGGAATCTTCGAAGTCGGTCATGTAAACCTTAGCGCCCGAATTCAATGCATTGATAACCATCTTGCGCTCGACCGGGCCGGTGATTTCAACGCGACGATCTTGCAGGTCGGCGGGTTGCGGCGCTACCGTCCATTGGGTTTCCCGAATTTGCCGTGTCTCCGACAGAAAATCAGGAAGCTTGCCGGCGTCCAATTCTTGTTGCCGTAATGCGCGCTTGGATAGCAATTCTTGCCGCCGTGGTTCGAAGGTGCGGCACAGTTTTGCAACGAAGGCGAGCGCTTCAGGGGTGAGTATTTGTTCGTATTCAGGGCGAATTCGGCCGAGGATTTGAAAGTCCGCGATTACACTGGGTTTTGAAGCGACGATGCTCATTGAAAATTCTCCTGAGCGTGATGGCGATGGAAGGAACCGGATTTTATAGTTGGTAACTAGGGTGCGCAATGAACCCTTATTTCCGATGGCTATGTGGATCTTATAAAGAGTGACCTCGTTTACTTGATAACGTTCTATGTGATGCGCGCGCGACCATTGTCAGGAAGCATTTTCTTGCAGGTTATCGTCGTTATCTATGCCTAATTCCTGAATTTTTCGTGTCAACGTATTTCGCCCCAGTCCAAGCAAGTTGGCCGCTTCGATACGCCGGCCTCCCGTGTGCTGCAAAGCGCGAATAATGAGGGATTTTTCGAATTGCCGCGTGAGGGCGTCGATGATGCCGGTTTCTCCGCGAGCGAGCATTGCCGTCACTTCTCGTTCAAGGACGGCGTGCCAACTCTCGGTGACGGTAGCGGGGTTA
>Ga0157374_10002593_pt1 | contig 15231 bp, 10 predicted proteins | sample M25metaG_FD_115308 | JGI IMG/M metagenome (GOLD analysis project Ga0157374, IMG submission 115308) | Miscanthus rhizosphere microbial communities from Kellogg Biological Station, Michigan, USA - M2-5 metaG | ecosystem: Host-associated > Plants > Roots > Rhizosphere > Soil | place: USA: Michigan...
GCCAAAAATATTTGTAATAAAAGAAATAACAAAGAACGTGAGCATGATGAGTGCCACGATGTAGTAGTTCCGTTTCATAAGCGTGTATGGCAAGTAAATTAGACACACAAGTTAAAAGAAACCATTTTAAGTTGGCGGTAAAACTTAGAATTTGATGCTACAATTGGTACCGGAACTAATAAATCATCTACACCATAATAGGTAAGTTTGTCGTTGGAACAGCTGTGACAGAGAAAAGAATCTAAAATCGCACGTCCGGTGTATCGAAATCGAACAAGGTCCAATGAAAGCATAATTTAACGTATTGATTTCCAAAATAAATATTTCCGGGCATTTTTTTGGATGCCTGCTGAAGGCCCTGTCCTTCTTTTTGCATACAATAGAGTTCTTTTACTATCAATAAACCAGGTATGGTAAACAACTATATCAAAATTTCATTCAGGAATCTCGCCAGGAACAAACTCTTGTCGTTCATTCATATATTCGGATTAGCGATTGGATTAACCTGTTGCCTGCTCAGTCTACTTTATGTCAGGGATGAATTGAGTTTTGACCGTTTCCAGGAAAAGAAGGATCAGCTTTTCAGAGTCACTTGCGAAGTGATTGACAAAAAAATCGGTCGTGATCAAACCTATGGAGAGGCTGCTGCAGTGCAGGGTCCCGCTTTTAAAGATGGGATCCCCGAGGTCGAAGATTTTGTACGCACGTATGAGACAAATTTTCTTACCAGGTCAAATGGTGAGATTTTTGATCAGAAAGCATTGTGGGTGGACGAGAATTTCTTCAAGATATTTTCTTTCCCCCTAGTCTATGGTAATTCCCAAACTGTTCTAACAGATCACCACGCTATTGTATTGACGGAACCGATGGCAAAAAAATATTTTGGTACCATCAATGCCATAGGAAAGGTTCTTGAGTTGGAGATTGATAGGAAATTCGAGCCTTTTATTGTTTCAGGTATTGCTAAGAGGCCTCCGGAGAATTCATCGGTCAAATTCGACATGCTCATTCCGTTCAGCTATTATGCCAATTTGAGTAAAAATGATCGTGGCGACTGGCACCTGCTTAACTACTCCACTTATTTATTGCTCCGCCCACAAGCTGACCCGGTTGCGGTCAAGGCAAAGATGAAGGAAATTTATAAGCAAAGAGCCGGCGAACAACTCGCAGAAGCAAATAGTTTTGGATTAAAATTTATCTGGGGATTACAACCATTTTTGAAAATGCACCTGGATACAGAAACCGTTAATGAAGGGAGTATAAAAGATGAAAGCAAACCAATCTATTCATACATCCTTACTTGCATTGCCTTCTTTATACTGTTGATAGCTTGTATTAATTTCATCAACCTTACCGTCGCACAATCCCTGAAACGAAGTAAGGAAATCGGCTTAAGAAAAACGATTGGCGGCAGTCGGATGCAACTCATTCGACAGTTTCTTGGCGAATCTTTTGTATTTTGTTTTCTCGCTTTTGCTTTCGCCGTCTTACTCGCGTCAAGCCTGCTTCCCTTATTTAATGAATTAGCCAATAAGCAGCTAAGCCTGGAGTATTTGTTTGATCCTCTTTCACTGGCTTCTTTCGGAATGTTGTTTCTGTTTACCGGTTTTGCCGCCGGATTTTATCCGGCCCTGGTCTTGTCAGGATTCCGTCCAGCTGCCTCTTTACAAAACCGGGTGTACGTTGGTGGTAAGGATTTTCTTTCCAGGGCGCTGGTAGTTGTTCAATTCGCTATGGCTACCTTTCTCACTATTGCCACGCTCTTTATCTATTCTCAATACCATTACCTCACGCATACCGATTTGGGATACAACGATAAAAACCTGGTGGTGGTAAATATTTCTGGCGAGGAAAACAACAGGCCATTATTAAACCTTTTCAAATCGCAGTTCAGTAGCTTAACCGGTGTTGAAAATGTAGCTGAAAAAATGGATGGCCGTTGGACGACAAGTGCCAGGGCAGAGGGCAAGGAAATGGATGTTGACTATGATGCAATCGATGAGAATTATTTGTCCGTTCTGCAAGTTCCGATTATCCAGGGAAGAAATTTTTCGAAAAATTTTCCGTCTGATTCGGCCCGATCAGTACTCATCAATGAAGCTTTTGCAAGAGAGATCGGCTGGAAAAACGCTATCGGCAAAACAATTGACATGGTCAATGGTAAAGAAACGCGGTTGACCATAATTGGTTTAGTTAAAGATTACCATTTTGCATCACTCAAAAATAAGATCATGCCCAAACTGCTCACCATGGATCCGAAAATGGACCTGGGGCGCTTTCTTATTCGCATAAAACCAGGAACTACGACCGCCACACTGAAGGGGATTGAAAATATTTATCGAAATCTTTTTCCTTTTCATCCTTTCAATTATTATTTCGTAGAGGAAGAGAACCTGAGAAATTACGAAGCAGAAAATAAATGGAAGCAGATCATCATGTATTCAGCTATCCTGACTGTTTTTATATCAGCGATTGGCTTATTCGGATTAACTATGCTTTCCATCCGTAAACGAACCAAGGAAATAGGGATCCGCAAAGTGCTTGGAGCAAGTACCTGGCAAATATCATTGCTGGTAACAAGAGATTTTTTCAGTCTTGTAGTTATGGCATTGCTATTAGCGATACCAGGCGCCTGGATTGCTGTCAGCCATTGGCTGCAAAATTTCCCTTATCATATTCAAATGAACGTATGGATCATGATAATGGCATGTGTACTTACTTTATTGATCGCGTTATTAACCGTAAGCCTGCAGGCCGTAAAAGCCGGCAATGCCAACCCCGTAAGAAATTTACGGACCGAATAATCTCATTTGTCAGAGGAGGTTTTCCATCAATGTTTTTCCCGAATGCTATAGTGGACGAATGATGAGATAAAGTTCCCTAACTTAGTTCCCTGACCCATGCCTCTCATCGTTGGTCACAGACAACCGCAAAAGAATATAACCATATGAATAAAAAGAATATCTTCTCAATTATCATTAGCTGTAGCATTAGCTTAAGTCTGATCGCCCAGCAAAATACTCTTACTGAAAAAGAAAAGCAGCAAGGCTGGCAATTGCTTTTTAATGGAAAAGATCTGAAGGGCTGGCATTCGTATATGAAGAGCAAGCCGGGCAAGGCCTGGCAGGTTCAGAACGGAATGATATTCCTGAATAAGAATAAACAAAGCGTTTACGAGGATTTTGCTGACCTGGTAACGGATGAGGAATTTGAGAATTTTCATTTTACTGTCGAATGGAAAATGGAGCCGTGTTCCAACAGCGGTGTGATGTTCTATGTTCATGAATCATCCGAGTTCAAGGACACCTATGAATCAGGTCCTGAAATGCAGATAGCAGACCTGGCTTGTAATGATGATGGCCGTATATTAAAATGCAGGGCAGGTGATCTGTACGATCTCGTTCCATGCGATACGGAATGGGTAAATGCCGCTCCACAATGGAACAAATATGAGATCATTTCTAACAATGGGCATCTAACAATTATGCAAAACGGGCATAAAGTTTCCGAAACGGATATGTGGGATGATCATTGGAGGGAGATGATAAAGAACACCAAGTTTAATGAGTGGCCGGGATTCGGAACCTTTAAAAAAGGACATATATCTTTCCAGGGAACAGAGAATGGTAAACTTTGGTATCGGAATATTAAGATCAGGAAGCTGTGAATACTCAATCGTGAATGGTGAATAGCAACGGGCTTTAGCCCGTTGAGAAAGATTGGAGTTTCATAGACCCCGAAGGGTTCAATGTTTGGCGAATAGAATTACAGGATGCACAAGAGTGCGACGCCCGCCCGAACGTAGCGTTCGGTACGGGCGGGCAACAGGCGATCATAAGAATTGCTAAAGCTGGTATCATAAATTCTTTTGAGAACTTTTTCAATTTATTGTTATGGAAAACGAAAAAAATAAATTTTCTGCCAAGAAAATCAGCCGTGGACAGTTTTTAAAGAACACGGCATTAACAGCAGCAGGATTTTACATTGTGCCAAGACATGTCCTGGGAAAAGGATATGTAGCGCCGAGTGATAAGCTTTATATCGCGGCTGTAGGCTGTGGCGGCGAAGCCGAAAATGATATCCATCACTACGCCACTGCTCCAAAGAAGAATGCCGTGGTCGCATTTCTTTGTGATGTGGATGACCGTATGGCGGCACCGCGGCGTAAAGAATTTCCCCAGGCAAAATTTTACTATGACTGGAGAGAGATGTTTGAAAAAGAGCAAAAAAATTTTGATGCGGTATCGGTCGCAATACCAGATCATAATCATGCCATTGTTGGTTTGAGTGCAATGCAATTGAAAAAGCATTTGTATTTGCAAAAGCCATTGACGCATGATATTTACGAGGCGCGTATTCTTACACAAGCCGCATCAAAATACAAAGTGATCACTCAAATGGGTGACCAGGGTGCATCGTGTGAGGGGATGCGTACAATGAGAGAATGGTTTGAAGCCGGGTTGATCGGCGACATACATACAGTGTATAACTGGACTAACCGCCCAGTGTGGCCGCAGGGAATTCCATGGCCGAAACAACATCCGCCGGTTCCAAAAGAATTGAAATGGGATCTTTGGTTAGGAACAGCACAATACACTGATTACTTCGATAACCTTGTTCCATTTAACTGGCGCGGATGGTGGCGTTTCGGAACGGGCGCATTGGGAGATATGGCCTGTCATATCATCGGGCCTGCATTTAAATTGTTACAGCTTGGTTATCCTACTGAAGTCACCTGTGATGCCACAACGGTTTATTCCGGAATATTTAAAGAGGCCGACTATCCCGAAAGCATTCCTCCGTCAAGTAAGCTTCGTTATAAATTCAAATTAAAAGACGGTCGTGAATTGAAGTTATATTGGATGGATGGAGGCATCGTACCTGATCGCCCTGATGAACTCGATGCGGATGTAAACATGAATGAAGCATTGGCCGATATACCACAGGAAAACGATTTTGAAGGCGGCAGTTTATTTATTGGAACAAAAGGAAAAGTTTCCTGCGGATGGGGTGGAAGTCATCCAAGATTGTTACCTCTTTCATTGAATAAAGATGTAAACGTTCCTAAAAAATATCCAAGGGTTGAAGGTGATATGGACGGTCACTGGTGGCAATGGGTTGATGCCTGTATTGCCGGTTATGGAAATGCCGAAGTGGATTCTCCCTTTGAAGGATATGCAGGCCCGCTGACCGAAACCGTTTTAATGGGCAACCTGCTATTGCGCAGTTTTAATCTGCGTAAAACAACAAAAAGAAAAGATCCGGTATATGGAGACATGGAAGATATCGAAACACCAGGAAGATATTTTGCTTATAAATGGGATGGTGAAAATATGAGGATCACCAATTTTGAGCCGGCGAATCAATTCATAAAAAGAGAATATAGAAAGGGCTGGGGTGAATTGAAGTTGTAGAATCGAGATGGGGATTCAAACGTGGTGAACAAATTTATTCATATACATGTTCTTGCTTTTTTACTTCTGCTTGGCCTTTCATTCGCTGCCGGGGCTCAATACAATTGGAAATTAAGCAAGGATAAAGGCGGTATTAAAGTGTATGAATCTGCTGTTAAAACCTCAGATTTCAAAAAAATCAAAGTGGAATGTGACCTGGAGGGAGACTATGACAGATTTATTTCAGTGATGAATGATGTTTCCCATTACAAAAACTGGATTTACCAGGCAAAAACAACCTACTTACTAAAAAGAATTTCGCCCTTCGAGTTTTATTATTATGAAGAAACATTTCTGCCATGGCCTATGTCGAACCGGGATGCTGTGCTGCACTTGAAGATTGACAAGGACAGTTTGGGAAGGTTTGTAAACGTTACTATTACCAGTGAGCCTAATTATATACCCGCAAAAAACGGTTTGGTCAGAGTGCCACATTTATTAATTAATTGGACTGCTGCCCAAAATTTTGCCGACACACTTCATCATGTGTATATTTTCGAAATCGATCCCGGCGGAAGTATTCCAGCCTGGCTTGTGAACATGTTTGCTGATAAAGGACCTTATGAAACATTTAAACAATTAGGCAAGGCTTTAAAAAATCAGAAGAAGGAATGAAGAGAGAGAGCATTGTTATTTCCACTTTGCTGTTTCTTTTTTTCAAGCTTCTGTACAACCGGTAATTGATCTTACGCCTACCGGTTCAATCACAGTCGGGGAAGAAATAGTAATAATATTGACCGGATTGACCTGAACAAAAATTAATTTAAAAATTAAACGAACAAGAAGCAGCGGAAAATAGCAAAAACTATTCTTTATATTTATAGTTTCTGACTTGTCCTTATGGATAAACATTCTGAACTGCTGCAATGCGATACTGTATAGCCCTTGCAATTTTTTTATTTTATTCATCACTCCTTTTTGCCCAGGATTTTCTCCCGGATTCTGTCCTGTACCAGCGGGCATTGACTCAAACACTCGCCTATAATAATTCACTGGCAACAAAAACTTCCGGTTTATACACTGGACGCCTGTATGTTAGAGATTATTACAATGTGAAAGGTCATCCATTTTTCCAAACCGATAGTTTTCAGAAAGGAGAGGTCTTTTATAATGGAGTGCTATATAAAAATGTAGACCTGTTGTATGATCTTTCCCATGATAATGTGATCGTAAAATACTCCGAAGATGTCAATCTTGTACTGGTTCCTGAGAAGACAGGCTATTTTAGTTTGCCGGGTCATTTGTTTATAAGAGGCAGCGATGCATCTCCAAAGGGACAAGGGTTTTATGAAATTTTATTCGACGGGAAAATTGAGATACTGGTAAGAAGGATGAAAGAAATGGTTCCCTGGTCAAAATCATTTGAATTTAACTCGGTATTCCTGCAGAATAACAATTATTTTATTTATAAGGATAGCAGTTATAAAAGTGTAAATAACAAAAAAGAAATACTGGATGTATTGAAAGATAAGAAGGCTGAGCTAAAAGATTTTATCTCAAAGAATAAACCTGATTTTCGGAAAAACTTTGAAAAAGCATTGGTTCAAACAGCAAAGTATTATGACCAGATCACGCAACAATAAATGTGTATGGCTTAGTGGCATGATCTTTTTGTTTTGCTTTTGCTGCAGAGCGCAAGATAAAGGCCTGGTCAGCGGAGATTTTAACAGTTCTTCGTTTAGGGATTTTGTAAGACACGTGGAAAGTATTCTTCCCTGTCATTTTTATTATGATACCACAGAGTTGGATAGTTTTAAAGTAAACCTCCACTTCAAACAGCAGCCCCTTGATAAAGTGCTGACAGAGTTATTTCAGAACACCACATACAATTTCGCTGTTGATTCTTTAGACCAGGTATTTGTTACCAGGCATGCTGTGATACAAACAATTTTTCCTGCTGATTTTTTTACAGCAGTCAAAAGCCCGGGTGATTCGGCAGGAATAAAAGATGTTGAGCCGGAGCAGTCCTTACGAAAACTAGGGTCTGCTGTTGAAAATAATCTTTTTGAAATAGGATCGGCTACAGTCAACCCCAATCATAATAAAGTCACACTGGCCGGCTATGTGCGGGAAGGCAAGAATGGCGAAGCCATCAGTGGCGCCACCGTGTATGTGGATAGCCTGGCCGTTGGCACCACTACTGATTCTTATGGTTATTTTTCTCTTACACTTCCGCCGGGACGGCATGAACTGCACATCAGCAGCGTGGGTATGCAGGAAACAAGACGGCAGGTACTGCTTCATTCAAATGGAAAGCTCAATGTCGAGTTACATGATTTTATTCCTACACTGAAAGGGGTAACCGTGATTGCCGACAGGAATTCAAATATTCGCAGCTTGCAAATGGGGGTAGAAAAAGTAAGCGTTAAAACGATCAAGGAAATACCTGTAGTGCTGGGGGAAGCGGACATTTTAAGAGTGGTATTGGCCTTACCGGGTGTTACCTCAGTAGGAGAGGCCAGCACAGGTTTTAATGTTCGTGGGGGTTCATCGGATCAAAATCTTATTTTATTTAATGATGCCACGATTTACAATCCCTCTCACTTGTTTGGCTTTTTTTCAGCTTTTAATACCGATGTCGTAAAAAATGTTGAACTCTATAAAAGCACCATCCCGGAAAAATATGGCGGTCGTCTTTCGTCTGTACTGGATGTGGAAGGCCGGGAAGGAAACAGCAAAAAAATATCCGGCACAGGAGGAATTGGGCCCCTCACCAGTAAACTGGTGATAGAGGGTCCGATCGTAAAAGATAAAACCTCGTTTCTCATCGGCGGAAGAACAACTTATTCCGACTGGCTCCTGCACAGTTTGCATAACACTGCCTTCAGTAACAGCGAAGGAAATTTTTACGATGCCGATCTTCACATCAGTCACACAATTGATTCGAAGAACAGCCTTTACCTGAACGGGTACATGAGTGGTGACGGCTTTAAATTAAACAATGATACATCGTACCGGTACAGCAACCGCAATGCAAACCTTAAATGGAAACATATTTTCAACAATAAATTCTACGGGACCCTTACTGCTGGCTATGATCATTACGAATACCAGGTATCAAGCGAGTCAAGTCCATTGGATGGATTTAAATTGGGCTTTGACATTAATCAATCCTATTTGCGGGCAGATTTTAATTATTCAGCCAGTCCAAAACATGCGATCAACTTTGGTTTGAATGCTGTTCATTATAAACTTCATCCCGGGTCTTTTACACCGGAAGGTTCACAATCCCTCGTTGTTCCCGATATTTTAGAGTCGGAACAGGCACTTGAATCAGCTTTGTATTTGGGCGACCAGTTTACTGTTTCTCCTAAATTTTCATTCAATGCAGGATTGAGGTATTCTTTTTATAATTATCTCGGACCACACAGTGTATATACGTATATACCGGGGCTGCCCAGGGAAGTGGCAACTATAACCGATACATCTTTCTACAAAAAAGGAAGCAATATTAAAACATATGGTGGTCCCGAGGTAAGAATAGCTTTTCGCTACAGCATTGGGAATAATGCTTCTCTAAAATTAAGTCTTAATACTACGGCGCAGTACATTCATATGCTTTCAAACACCGTGGCTATTTCACCAACCGATACATGGAAGTTAAGCGATCCAAATATAAAACCACAGCAGGGTAGCCAGGTTTCACTGGGTTATTATAAGAATTTTGCTTCCAATAGTATCGAAACGTCAATAGAGGTTTATTACAGGCAGATAAAAAATTACCTGGATTATAAAACGGGGGCAAGCCTTGTATTGAATCATCATATTGAAACCGAGGTGATCCACTCACAGGGGCAAGCATACGGTGCTGAGTTTTTGATAAAAAAATTGAGTGGAAGACTGAATGGCTGGTTTAGTTATACCTATTCGCGCATTTTTTTACGCACGGATGATCCACTAGCAGGTGAAAACGTTAACGAGGGAAAATATTACCCGGCTAACTATGACAAGCCGCATAACCTCAACATTATTGGCAACTACAGGTTTAGTCACCGTTACAGCATTTCACTCAATGTTGTGTATAGTACCGGCCGGCCCATCACTCTGCCCGAAGGAATTTATAACTATGGCGGCTCGCAGCGACTTTTTTACTCAAAGAGAAATGAGTTTCGTATTCCTGATTATTTCAGGACCGACTTGTCGGTAAACATTGACGGCAATCATAAATTAAAGCAACGAATACATAATTCATGGTCGTTCGGAGTGTACAATCTCACTTTCAGGGAAAATGCCTATTCCGTTTTTTTCGTAGAAGAGAACGGGAAAGTGAAAGGATATAAATTATCAATTTTTGGAACTGCCATCCCTTTCATCTCTTATAATTTCAGATTTTGATGAAGTATTTATTGATATATACAGGCGCTATGTTCTTTTTTATCGGGTGTAAAAAGCCATATGAACCCAGGTCTATAAAAGACGCAGATAGTTTTTTAGTAGTAGAGGGTGTAATTAACGGGAATCCGAATGCGGTCACCACTATTTCTCTCAGCCGGTTAAGAAAGTTAAGCGATACAGTTTATAACATTCCCGAGTTGAATGCAAGTATTATGATAGAACAAGAGTCAGGATCGACATTCAGGTTACAGCAAAGGGACAGTGGTTTTTATTCCTCTGATAATTTAGTACTGGACGCATCAGAAAGATACCGGCTTTTGATAAATACGGCAGATGGTAATAAATATGCCTCGGATTTTACCAGCATGCTGCAGACACCGGAGATTGACAGTGTGACCTGGGAACAGCACAATGATCTGATGTTATTTGTCAATACCCATGATCCTCTTAACGAGACGCATTATTACCGGTGGGACTACGTTGAAACATGGGAGTATCATTCATTTTATAATTCAATTATTAAGTATGAAAATGATACCGTCGTCTATGATTTTAATAACTCGGTACATGTTTGCTGGAAATCCGCCAACTCAACAGAAATATTGCTGGACAATACGGTGGCGCTAAGCAGCGATGTAATCACTCATACTAAAATTGGCACTATTCCCCGCAATTCACAAAAGGGAAGTGAGCGATACAGCGCATTGGTAAAGCAATATGCCCTGTCGCAGGAAGCCTACCAATATTGGCAGATATTACAGAAGATATCACAGCAGCTGGGAACTTTATTCGACGTGCAGCCATCACAATTGCAGGGGAACATTCATTCCTTGTCAAATTCTTCAGAACCGGTGATAGGTTATATCAGCGCCAGCACGATACCTGAAAAAAGAATATTCATTGACCATTCTTCGCTGACAGATTGGAAAGAGTTTGATGGTAATACCTGTGATATCTTAGGTACTGTTTTCGTTCAGCGGGATATTGTTCATTACCTGTTTTCAGATGGCTATTATGCTCCCTATTATTTTTCCGGCATGGGGTCGGTAACCTATACAAGAAGGCCTTGTGTGGATTGCCGCACGCAGGGAGGTACCACTGTAAAACCGTCGTTCTGGTAAAAATTTTATCATGGTAGCTAAAACAAAAATTATATACTTCGTTTTGTTGCTTTGGTTTTTTCACTTAGACCTGGCAGTCTTTGCGCAGGAAGATGCCATTAAAACCTTGCAAAAACAGTTTGAGCAATTCGGCACGCAGGGTTTGACGGAGAAATTATATGTGCATACGGATAAAGATTTTTATACTCCCGGTGAGGTGATTTGGTTTAAAGTGTATGCCGTTGACGGTATTTTTAATAAACCACTTGACCTGAGCAAGGCTGCATATATTGAAATACTCGACAGGGATCACCGGCCGGTATTGCAGGGGAAAATACCGATGAGTGAAGGTTCAGGTGTTGGTTCCTTTACCATACCGGCGTCCATTAGCTCTGGAAATTATCTTCTAAGAGCATATACAAACTGGATGAAAAACAGTAGCCCGGATTTCTTTTTTGAAAAAAAGCTGTCTATTGTAAATAGTTTAAAAAAACCTGATTGGGCTTCTCTTCAAAAAAAAGCAGAAGACTATGACATCCAGTTTTTGCCGGAAGGTGGTCAACTTGTAAATGGCATGGAGTGCCGGGTGGCTATTAAGGCAGTTGATAAAAATGGAAAAGGTATAAACTGCAGTGGTTTTATTCTTGATCAAAAGAGTGATACTGTTTCTTATTTTAAAACTCTTCGGTTTGGAATGGGGCGGTTTTCTTTTTTGCCGTTAAAGGGAAATGATTACAGGGTTTACACGCGGTTGGAAGACGGAACCATAGTGCCGGGCCAGCTCCCCCCGATCCATTCAACTGGTTTTGTTATGAAATGTGAGGATCATGACAAACAGTTATTGATCACTGTAACGACCAATGATCAGCCCTTCGATTCTTATGTTTACCTGCTAACGCACACAAGACAGGTAATGAAAAGTATAAAAGCAGCAAAAATTTCAAACGGCAAAGCAGATTTTACAATTGATAAAAATGTATTGGGTGAAGGTATTTCGGACATGATCCTTTTTAACGACCAGTTAAAACCAGTTTGTGAACGTCTTTATTTTAAGCGACCTGGTGAACAATTACAAATAACGCTGAATACAGACAGGAGCGGGTACGACAAACGGAAACAGGTTAGCCTGCAACTGCAAACCGCTGATCGATCCGGGAAGGCGGTCAGCGCTGATCTTTCCCTGTCGGTATATCTACTGGACTCTGTTCAATCGTATAGCGAAGAAGATATCAGGAGCTACTTGTGGTTGTCGTCGGAGCTGACGGGTCATATTGAAGCCCCGTCTTATTATTTCAACTCCACCGCTCCCGAAGCTGAGGAAGCTGCCGATGATCTTATGATGACACATGGTTGGAGAAGGTTTAGTTGGAATGATGTGCAACAAAACAAAGGATCATTACCGCAATTTATTCCTGAGACGGATGGTTCTTTTGCCCGGGGCAAGATCATGGATAAACGTTCGGGTCTTCCTGTTGCGGAAGCCAGGGCATTTTTGTCTGTACCCGGTCAGCACTATTTTTTTACCACTGCGGTGAGTGATTCGAATGGAAAAGTAAATTTTAATATCAACAATGTTTATGGCAATAATGAGATCGTTGTTCAGCCGGTTAATCACGGTGATAGCAGCAACTATCGCATGGATATGATCAATCCTTTTTCGAGTCAGTATTCTGTAATGAAAGTGCCCGCTTTTTCCATAACGGAGAATTTCGTTTCTCAATTGCTGACGCATAGTTTGAGCAGCCAGGTGCAAAATGCTTACCCGCGCAAAGAGCAACAGCGATACGTAGTAACCTCTATCCAGGATTCAACTGTTTTTTTCGGTGAACCCGATGGAAAATATTTCCTGGATGATTACACCAGGTTTACCACCATGGAGGAAGTGATCCGGGAATATGTGGCGGAAGTGAAACTGAGAAAAAAGGACGGGGAAGTTCATTTTATGACAAAGAACTTACCTTATACGTCTTTTTTTGATTTGGACCCTTTGATCCTGCTGGATGGTGTTCCGGTAATGAAACCACAGGAGATGGTGTCTTTCGATCCTCTCAAGATAAAGAAGCTGGAAGTGATAGCCCGTACATTTTACACAGGTCCTGTAGCGTATCACGGCATTGTAAGTTATAGCAGCTACGAAGGAGATCTTGCCGGTTCTAAACTTCCTCCCGATGCTATTGTGACGAATTACCCCGGTTATTTGTATGAACGTTCTTTTTATTCGCCGGTGTATCAAACAGAAGAGCAGGTGCAAAGCAGGTTGCCCGATTTCAGAAATGTGCTGTATTGGGAACCTAAGCTTAAGACTAATGAAAAAGGAAAGCAATTGATTAACTTTTATACTTCCGATCTTCCAGGAAAGTATGTGATCGTAGCTGAAGGTATTTCTAAAGAAGGATCATGCGGGACGGCATCGGGAACGATCATAGTAAAAAAATAGATTTGCATTCCCGGAAAGATTGTCCTATAGCAGTGAATCTTTATCTATGAATTCTATCGAAATTTACTAGAAGCAATCTCAAAGAAGCTTTTATACAGATAGCCGGGAAGGCGGTAAGACGTTAAGTATGGTATGCAATGGTACTTGTCTTTCCGACTTACCGTCTTTCCGGCTAATTTGATTTTTGGAGACAGCTTGTAGAAGCTTCTTCGAAGAATGTTTAAAATAGATCCATGAAAAAAAATATACTGATCATTTTAACTGCGCTCTTGTTTTTATACATGCTTTCCTGTAAGCCGGGGGCATCAAGTAATGATTCCATTGCCACCGATTCTCTAACAATTGCTGCTGGAGAAAAATCTTTCAATATTAATTGCAGTGGTTGTCACAACTTCAGGCAGGATGCGATCGGACCACAACTAAGCGGGTTGACAAGTGATATTTCTGCTGATTGGATAGAGAATTTTATAAAGAACCCGGAACGATTGATCAATTCCAAAGATGCGCATGCTGTCGAGTTGCATGAAAAGTATAAAACAACGATGCCTCCCTTTTCCTGGTTAAAGGAGAATGAGATAAAGAACATTATTGCGTTTATTCATTCTCACAAGGAAAATCATCGGCCGGAAGTGCACGAAAACGATAATGCATTATCAAATCCTATTCCTGAACCGATCAGGTTATCCGGTCTTATAGGCGACTTGCAACTGGTAACACAAATTCCTGCTTCCAGTGACAGTGGAAAGTCACCACTTGCGAGAATAACCAAGATGGGAATTCAACCAGCAACACATGACCTTTTTGTTCTTGATCTGCGTGGCAAGCTGTACAGGTTGCGAAATAACAATCCTTTCGTTTATATGGATATGGCAAAGCTGAAAACTAAATTCATCACTGAACCTGGCCTTGCAACCGGTTTTGGAAGTTTTGCTTTTCATCCCCATTTTTTTCAAAATGGATTATTGTATACAACACACACGGAACCCGCTGGTTCAGGTAAAGCTGATTTTGGATATGGAGATTCCATTAAAGTAGCATTGCAATGGGTATTGACAGAATGGAAAGTAAATGATCCAAAAGCCGAAGCATTTTCCGGAACAGGACGTGAATTAATGAGGATAAATATGGTAAGCGGAATTCATGGAGTACAGGAAATTGCTTTTAATCCGTTTTCAAAAAAAGGAGACGAGGATTACGGTCTGTTATACATCGGCGTGGGGGATGGAGGGGCCGTTGAAAATGGTTACCAGTTCCTGGCGCACGATAGAGAGAAAGCCTGGGGAAGCATACTTAGAATAGATCCCGGTGGGAGAAACAGCAAGAATGGACAGTATGGAATTCCAAAAACAAATCCGTTTGCAGAAGAGAAAAATGCACTTGGAGAAATTTATGCGTATGGTTTCCGGAACCCGCATCGCTTTACATGGAACAGGAATGGCGAGATGATCGCATGCAATGTGGGCCATGCGAATATTGAATCGGTCGATCTCATTAAACCCGGACATGATTATGGCTGGCCGATCCGTGAAGGAAGCTTCCTGGTAAACCCATACGGTGATCTGAAAAGAATTTATTCGCCCCCGGTTAACGATAGCATTTACAGGATCACATATCCTGTTGCGGAATATGATCACGATGAAGGCAAGGCCATTTCGGGAGGATATGAATATTTGGGAGCGATAACAGCGTTAAAAGGAAAATTTCTTTTTGGTGATATTCCCACAGGAAGATTATTTTATATTAACATGGCTGATATAAAACAAGGAGGATTCGCATCGATCATGGAATGGAGAGTTGCTTTGGATGGAGAAGTTAAGACACTTAAACAAGTTTGCGGCAATGATAGAGTGGACCTTCATTTCGGAAGAGATGCAAAAGGTGAATTGTATATCATGACAAAGGCTGA
>Ga0157374_10002594_pt1 | contig 15230 bp, 12 predicted proteins | sample M25metaG_FD_115308 | JGI IMG/M metagenome (GOLD analysis project Ga0157374, IMG submission 115308) | Miscanthus rhizosphere microbial communities from Kellogg Biological Station, Michigan, USA - M2-5 metaG | ecosystem: Host-associated > Plants > Roots > Rhizosphere > Soil | place: USA: Michigan...
TCATGGCATAATAGATTCAGAAAGCTGTTTACAAGATATGAAAAGAAGGTTGAGAACTATCTCGGTCTAGTGCAACTATCATGCAGTATTATTATTCATAGAAAGATAATTTTGGGATAGGCTTTAACCTATTTCAATTTCTTTTATATAATCAAAGTCTACTAATCTAATTAGTATGATGGCTACCTGCCGTCACATCAACAATAAAATCATTCATAAATTCAAAGATAATAACTGTTGTGATAAGAAAAACATATTAATCATTTGATAGCATATATTAAATCTACTCTAATAACATTTAAAACTAAAATAAATGGTATACATTCTCTTTGGTATCAATTTTCTTTTTACATTCTTGAGCAAAAGGGCATTATCATAACAACCTTAATTATAATATTATTTTATTATTATAATATACCATTTGAAGTAAAATGAAGTAGAGATATTATATTAATATAATAAAAATTATTTTACAATTTAATCATTAAATAAAATATTCAGTTTTTTAAATAAACTTCTATTCTAGTGCAAAAAAAGAGATTTCTTTTTATTTTATAATATCGATATCTTTATAGATGATTGATTGTATAATGACAATTTCTTGAATTTTAACAAAATTTTTTTTAAAATGTAAATGGACATAGATAATACGATATGCAAATTTTTTTGATCAATAAGCTCAATTCTAAAAATATAAGCAATAGAAATGAAAAGAAGATACATAATTAATTTTAACTTCGAGATTAATTATTTAAATGATTATATTGAAAAAAGATATTTCAGAAAATTTTATAGTTAACCCAGGTATCGAAATAAAATTAAGTAATTGGGATCCTACCTTTACTGGAGGAATATCTAAAAGCTATGCAGAAAATCTATTAGAGAATGACTTTATGAATCAAATGTCTAATTTACAATACAAACTCTTTGCAGACAAAAGCCAAGCATTACTGGTAGTTCTTCAAGGGATGGATGCATCAGGAAAAGATGGTACTATTAGACATGCAATGAAAGCTTTAAATCCTCAAAGTTGTAAAGTTTTTTCGTTTAAGAAACCTACTGATGAGGAAATATCTCATGATTATCTATGGAAAATACATAGATATATGCCCGCAAAAGGAGAAATTGCGATATTTAATCGATCACATTATGAGGCTGTTATAGAGGAAAGAGTACATAAACTAGTATCTGAGAATACTTGGTCAAAAAGATATGATCAAATCAATAAATTTGAGCAATATTTATTTGAAAATAATATACAAATTGTTAAGGTATTCTTATATATTAGTAAAGATGAACAAAAGAAAAGACTAGAGAAAAGAATTAATGATCCTACCAAACAATGGAAGTTTTCAGAGAGCGATATAATAGCACGCAAATTATGGGACGATTATATTATAGCATATGAAGAAGTGCTAAGAAAATGTAGCACTAAACATATCCCTTGGTATATAATTCCATCTAATAATAAATGGTATAGGAATTTTGTCATAGCACAAATTATTATTAATACTCTAGAGAATATGGATTTGAAATTTCCTAAGCCAAAAATTGATTTGTCAAAAATATTTATGTTTGATTAATAATAACAATGAAATTTATTTGATTATCAAGATTGAAGAATTTTGTTTATTTGATATTTATACAATACACAAATCTGAGTTTGAATATAATAAATAATTAAAAACAAATACAAAGTTCATATGATTTTAAAAACAAATATACTCAATGATTTCGATAATAAAATAAAAAATTATTAGATAAGATATTTATATAATATATTACTGATAATAAAAGGATAATTACATATTTTCATTTCTGATTTGCAACGCTCAGAATAGACGAAGGAATTTTGCTAATATTTCCTTCTATGATTGGAGTTTTAAGGTAGTCCAACCCCTGTTTTTCAAGAATAAGTTTTCCTTTGTCATTAGGTGAAATCAAATAATTTACAAAAGAAACTGCACCATTAAAATTCTTGTATGTATCAGGTATTGTAACTGAAAAATAAACAGGTGTCCCAGGAATTATCTGACCATTACTTGATAAAGTATATGAAGCCATTTTATAATAATTAGAGAAGTCAGAATTTCCAAGGTTAACTTGTGGAGGTAACGTTATGTATAAAAGACCTCTTGATATAGCCTCATGTTTATAGGCAGCAATGGCATCTACTTGCCCTGATTCTAAAATAGTGTTCAAAGTCTCTTCAGGAAATACCTGTTTTGGATTCCTATCATCTCCTAAAATTTTTTGTTTGATTAATGAATCGTTATAATATATATTAGATAGTTTGGCAGATATAATCATATTATATCCTTTTGGATCTAATTCTGAATCTGTTCTTCCAAACTTGAAATCTTTCTCTGATAGGACTTTATACCAAGGTATCTGACCAGTTCTTGCTTTCTCAAGTTCATTATAAAAGTGACTTTTAGGAGAATAAGCAATTACCATTTCAGTAGATGCAAATTTTATTAGCCAATTTGCTAAAGGTGGTTTATTATCAACAAGCTTCATAATAGGAATTGTGCCAGCACTAACAAAAATATCTGGCTTTCTAAATCCATCCACCATTAAATTAGCGATTTGAACTGAACCTTTACCTTCTCCTTCATACGTATAACCTGTTTGATTTTGAAATGATGATCCTAAAGAAGTTTCAAAAATCTTTACAAGAGAGCCAGCATACATTACAAAGACTTCTTTTCCTTGACCTTGGATTTGACCTTTTGCCATAGGAAATCCATGAAACAAGTAGCCAATGTAAAAGAGGATTCCTAATGAAATAAATATTCCAAGAAAAATTACATTATTTTTTTTATTTGATAATTGAAGCATCAATTATCAATGTTAATAGATTAATATATGAAATAAATCTTGGTATATCTGAAAAATCATATAGATTTGACAAGTATATCAAAATTCTTTAAGGTTTCTTTTGACTTTTGAAGTTGAAGAAATTATAAGTTTTTTCTGATATTTCTTTGACAATAGTCTTTAAGAACTGTCAATTTCTAATACAGCTGCAAAAAAGACAGATGAATTCATTAACATATTCAACAAGAAATATTAATTATGTCGAAAGAAAATATAAATGATGATAATAAACAGATTGTATATCTTTTATATGAAACAAATTTGCAAAAAAAGAGTATAATGATGAAATCATAGAAAGTATTTTCTACTAAAGATAAAGTAAAAGATTACAAACAAAAATTAGAAAAAGATTTTGACAAATCATCATATAAAGTGAATTCAATTTAAATTTATAGAGAAGCAAATATTATAAATTGATTTTTTATGCCTAATTTTCTTTGATGATTGGGCCTAAATGCACGTTATCAATCTAGTAGACCATTATCAGCATCAGCATAATATTCCTCTTCTCTATTATCACATTTAGCACAAATATAATGTTCTCTGTATCTGCCTTCTATTATGTAGTCTTTTTCCAAATAGTTTCCAATATAATGATCATCCTTACATATAAGACAAAAGAAGTTTTTGCATTTTTCACAAATAGTGCTTATTTCGTTTTGTTCTGATGACAGTATATTATGAATTTTACAGAATTTTATTCTTTGTTGTACAAAAGATTTACCGCATTTATAGCAGTTCTTTATTGGCAATTTACTTCTATTCATTATTTTTCTTTCATACCCCGAGTGCGGCCCTCTCCACCATGTTTAATGTGCTTATGCGGATGAATGCTAGAACTATTATCCATCTTATTTGTATATCTTGTATCAAATTCAATTTCATTTATTGCATATGCAAAAGTGAGAACAGGTTGTTGTTGTGCAACCTGTTTTATAGATATTTTTTTGTTGTCTCTATCTGCATACACCAAACAATCTTTGGAGTTTAAAACTGTAGAACTATCGATTGGAATTTCCTTTTGATACTGAGAATAACTTATGAAATCTTGGCCTATATCTAAAATCGACTTCTGTGAATTAGAACCATAAGCAAAAAACTGGATTTGTTTTATCCTAGTTTGCGGGTTTCCGTTTAGATATTGGCCTATAGTGATATATCGATCTTTCTCTTCATATGTTTTACTCATATAATATTAATCCTTGTTGATTCAAAAATTTAGCTGTATATTATATAGATATTTTTTTGAAAGGTTTATGAAAAAATAGATGTATTTATTTAGTGAAATTTTAATATTCATAGATCACTAATGCAATATTACTATTTTATCTTTGGTTAGTGGAGTAGTACTCTAGTTTACATATAGGATTTTTAGATGTTCTGGATTCCGGTTTTTTATAAAATGGAACTTGTTGATTGAATTCTAAAGAGCTGTTGTTTTTGAAAAATACCAAGTTAATTTTTTTTGTTTTTGTTTTTGTTTTTGTTTTGCATTTTGTTATTTCCATTATCGTTCTTCATTGTTGTCATTTTGGTGTTATAATTTGTGTTATTTTCTTAAACATATTTCTATAGATCATTAAGATAGCTTTAATCTTTTTATCTGTTCTCTGTATGGAATTATCATTTTTATAATCACCATAAGGATTTTCTTTCTTTTTTAGATGAATATCTAGAACTTTGTTCTGTATGATTTTGGCTATAACTTTTATAAGATCGTGTATGTACATTTTGGCAGATACAAGCACGTTGATTATAAACATGTATCTCTAGTAGATGCGGATGTTCCGGGCATCAATAGGTAAGGCTAGAATAACTAGAGCACAGTATAGTTCTTCGAAAACATGGGGGCGCCCTTGTTCGTTATCTGTTGATGCAAAGAAGAAATTTATCCTCACCTACGCTATAATGATCCCTTTTTTGCAGCTATGCTCTATATTTTTGATTCTTGTCAGATTCTACAACCAAGTCTATTACGAAAGTTACAAATCTTTTTCTTCCACTGAAGAATTCATGTTATTTTTTATAATATTCTTTGATACCTAACAAAGGTTTGCAAATTTTTTCTTGAAAAATATATTTTCTTGTTATCGATAATCAAAAGCAAATAAATGATTATTTGTTTAGATAAAATATTCCTAGATCTTCCAATGCTTCCATTTTGGTTTTAAATCATATTTATTCAAATCTGCAAATGAAGTACTTGCAAGTTTTCCATCATATATTAAGACAAAATGTTTTTCATAATCTATGATTTACAAGGTAAATTTACGGGTAATTTGTATCGCCAGACAAAAACATTGAATTAATTACTCCATTATATTTTATAATCACAAATAAGAGCAAAAAGTCATCATTATCTTTATTATTGTTGTCAATGACTTTAGTACTAGTCATTTTTTCTATATTTCCATTTGAAATGTATTCGTAAATCAACCCTATACGATATGTAAACTTGTAAAAAGTCAAAAAACGATTGGAATCACCAAATTATTATCCATTATCTTTTTTATCTGTCGCTGGATTATAGACATTGGAATTCTAGTTTAGAAGAAATTACTTTACTTTTGTTGTCTCCTTCTTTAATCGAGAGTTTGATATTTTGATATCTAACACATCATAAAACGTTTAAAAATCAATGATGCAATGATGCAGATTCATGAAGTACTCAAATTGTAATATCAAATTGATGATACAAGAAAAAATATTAAATTAAAAGATTATCTAAATGTTTAAAGATAGGCTAAATCAAAGAAATTGTCATTTTTAATAACATCTTTAAAAAAGAGATACAGAAGTTGCTTTCATTTTTTTACTTAATAATATGGACAATAAAATTGATACAATTGACAACACTACTGCTGTAAGAAAAATCAAATCAAATGAGAATGATGAAGGCAAAGATTCTACTACTCCTTTAACATTAATCACTGATTGATTTGTTTGCATATACATTGCAGCCAGAGCCGGACCAATGGAGCTACCTACTATTCTTAACATACTACTCATTCCAATAGTTACTCCAGAAGATTCTCGTGGCGATGATAAAAGAACTACATTCATCGCTCCAACGGCAGCTAGTGATAGCCCAGCAGATAATATACCTAAACCGGTTGAAATTAATAACTCTGATGAATGAAATAGCAATATTATTACAAAACCTAATGTAGTCAAGGCGGAACCAAAGATAATTGGTTTTAAAGATCCCAATTTAGATATGATGATTCCCGATGTTGGTCCAAATAATAAAAGCACTATTGCAAAAGGTAATTGAACTCTTCCTGTGTCTATGGCGTTTTCACCAAAACCAATAGGTATTGGCGTTTGTACCAAAATTGGTATGGTCTGAAAGACCATAAACATCGAAAGACCCACGATCATTATTATTGTGCTAGGTATCAATATTTGAGGTTTAAGAAAAATTTTAAAGTCCATTAATGGAGATTCTGCACGTTTTTCAACGTAAATAAATAGGATGAGTGAAATTACGCCTAATATTATAAACGGTAAAGTATTCTCCAATATCGAATAGGAATTTGCAAATCCATTATTGATATTTGAATTACTATTGCCAGGTGTGGATTGTAAAAGTGTTAATGCAAGGAGAAATGAGGTAATGGTAATTGCCAATAGTATTGATCCTTTAATATCAATCCGTGTTGTTAATTTTTTCTCTTTCTTTATACTTTGATCTTTGTTAGTTTTTGTTAATTTGTTATCATTATTTAAATTATTGTTGTTGTTAATATCATAACTGTAATCATCGCTTATGTGAATAAACTTTCTTATTATTAAAAGAAGTGTTATAGAAATGGGTATGAGTGTAAAAAATGTCATTCTCCATCCAAAATGTTGAATGATTATTCCACCAATTGATAATCCTATTACTGCACCTGTGGCAAACATAGATGTAATAATACCTTGTGCAATAGAGACTTTTTCTCTTGGAAATTGATCTCTTACCATACTAAATGCAATTGGAAACATTGCCATACCGAATCCCTGAATGACTCTTGTAATTATAAGGGTATAGATATTAATTGCAAATCCTCCTGTAATTACACCTCCTGCATAAATTGCCATTATTATTAGCAACATTTTTTTTCTTCCATAAATATCCGATAATTTTCCAGCTATTGGAGTCATAACAGCTCCCGATATCAGATATGCTGTCAACAACCATGAAGATAACCCGTATGATATATGAAAATCTTTAATCAATGTTGGAATGGCAGGTATTAGCATTGTCTCCGCATACATTACCATAGTTGCAATACAACTTAGAATGGCCAATACTTTCCAAGCATATGAAGGAATTTTAGTTTGAGAATCAGTATTTTTGTGGGTATCTTTTGAAAACATTTTTTCTATTTCATTAATTTTTTCTTTTTTCGTTGATTTTTTCATTCGTTTCACTACAACTTTAATTTTTTTTATTTTTTCACTGATGTCATTGTATATTAGTATTAATTCCAATCCCTTGAGCAGCAGTAGAATATCTTTTTCGTTTGTTTTCTACAGAGAGATTTAAATGAAATTCATTTTGAATATTTTGCCACATTCTTTCTAATGTGTGTTTTGTTATAGAGATATCTTGTTCTGATATATTTCTTATAGATATTTCTTTTATTTTTAAACCTTCTTTTATCATCAAATCAATTGAATCATTTGTTTTTTCAGTTAGAAATATTCTATTATTTCTTCTGTCATTCTTATCTACCATTCTTTTTACGAATCCATCTTTTTCCAATTTATCGATAATAGGAATAATTGTTGGGCCCTCTAATCCTAATTTGTCGGCTATTTCTTTTTGAGATAAACCGTCGTCATTATTCGCCAATATAATTATAATCTTCCATTGGCCAAAAGTAATTCCGAATTTATTTCGTAATTCTTGATCAAAGGCATGAATTAATGCCTTTGCAGTTTTATTGATTATAAAACCTATACTATTTTCAAAATCAAATTTACTCATTTTTAATATTGACACTAATAGATAGTATACTAATTAATAGTATTTAAATTTATTAGAGATTGTTTAGAAATATACATTTTTTTTAATTTGATAAAATATAAAGAAACAACAACAAAACATTATTGAATCAAATTTGCCATATACTATGGTGTTGGAAGTAAAAGAAATATTTTACTTTTATAAGATTGAATAATTTCTAAAGGCATTTGTTTTTTCTTATTCTTTAATCAAGAAAGGAGATATTTCTTTTATTATACGTTTATAGATGTCAGATTATATTATATAGTCTTTTTCCAAGAGTAATCTTTAATTGAATAGAGCCAATTCATAACCTTTGTTTAATGAATAGAGATATTATTTTATGATTGATATATGTGTGTATGAATACATATGCTAATAGGTTGGAAATAAAAAAGCAAAAGCAACGAAATATAAATTATAATAATGGTAAAAATTATAACAGTTTTTTTTATCGATTGAGAAACAAAACTAAAGTTTTTTCTAATCAAATTTTTTTTGTTTCTGAATTATGCGTCCATAAATATAATCAAACATATCATAAATAAAACAGTAATTCATTAGTGTAAAATATTCACATAATAATGAAAATTAATGAAACATTCAATGTATTTATTTAAGTTATAGTATCTTACAACCAAGTCTATTTTTAACTTTCATGATTTAATTTGAATAAACAGATTTGCAAAATATTGACATAATGTTTCAATGGAACTATCCTAAATATATATATGATGCATTCGCATATAAATAGGAAAAATATAAAAGCAAAAGCAAATAGATCTGAAAACCACTTAATATTGATACAAATACTGGTCTCTATTATTATCAAGGCTACTTACGTCAATTGAAAATGATTTGGCTCTAAAATATACAAAGACCTGAACAAAGATTTTCAATTGTTAAATTATCTCTATCAACGAATATGGACAATGGCTTGAACAACAGGGGTATAATTGACTTGGTAAAAGGCAATAACAATTCAAAGACAAAGAAAGGTGAGTTGATCTATATAATGACTTTATAAGAGGACAACAATTTGAAAAAGAGATTGATGGATTCAGAGTATATGTTAAGTAATAGATAACGAATAAACTACAGTCTGTATGAGTTACTCAATAGGACGTTTATGAATAATAAATAAAAATAAAAGAAATATTGACAGATTTCAAATGATTTGAATCCTATCCTACAAAGGTATTAGTAATGATACATGTTTTTATTTTGCCTGCATTAATGACTCCGCTACAGTCATCACTCAGTTCCATCTTACAGCTACCTCCTGTTTCTCTAACCTCATAATTACCGGCACCCAAAGTTACATTAGTACCTGATTTAGAAACAGGGAATATGTCTGGCGATTGGTTGCTGCCATTTACATAAATGATAAAATCGGAAACATCTCTGCAATTAGATATACAGCCTGTATTATCAACATACTTGATGACAATCACATGACCGAGTTGTACACCTTGTCCAGGTGGTCCTTGATGCCTGTATCGCCTTTGTTCCCTTTATCGCCTTGTGGTCCTTGATTATCTCCAAATACTATAAGTCCACTAAAGTCAATAGAAAATGCATGTGCTCATTGAACATATGCTATAGATAGAAATCCCGTTAATAATGCAACAGTAAATAATATTGATATAGAAATTTGCTATATGAATTCTTTATTCATTCATCTATTTCAATGTCCAAATATTGCAGTTTATATCAAGAAACTATAAAATAATTGTGAGAAAACATACTCTTAATTAATTACCTATTTTAAAGCTGCAATTGAAAATAGAACATGGAACATGTAGAACATCTCTATATAGTATACACCGTTTAAAATTATTTTTACAAATCAATCATCTGAAAATAGACCTTTTTTTCTATTGATAAAGTGATATTATATATCTATATTCATTTTTTAAATGTTCTATTTGAATATCTTTTGCTCTAAAATGAAAAGATCATTATCTACTTTAACAAAGAAGACCCATAAACGGTTTTAGTTTTTTAGACATATATTAAATTTACAAATAGATATTGCTTTTTTAAAAAAACTATAAGAATAATACTATTATCCTATAAAATTCGCAAGATATTAACATTTAATATAGAACATTCGAATAGGATTCTTTAAATCCTTTATATCATAAATTGAGATAATGTCAATGGAATACAAAATCCTTAATGCTGCTGGTAATCGTCCATTCGTTTGTGATGGCTCACACAGGAATTGCTGTAACATAAACTGTTCCAGTTGTCACAGAATTTAAAATATCTGAACAGTTTTTTCTCCTCCAAGCGGTTTATATATGGGTTGTCGCTTGAAGCAAACTCGGCTTATTTATTTTCTTTTTTTCTATATTGAATTTCTATCTAATGTACAACGATACACTGCGTAATATTTATAGTTATTCTATCATTTAGAATACCTATAATGACCTATTTTCTCTTTCAACCTGATCCTATTGAAGGATTCAAGTTCAAACTAATAAAAATAGACATTCATCAAGGAGTTTAAAAATAATTGATGATGAGATATCTTATGATTTTCAATTAAATAATACAGTGTCAGTTATAGTTAGAACTGATAGAGAAGGTTCCTAAAGAAAATCCAAAGAGGAATTGAATCAATACCATATATATGGCAAGTTAAAGAATGAGGGTATCAACATTTAGATTATGAAACATTGCAAACATGGAAAAGATTACAAAGGCATATTCTTTATTAATCAATTGGAAAACTAACAAACAGAGGAATTGGACTTCATTAAATAGACCAACAAATAAAGGATTATCTTAAAGTTAAAGAGCAAACAAACGAATTTTAGTGATACTTTTATATTTAAGTTTGGACATCATATCTTTCTTTTATTAATTACAAAAAAATAATAAATAGTATTCACTTAAAAAATGAAAAGACATGTATTCTTAAAGAGGAAAATAACATTTTTTTAAATAAGGGTCCATCAAAACATAAGATATTACCATTTAAATCCTCTCTCTTTCCATTGTGATTGTTATATCTTCAGTATCAGCCAATAGTCTCTTTTTTTCTTTAGAAATCCAATTTAATAGATCAAGACCATTATATTCAATCGTATATACTTGTCTTTGTCCATCGTATAATATTAGATCATAATCTACTAACTCTACAAGATATTTCCTGAGTGATTTATAGGAAAATGATAAATAATGTAATCTTCTTTGAAGCTCAGATAAAAGTTCAGAAATAGTAAAATCTTTTAAATATAACAATTCCAGTACATTCTCTACAATTACGCTTTTTAGTTTAGGCGATTTTATAATGAAATTATTATTATTATTTATTTTCATTTTTGATGCCAGTTATAAAACTTGATTCAAATTAGAAATAAAGCACAGTGTGAATTTTTACTTATTCAGATTGTACTTTCTTCCATTTTTTCATTGTTTATTTTTATATCGTAGATGTTTTTGAGGTAGCCATTATACATTTGATTATACAGCATAATCATTTTGTCTTGAAAGACCAAGTAATTATCAACATTAGTTTTCATATGTTCCAGCCACTTTGGCTGAAAAGCATTGATGAAATCTTTTTGCAGTTTAATATAATCAAGAGATGTTTCTCTCATTGGTTCGGTTGTTTGTCTATAATAATCAATTAATTTATTAGTATTTAGAAATGAATATTGTATTATTGTTGCATCATCCATATGTTTTCCAATATTTTCTTTAGTATTATCCAAAGATCTTTTATTTTCTATCTTTTGTTCTGCTGAATCTTTTCTAATTTCAAGTTTTTTATTCCTCTGAAATTGTGATGGTGGTGGTGACGATAGTGATAGTGATGAGAATGATGATACAAAATTTTGTATTTTGTTATATTGATTAGTTTGAGATTGAAAATAAGTTTTTTTATCTAAATTGGTTTTTTTGATGTCATTTGATCTAGACATAGGGATTATTATTTACAAATTACATATTTATTGATATTGTATTATTTGCAAATAATTGCAAGCAATAAATAAAATAATGTTTTTTATTTAAGTGCAATAATTTAAGTGCAAGTTTTATACATAATATAGATAAAAAGTAGTGCTTAAACCCAAGGTCAATTCAAACTATCAATGAAGATTCAAAAGATTGTAGCTTAGAAAATAGATGTGCGAGAGATTCTATCATTATATATAAAGATAATGAATTGAGACTTGATTATTTTATTACAAAGGTGATAATGGAAGGATAAAAATACAATTAAACTTTAACAATGTTTATTTTATATTATCTTTACTTTACATTATAATACACAGCGTAAAGTTTTTAGATATGTACTGTTGGCGGATTCAAATGGGGAGATCGATCCCTTCATTCAGACAGCTACTTGAAATAGAAAAACTCAAATGGTCATCTTTCAAAAGATTGTTGCCAACTAAAATAGATAAACAGGAATTTGACAAGGTGTTTGATAGTGTTAAACTGTATACAACATACCTGGGAAATGCATCAAATCCTGTTCCGCTAGAATCTGTTCTCATGGGTGCTATATTTCATGACTACAAGCAGCCACTGCAAATAACAAAAGAAGATACTGCTAAACTAGATGAGAGTAATTTAAAAGAAGGATTGATATCATTACTTGAGAACAAACCTAAATGGAAGATCTTGTTTTACAGATTCAGTAAAAAGTGGCATGGTTTCTTTGCTTTTCTACATAAAGAAGATAGATTGCTTCTGTTGAAAATGATATTGGAAATATGCAGTTATAATGAATGTACGAGCAATATAATAAACATTCAAGATTCACAATCACCAATTGATTATTTCTTTTTCCTATTATCTATGATTATACAACAAAAGAGAATTAACAGATTAAATATAGACAAGAAAAAAGATGTAACACTTTTAGATTTTATGTATAAATAGAAGTTGAAAGTAAAGGAGAATCGATGAGATAGTCATGACAAATTATTACTTCGTTTACAGATTAAATAAGCAATACAATATACTAATAAGTTATAATTTACTATAATAGTTATTGAGCAAATCAGATGAAGTAAAAGAAAAAGATAAAAAGAAACTTATGCAATTTCTAAATATGTTTTCTAAATATATTAAAAAATAAATAAATATCTCAATAATTAAATAAATAAAAAGTTAATTAAGATAAAGAAAGCAATAATAATAACATAAAATTAATTTAGGATTTGGATAAATTTTTATAACGAGTTCATCATTTTGTAAAAATGATTAAAGAGTATTGAAAAATATCTCTACACTATAATCTTTTAATTGTATATTTTATTATGTTTTTTATTAAAACGATAGATAGATTAGATACTAATCGTTTGATAAAACCAAAGATAAGTATTAATATAATTTTATAAGACAGTTTAAAAAACGCTACAGAATAAGGAATAATGCCAACATCATATATATTCAAAAATTCATTTGAATTCAGTTGTAGCAAATTTTCAATTTTAATATTTGTTTATTTTTTCATTCATTAACATTTTTATCATTAAACTATCTAAAATACCATTTATAAAGAGAAAGTTTTAGGCGACTCTAGAATATTGAAAGGAGGAAGAGTTACTATACCAAGTAAAGTTAAGGAAAAACTGAGCGTAAAAGAAGATGATTTTTTGACTTATTTGGAGACTTGTAACAGATCTATTAAAATAAAGACAATAGAATTTGATTGGAATGAAGAATTTAAGCAGATAGAGAAACTAAAAAAGAGAAATTATTGTCAAGTTAACAGAGTCCATTTTTTCTAAACCTTCTATATATTCATATTTTTAATGTTTAATACATTTTATATAATAAAATTGATGATAGGATTGTTAATTGACATTAAACCATATCAATACCTATGAATCCTCCATTTCCCCAATTTTCTTTGGAAACTTCATAAATTAAGATTCTTATCTTTTCTTCTTTGGTTTGCATAATTCTTGCAGTTTCTCTTGTTAAAACCTTTATCAATTCTCTTTTTTGCTCAACAGATCTTCCTTGGCTTATAGTAATTTGGATTACTGGCATTTACCATTCATTTAAAAAATATTTGTAATTTTAATATATTCTGCCTATAAAATAACTACATTCCATTTAGACTCTAATAGACTCCTTTATAGTGACTTTTCACTTTTACAGAAACTTTTCTATCTTTTGCATATTCCGACAGATGGTGCTTTGGTCCAAATCAAATAGAAAGCCATCAGCTATAATGTATATGTGATGTAAAGTCGATAATATACTAAAAGCATGAGAAATCTATCTTTGATATCTAGTTTGAAAGGCCTGCCTGCACCTGTTTCTCTTTCTCGATATTTTTTGGATAAACGTTGAATTTCATATCTATCATATCTTTTTGTTATTTCTTTATCGTAAATATTATCAAACTGTTGTTGTACTGTCAAGCCCGTGAATGATTTAAAAAGGTGTGGTTTTCGGGATAACCTATCAAATGAAAGCAATGAAAGGACAAGAAATTGATTAATTGCTGATCATATAGATGTTTATTCTAATTATGCAAGAGATCTAATTACTTTTGTTCATTTTTCCTTCTGATTTTTCTTTGCTATCTTTCCTAGATGTACAGCATATAGATCATTCTATTACTTCTTAGAGCAATACCTTCTACTTCATAAATTTACTTTCATCATTTTCATAATTTTTTGATATAGTTAACTTCTTCCATTAACTCTTGTCTTTAAGGCTTCACACTTGTATATAATCAAAAATGTATATAAAGAAAATCTACTACCTTATAGATTACCTGCAATTTATAGAGTAAAAGTAAAAGTTTTAAAGATATGAATAGAATTTGATTCAATACATCAATATAATACAAGTAAATCCATTTTAAATAACAATTGTAATTCATATAATATCTTCCCCCTAGCCTTCACTTTATATCAAAACATCGAAGAAAAAAGTTAAAGGTTGATGGAGAAGCAAATATCGGTTTTATTCCTTTGTCTTAAAATGCAGGCGCTTTATAGCACTATAATAGGCACTTATCACAATATAGCGTGCACTTGCTTTCTCTGTTTTCTTTTTAGAAAACTTCAAAGATTTATAAGCAAGTTTGAGATATATACAAGTTTGTATAATCGCTTTTACAATGGCAAGGCATGATTTTACTTGTCTCCTTGTTTTGAACTTCAATATATTATTATTTTTTTTGATTTACTCTTATATGGACAACAACTTGTTATATATATACAATGACATAGAAACCAGAAGATGCCTGCTTGCTTGTCTTTTCAAAGATAAAAGATTTATAAGCAATTTTACTATAAATGTGCAGATTTTAAATAGGTCAAGGTTTTAGATAGGTATTCTTTATTCCTAAATTGTCCCATGAGATACAAAA
>Ga0157374_10002596_pt1 | contig 15226 bp, 8 predicted proteins | sample M25metaG_FD_115308 | JGI IMG/M metagenome (GOLD analysis project Ga0157374, IMG submission 115308) | Miscanthus rhizosphere microbial communities from Kellogg Biological Station, Michigan, USA - M2-5 metaG | ecosystem: Host-associated > Plants > Roots > Rhizosphere > Soil | place: USA: Michigan...
ATGAATCCATGAGGACTCCAGAGCTCGTCTTCCACAGCGGTTAGCGCGCTTCTAGTCCCGTCGCTGTCGCGTGAACCGCTCCCGCGTTCAAGGTTTCATCACGACCCAAAGGCGTCAGCGGCAACTCTCTAGAGGCGATCGGCAGCTCTACCCTCAAAGCTGTCGGTGGCGCTATTCGTGGTGATGCGCTGCCCCCGAGGATTCGTAGCGCGTAGTTCTAGAGTCCGATCACCCCGAGATGGAGATCGGACCGATGAAGAAGCGATACACCGAGGAACAGATCATTGGCTTCCTGCGTGAGGCCGACGCTGGCTTGCCGATCAAGGAGCTGTGCAGGAAGCACGGCTTCAGCGAGCCGAGCTACTACGCCTGGAAGGCCAAGTTCGGCGGCATGAACGTGTCGGACGCGCAGCGGCTGAAGGCGCTCGAAGCAGAGAACGGCAAGCTCAAGCGGCTGCTGGCCAACTCGATGCTCGAGGTCGACGCCATGCGCGAGATACTGCACCGAAAGTAGTGGCCGTGGCGGCGCGCCGCGAGGTTGTGCGGCAGCTGCAGGGACTGGGCTTGAGCGAACGCCAGGCCTTGAGGCTGGTAGGAATGAGCGCCAACACCCTGCGCTACCAACCTCGCGACGACGGCAACGAGAGCCTGCGCGAGCGCTTGAAGGAACTCGCCGGCCAGCACCGCCGCCACGGCTACCGGATGCTGCACAGCCGTCTCCGAATCGACGGCTGGGCCATCAACGTCAAGCGCACCTACCGGGTCTACCGTGAGGAAGGCCTGATGGTGCGCAAGCGGCGACGCAAGAAGCTGCCCGTGCCCGAGCGCCAGCCGCTCGTGCGCCCGATGCAACCCAACGAGGTGTGGAGCATGAACTTCATGTTCGACGAGCTCGCCAACGGCCGGCGTGTGAAGGCGCTAACCGTCGTGGACGACTGCAGCAAGGAGGTCGTGCAGATCGTGGCCGACACCTCGATCCCGGCGCTGTACGTGACCAGGGTACTCGACCAGGCCAGCGCCGAGCGCGGATTGCCCAGGGTCCTTCGCACCGACAACGGCCCGGAGTTCGCCGGCAGGGTGATGCAGACATGGGCTGCGCACAACCGCGTCGAGCTGCGCTTCATCCAGCCGGGCAAGCCTGTGCAGAACGCCTACGTCGAGAGCTTCAACAGTCGCTTCCGCGACGAGTGCCTGTCGCAGCACTGGTTCGCCAGCCTTAGCCACATGCGCAGCGTCATCGACAACTGGCGCGATGACTACAACCACCATCGGCCGCACAGCACGCTCGGCTACGTGCCGCCGGCCGTGTTCGCAGCGCAGTGGCGCCAGCGAGCTGGCGCCACTGCGCAAGACGCCGCATCACCTACGATGCAAGCCCGCGGGCTCTAGATCGAAGTGCTACGAAACCTGGGGGCAGCGCAGGGTCGGCCCAATCAGAGGCGAAGCATTTGGCCGAGCGACTCGCGAAGCGAGATGACGACCGCGTGAGCGGCGCCGATTGCACGAAATATCACCGACCCGGTGCGGCAACTACTGGCGCGCAGGCTTGCAGCACCCGAAGTCAGTCGCGCCCTGGTGACGTTGCTGCACCGTAGCGCAGGATCCGAGGGCAAGCAAAGGCACAACGTAACGCGGCCAAGAAGCCCGCGGGCTCATCCGCGCGGTCGAGCTTGGCGAAGCGCGAGAAGATGTGGTGGAAGCCGTGAGGCGACGGAACGGTCGACTTCATTGCGACGCTTGTACATCTGGCGGTCGTATTCCCAGCGTGAGACCCGGGTAAACAGCGGTGGCACGAAAGGGATGAAACCCAAGTCGAGTGAAGCTGACAATGTTTCGTTGCCTTCGAAGGCGTGGTCCCGCCATCATCGCTGCGTACATATGCGCCACGACCCTCTCCCCGAACTAGTCACGCGGGGGCACCCGACCGGTGGGCCTGCCTGAAGATGCCCGTCATGAGATGCGGTCCTTCGATGCAATAGCGTCCAATCATGGAGTTGGGCAAAGCGCGGCTGCGCTGCAATGGGGGGGTTGTGGCCACGATGAAGTTTTCTTCCGTGACGAACGTCACCCATGCCTGCGTGAAGTCGAGGAATCCACCCGTCGTTGGATACAAGGCCTTGTAGAACGCCTCCTTGGCCGAGAAAACCAACCGGCCCCCTATTGCCCGAATCCGCAGCGGCAGTTGCGCGATCGAATCTCGATCGCGCGACGTCAAGACTAGCGGCTCGACATCCGCATCCAGAGCCACGGCGGGCTCCACGTCGACCCCAATGGCGCAGATGTCCAATCTCGATGCCACCACCACCGTGCACAACGTCGGGCAATGCGAGATCGAGCCGACAAATCCCGCTGGCCATGCCGGAGCACGATCCGGCCTGTTCAGCAGCGGTGCTGCTGCAGCGCCGAGGCTGTCGAGCAGCGAGCGGGCCAACAGGCGCCCCGCAGAGTATTCTCGCCGGCGACCGGGTGCGGCCCGGTCGATCTGTCGCTGCTCGGCGGGGTGCAGGCTCGAGGGGTCCGCTTCGGAGGGGTCCATCTCCGCGAACCGTACACACGCCGGAAACAGGCGGCTTGTCAGCATGCCGCAGGCCCCCTTGGCTCGCGCGCCTCGACGCGCCGCCACCGCCGATGCACCGGTCGCGTTTTCGCTGCGCACGCGCTGACGCATTGCTCACCTGGGGTGAGTGGGCGATACCTCATGCCCTATTACCTCGCCTTGCCGCACGGAGGTACGGACAGTGTCGCCGCTCTCCGACGTTTACCGGAACTGAGGTCGTTCAAGAGTGGAAGTAGTGTGACTATTCGGCCGTCCTGCGAGGTGCGAACGGATGACGCGAACGGATACGCATCAACAGTGATCCGCCTACATTCCTCGGCCCACCAGAATCGCTAGTCTCGGCTAGTCTTGATCCGCTTGGGTTTCTTTATGTGGACGTCTCCACAGAAGCCGAACAGATTTGAACTAGAGGTGGGCGGCCAGCAGCGCAAGCCATGGCAGAATGGATTTCATCTAGCCGACGGATTCCGCAACTACCCGTACGGTTCGGCGCCGCCGTGGGCCGGGGGGCCGGCGGGGTGGGCGATCGGGTCGCTGTTCGCCTGATCATCGATGCCCCACCGTAGCCCGCTGGTTCCGTCGCCCCGCTCGATTCCCGCCCGGCGCAGGGCCTTCGGTTGCGGCCCGATCGTGGTACTTGTCTGCCAAGTGTGGCCGCCGGCGCGCGCATGAGCGATCAAATCCGGCCGCTCTCCTATGCCCAGCTGAGGTTGTGGCTCCTCGACCGCCTCGAGCCCGGGTCGGCCACCTACAACATCGGTCGGGTGCTCAGGCTGCGAGGGAGGCTGGCGGAGGTGGTCCTTCGCCACAGCCTGCAGGCAGTCGTGGCTCGCCACGAGCTGCTGCGGACTTCATTTGTCGAGATCGAAGGCGAGCCGATCCAGGTAATCGCGCAGAGGCGCTCAGTCGAGTTGGCCGTCGTCGACCTGAGCGGCGTCCCCGACAGCGAGACCGAGGCGCTCCGCCGGGCGCGGGCCGAGGCGCAGCGGCCATTCGACTTGAGCAATGACACGCTGTTGCGTGCGACTCTGCTGCGCCTAGGCCCGGAGGAGCATCTGCTGCTGCTGGTCATGCACCACATCGTCACCGATGCGTGGTCGATGGGCGTGTTGTTCGAGGAGCTCGGACACCACTACGTGGCGTCAATCACCGGGCGTCCCGCGGCGGTCCCCGACTTGCGACTGCAATACGGAGATTTCGCACGCTGGCAGCAGACGTCGCTGCGCGGCCCCATGCTCGACACGCAGATCGACTACTGGCGCAGTCGGCTGGCAGACGTGGATCCGGTGCTGGAGTTGCCGACCGACCGGCCGCGACCGGTCGTACGGACGTCGCATGGCGCCATCGAGCGCGCCGTGTTCCCCGTGGCGCTGCGCGAGCGACTCAAGGCCGTGGGCCGCGATGCGAGCGCCACGCTTTTCATGACGCTGCTCGCGACGTTTGCCGTCTTGCTCGCGCGATACACCGGGCGCGATGACCTGGTCGTCGGCTCGCCGACGGCGGGGCGGCGCGATGTCGATCTGGAGAATCTGATCGGCTTCTTCGTCAACACGCTGGTGCTGCGCACCGATCTGTCGGGTGATCCGACATTCCTTGAGCTCTTGGAACGAGTGCGCGCAACGACCCTCGATGCCTACGAGCACCAGGACGTGCCATTCGAGAAGATCATCGCGGACCTGAACGTGCCCCGGAGCCTCAGCCACTCGCCGCTCCTCCAGGTGATGTTCATCCTCCAGAACGCGCCCAGGCATCAGCTGAAGCTGCCGGGGCTGACGCTCCACGAAATCGAGTTCGATCCGGGGACCGCGAAGTTCGACCTCACGGTCGACATGGCCGAGGTCGACGAGGGCCTGTCGTGCGCCGTCGAGTACAGCACCGACCTGTTCGAGGCGTCCACCATCACGCGCTTGGTCGACCACTTGCACGCGCTGCTCGAGGCGGTTGCCGCCGATCCCGCGCAGCGGGTGTCGGCCTTGCCGATGATGCGGGCGTCCGAGCAGCAGCTTCTCGTCACGGCGTGGAACGACACCGCGGCCGACTACCCGCGCCAGTCGTGCCTCCACCAGCTCTTCGACCTCCAGGCCACCCGCACGCCCGATGCTCTCGCGCTGATCGACGGCGAGCGGCGCTTGACATATCGCGAGTTGCAGGGGCGGGCCAACCGGCTGGCGCACTACCTGAGGGCGCGAGGCGTCGGGCCCGGCGGTCTGGTGGGCGCATGCCTGGAGCGCTCGGCCGAGGCCTTCGTGGGCCTGCTCGGCATCCTGAAGGCGGGGGCTGCGTACGTGCCGCTGGACCCCGCCTATCCACCAAGCCGCCTGGCCTTCATGCTCGCCGATTGCGGCGCGCCCGTCGTGGTCACCATGGCGCACCTCCGCGACCGTCTTGTCGTGGAAACCGCCACCGTCATCGACCTCGACGCGGACCGCGCGGCGATCGCCCGCGAGCCACTCACGACGCCCGACGACGCCGCCGGGCCGCGGGATCTGGCCTACGTCATCTATACATCGGGCTCGACCGGGACGCCGAAGGGCGTACTGGCCGTTCACGAGGCCTCGGTGAACCGCTTCGCCTGGATGTGGCGCCAGTGGCCGTTCACGCGGCACGACGTGTGCTGCCAGAAAACGTCACTGAGCTTCGTGGACTCGGTTTGGGAGATCTTCGGCCCGCTGCTGCAGGGCGTGCCGAACGTGATAGTTCCGGATGAGGTGCTCGGCGATCCCGCCCGCCTGGTCGACCTGCTGGCGACGCATCGGGTGACCCGCATCGTGCTGGTCCCGTCGGTGCTCAAGCATCTGCTCGACACGATACCCGACGTCGCGCGCCGTCTGCCCGACCTACGGTTCTGGGTCACCAGCGGCGAGGCCATACCAGTCGATGTGGCGCGGCGCTTCGCCGCGCTCCTGCCCGGAGCGACGCTCCTGAATCTGTACGGATCATCGGAGGTCGCGGCCGACGTGTCCGCCTACGTCGTGACCGGCAGCGGCGCTCGCGAGCGGATCCCGATCGGCCGGCCGATCGCCAACACGCGCCTCTATGTGCTCGACCGGCACGCGAACCCGGTCCCCATCGGCGTTCCGGGGGAGATCCACGTGGGCGGGGCGGGCCTCGCGCGCGGGTACCTGCACGACGCCGATCTCACGGCAAGAAAGTTCGTTCCCGATCCCTTCGTCGGCGACGCGCCGGCGCGGCTCTATCGGACCGGTGACGTCGGGCGGTTCCTTGCCGACGGCAACTTGGAATATCTCGGACGCGTCGACAACCAAGTCAAGCTCCGTGGTGTGCGGATCGAGTTGGGTGAGATCGAGAGCGTCTTGCGCACGCATCCGTCGCTTCGCGACGCGGTGGCTCTCGTCTCCGAGGCCGCGGGCGGGGCGCGGCTCATCGCGTACATCGTCGCCGACGGTCGTCGCCCCGAGTCAAGCGAACTCCGACGCTTCGCGCGGGAGCGGCTGCCTGACCACACCGTGCCGTCCGCATTCTTCTTCCTCGACGCCCTGCCGATGACACCCAGCGGCAAGCTGGATCGACGTGCCCTGCTGTCGCTGGCACCGAAGCCGGCCGAGGACGCGCGTACGTATGTCGCCCCTCGGACCGCCACCGAGGACGCCCTGGCCACGATCATGGCCGAGGTGCTCAAGGTCGACCGGGTCGGTATCCATGACGATTTCTTCGAGCTCGGAGGCCACTCGCTCCTCGCCATCCGGGTGATCGCCCGCGTGCGCAAGATTCTGCGCGTCGAGCTCCCGATGCGAAGCCTATTCGCCGAGCCGACGGTCGCGGGCCTCGGTCCCGAGGTCGAGCGAATCCGAGACAGCGGCGCCATCCCGGCGATGCCGCAACCCACCCGCGGCTTCGGCAGCCGGGAACAGCTCCAAGCCCGGCTGGCCGGCCTCTCCGATGCCGAGGTCGAAGCCTTGCTCGCTCGCCTCGATTCCCACAGGCCAGGGGAACGAGAGACAGAGACCTTCTAGTGACGGGCACCGCGGCGGAATTCGTCACGCAGCTGCGCTTGCTGGGCGTTCGAGTCGCTGTCGAAGGCGATCAGATTCATTGCAGCGCGCCGAAGGGGGTGCTGACCGAGGCGCTGCGCCGGGAGCTGACGGCGCGCAAGGCCGAGGTGCTGGCGTGGCTGCGCTCCGACGAGGGGCGGCCGCCGCTGTCGTTCGCGCAGCAGCGCCTCTGGTTTCTCGACCAGCTCGAACCCGGCACCTGGGGATACACGCTGGCCGTCCGTCAGCGGTTCCAGGGCCCTCTCGACGTCGCCGCGCTGGCGCGAGCCCTAACCGAGATCGTGCGCCGCCACGATGTATTGCGGACGACGTTCCTGAACGAGCACGGTCGGCCGGTGCAACACGTCGCCGATCCGGCTCCGATTGCCTTGCCCACGATCGATCTGGAGCCGGAGGACCCGGCCGAGCGCGAGCGCGTGGCAGCGCAAGTCGTGCGTGGCGAGACCCACCGACCGTTCAACCTCGCGCAGGGCCCGCTCATCCGCCCGCTGCTGATCCGGCTCGATCCAGACCGGCACGACCTGGTGGTCACGCTCCATCACATCGTCTGCGATGGCTCGTCGCTCGGGATCCTGACGGGTGAGCTGAGCGCGCTCTACGAGGCATACGCCCGCGGCCAAGCCTCGCCCTTGCCCGAGCTGTCGATCCAGTACGCGGACTACGCGGCCTGGCAGCGCAAGTGGCTGACGGGCCCCACCCTGGAGACGCAGCGTCGCTACTGGCTCGAGCACCTGGACGGCCTGCCGCCGCCGCTGCGGCTGCAAGGCGATCACCCACGCGCCACCACGCTGGCGCGGGCGAGCGCGAGTCTCGATCTGGTGTTTTCCGGAGCGCTCGCCGACGGCCTGCGTGAGGTGAGCCGCCAACAGGGCGCGACGCTCTTCATGATCCTGCTGGCGGGCTTCAAGGCGCTGCTGAGCCGATACACGGGGCAGGAGGACGTGGTCATCGGCACGCCGCTGGCAAATCGCAACCACCTCGAGCTGGAACCGCTCATCGGCCTGTTTGCCAACACGCTGGTGCTCCGCACCGACCTCGGAGGTGACCCGAGTTTCCGCGAGCTGCTTGCACGTGTGCGCGAGACGTGCCTGGGCGCCTATGCGCACCCCGACATGCCGTTCGAGAAGCTGGTGGAGGATCTGCATCCCGCACGCGCCCTCGGCCAGAACCCGCTGTTCGAAATCAGCTTTGTGTTTCAGGGCGCCGGAGAGTCGACGGCGGTGAGTTCGGTGACGGTGGCATCGCCCTTCGAGCTCACGCTGTTCGTTCGTGACCGCCCCGACGGAACGCTCGGGGCGACGCTGCAGTACGCGCGCGACCTCTACGATCCAGAGACGGTTGCGCGGCTGATGGCGTCCTATCGGACGCTGCTACACGGCGCGCTCGCCGATCCCGACCGGCGGCTGTCGACGCTTCCCCTCATCGACGATGCCGAGGCCCACCGGTTGCTGATCGACTGGAACGCCACGGCCGTCGGCTATCCGCGGGATCTGTCGATCCCGGCGTGTTTCGAGACCCAGGTCGACGCCGCTCCGCATACGGTGGCGCTGGTGTTCGACGGCGGGTCCCTGACGTACGACGAGCTCGACTGCCGCGCCAACCGTCTCGCGCACCATCTGCGCGCGGCGGGCGTCGGTGCCGAGCGCGTGGTCGGCGTGTGGATGAACCGCTCGCCGGAGATGATCGTCGCCCTGCTCGCGGTCGTGAAAGCGGGTGGCGCCTACGTCCCCTTCGATCAGCTCGCACCGACCGCGCGCCTGGCCACCATGATGAGCATCGCGAAGATCGATCTGATCCTGTCCCGCGAGGCGCTGCCGGGTCCACTGGCGGGTCTCGGGGTGCGCACGATCTCCGTCGATGTCGAGGCCGAGGCGATCGCGCGACGGCCTGCCGCTCGGCTGGAGACGTCGGCATCGGCCGAGAGCCTTGCGTACGTCATATTCACCTCGGGCTCGACCGGCGAGCCCAAGGGCGTGGAGGTCATGCACCGCAACGTCGTGCGGCTGGTCAAGGGCGCCGACTATGCGAGCTTCGGTCCCGAAGAGGTCTTTCTCCAGCTCTCCTCGCCGTCGTTCGACGCCTCGACCTTCGAGATTTGGGGTGCGCTCTTGAACGGCGGGCGCTTGGCCATCGCGCCGCCCGGCGTGCCGTCGGTGACTGACATCGGAGGCTTGCTCCGCCGGCACGGTGTCACCACGCTGTGGCTCACGGCCGGCCTCTTCCACGAGATGATCGTCCATCGACTGGACGATCTCCGGCCGCTGCGATGCTTGCTGGCCGGCGGCGATGTTCTCTCGCCGACGCACGTGGCCCGTGTGCTTGACGCGCTACCGCACCTCCGCCTCGTCAACGGCTATGGCCCCACCGAGGGCACCACGTTCACGTGCTGCCACGTCGTTGCGACACCTCCGCCACCGGGCCGCTCGGTGTCGATCGGCCGGCCCATTGCGAACACGCGCGTGTACGTGCTCGATCACCACCGGCGGCCGTTGCCCATCGGCGTGCCCGGCGAGCTGTGGATCGCCGGCGACGGCCTCGCCCGAGGCTATGTCCATCGGCCACGCCTGACCGCCGAGCGCTTCGTACAGGCGCAGCTGGCGCCCGGCTTGGAGGAGCGCCTGTATCGGACCGGCGACCTTGTCCGCTGGCTGGCCGACGGCACGCTCGAGTTCCTGGGGCGGCTCGATGACCAGGTGAAGGTGCGCGGCCATCGCGTCGAGCTCGGGGAAGTCGAGGCTGCCCTCAGCCGGCATCCGCGAATCAGGGAGGCGGCAGTCTCTCGACGAGCTGCCGCCGGCGAGTCGCAGCTGGTCGCCTACGTCGTGACCGACGTTCCGCTCGAGTCGCGCGAGCTGCGGGAGTTCGTCTCCCGCACGCTTCCCGAATACATGGTGCCGACGGCGTTCGTGACGCTCGAGCGCCTGCCGCTCGCTGCCAACGGCAAGCTGGATCGGGCGGCGCTTCCCGAGCCGGTGAATTCGACCCCATCGCCGCAGAACCGCGTCGAGCCGCGCGATGACCTGGAGCGCCGCCTCGTGAAGATCTGGCAGGACGTCCTTGCCGTGGCTCCGATCGGAGTCCGCGACAACTTCTTCGACCTCGGCGGCCACTCCCTCCTCGCGGTGCGCCTCTTCGCCCGGCTCGAATCGGAGCTGGGCGTCGACCTTTCGCTGGCCACGCTGTTCGAGGCGCCGACCGTTGAGGGTCTGGCCGTGTTCATTCGCGACCTCGTACGGCCGTCGGTCGGGCGCTCGCTGGTCGCGATCCAGCGATCAGGCAGCCGGCCGCCAATCTTCGGCCTGCCAGGCGTGGACGGAGGTGTGCTCGGCTTTCATACGCTCGCGCGGCTGCTGGGCGCGGACCAGCCGTTCTACGGGTTGCAGTCGCGTGGCCTCGACGGGGTCGGACGCCCGCTGACCCGGATCGAGGACATCGCCGCGGCCTGCGTGCGGGAGATCCGCGGGCTGCAAGGCGCGGGACCCTACCATTTGATCGGGATGTGCATGGGTGGATTGGTGGCCTGGGAGATCGCGTGCCAGCTCCGTGATGCGGGGCAGGAGATTGGCTTGGTCGCGCTGATTGAAACGTGGCCACCCGACGAGGTCACATTGAATGCGGGGCCGCCGGCGCGGCGGGCGCCGCTCCTGGTGGAGTTTCTCGGCGCTCGTCTGCGGCTGTATCGCGAGTCGCTCTCCGAACTGCACGGCCGGGCACGGTGGCGGTACGTGCTGGATCGCATGAGGTCGCTCGGTGATCTCGTGCGTCACCGCGATCCGGTTCGAGGTGTCCGATCGGAGATCCGCCGCCACGCGGTCCGCCGCGCCAACCTGCTCGCTTTGCAGCGTTACCGTCTCCGCCCGTACGCAGGATCGGTCATCCTGTTCTACGCCGAGGGCCGACCGCTGACCGTGAACTTGGACGGCAGGCTGCGGTGGCATCAGCTTGCCGGCGCCCTCGACGCTTACGGTTTTCCGGCCGGCGACTCGGGACAGCTGCTGAACGAGCCGCAGGTGCGGCTGCTCGCCGCGCAGCTCGCTGCCTGTATGCATCGGGCGGCCCCCGAGCTCCGCGCATGATCCTGCGCGCCATCGTTCCGCGTCAGGCGTGGGGCCTGGCCATCGCCGCGGTGGCCGCCGGTGTGATCGGCGGCGCCTGCGCGGCGGCGCTTATCGCGGTAGTCAATTCGGCCCTGCACCGCGCCGACCTTTCGTCCACGCTGCTGATCGCGGGTTTCACCGGCCTGCTGGTGGCCAAGATCTCGAGCCAGGCGGTGGCGCGGATCCTGCTCGACCGGTTCACCCAGGGGACCCTGACGCGTCTCTGCCGCGATCTCACGCGTCAGGTGTTGGCTACCCCTCTGCGCCGGCTCGAGGACGTCGGTATCCCGCGGATCCTCGCGACGCTCACCGACGACGTCGCCTGGCTCGGCTGGGCGGCCCAGAACGTCCCTGCGCTAGCCACGAACCTGGCGATGGTGGCGGGTTGCTCGCTCTATCTGGGATGGCTCTCGTGGTCGACCCTGCTTGCGCTGCTGGCGGTGATGGCCGTCGGGGCGCTCGTCTATCGCGTGCTCAGCGCGCGGGGCTATCGGTACCTGCAGGAGGCGCGCGATACCCGCGATGTGCTCTTCCAGCACTTCCGGGCGCTGACCGAAGGCCTGAAAGAACTCAAGCTCCACGCACCGCGCCGTCGCGCGTTCATGGCTGAGCGGATCGAGTCGGCGACGGACGATCTGAGCCGCGCCTCGCTCCACGGCCTGAAGCATCACTTGATCGCCGATACCTGGAGCCAGCTGCTCTTCTACGGGCTGGTCGGCGGCCTGCTGTTCACGGCCTCGCCCGACCACGGCCGATCGGGCGAGCGGCTCACCGGCTACATCCTCGTGACGCTCTACATGATGGCGCCCATGTGGGGGATCATGGAGGCGTGGCCGATCTTCGCCCGCGCGCGGATCTCGCTGCAGAAGGTGCAGGACCTTGGGTTGTCACTCGCCACCGGCGAGCGCGCCCCGGCCCTTGCCGAAAGGCCTGTGCCGTCGGCGTGGCACAGACTCGACTTCGGCGCCGTGACCTTCGCCTATCCGCCGGATGTCGACGGCCGGGCGTTCGAGCTCGGCCCCCTCGACCTGACGTTTGAGCGGGGCGAGATCATCTTCCTCGTCGGCGGCAACGGTAGCGGCAAGTCGACCTTCGTGAAAGTGCTCACCGGCCTCTACGAGGCCCAGACCGGCGCGATTTGCCTCGACGGCGTGGCCGTCACTCCCGGCAACCGCGAGTGGTACTGCCAGCACTTCTCGGCGGTGTTCTCGGACTTCTATCTGTTCGACACCCTGCTCGGACTCGATCGTGCCGGACTCGACGCCCGGGCCCATCGCCTGCTGGTCGAGCTCGAGCTCGACGCCAAGCTGCGCATCGTCGACGGCGCGCTGTCCACCACAGCGCTGTCACAGGGTCAGCGCAAGCGCCTGGCCCTGCTGACGGCGTTCCTCGAGGACCGTCCGATCTACGTGTTCGACGAGTGGGCGGCCGACCAAGATCCTCACTATCGCGAGATCTTCTACAAGCGACTGTTGCCCGAAATGAAGGCCAAGGGCAAGACAGTGTTCGTGATCAGCCACGATGATCGCTACTACCACCTGGGCGATCGCGTGGTGAAGCTCGAGTACGGCAAGATGATGGAAGACCGACGCGCGGACTTCCGACGTGAACCCGGACACCGCGCTCAACAGGCAGGTACCCAGGCCACCAATTCTCCGTAGCCCACGATCTGCTTGTCGGGGCGTCGTTGATACATCGTGAGGTGGTTGCCAGCAGCCGCTGTGCAGATTCGATGTGGCGACATGTGCGGCCACCGGCTGCGCTAAGCGCAGGCGGGCCGGCCCGTCGCTGCAAATATCGGCTATGCAAACGCACGTCCAGGATGTGCGCCCATGGCGCGTCGCTGATCCGAGCCGCCCCCGTTGACCCGATAGGTCCACTCTCGACTGCCCACGACTGCCAATGCAGCCGGGGAGCACGTCTTGACGACGCTCATCACCTCAAATAGGGCGGTGTCATCAGTTACTCACGGTTGCCCCAGTGGCGCCTCGACGTCGGGCCGTCGGCGGGGGAGTCATGTCTCTACTCAGTCGCTTTGTGAACGGCTCGCTCGTGAGCAGCGAGCGGCTGATGCGCGCGAGAGAGTGCTACGCTCCGAGCCGGCTTACAACCGGCACGGTTGAGGCGTTCGACTACTGGACGGAGGGGGCTTCCGTGCAAAGCGAACTTGCCTGCGCGCGCGAGCTGGCCGGGATGCCGGACACCGTGCTGCAAGCCCTCGCGGAAGAGTTCAATCGCTGCCAAAACCGACCGGCACCAGGCTGGGTCCGCGTCGCGAACATCGTCGGCCTTGTCTTGCTCGGAATCGGGCTCGGGGGGCTCGGCGGTCAGGGGCTGGCCGACGGCAGCCGCCGAGAACGGCTGGCAATGCAGCTCATGAGTATGTTGCTGGGTGCTCACCGGGCTGCTTCCATTGGCGACGGTCACCACGACCGGACATCGACATCGCGCTTGAGAGGCGTTCGCGACTGCGCGGCTCGATTTCGCTCGCGGCCCGGTGCCGCAAGCAGTTCACTTGCAGAGGCCGAGAATCTTTGCCTGTTGCGTGCACACCGGTGCTGGCGGCTTGCTTTGCATTTCGGCAATGCACGTCTTCAGCTCGCGCTGCATGGGCGGGTAGTAGGCCCAGCCACGCGGAAGTTCGGGTAGCGCCAGCTGCACCTCCCGCCACTTAGGATGGCCCTCGGCTTGCAGTTGAGGAAAGTTCTGGCACATCGAGCGCGCGAACTTGCCGAGTCGCTCGACCGAGCCGGCGAGCTTGTAGTCGTAGGTGACAAGGAATGCCTTGACTGCCGCGCCGGGTATGTCGGCCGGCAGGAGATTGGGATAGCTCGAAGCGCGGATCGTCGCCGGGAAGTAGGTCTTGAAAGCCGCCGTGCTCGCCGGGTTGGCGGGGTCGAACTTCAGCAGCTTGATGAGCTTGCGTGCCTCGGGCTTCATGTCGACTAGCAGCTTGAATGGCTGACCTCCGACGGCCACCACGACGTCGAGGCCCGAGTCGCCGACCAGCTTGAGGAGTGCGTCCTCGTTGCTGAGAAAGCTCGCGTTCGCGTCCGGAAGCACGGTGCCGAACAGCTGGCGATAGATCGTCGTTGCCGACATCGCAGTGCCGCTTCGCAGCGGGCCGACGTTGATCTTTGCGTCCTTGATCTCGTGCACGAAGTTCAGCGGCGAGTTGGACCGGACGATGAAATAGATCTCCTCGTTGTAGAGCGGCATGATGACCCGCAGCGGGCGAATCATCTCGCCCGCTTCCGCGTTCCCCGCGGCCGCGAGGTCGAGAAACGCCTGGTATACGTCGGACTGGACGAGCGCGAACTTGACACCCGGCTCGAAGCGCAGCCGCTGCACGTTTTCCGCTGATCCCGCCGAGGGAAGCACTTCGAGCTCGACGTTGGCCGCAGGTGCCACGAACTTGGCGAGGTCGCGACCGATCTGGATGTAAGTGCCGCGCTCCGAGGCCGTCACGATCTTGTAGGGAACCGGAGGCGCAGCCAGGCTCACAGAAGGCGAGAGGACAAGCAAGAGCAGGACGAGCAATCGGACAGCCATCGTCATTGCCTCCGTTTGGATGAAGAATCGCCCTCGCACAAGCCGAGCGCGAACGCGGGACCGCTGCAGCCCGGCGTCGGCGTTTCTGCCGTACCGGGAGTTGCAGGAACAGCGTGCTCTGGGGCGGCGTCCGTCGCGCCAGGCACCTCGTTGGCAATGCTGTCGTGCGCTTTGGCGCTGTCCTGTGGTGTCTTGACTGCAGCCGCTTCGATCGCGCGCGCACGGCTCGCGAAATCAGGCGATCGCGTTGGCGTTGATGCCTGGGCTGAGGAATCCGGAGCGACAGAGCCGACACCCCGTCGCATCCGGTCGAGGGCCGTTCGCGGGGAGGCGAGGCTCGGTGTTTGATTGCCGACGATGTCGTGCGGCTCGGTCGGTGAGAGGCTGGTGTGCAAGCCTTGGTGACCGACGACGTAAGCGAGTAGCGCAAGCGCGGCGGCGACCGATGCGACACTGGCGAGGATCGCCTGACGGCGTCGACGCGCAGCGCTCACCTCCTGTCCCATCACCGCAGCCAAGCGGTCGCTCCGCGTCACCTCGGGCTCGCGCGACTTTCCATCGCCTATCGTCGCGGAAGCTGGTTCCTCTGCCGGGTGCGTGCCCATTGTGGTGTCGACATGCATCGCATCGGACGCAGCTGTCAGAGCCTCTGCCGCACGGATCGTTTCGGCCGGAGCTTCTGCAGCCGCGTCAAGGCTCGGTCGCGCTGCCTCGCAGTTCCAGCACCTCATGGCGGTCGACGCATTGAGTCCGCCGCAGCTCGGACAAGACCACGGTGGTTTGTCTTCCTGACTGGTCGTCGCTTCGAGCTCCCGTGTGCTCGGTTCGAACGCTTCCGTCAGCGTCGGGCGGTGCTCGAAATGCGCCCCGAGATCGAGCACATCCGGTGCGCCGTGGAACGAGTCTTCCCGCATCGCGGCGGCGGCCCAGGTGACAGCAGGCGCGTCGATCCTCTGCTGCTTCTTGAGGCACGCGCAGAGCAGGAGGGAGTTGCACAAGAGATTGAC
>Ga0157374_10002604_pt1 | contig 15209 bp, 20 predicted proteins | sample M25metaG_FD_115308 | JGI IMG/M metagenome (GOLD analysis project Ga0157374, IMG submission 115308) | Miscanthus rhizosphere microbial communities from Kellogg Biological Station, Michigan, USA - M2-5 metaG | ecosystem: Host-associated > Plants > Roots > Rhizosphere > Soil | place: USA: Michigan...
ATGCGCAGGAGAACGCGCTCTCTCGCAGACTCGCGTGACCAAGCACACGATCACTCGTTCGCGGGGGCGCCGCTCAAACGCCGCGCTCGAACAGCGCAGCCTGGCCCTGGCCCACGCCGACGCAGAGCGTCGCGAGCCCGTAGCGGCCGTCGCGGCGGCGCAGCTCGTGCAGGAGCGAGACGACCAGACGAGCACCGCTCATTCCGAGCGGGTGCCCGATGGCGATCGCGCCACCGTTCACGTTCACCTTCTCGTCGTCGAGGCCGAGCTCGCGGATGACCGCGAGGCTCTGGGACGCGAACGCCTCGTTCAGCTCTACCAGGTCGATGTCGCCGACGGCCAGCCCGGTGCGTTCCAAAAGCTTGCGAACGGCAGGCACCGGCCCGATCCCCATCACGCGCGGATCGACGCCCGCAACCGCACTCCCGACGAACCGTCCGAGCGGTTCGATGCCCAGAGCCGCAGCCCGCTCTTCGCTCGCGATCACGAGCGCGGCCGCTCCGTCGTTGACTCCGCTCGCGTTGCCGGCGGTGACTGAGCCGCCCTCGCGGAACACCGGTTTGAGGGCGGCGAGCTTTTCCGCGCTGGTGTCGGGACGTGGATGCTCGTCCCGCATAAGCCCGTTGACGGCGATGAGCTCTTCGTCGAAGCGGCCCGAATCTGCGGCGGCTGCCCAGCGTTGCTGGGAGCGGAGCGCGAAAGCGTCCTGATCCTCGCGCGACACGCGCCAGCGCTCGGCGACGTTCTCCCCCGTCTCGCCCATCGACTCGAGCGGGAAGAGCTCGGCGAGTCGCGGGTTCGGGAAGCGCCACCCGAGCTGCGTGTCGTATTCGGTCGCGTCGTCGCCGATGTCGGGCCTCGCGTGCACGAGCGGCGCGCGGCTCATCGACTCGACGCCGCCGGCGACGAAGAGATCGCCGTCACCGGCCGCGATTGCGTGCGACGCCGCGATCACCGCGGACAGTCCCGAAGCGCAGAGACGATTCACGGTCACACCGGCAATCGTCTCCGGGAGGCCCGCGAGCAGAACCGCCATCCGCGCGACGTTGCGGTTGTCCTCGCCTGCCTGGTTGGCGGCGCCGAAATAGACGTCCTCGATCTCCGCCGGGTCCACTCCCGCCCGCGCAACCGCCTCGGCGATCACCGTCGCGGCGAGATCGTCCGGCCGGACGTCAGCCAGAGCACCACCCCTGCGCCCGATCGGCGTGCGCACTCCCGAGAGAATGACGGCGCGGCTCACGACTCGACGAACTCGACGCGCACGGGCTGTTCGTAGGTGCCCGTCTCTTCTGCGCGCCGGAGCAACTCTTCGACTGCCTGCCGGCCCTCGTCGCCGTAATCACAGGTGAGCTCGTTGACGTACATGGCGATGAATCGGTCTGCCGTATCGGGTGCGAGGTCGCGGGCGAAGCCGAGCGCGTACGTCATCGCTTCCTGCCGGTTCGCCAGTCCAGCCCCGATGGATTCGCGGAGCACGGCCGACAGCTCCGGGAGGCGCGGGACGTCACGCCGCGCGACGTTGACGCCGAGCGGCAACGGCAGGCCTGTCTCCAGCAGCCACCATTCACCCAGGTCGAGCACCTTGACGAGCCCTTCGTCCTCGTAGGTCAGCTGACCCTCGTGGATCAGCAGCCCTGCCGGGGCGCGTCCCGACTTGACCTCGTCGAGGATGCGGTCGAACGGCAACGCCCGGTGCGCGAACGGTCCGCCAAGCGCCATACCGAGAACGAGAAACGCGGTCGTCAGACGGCCCGGCACTGCGACCTCCACGTCTCGCAACTCGTCGAGCGACAGCTCTCGCTGGGCAACGACGATCGGCCCGTAACCGGAGCCGATCGACGCGCCGTGCGGCAGGAGCGCGTATGTGTCCTGCACGAGCGGGTAGGTCGCGAGCGACAACGCGGTCACCTCGAGCTTTCCGTCGAGTGCCCACTCGTTCAGCACCTGGATGTCCTCGGGGACGAACTCGAACTCGAAGCCGCGCGGATCGACACGGCCCGAGACGAGCGCCCAGGCCATGAACGCGTCGTCGGGATCTGCCGAATGACCGATGCGGATGCGCACGAGTGGGAGCCTAGACTGTGGAGTCATGGCTAAGCCGCCACTGACCGACGCGATCCAGGATTACCTGCGCGAGATCTACAAGCTCGGCCTCGACGGTGGGCGCGTGACGGTGACCGCGCTCGCGAAGCGCTTGGGCGTTTCACCCGCGTCTGCGAGCGCGATGGTCAAGAAGCTCGCCGCGCTCGACCTCGCAGAGCACCAGCCGTATCACGGGATCGAGCTGACCGCCGCAGGCGAGAAGGTCGCGCTGGAGGTGATCCGGCATCACCGCCTGCTCGAGCTCTACCTTGCGGAGACGCTCGGAGTGGATGTGGACAACGTGCACAACGAGGCAGAGCGCCTCGAGCACGCACTGTCAGAGGAGCTGGAGGAGCGAATCGACCGGGCGCTCGGGTTTCCGACGCACGATCCCCACGGCGACCCGATCCCGGACGCGAACCTGAAGTGGCCTGGCAAGCCGGTGGCGACAGCCACCGGCTCCAGTCATCGAGCGAAGCGAAGGATCTAGCTCATCACCCGTTGAAAGTGCGCAGAACTTTCAACGGCCGAAAAACCACCGTTCCAAAGGCTTCAACAGCTCGTCGCGCGTGAACGGCTTCATCTTTTCGGGGTGCCCGTCGCTCTCGGAGACGCTCAGGTCATCCTCCAGGGCTTCGTTGGCCGCTTCGAGCGCATCGTCGACCTCGAACCCTTCGAAGAGATAGTCGTTCTGGCGCGGCTCGTCACTCGAGCGTTGCGCCAGGTTGACGGCGCGCCCTACGGCCCAGACCGCGCCTTGCTTGCGCTCGATCCAGATCACGATCGTCTCGGCGGCGCCGGCGTCGTCGACCCAGTGGACGACCCGCTCGGCGAAGCGGCCCTCCGTGGATTTCCGCCTCACGGTTGCAAGGATACAATCGTCTCAATGCAGCGACTTGCAATTCTGCTGCGCTCCCCCTTCTCGTTTCTCTTCGCCGGAACCAGCACCGAGGAGCGCGTTGCCGCGTACGTCATCCGCGAGCATGGCCGGGGACGCGGCCTCGGCGAGATCCTCGAGGACCGGTACGTGCAGAACAGGCTCAGCCCGAGACAGCGGCTGCGCATGCTCGATCGGCCGGAGCTGATCCAGGCGATCGGCGACGAGACCGTCGAGGACACCCGCCGCGATCTCGAAGCCACTCGAAGCTAGAGGGCGAGCCCAACGCCGCGTTCGCGCGCACGATCGACCGCCGCGGCTGCGATCGCCACGTCCCACGCGGCGATTCCGTTCGACTTGAACACGACGATGTCGTCCTGCGACTGCCTCCCCGGCAGCTCACCCGACACGACCTCGTGGAGCTCGTGCACCTCGAGCCAGTCGAGTACACGCTGCTGAATCGGCTCGATCAGATCGGCGGACTCGATCCGCGCCTGCTCCTTCCAGTCGCAACAGACGAACGACGCGCGTTCGAGGACGACGTTGTCCAACTCGCGTGAGGACGGCTTGTTCGCTCCTGCCGCGCAGACGAGCGCCCCGGGCCGAAGCCACTCCCCGCGCAGGACGGGATCGCGCGAGCTCGTGATCGTGACGACAATGTCCTGCTGAGCGGCCTCGCGGTTGCTCTCCGCCGGCTCTGCACCGACGCGCTTGCAGAATGTCTCGAGGTTACGGCCGGTCCGGCAGTAGGCGACGACCCGCTCGATCGTCGGCACCGCGGCGCGGATGCACGTGACCTGTGTCTCGGCCTGCGTGCCGCAACCGATCACCCCGAGTGAGGATGCTCCCTCGCGCGCGAGATGCTTCGCAGCAACACCGCTTGCCGCACCCGTGCGCAGGCGTCCGAGGTGATCCGCCTCGATCAGTGCCACGAGCTCGGGACGGTCGGTCGCGAAGAGCGCGACGACGAATGCCTCTCCCTGGGCGGTCGCCCCGTACGCCTTCACACCCGCGTAGCCGAGCTCGAGGTCCGATGCCGCCATGTCGGCCAGCCGCCCCTCCTGCAATTTGAGCCGACGTCGTGGGGCGATCTCTACCGCGCCGGCCGCCATGCGGAGGAATGAGCCCTCGACGACATCGACGGCGTCAGCGGGCTCGAGCAACTCCTGGACGTCGCTCTCCGAGAGGAAGAGCGTCACACGAGCTCGGTGCCGTCTCGCACGACGATCCGGCTGCCTTCGATGCGGACGACCGACTCCCAGGGAACAGCATCGGGAGTTTGCGCCCTTGGCGTGCCGATGCCGAAATGCTCGAGCCGGCCGCGCCGGCCGACGACGAGCTCGGTGACTTTCAGGCTCCCGCGGCCCGCAATCGCGCGCATGTCGCGGCAGCGCCCGATTTGCCGCCCGGACTCGGTCTCGACCATGCGGCCGACCATAGAGGAGTACGTCCTCAATGGTCCGACCCAGGAATCTTCTCGATGTACGGTCTCAGACGATCGTCGCCGCGGCCGAGCCCGAGCTCTTCGGCGCGCTTGCCGAGCTTGACGTGCGACTGGATCTCCGCAACCTCACTCCACGGGACGCGAACTCGGCCGCCGCCACCCAACCAGGCAGCGATCCGGCCGAGCAGTCCGGCTCGGCCGGGCCAGACGCCGGGACCGCAGAGAATGGCGACCACTTCGAGCGCCTCACCTGGGCCGCCCTCGAGCGCGAGATCGTCGACCTTCCCGCAGCGCCGGTCCTCCGAGTCGAGCAGCTGATGATCGAAGACGTTGAGCCCGAGGTCCACCGACTCGGTCAATTCTGACCCACATTCGTGAGGATCATCAGAGGCACCGCCGTGAGCGCGATCACCATGATCACGACCAAGTACACCAGGCCGAGGACGTTCCCGAGGCGGCCGTTCGTGTACTCGCGCATGTACGCGCGATCGTTCGCGACGAGGAAGATGGGGATGTAAGTCAACGGTAGGGCCACCGCCGAGAAGATCACTGCGTACTCCGTCAGCTGTACCGGGTCGACGCCGGTCATGACGGCACCGAGCGCAAGGACGAGCAGCACGAGCCATGTCGCCGTGAAGCGAGGCGCACCGCGCGGATGACGGTAGCGGCCCCATTCCCACCCGAGGAACTGCGCCAGGTTGTAGGCACCGGAGAAGAGCGTGTCGATCGACGCGCCGCCCACCGCGAAGAGAATGCCCACGAGTGCGAGGAGGAGCCCGATCTGGCCGAGCGGCACCTCCACACCGAGGGCGATCGAGCCCAGGAACTCCGGCTGCAGCCCTTTGTCCAGAAAGAGCGCGGCGCCGACGATCATCAACGCAACCGAGAGAAAGCCGCCGAGCCCGTAGCCGATCTGCGCGTTGACCCTGTTCAGCCCGAGGTCCTTCGGCCCCCAGCGCTCCTCGACGCCGCCGGAGGAGTAGAAGTAGACCTCGTACGGTGTCATCGCGGCGCCGAGCAGGCCGATGGCGAAGTATGCGTACAGCAGCGGGCTCTGCGTGTTCATGTGCGGAACGAATCCGTGGGCGACAGCGCCCCAGGAGGGATGGAGCTTTACGGCCGCCACCGCAAACACGAGCATGCACAAACCGCCGTACCCGAAGATGCGCTCGACCCATTCGAACGGTGTTACCCAAACCACGATGGCGAGCGCCACGCCCGCGACGAGGATCAGCCAGCGGTACGAAAGCCCGGAGAGCAGCTGCAGGCAGATCGCGACGCCGCCGATCTCCGCGGTAAGCGTCATCAGGTTGACGACCTGCGCCGAGATCAGCGCGACGAGCCCCACCTTGAAGCCGAGCCGTTCTCGCACCGCGTCGAAGACCGCCTTCCCTGAGACCGCCGCGACTCGTCCGCACATCTCGGAGTACACGATGATTCCCACCACTCCGATCACGATCACCCAGAGCAGCTCATAGCCAAAGGTCGCGCCGGCGGAGACGTTGAAGACGAGATCGCCGATGTCGACGAAGCCGCCGATCGCGGCAAGGATTCCGAGCGCGACCCGGAAGATCTTCACTTCGCGAGCTTGTCCGCAGCTTCGGCGTCGTCGGCGAGCGGCTGCTTGAGCGATTGAGCAACCCGGCGGTCCGTCGGGTGCAAGTGAAGCTGCTCGAGCTGCCGGGAAACTCTTCCTGCGAGCCTGGAGAGCCTGCGCACGTCGGGGGTGATTCCAGGCGACGTCGGGCGCTTCCCTAGCGCGTCCGCGAGATTGGCCGCGGCTTGTGACAGCTCCTTTGCATGCACGCGGGCGAAGTACTTGGTCGAAGCGCCCTTCGCGACATCGTTCGCGAGCAACTCGCCTTCGGTCGCAAGCGATCCGACCTTCTCCGCGTCCCGCCTCAGGGCATGCTTGTCGACCGTTCCCCCGTTGCATCCTGCAACCACCACGGCGAGTAGGGCGAGCACCACCACACGACGAGAGGAGTCCGCCACGACCACGGTCTTGCTCGACCAGATTCGGGGCGAAACGTCGCCGTAGGCCTGCGGTCCCCCCAGCGGACTGGGAGACGGGCAGCTGGTTGCTTCTCTACCTCGCTAGACTGGTGCGGCTTCGGGGCGCCCGTAGCTCAGGGGATAGAGCGCTGCCCTGCGGAGGCAGAGGTCGCAAGTTCGAATCTTGCCGGGCGCATGGCCGCGCGAGAACCGGCCCGCTTCGCGGGCCATGGTGTTATCGCGCGGGTTCTTCTCCGAGAGCGTTCGTCAACGAAGCCGGGCCGAGCCCGGCTTCGCGGCGAGCTCTAGTTGCGCGTCGTCCGGAACTTCAGTGCGCACATAGCCGAGCGCGACGCCTGGGACTGCGCTCGTGATGCGGCCCACCTTCTTGCCGTCGAGCACCAGTTCGGTACCTGGGGTTGCATCGCCTTCGACGTCCAGCACGCGCAGCTTGCGGTTCACTTTGCCGCGATAGCGCTGACGCGCGATTGGCTCCTGGCCGGGATAGCAGCCTTTGCTGAAGCTGATGTGCGTGTTGTCGAGGCCCGCTTCGGCCGGGAGGATCTGATCGTCGATCTCTCGGCCCCAGCGCGGAATGCCTGCTTCGATCCGCCACCGCTCGAGCTCCTCCTCTCCGACCTCGTCTCCCGCCGGACGGTCGTCCAGCACTTCCTCGCCGCCGAGGACCAGCCAGGACTCGTGCTCCTCCGGCTCGATCTCCGTCTTCGCCGCGAAGCGCGTGCGCAGCAGCTGCGTGCGGACCGTGTCGCCAAGCTCCGGCTCGGTCAGCACGAGGAAGTCCTCTTCGCCACGGCGCAGCACGCGTAGCGGCGCGATGACGCGCGCCTTCGCAGTCAGGAGGAGCGCGTCGCAGGCCTCGCCGACAGCGAGGGCCTCGACGTCGTTCGAGACCATGCGCTGCAGGTAGTCCGCAGCGTCGGGGCCGGCGACGCGGAGGAACGCGCGCGGTCGCCTTGCCACGGCCGGTGACGTGACGCTTTGCACGCCATCTAGTCTAGGTTCGGATGAGCCTCTTCCGATCCAAGGCGGAGCAGAAGCTGATCGACAAGGGCCTCGATCCGGCCCGATTGCCGCCCGGGCAGTACCTGACTGAGAAGTGGCCCGTGCTCCACGCAGGCAGCGTCCCGCAGACCGACCTGGCCACGTGGGACTTCAAGGTCTTCGGCGAAGTCGAGCAGCCGATCGCGCTTCGCTACGACGAGCTGCAGGCCCTGCCGACGACGGAGATCACGACCGACATCCACTGCGTCACGCGCTGGAGCCGTTTCGGCATGTCGTTTGAGGGCGTGCACTGGCGCGAGCTCGCGAAGCTCGTCGGGCCGAAGCCGACCGCGCGCTTCGTGCTCGCACATTCCGAGCAGGGCTTCACGGCGAACGTGCCGCTTGCCGCGCTCGAGGACGACAACTCGCTGATCGCGTGGTCGGCGGACGGCGAGCCTCTCGAGCCCGACCACGGCTGGCCGCTGCGGCTCGTCGTCCCTTCGCGGTACTTCTGGAAGAGCGCGAAGTGGCTGCGCGGCATCGAGCTTCTCACTGTAGACCAACCCGGCTTCTGGGAGCGCTACGGCTACCACAACGACGCCGACTATTGGAAGGAACAGCGGTACAGCTTCTGAGCTAAAGTCGGTCGCTAACCGAGGAGCAGGCGAGGGGGAGAGATGAGAAAGATCGCACTCTTCGCACTGGCGACTGCCGTGGCACTCGGCATCGTCTCGTTGGCGGCGGCCGCGAGCGGCGACACGCTCGTCACGGTCGGCAGTCCGCTGACACCGTTCTCACAGAACAAGCAGAACGAGCCGGCAATCGCGATCGACGCGAACCATCCGAACGTCATCGCCGCCGGCGTCAACGACAACATCGACATGGAGGCCTGCAACTCGGGCGACGACACGACGTGTCCGTTCACCCCTGGCGTCGGCGGCTCCGGTGTCTACTTCTCGTTCGACTCGGGAAAGAGCTGGACGCAACCCACGTATACCGGTTGGAGCGCGCGGAACTGCCTGGGCGTCGTCGGCCCGGACCCGGGTTGTCAGCCGGCCGCCAACGGCCCGATCGGCACGTTGCCCTGGTACTTCGAGAACGGGCTCGTCTCCGACGGCGATCCCGCGCTCGCATTCGGCCCGCGTCTGGGAGCGGACGGCAAGTTCTCCTGGGCGGCGGGTTCGCGGCTGTACTACGCCAACCTGAGCTCCAACTTCGGCGCGACCCGCGAGGACGCGGCCTTCAAGGGCTTCGAAGCGATCGCGGTTTCGCGCACGGACAATGTCGAGGCCGCGGCAGCCAGCAACAAGGGGGCCTGGATGCCGCCGGTCGTGCTCTCCAAGCAGTCGGCAACGACCTTCTCCGACAAGGACCAGATCTGGGCCGACAACGCGTCGTCCAGTCCATTCTTCGGAACGGTCTACGTCTGCTGGGCGACGTTCCGCGGACAGGAGAAGGGAAACGCGGCACCGGCTCCGTTGCAGGTTGCCGTTTCGCACGACGGGGGAACCACATGGAGCCAGCACCAGATCACCGCCGCGGCGAACAACGCACAGCGGAACCCGGCTGACGGTTGCACGATCCGCACCGACAGCAACGGGAACGCGTACGTCTTCGGCGTCGGCACCGTCTCGGCCCAGGGGCACGACGTCTTCGAGTTGATGTCACACTCGACCAACGGAGGCAACACCTGGGAGACACCGCGTCCGGTTGCCGGCCCCGTCACGCAGCCCGGCGTCTTCGACCCGGGTCTGGGACGGTCGGTGATCGACGGGATCGCCGGCGCTCGCAGCGACCTCGCGCCTGCTCCGAGTGTCGACATCGCCAACGGCGCGCCGACGGGCACCGGAGCGACCAACCGCATCGTCATGACCTACGTCAGTGGCGAGATCACGAAGCCGCACGTCTTCTTCACGGAGTCGACGAACGGCGGGAACACGTGGTCGACACCGCGGGCGATCGAAGGCGCCTCTGATCGTGGCCTCTACACGGCACCGGCGATCTCTCCCGACGGAGCGACCGTCTACGTCGTCTACAACGCGTTCACCACTCCGTACCAGCCGACAACTGCGACACCACGTTCGCTCGTCGGAGTGGTTTTGCAAGCCGCCTCGTCGGCCAACCCGGCGATCCCGTCAGGTAGCTTCAGCGAGATCCACCGCAGCCTGCCGGGCGACCCGCGCGGGTCCTCGCAGAACGACCTCACGGCCGAGTTTCTCGGCGACTACGTCTACGCAGCCGCCACCCGGACCTACGGCGCAGCCGTCTGGAACGACACGAGGTTCGCGGCGGACTGTCCGTCGATCGACGCCTGGCGTCAGGCGCAAGAGAACGGGGATTCGAGCGTCCCGCGGCCCGCACCGCAACAGGACTGCCCGGCGACGTTCGGCAACTCCGACATCTGGTCGTTCACGACAGCTCCTTAGAGGGCACGTCGTCGAACAGAGCAAAGGGCGGCCCGGGGCCGCCCTTTCTCGTTCACCCCTTCGAGGGAGCGGATGGAGCGATGAGCAACCGATACCTCATGCGAACCACCTCCCCCTAATCCCCCTCGCAAAGCGGCCCTCCCCGGGGCCGTTTTGCTTTTCAGAGGACGTTTCCGAAACGACGAAGGCCGGCTTGCGCCGGCCTTCGTTAGTCCAGCGAGCGAGAGCTCGCTTACATCATGTCCATGCCGCCCATGCCGCCCGGCATTCCGGCACCGGCCGGATTCTTCTCGGGGGCTTCGGCGACAACAGCCTCTGTCGTGAGGATGTTCTTGCCGATCGACGCGGCGTTCTGCAGAGCAGACCGGACGACCATCGTGGGGTCGGTGATACCGGTCTTGATCAGGTCCTCGTACTCGCCGGTCTCGACGTTCAGGCCGTGACCCTTCGGTGAGTTCCGAACCTTGTCGACGACGATTGAGCCCTCGAGGCCAGCGTTGTACGCGAGCTGGCGAACAGGCTCCTCGAGCGCCCGCGCGACGATCGCGCCGCCGGTCCGCTCGTCACCTTCCATCTCGTCGAGCTTGATCGAGTCGACCGCGTTCAGGAGTGCGACGCCTCCGCCCGGAACGACACCCTCTTCGAGCGCGGCGCGAGCCGCCTGGAGTGCGTCCTCGACGCGGTGCTTCTTCTCCTTCATCTCGGTCTCCGTCGCAGCGCCAACCTTGACGACGGCAACGCCGCCGGCCAGCTTCGCGAGACGCTCCTGGAGCTTCTCACGATCGAAGTCGGAGTCGGTGTTCTCGATCTCCGCCTTCAGCTGCTTGATGCGGGCCTTGATCCCGTCAGGATCGCCGGCACCGTCGATGATCGTCGAGGTGTCCTTGTCGACGACCACGCGGCGGGCATGACCGAGCTGCGTGAGCTTCGTGTTCTCGAGCTTGAGGCCCATCTCCTCGGTGATCACCTCGGCGCCCGTGAGGATCGCGATGTCCTCGAGCATGCGCTTGCGGCGATCGCCGAAGCCCGGAGCCTTGACCGCAACAGCGGTGAAGGTTCCGCGCAGCTTGTTGACCACGATCGTCGCGAGCGACTCGCCCTCGACGTCCTCGGCCACGATCAGCAGCGGCTTGCCGGCCTGGATGACCTGCTCGAGCACTGGCAGGAGGTCCTTGACCGCGCCGATCTTCTGGTTCGCGACCAGGATGTACGGCTCGTCGAGAACCGCCTCCATGCGCTCGGGGTCGGTCACCATGTACGGCGACAGATAGCCCTTGTCGAACTGCATGCCCTCGGTGAACTCGAGCTCGAGGCCGAACGTCTGGCCCTCCTCGACGTTCACGACGCCGTCCTTGCCGACCTTCTCGATCGCGTCGGAGAGGACCTCGCCGATCTCGCGGTCGCGGGAAGACACGGTCGCCACGCGGGCGATGTCCTCCTTGCCGGAGATCTCCTTGGACTGTGACTTCAGGTTCTCGACGACAGCATCGACGGAACGCTCGATGCCGCGCTTGATCGCCATCGGGTTGGCCCCTGCGGCGACGTTGCGCAGACCGTCCTTGACGATCGCCTGAGCCAGCACGGTCGCGGTCGTCGTGCCGTCGCCGGCGACGTCGTTCGTCGACGTGGCGACCTCACGGACGAGCTGCGCGCCCTGGTTCTCGAAGACGTCCTCGACCTCGATCTCACGTGCGATCGTGACGCCGTCGTTCGTAATCGTGGGCGCGCCGAACTTCTTGTCGAGCACGACATAGCGCCCCTTCGGGCCAAGGGTGACCTTGACCGCGTCGGCGAGGATGTTCACGCCACGCTCGAGAGCACGGCGCGCGTCCTCGTTGAACTTCAGCTCCTTGTGAGCCATGTGTTTTCGATACCTCCGTTAGGACTTCGCGCCCGCGAGCTCGCGGTCGCCGATGACTTTTGCGAGGACGTCGGACTCGCGGAGGATCAGAACCTCGTCGGTGCCGACCTTGATCTCCGTTCCGCCGTACTTGCTGAAGATGATCTCGTCATCCTCGGCAACGTCCATTGGGATGTGCTTCCCGTCTTCGTCCCGACCTCCGGGGCCAACAGCGAGGACTCGGCCGCGCTGCGGCTTCTCCTTGGCTGTGTCGGGCAGCACGATGCCGCTGACGGTCTGCTCCTCTTCATCGAGGACTTCGACGATCAGACGGTCACCAAGCGGCTGCAGGTTCATCCACACTCCTCCTGTTCAGACGACTTTGTGACAACCATTGGCACTCTCACCGTGAGAGTGCCAGGGCATCCTAGCGCGGGTCGGCCTCCTACTGCAAGCCGGAAGCGGCCCTGTGTTACAAAGTCCCGGTGCGCCGGGAGTTCTCTGCTGGAGGCGTGGTCGTCCGGAGCCTCCGTGGCCGCGCGGTTGTGGCCGCCATCAGGCCGGGTGGAAAGCCGGAGGGCACATGGGCACTGCCGAAGGGCCTGATCGGCCCCGGCGAGCGGGCCGAGGTCACGGCGCTCCGCGAGGTGAAGGAGGAGACCGGAGTCGAGGCGACCCCGGTGGAGAAGCTCGGCGACGTCCGCTACGTCTACACCTGGGCCGGGGAACGGGTCTTCAAGGTGGTCAGCTTCTTCCTCTTTCGCTACCGGGCCGGCCGCCTCGGCGACATCCCTCCGGAACACGCCCACGAGGTCGCGGAGACTCGCTGGCTCCCACTCGAGGAGGCGCCCGAGCTTCTCGCCTACAAGGGCGAGCGGGAGATGGCGGCAAAGGCGCTCGAGCGGCTCTCGCGTTAGGCTCCGCGCGTGAGCGAGCCGGAACAGCCGGAGCAGACGACCCCCGCGTATGTGCCGGAATCCCGGTTGCAACGCGGGGTTCGCTACTCGCACCGGACCGGGCTCTACGTCTCGCTCGCGATCGCGCTCGCGACGATCGTGTTCCTGATCCTGTTGATCGCTCGCAACACGCGCCACGTGAAGCTCGATTACGTGTTCGGGAGCACCAAGACCGGGCTCGTCTGGCTGGTCATCATCAGCGCGATCACCGGCTGGGTCCTCGGCATCGTGACCGCCTTCCTCATCCGCCGGCGCACCCGCCCGCGGCAACCCGCGTGAACGAGGCCATGTACGCACTCAACTTCTACTCACCGATCGTCGCGGAACAGCTGCGGAGCGGTCGCAAGACGGCGACGATCCGCCTGGGCGACAAATCCGCGAAGTACCGGAAAGGGATGATCGTCCAGGTACTCGCGGGGGCGCGGTTCAGCCCACGTGAGCGGGTCTTCAACGCAGTGATCGACAAGGTGGAGGTGAAGCTCCTCGTTGACCTTTCCCCTCGCGAAGTCGAGCACGACAACCCGGAGATCAGACGCACGGAGGACATGGCGTCCTTCCTCAGCCAGCTGTACAACCGCGAGGTCACGCCCGACGACACGGTAACCGTGATTCGCTTCAGCCAGATCCGCTAGCGGCGGCGGATCTTCGTCCCGAACAGCTCGGGATCACGCAACTGCGTCCCACAGGACTCGCAATCGACCGCGAAGATCGAGCTGAACGGCGCGTTGCACGAGGGACAGCGGCGCAGCATCGCGCCGCCGCACTGCGGGCACTGCTCCGGAACGTCGGCCTCGAAGTCGTCGAACCAGCGGCGGGCGCCGCCGCAGCCGAGACAGAAGGCCACCCAGTCGCCGAGCACCTTGCGGCGCTCTTCTCGCAGCCAGTCCGACGCCTTTCCCATCGGGGCGATGGTAACCCCAGTCGTTAGAGTGCCACCGCTATGGCCATCGCCAGGGAAGCCGAGCCGGTCGGCTCGCTGAAAGAGGTTCGAGAGGCAGGACTCGACCGCGGGGATCTCCTCGGCGTCTACAGCAACATGCTGATGACCCGCGGGATCGAGGAGCGTGGTCACATCCTCTATCGCCAGGGCAAGATCCCCGGCTCCTTCTATACGGGACGGGGAAACGAGGCCGGCTCGGTCGGGGTCGCGACCGCGATGGGCGCCGACGACGTCGGCACGCCGCTCCACCGCGACATGGGCGTCCACATCGTGCGCGGGGTCGAGCCGTGGCGGATCTTCGCCCAGTACATGGGACGGGCAGACGGGCCCACGAAGGGCAGGGACGGGAACGTCCACATGGCCGACTCGAAGCTGGGGCTGATCGCAATGGTCAGCCACCTGCCGGCGATGCTCCCCGTCGCGGTGGGCTGCGCGCTCGCCTTCCGCATCAGGGAGGAGAAGCGCGTCGCCGTCGGCTGGTTCGGTGAAGGAGCGTCCGCGCGCGGCGACTGCCACGAGGCGATGACGCTCGCCGGCGTCCGCAAGCTGCCGGTGGTCTTCGTCTGTGACAACAACCAGTGGGCGTACTCGACGCCGACGCACCTGGAGTTCGCGACCGGCCACGTCGCCGACCGCGCCGAGTCCTACGGCTTCGAGGGAGTCGTCGTCGACGGCACCGACGTGCTCGCCGTCTACCGAGAGGCGAGCCGCGCGATCGAGAAGGCTCGCGCCGGCGGCGGCCCGACCCTGATCGAATCGGTCACGCTGCGCATGGAAGGGCACGCAGTGCACGACGACGCGTTCTACGTCCCGAAGGAGATGTTCGAGAAGTGGGCCGAGAACGATCCGATCGAGCGCTTCCGTACCTGGTTGCGCGAGAACGCCGACATGTCCGACGAAGAAGAGGACGAGATCTCGGCGGGGATCAAGAAGGCGCTCAACGACGGGCTCAAGCGCGCAGAGGAGTCCCCGCTGCCGGACCCGTCCACGCTGACCGAGGGTGTCTACGCGACACCGGAAGACCTCGACACGCCCCACCACAAGTAATGGCCGAGCTGACGTATCTGCAGGCGATCTCCGACGGGCTGCGCACCGAGATGCGCCGGGACAAGCGCGTCTTCGTGATCGGCGAGGACGTCGGCGTGTACGGCGGCGCGTTCAAGGTGACGCTGGGCTTTCAGGAGGAGTTCGGCCAGTGGCGCGTGATGGATGCTCCGCTGGCAGAGACGGCGATCGTCGGCGCGTGCACCGGCGCGGCGATGATGGGCTTGCGTCCCGTCGCCGAGATGCAGTTCGCCGACTTCATCTCCTGCGCATGGGATCACCTTGTCACCGTCGCGGCGAAGCAGCGCTACCGCGCCGGGACGCCGGTTCCGATCACCGTCAGGCTCCCGTCGGGAGGCGGGTTCTCCGGCGGGCCGTTCCACTCGCAGAACCCCGAGTCGTCGTTCGCCCACATCCCCGGACTCAAATGTGTGTGCCCGGCGACGCCCGAGGATGCGAAGGGTCTCCTGATCAGCGCGATCGAGGACCCGAACCCCGTCCTCTACTTCGAGCACAAGCACCTCTACCGGCGGATCAAGGGCGAGGTTCCGGAGGAGCGGTACACGGTGCCGCTCGGCAAGGCGCGCACGCACCGCGAAGGCA
>Ga0157374_10002605_pt1 | contig 15208 bp, 10 predicted proteins | sample M25metaG_FD_115308 | JGI IMG/M metagenome (GOLD analysis project Ga0157374, IMG submission 115308) | Miscanthus rhizosphere microbial communities from Kellogg Biological Station, Michigan, USA - M2-5 metaG | ecosystem: Host-associated > Plants > Roots > Rhizosphere > Soil | place: USA: Michigan...
CACCGCCTGGCCATTGACCGGTCCTTGCTCCGCATAGCCGACATTCAAAACTCCGGCATTAATTTGTTTGATCTGGTCAAAATGCGGATGAGAGACAGTGTCGGTTTTGTATTCGCTATAGCCGTTACGAGTAGCAGCTTTTGAAGGGGTAAAATTGATCAGCAATATTGCTGCGAAGGTGAAGAGTATGCCGTTCAGTGGGCGGCGGACGCTCGGTTTGTTTTTTGTTTTCATAGCTGTTCGGATAAATTGTTAATTTGACTATGCCTGATACTCTTTTCTCATCAGGCATAGCAAAACTATACAACCAGGAAAGCTATGAGAATGTGTTTAAGCGTAAACCGGACAAACCCGGGGATGAGCCGGACATTTAGTTTCCTGAGCCTTGCCGTCAGATCAGCTATATGTAGCTTCGACAATTACAAAATCTGATTTTGCCGACTCACAAACCGGGCAGGTATAATTTTCAATGCTTTCGAACCTCGTGCCTGCAGTTACTCCTTTCAACTCATCACCATATTGTTCGTCGTAAATGCTAAGGCAGTTTTTACATTGATGTACCTTGCGATGATGGATGATTTCGTTGGCCTCGTTATCATTTTCACTGGAACCAACTAAACCTGTATCCCTCACCGAAGTTGAGTAATAATGTTCGCAAAGTTCTGCAAGGTTGAGTGCCAGTTCGTTTGTATTCAAGTCATTTTTGTAGGAAATCAAATCTTTATTATTGGGATTGAAGTCGCGGGTATGCTGTATTGCGAATATGCCGGGCGATTGTTTTTTGATCACAACTGAGCCTAAAAGGCCAGTCTTGGACTGTGTTTTTATTGCAAAACTAAGCCGGTAAGTACGCAGGTCGGCTTCTTCAAACTCGCGAACCAGTTGTTGTTTCAGACTAAGGCCTTCCTCGCTCAGGTCCTCTATCTGCCAGTTAAGTTCGTTAGCGGCGTGCCGGACGTTGAGCCGGTACCTGTCTAAAATAACGCCCCAAGCAACGCGATCAGCCTGCTCAATGCCTTTAACGATGATTGATTTCCATGGGGTGGTGTAGATCTGGCCGTTCCTGGTTTTAATGCACAGGTTGCAGACATCCTTCAAAAATTCCAACGGAAAAAGCTCATTTCTCCGATAAACGCCAAGCCAGTATTTGTTGTTGCCGTATTTGTTAAAGCCTTCATAATAGGGGAGGTAAAAGTCGGGCACTTTAAGCGGCTCACTGCGATGGTTAAGAGACGTCGGTATCTTTGAGCTGACTGTCTTATAAAAAAATAACTCGTTGACCTTTTGCTGGCCATAAAAATGTTCTTTCTGGTTAAAAATGACATCTTCGGTGATTTTAGCCAGTAAGGCGATATCATCAGAATAGATTAATGATGGCCATTGGTAGAATTGATTGGTTTTTGGAAATCGTATATAAAAATGCCAATAATTGCTTACATCGGACGATATGAAATTTAAGTTACCGCTGAAAAAGGGTACAAATGCTTGCTGTTGATCGACCAGGTTTATCTTGAGCCTTGGCTGATGAGTAAACAGGTCAAAGATGTCGCGATAAACACCTTCCTTCAGCCAGCTTTCATAGCTAAAAATGCTATCACAAACATAGGAACTGATGATGTTGGCATGTTCATCAGTATCTGCTTCATAAGCAACGCCCATGCGCAGCATTTCCATCTCCAGGGTTTCCAGGTCACGATCTTGAATACTGAAATATAATTGCTGGCGATTGCCGAAACGAACTTGCTTTGCGCCTACATTTTCGGCGATCAGCAATATTTCATACAAGTCACCTGCTGAAACATAGCCTCCCGGTAAATTTATTTTGATGATGTGCTCCATAGCTTTTTATCCCTGAGGGACCAATTTTTTCAACGCTTCTTCTAATAACTGCTTCACCTCGGGCCGGCACGAGCCACAGCCTGTTCCTGCTCCGGTTGAAGCGCATAGATCCTTCATATTGTCACAGCCCTCAGCTATTTTTTTATTGATGTTTTCGCTGCCAACGTTATTGCAACTGCAAACCAGTTTTCCTAATACCGGATCCGCTTTATTGCCGCTGCGCAGCAGTTGTAAGCGTTTCTCGCTAAGTTCAATTTTATTGGCTATTAGCTCCCTGAATTCAAGGAACTCACTTTTATCGCCAATAAGCACAGCACCTACCAGTTTATCGTCATGGATGATGCACTTTTTATAGTAGCGTTTGGCTTTATCAATAAAAATGATCTCCTCATAATTGCCATCGGCCGGACATTCAGACAGACCTATACTGCACAGGTCAAACCCATGAATTTTGATAATATTCATCAGCGTGCTGCCCTGGTAATAGCTGGCGACATCACCATTTAGATATTTGGCAACAACTTCTGCCTGTTGTTCGGCGGCGGCGGTGAAGCCATATAAATTACCCTCATGTTCGGCAATCTCACCAACAGCATAAATATCAGGATCGCTGGTTTGCATGCGCTCGTTGACGATCACACCACGTTTGCAGTCAATCCCGCTGGTTTTGGCCAGTTCAATATTGGGTGAAGTGCCAATAGCAATGATCATAGCGTCACAGTCTATCTTTCGCCCGCTTCGCAAGCCAATCCCTGATAGTTTTGACCGCCCGTAATAAAGCTGCACTTCATCATTATAATAAATATCGCAACCCTGATCGGCCATTTCCTCGCTTAATAATTGGCTGCCTAAAGCGTCCAGCTGCTTGTTCAGGAATCGGGAAGTACGATGAATGATGGTCACTTTTGTTCCCATTTCGCGGAGCGCTGCAGCCATTTCTAGACCGAGTAAGCCGCCACCGACAATGACCACATGCCCGTTGCCCGTCATATGCTTTTTAAAGTTGTCTGCATCTGTGCGGCTGCGCATCGTAAAAATGCCAGGCAATGCAGGCACATTCCTAGGCCGTGCCGGACTGCTGCCCGTAGCTAATATTAAAATGTCGTAAGCATGTTTAAGGCCGCGCGAATCGGTAACTTGTTTATTAACCCTGTCAATCCTTTCAACGCTTACACCCCTCAGCATGCGAATATTGTAGTCAGGCTCTTCTGAGTCCTTCATTTTTACCAACTGTTCCCATTGCAGCTCGCCGCTGATATAGTCAGGCAGTTGTACACGGTTATAGAAAGGAAAATTTTCTTTACTAAAAATGATGATCTCGTCATCGGGGTTTAATTCGCGATAAGATTTGACAAAACCAAAGGCCCCGGCTCCGGCGCCAACTACAATGACCCGCTGATGAGGTTTTTTGTATTTTATAACATTAACGGCGCAATATTTGAAATCAGGCTCTTTTGATATTGGGTCAACGATGTCATTAGTAATGTTATTAGCACGATTGAGATCGCTGCCCAATATCTTGCCCCAATGCATCGGGAGGAAGATAACGCCTTTCTTGATACCCGGAGTGATTTTAGCTTTAACTCTTACATCGCCCCTGCGGGAAGTGATAACCGCAACATCGCCATCTTTTAATTTCAACGTTTTTGCATCAGTGGGGCTGATCTCGACAAAGGCCTCCTTCAGGTGTTGGTTGAGCTTGTTCACCTTGCCTGTTTTGCTCATGGTATGCCACTGATCACGGATGCGGCCGGTAGTTAAAATAAAGGGGTAATTATTATCTGTTCTTTCACTCACATGTTCGTCCGGCACGGCGTGAATGATAGCCCTTTTTGAGTCGGTGTAAAACGACTTTTCTGTGAACAACCGGGGCGTGCCGACAACTTTGCCTTTCTTTTTATACGGCCATTGCACTGAGCCTTGTTCTTTAATGATCTCATGACTAAGGCCATTGATGTCAATACTGGTTTTTGAAGTTAGCTTCGTATGCTCGGCATAAATGGCGGCAGCATTCTCAAAATCAAAGCCTTTATAAGCCATCTTCTGCGCAAAACGACAAATGATCTCCGAATCGGGAAGGGCTTCGCCAGGTGGCTCGACAATTTTGTTTAAATAACTGATCCGCCTCTCTGAATTAGTCATCGTACCTTCCTTTTCGGCCCACGCAGCGGCAGGGAGTATCACGTCCGCAAAAGCCAGCGTTTCGGGTTTATCACTGATCTCCTGTACCACCACAAACTTGGCTTTTTTCAACGCCTGCTCTACCTGGCGCGCATTGGGCAAACTGGTGACAGGATTAGTACACAATATCCATATCGCTTTTAGACTACCATCTTCCAAAGCTTTGAACATTTCGGTAGCCGTCAGGCCGGGGTTGGGGTTAATAGTGGCTCCGCCCCAAAACTTTTGGACTTCCTCGCGATGTTGCGGGTTTTTAAGATCACGATGTGCGGGCAACAAATTGGCCAATCCACCCACCTCGCGGCCCCCCATGGCATTGGGCTGACCGGTAAGAGATAAGGGCCCTGAACCTGGCTTGCCGATATGCCCGGTTATTAAATTCAGATTAAGGAGGCTAAGGTTTTTATTTACGCCTATTGCACTTTGGTTCAAGCCCATCGTCCACATCGAGATAAAACCTTTTGCCTCGCCGATGTATTGGGCCGCCAGGCGGATATCGCGCTCATCTAAACCGCAGATCTTTGCTGCTTCACTTACTGTCCGCTCAAAGACCAATGAACTGTAAGCTTCAAAGCCTTCTGTATGACTGCGGACGAAATCAATGTCGATATCGCCGTTTTCTATCAGCAGCCGGCCGATCGCATGATTTAAAGTAATGTCCGTCCCTGGATTGATCTGTAGATGTAAGTCGGCCACGGAACAGCTATCCGTAACGCGCGGATCAACAATGATAATCTTCGCATCCGGGTTAGACGCTTTATGTGCTTCAACTCTTCGCCATAAAATGGGATGGCACCAGGCAGGGTTAGCGCCGGTCACGTAAAAACAATCCGCGAGCTCTATATCGTCATAGCAAACCGGGACGGAATCTTCACCCAAAGCCATCTTGTATGCGGCTACTGCACTGCTCATACACAGGCGCGAGTTAGTGTCAATATTATTGCTGCCGATGAATCCCTTCATCAGCTTATTGATCACGTAATATTCTTCGGTAAGACATTGCCCCGAAGCGTAAAAGGCCACCGAATCGGGGCCGTATTTATTGATAAAAGTTTTGAAGACAGCAGCTGCCCGGTCGAGCGCATCGTCCCAACTCACTCTCTGCATCGGCATGCTTCGATTGTAGCGCATTTGCGGGTACAAAAGTCTATCGCTGCGGTCATTAACCGTATAGTGCAGGTTCATGCCTTTGCTGCAAAGCATTCCCTTGTTGACCGGGTAATCTTTATTGCCTTCGAGCGAAATGGTGCCGTTCTTCTCCTTGTTGATCACCACGCCGCAGCCCACTCCGCAATAGCAGCAAGTACTTGTTAAACCATTATTATCTTGCTTTTTTAGAGCCATCAAATTTATTTTTTTATCTAACCGCCATCTCACCACTAACCACATCGGGCTGCAAGCTTTCTTCTGTTGCTCCCGATTTGGCAAAACGGGTAATCAACACAATTACCGCCACTGCTATTACAGCATAACCGATATAGGTAAATGCCTGTACATAAGTGATAGAAGACGATTTGAACAGAAATCCGAACAGCATTCCGCCCAGGTTACCACCTGCGCCGACAATCCCGCTAACCAATCCGACATTTTTTGTATTCACAAACGGCACAATGCCATAAGTAGCTCCGTTTGACATTTTAAGGAAGAGCGCGAACGACAACATCGAAATGATAGCCATCGCTAAAGACCCGGCCTGTGCAAATAATATTAGTCCGGCACCTTCCAATAATAAAACACCGGCAAGCAAAAGACCCTTACCGCGCATGCCAAATTTGGCCCCTACTTTGTCGGACACAATCCCGCCCAAAGCCCTGGCGAACAGGTTCATAAAACCAAATACCCCGGCCCAAAAACCGGCACTGCTCTGAGAAAGATGAAATGAATCGACAAAATGCAATGACGCAACATTGTCAAAAGTGATCTCCATACCAAAGCACATGGCATACGCCATAGTTAATGCCCAAATCGGCCAATCTGCTAAAACTGAATAATCTGTTTTTGATGAGTCGCCTTTTTTATAACCAATCTCATCATAGTTACCATTCGGGGTATCTTTAGTGTATTTATAATATACCCAGGCCATAATCAGCATCATAACTCCCGGTACAATCATGGCATAGCGCCATGCCTCAGCTTTTGTATAACCAAATCCTACTATGGCAGCAAATATCAAAGGCATTACCATATTGGTTACACCACCGCCCAGGTTTCCCCAGCCACCGGTAACTGCATTGGCAGTACCTTTTATTTTAGGTGCGAACATCATTGATGTATGAAACTGGGTGATCACAAACGAAGCGCCGATTATCCCTATAGCCAGACGGAATAATAAGAAAGTCTCATAGCTATGCGCCAGCCCAACAAAAAATACAGGTAACGAGCCTACTAATAAAAGCCTGACCGCTGTTTTACGCGGGCCCCAGGTATCGCAAAGTTTGCCAATAACAAGCCGGGCAATGATAGTGGCCGTTACCGAAGCTATAATAATATTACCTACCTGTCCTTTTGTAAGGTGCAATTCTGCACGAATGGTAGGCATTAAGGGTGCCAGGCCAAACCAGCCAAAAAAGCATACAAAAAACATAAGCCAGGTTATGTGGAAAGTCTTCATCTGGACTCCGGATAAACTGAATATTTTGAGTTTATTCAAAGGTTTTGCAGTATTATTCATGTTTCTGTTTTATTAATTTATGTGTCTCTTTTTCTTTACTCGTCTGTTTTGATGTCATCAATTGAAAACTTATCAATTAATAAATTCAATAATTTATCGTGAATTTTCATGTAAACCGGATCGTGAACTATATCCTTTTTGTTTCGTGGGCGGTTAAGCGGTACATCCACAATTTCTTTAATGGTTGCTGCAGGTCCATTATTCATCACAACTACCTTGTCTGATAAAAATATAGCCTCTTCAATATCATGGGTAACCATTATTATGGTTTTTTCACGATGATCCAGGTTCCATAGTTTCAGTAGTTCAACGTGCATGGTACTTTTGGTAAGCGCATCTAAAGCTCCAAAGGGTTCATCGAGCAATAATACTTTGGGGTTAATAGAAAAAGCACGCGCAATGGCAACACGCTGTTTCATACCACCTGAAAGCTGGCCAGGTAGCTTATCTTTATGTTCCCACAGATTAACCATCTTCAGGTTATGCTCTGCCAACTCTTTTTTTTCAACCGCAGTTTTATCTTTCAATGCCGAATCAACCGCTACAAATATGTTTTTGTATACCGTGAGCCATGGTAACAGAGAGTAATTTTGAAATACAATACCTCTATCGGGTCCTGGAGAGCTTACTTTTTTTCCATTGACGATAAGCTCGCCAGCAGTTGGCTTAACCATGCCGCTTATGGTGCCCATTAAGGTTGATTTACCGCAACCCGAATGACCTATAAGCGAAATAATTTCTCCTTTTTTAACAGACAAGGTGATATCTTTTACTGCTGTATAAAGACCTTTAGCAGTTTTAAAGCTTACACTTACGTTGTTTACTTCAACACTTGTTTCGGGTGAAACAGCCTGCTTTAGGAGCTCATCAGTAACCGTTTTGACATTTTCGGCCGTCGTTGGTAGGATTGATGTATCGATCATAATCAATTAATTAAAAGGCTAAGCCGCATACGAAAAACGCTGCTGTAACCAGGTAAAACACTTATCTAATAAAGAACCTACTATACCGATGATAATAATAGCCACTAATATTTTGGCAATATTGCCACCATTAAAACCTTCTTCCCAAACAAAATAGCCCAAACCGATACCGCCCGAAAGCATTTCGCCTGCTACAATAACCATCCAGGCAACACCAATGGAAAGCCTTAAACCTGTTATAATATGAGGTAAACTAAAAGGCAATAATATTTTAGTGAGATATTTCCAGGTTGAAAACCCAAAAGCTTTACTTACATTTTTATGATCCTGCGGGATGTGCGATGCGCCGAATGCAGCATTGATCAGAGTTGGCCACAGTGAGCAAATAAAGATCATAAAGATGCTTGCTTTGGGCGAGTCCTGAAAAATAGCGAGTCCCAGCGGAAACCAGGCCAGTGGCGAAACGGGCTTTAAAATCTGTACTATAGGATTTATGATCTTCATAGCTATTTTGCTGCTCCCCATTATTAAGCCTAAAGGAATTGCAAATAAACTGCCCAAGCCGAAACCAATACCAACCCTGCCAAGCGAACTTAATAGTTTAGTACCAATACCCTTTGTATCAGCATCATTTTGAAATGGGTGATGCATCACTTCCTTAAAAACTGCCCAGGTAGCTAAAGGGGTAGGTATCTCGTGTTTGGTAACCATTGATACAAACGCCCATATCCCCGTCAGGATCAGCATCCCACTGAGGAAATAAAGAACTGCCAGTATTGATTTAGCTGAAAAAAAAACCTTCATTTTATTAATTTTTACTATTCGTTTTTAAAAAGGACCTGCCAGGCTAATAAACCTGGCAAAATCCTAATCTTACACATACAATCAACTATTTCTTTGCTCCGGCTATGTATGCCGCCGGATTGTTAGGATCAAATACTATAGTTTCAAGGTTGGTTTTAAACGGCTTCATATCTTCTTGAACCGGCACACCCATGCTTTTTGCAACTTCCTCATACAAATCAGTCATGATGAGCTTTTGGGCAACATCTTTATAGTTAGGTGCAGTGCCTAACATTCCAAAACGCATGTATTGAGCCATAAACCATATGCCGTAAGATACTTTGGGCGTATTCACCATACCGTTGTTATAAAACAGCATGTAATCATCCTTATATTTTTGCACACCCAAATCACAACCGATCTCGGTAGAACCCATTAACCTGGCTTCAATCACCTGTACAGGCGCATTTACATAATTTGGTTTGCTTAAAAACAAGGCTGCTTTTTTACGATTGCTCATTACATCAAGCCATTTACAGGCTTCAATAATGGCTTTCATTACATTTTTCAGATCTTCCTTACCCGTTTCAGAGAAAGCTTTATTAACTACCAATGCTTTTTCGGGATGATTTTTCCAAATGTCCTGGCTAGCTATGTGCGTAAAGCCAATGCCTTGTGATGCGGCCACGCCATTCCAGGGTTCGCCAACACAAAAGCCTTCCATGTTATCCACTTTCATATTGGCGACCATTTGCGGCGGCGGGATAGTAATGATGCCGACCGACTTTGCATTTACACCACAGGCTGCTAACCAGTTGCGCAACCAGATGTCGTGTGTGCCACCGGGGAAGGTCATAGCAAAAGTCACCTCTTTTTTTGCTTTAACTTGTTTGATAGCTGGGCTTACTTTCTTAATATCCTTATAGCCAACAATGCCGCAAAAATCTTTTGAAAGTGTAATAGCTTGCCCGTTATCATTCAAAATCATGGCGATCTTCATTTCAGAACCCGCTTTGCCACCTATTCCCGTGTAAACCGAAAACGGCATCGAAAACAAACAATGGGCTCCATCCAGTTCGCCATTTAGAATTTTATCGCGCACAACGGCCCATGAAGCTTCTTTCGACAACTGTACATCAACGCCATATTTGGCAAAAAAGCCCATTTCTTTGGCTACTATTAAAGGAGCGCAATCCGTTAGCGGGATAAAGCCAAGCTTAATCACTCTTTTAGGAGGGTGAGCACCAACTATTGAATTAACCAATAACAATAGCAAAACGCATATTAAAAGAATTTTTGATCGCTTATTGATATTTTGAGTCATGATCTTACTTTTTAATAATTTGATTATTGTTTGATTGCAACCGGTTTAGAATAAAAGAAATCGGGTGTAAATTTGAACATAACATAAGCCCAGGTAGCCGTTTTATCAAAGGTTGCGGCTACCGCATCGGTAGTGGCCTGCCCTTTGGCAAATGGCATGCTATCTGTCGCTTTCATCAGCGAATAACCAAACTCTACATTGGTAAACTTGTTCATGTTATAGCTGATCACGAAATCCCCCTCTTTGCCAAGGTTCCTGTTTATCACAGTACCATCTGCTTTTTTCATGTTTTTATTGAGCGAAAATGAATGCAAATCAAGGCCTACAGAGAGTATATTCGTGGCATATTTGATCTTGAAATACGGGTTATCCAAACCACCCGCCGCCGAACCAGCGCCGGCATAGAAATAATCCATATAACCCCAGAATTTATGCGGCGTTCCGTATAGCGGATCAAAACGGTTGTCTTTCCCTGATGGGCTAACTGCATCGTTACCGGAAAGCACATCATAACCGGGCGTAAAACTAAAGTTGCCTTTTTGATAGGTTAAGGCAACTGTATAATGATAAGCGTTAAGACTAACATTATCGCGGTCGACGCCGGATTGGTGATAATAAGCCGCTTGTAACGCGAATTTTCCAAAATCAGAAGCATTGCCTAACGTATGGTTGATCATTAAACCATATGTGTAGCGATGTATGGGTGAATAATCATAAGTATCGGCTGCGCCGTTCGGAACAAAGCGGCGACCGTATACATACCCTGTGGCAGCACTTCCTACAGAATCAAGCCTGTATTTTCCAAAATTATCGTTAAAGAATAAAGCGGAAAACTTAGTCTGATTGAATTTTTTACTTATATATAAACTGGTGAATGTTTTATAATCTTGTGTAGCTCCGTTAGTACTTGGGGGATTGCTGTAAACTGGTGTGCCCTTTTTTGAGCTATTGTTTACTGCACTTCCGGATGGCGCAAGCGGCACTATCCCCGCAGGTGTTGGAACTAATGTCCCTGAGCTGTTTTTAACATAAGCCGGAATATTGCCAGGCGTATAATCGGTATTGGTTATGCCATAGGCATCGGTATTTTGATTATAGGCGTATCCCAAATCAACCTGCCAGCCATGATGCATCGTTTTAAGTAAAGCCATATCATGCCGGCGTGCCTGTTGAAGCCAATCCAGGCTACCGATCAGACGCACATCGTCATAGTTTAATTCTTGTCTGCCAATTTTAAGGGTAACTAAATCAAAAAGCTTAGATTTAATAGTTGTATCTGCTTTATTGAACAAAGTCAATTCAGCCCAACCCTCGTGTAAAAACAAACGGTTGTCAGTAGCTGAAATTGAAGAAGCATCAGCTCCCCATACTCTGACGTCCTGCACACTGGCACCAAAAGTTAACCTATCCCACTTATAACCAAAATTTAAACGGGTACGCTGAGAAATGAAGACAGCAGCTTTAGAATCATTAACTACAAGATTGCCATAGCCGTTGCGATCCTCGGCACGGGTGCGTAACTGCCCGGTTAATGTTATTTGTGCCTGCGCTTTTAACGCCAGACCACAAGCAAGAAATACAATTATTGTAAAAGGCTTGTAATGTTTGAGTACATTTTTATACATTTGAATAGGTTTTTTATTTGTTAAAGCAATGAAAACTGAATAACCCTGTCTGGACTGCGACCTCCGGACGGGGCTTTTTTTTTATTTAGATTTTAACCATAAGCGCTAAAATTTAATCTGTTTTAATTTCCGACGTCGTTAATTGATATAAATATACCCTGATTAATATATTCTTCCAATAAAAACTGCCTTTTTGCTGAATTTTTGTGATTTAAGTTATATAAAAGTCGATTTTTTATAAATAATTCAATTTAATTCCTTTGAATATTGGCCAAAATAACATTTTATAAAATTTATATTAGATAAAAATTGAATTTTTAAGGTGACTTTTGGTAAAATAAATGATATAAATAGCTATTTTCTTCTTAAAATGTCAAAACGCTGATTATTTTTAGAAAAAATAAAGCTAAAATTGCCATGTGTATTTATTTATTGATGTAAAAACGTCAGATAAATATAATTTTGACCTTAAAAGTGTATATGTTACACCTTAAATAACCGAAAATGAAAAAAAATGTTTCAATTTGTGATGCCAATAGCTGTTTTATGTGTCGAAACTGTTTGAAAGAATGGCAACCAGCCATAGCTTTAGGTAAAAAGAATCTGAAATTGAAAAAAGGAGAGGTGCTTTTCAGGGAAGGCGAGCCGGTAACAGGGGTGTATTTTGTATATTCCGGTAGTTTGAAGGTATATAAAAGGTGGGACGAGGATAAAGATTTGATCATACGATTTGCAAAGGGTGGTGCTATAGCTGGTCACCGTGGCTTGGGTGGTAATTTGGTTTATCCTATATCGGCCGCGGCGCTGGAGCCTAGTGTTGTCTGTTTTATTGATACTCAACTGTTTGAAGCAACGCTAAAAACCAATAGTGAATTTACTGCGCAGTTAATACATTTTTTGGTACAGGAGCTATATGAATCTGAAAAGAAGATGCGCAATCTGGCGCACATGCCTGTTAAGGGCAGGGTAGCCGAGGCTCTTCTTCATTTAAAGGAGTTGTTTGGCGAAAACGACAAAGGTTTTATCAATATCGACCTTAGTCGCCAGGATCTGGCATCGTTTGCGGGTGCTACTTACGAAACGGTTTTCCGGATGATCAATGAGCTTGTAAAAGAAAAGCTCATTAAACTATCCGGAAAAAGTATAGCGATTGCCGACCGCGACGGTCTTGCCAAACTGGCAGCTGGTTAAGCAGCTACGCCACGCCAATGTAAACCCTTCCATCCTGAACCTTTACGGGATAGGTCTTGATCTGGAATTCTTCCCCGCTCAGGCATTCGCCGGTCAGCAATGAGAATGTTTTCTTGTGAAATGGGCAGGCTACCTTAGGTTCGCATGCTTCGCCGGTGCTGCCGATCATGCCGCGTGATAAAACCATTTGTTGTTTATGCGGACAAAGATTCTGTGTAGCAAACCATTCGCCCCTGCGCGAAAAATTATAGATCGCAATTTGCTCATCGCCATGCTTAACGCAAGCACCGCCATTTTCCGGGACGTCATCGCTATAGCAAGCCATCACCCATTTGATATCTACCAATGTTTCCATAATCTGATAAATTTTAAATCCTAAAACCTAAACTCTAAATACTATTGAACTATTAAACCAGTGAACTTCGATTACCATTTCGCCTTTAACTGCTCGCGCATTGGCTCAAACTGCACCGTTGGATCTTTTTCTTCCGGTGCGTTGATGAAGTGTGCGAAGCGTTTTCTTAATTCAGGGCTGTTTACTACTTCTTTCCACTCGCAGTGGTAGCTGTTAATCAGTGTCTGCATTTCTTCTTCTAGTGATGCGCCAATGCCGAGGCTGTCGTTTATTACCACATTTTTCAAATAGCTTAGGCCGCCTTCCATTTTATTTAGCCAGGTTGCGGTACGCGTTAGCGGGTCGGCTGTTTTGATGTAAAACATCAGGAAGCGGTCGAGGTATTTCACTAATGTGTCTTTATCGATATCGCTCGCCAATAGTTGTGCATGTTGTGGTTTCGAACCGCCATTACCGCATACATATAAGTTCCAGCCTTTTTCAGTAGCTATTACACCAAAATCTTTTGATTGTGCTTCGGCGCACTCGCGGATACATCCGCTAACGCCGCCTTTGATCTTATGCGGGGCGCGTATGCCTTTATATCTGTCTTCAATTTCAATTGCGAAGGATACGCTGTCGTGCAAGCCAAACCGGCACCAGGTGCTGCCGACGCAGCTTTTTACGGTACGTAAAGCCTTACCGTAAGCATGGCCGCTTTCAAAGCCTGCATCGATCAGTTCTTCCCAAATCAGAGGCAAGTCGTTCAAGTGTGCGCCGAACAGGTCGATACGTTGTCCGCCGGTTATTTTCGTATAAAGGCCATATTTTTTTGCGACCTGGCCTAATACGATCAGTTTATCGGCGGTGATCTCGCCGCCCGGCACACGCGGAACTACTGAATAGGTGCCGCCTTTCTGGATGTTGGCCAGGAAACGATCGTTGCTATCTTGTATCGTATCCTGTTTCACAATGACATCGTTCCATAGGCTTGAGAGTATGCTTGCTACCGCCGGCTTGCACACCTCGCAGCCATCGCCTTTGCCAAAGTGGTCCAACACCAGGTCGTAGCTTTTCAGCTTATTTATCTTAACCAGGTCATAAAGCTCTTGTCTTGAGTAGTCAAAATGTTCGCAAACTACATTTTTAATATACTGCCCATTGGCTTTCATAATGCCAGCGATCAGGTCTTTTACCAATGGCACGCAGCCGCCGCAGCCCGTTCCGGCTTTTGTGCATTTTTTAATGCCGTCAACGGTAGTGCAGCCGTCATTCACAGCATCGCAAATCGCGACTTTCGTTACGGCCTCGCATGAGCAGATCAATGCGTCATCGGGTAAGCTTAAGACGCCGGCCCCTTCGCTTGCGGATTCACCGCGAGAGCCTAATATTAAATCTTCCGGATTTGGCGGCAGTATAATTTTATTATTGACGGTCTGCAGCAGCATATTATAAGCGTCAGCTTCGCCAATCAAAATGCCGCCAAGCAGGTATTTGCCATCATTGCTGATATTGATGCGTTTGTAAACGCCCTTGTGAGTGTCTTCAAAAATGATAGTCCGGCAATCGGGCTCAGTTACGAATGCATCGCCAAAGCTAGCCACGTCTACGCCGATCAGCTTTAATTTTGTACTCATGTCAAAGCCGTGAAACGACTTTTCTGCGCCGATTAGTTGTGATACAACAACGTCGGCCATTTCGTATCCGGGTGCTACCAGGCCGTAGATCATATTTTCATGCAGTGCGCACTCGCCGATAGCAAAGATCGATTCGTCGCTGGTTTGCATCTTTTCATTAACAATGATACCGCCGCGTGAACCTGTGTGTAGTCCTGCCAGTTTGGCTAGTTCGTCGCGCGGACGTATGCCCGCGCTAATAACCAGCATGTCAATTGTTAAAGAGGTATCATCGTTGAATTTTAAAGCATCAACCTTGTGTTCGCCTGCAATGTAAGCCGTGCTCTTATTTAAATGGATGTTTAACCCGAGTTGGTTGAGTTTAGACTGCAGCATGGCGCTTCCGGCCGAGTCGATCTGTCTTGGCATTAACCGCGGGGCGAACTCTATAACGTGGGTTTCGCTGATGCCAAGATCGATCAATGCTTTGGCGGCTTCCAGGCCGAGAAGGCCGCCGCCCATTACGGCGCCCCTTTTTGCATTAGATGCATAAGCCTTTATCAAATCAAGGTCTTCGATAGTTCGGTATACAAAAACGCCTTCCTTTTCAATTCCCGGAATATCCGGCACGAATGCGGAAGAGCCTGTAGCTAATACCAGGTAGTCGTATTTTAGGTTTAACCCTTTTAAAGAGTGAACCGTTTTGGATGTTCTGTTGATC
>Ga0157374_10002607_pt1 | contig 15206 bp, 21 predicted proteins | sample M25metaG_FD_115308 | JGI IMG/M metagenome (GOLD analysis project Ga0157374, IMG submission 115308) | Miscanthus rhizosphere microbial communities from Kellogg Biological Station, Michigan, USA - M2-5 metaG | ecosystem: Host-associated > Plants > Roots > Rhizosphere > Soil | place: USA: Michigan...
CCAAATCACTTTTACCGACAGCAACGGGCAACCGTTGCCGCTCGACCCTGGTCAAACCTGGATTACTGCGCTCGGGTCAACTAAATACGTGAGCTATAAATAAACACATGGACCAGCTCCAGCGGTTTAAGCGTCAGATACGCAACCATTTGCTTTTCATTTTGGTGGCCGACAACGCTTTCATGATTGTTTCGGCGTGGTATGCATACGTGCACAAGCATTTCAGCGTGCCTCAAACGATGGTACTTTCCGGCATCACCGGTTTTGTGCTAAGCGTTGGGTTTACAATTTTGAGCACGAGCTACCTTGTACGGCCGTTGCAAGCAATCTGGCAAGCCATTTTGCATATCTCACCAGACACTGCCGAACAGGGCGCGCCAAATCTGCAAAAATTGCCACTCGGTAAAGATATGGTTACTAACCTGGTTTCGCACATCTACCAGCTGGCGAGTGTTATGGACGCCGTGGCTGCCACTACAAAAGCAGAGCAAAGCGCACCCAGCCACGACTTTATAGCCACCAATTTGCCACTGCCGTTGCTCGTCTTAGACAAGCAGGATATGGTGATATTCGCCAACCAAGATGCCCTAAAATACTTCGAAAAAGAAGCCGACGACATAGTAGGCAAGAGTGTGTACTCGGCAGTGGACATGTCGTTCACCAACGAACACACCTTCGACAAATGGCTGGCCGATGCCAAGGCAAATAAGCCCGTTGCCGCCCAAACATGGGAACGCGTGCGCATAAACTTGCCGAATCATGAGCAATCTGAACTGCCGCTGTGCGACCTCGCCGCCTATTACAACCAGGGCAACCCCGAAGGTCTTGAAACCATGCTCGTGTTCTTTGACCACACTCAGCAATACGGCCAAGACAACCAGGCAATGAGTTTCGTAGCACTGGCTGTGCACGAGCTGCGCACGCCGCTCACCTTGTTACGCGGGTATATCGAAGTATTCGAAGAAGAGTTGCACGGTAAAGTTACACAAGAACTTGAAGGTTACATGAGCAAAATGGCCGTGGCGGCGCAGCAACTTTCGACGTTCACCAATACTATTTTGAACGTGTCGCGCATTGAAAACGACCAATTCGTACTCAAACTTAACAAAGAATCGTGGCCAGGCATTTTAAAAAGTACCGTGGCCGATTTGCAATTGCGCGCCAGCGTACGCGGCATTACTTTAGAGCTTACGGTGGCGAGCAATTTGCCGCCGGTAGGCGTTGACCGCACTAGCATATACGAAGTTATAAGCAACTTAATCGACAATGCCATTAAGTACAGCAACGGCAGCGACCGCATTATTGTTAAATCCTATTTAACCCACGAGGGCTTAATTGAAACCACCGTGCAAGACTTCGGCGTCGGCATACCCGAAGCCGCCATGCCGCACTTATTCGACAAGTTTTATCGTAACCAACGTAGCCGTGCCCAAATCGGTGGCACCGGCCTTGGGTTATACTTGGCCAAGTCGGTAGTTGAAGCGCACGGCGGCGCTATTTGGGTGCGTTCAAAAGCAGGCGAGGGCAGTACCTTCGGCTTCACACTTTTGCCATACGACCAAGTTGCAGACGCTCAAAAAACCAGTAATAATGAGTCGGCAGACATCGTCCGCAGCGCCCACGGCTGGATTAAAAACCACTCACTATATCGGAGATAATTATCATGGAACCAAATAATACTACCCAAAACGAACCACAAAACCAGCAAAATAGTCCGGCCAGTGCAAGTACCCGCCAAGCGCCGACCGGCGTAAAAGTGCTATGTAGCGAAGATGAGCATTTTATTAGCGAACTGTACGTGCGGGCGCTCACCAACGCCGGCTACACGGTTACCGTCGAGGTTGACGGCCTGCGCGGTCTAAATCTCGCCCAAAGCGACCAGTTCGACATTATTTTGCTCGACCTGATGATCCCCTCGATCACCGGCATCGAGGTATTGCGCCGTCTGCGCGACCAAACCGAAACGCCGCATCTGCGCGCTAAAATTATTATTACTACCAACTTAGAACAGCGTGAAGATATCCGCGAAAATATCGAGCGCCAAGCCGACGGCTACCTGGTCAAGGCCGAAATCACTCCGCGTGAACTGGTTGAATTCCTCGAAACCCTCCCACTATAACAACAATTTGCAAAATACGGTTAAACGTGGCGTATACTTATTAGACAATGAACAATGATAGCCGCCAAACCGATGGCGTTTCGGTGCACTCCGGTTTCCCGAATCCGGCCGCCGATAAAACGCTCGCTAACCTCGACCTCCACCAGCTGCTCGTGCAGCGGCCAGCCAGTACGTTTTTGTTTAGAATTGCCGGCAACCACTGGCACGAGATTGGCATTTTTGATGGCGACATTGCCGTGATTGACCGCGCTTTAAGCCCGCACGCAAACGATATTGTCGCTTGGTGGAACGAAACGCACGGCGAATTCGAACTGTCTCATTTTAAAACTGTGCCCGAAGGCGGCGAAGTTTTCGGCGTAGTCACGGCGACCGTGCATCAGTTTGTACGCGGCCGCGCGCAAGAGGGCAATGGCGCCACCGGCTCGGCCAGCCCGCACCAAACCAATACACAAAACCACAAAAGGTAGGGCAGCCAGGTATGCTCAAACCTATCTTCGCGCTCATAGATTGCAACAACTTTTTCGTTAGTTGCGAACGTATTTTTCGGCCCGACCTTAATACAAAACCAGTGGTCGTACTTAGCAGCAACGATGGATGCGTGGTGGCACGCAGCAACGAAAGCAAGGCGCTGGGTATCCCAATGGGCGCACCGGCGTTCCAGTTCCGTGACACTTTTAAACGGCAAAATATTACGCAGTTTTCGGCCAATTTTGAACTGTACGGTAACATCAGCAAGCGCATTACGCAAATTCTTACCGAGGTTACGCCGCGCATCGAAGTATATTCGGTAGACGAGTCATTTTTAGACCTCAGCGAGCTGCCGGTTACCGATTACAAGGCTTGGGCCCAGCACGTGCGGCAGCGCATTTGGCGCGAAGTCGGTGTGCCGGTTTCTATCGGTATCGCATCCAGCAAAACGCTTGCCAAATTAGGTACCGAACTTGCCAAAAAACAGCCTGAACTTAACGGCGTGTTCAATTTTTTAGGCCTCGGTAAACCTGAATGGGACGACGCTTTGCAGCACACCCCGCTCAAAGATATCTGGGGCGTCGGCAGGCAGCTCGCGCCAAAATTGCGCGCCGAAGGTTTGAGCACGGCGCTGCACGTAGCACAGCTAAGCCCGCGGCACGCCCAGCAGCTCATGGGCATCCACGGCCGCCAGCTGGTGAGCGAACTAAACGGCACTAGCTGCCATGCGCTTGAAAAACAGGCCGTAGCTGCTAAAAGCATCTTGCGGTCACGCACCTTCGGCGAAGACACCAACCAAACATACGTTTTAGAGGCCGCCATTGCCAGCCTGGCTGCACCAGCCGCGTACCGGCTGCGTAACGAACACTTGCTGGCGCATCGAGTTGGCGTGTTCGCCAACACTAATCGCCACAAGCCGGGCTATCGGCGGTGGGTGCGGGCGGCTAAACTCGATATGCCGACCAACGACACCGGCCTGATAATCACGCTGTTGGTGGACAAGCTAAACGAATTTGTAAGCGCTGGCCAAATGTACCACCGGCTTGGCGTGTACTTGTACGATTTTGTGCCCGTGGGCGCTTTGCAAACCGATTTGCTTGGCTACGTGCAACCAAATTTAGCCGACAAAGCCGCCGCCCGCATGGCCGCCATCGACCGCATTAACCAACGCCTCGGCAACGGCACCATTTATTACGCCGCTGCCGATTTAAGCAAAACCTGGCAGCCAAAACACAGTATCCGCTCGCCGCGCTACGTTTCCAATTGGAGCGAGCTGCCCGTAGTGCATGTAAAATAAGTACGAAGATTCGTAATTACATAATAAGACTGTATAATTACAATAGAAAGGTGATAGGTTTTAACCCTAAAAGATTGCCGTATGTTATACCCCGAAGGAGAACTAGAAGATTGGGAAAGGCAAAGTACTGCCCAGCGGATTCCGACAGCCGCAGAGTTTATTAAACGCGGTGCGACTATCTCCGCGGTCGGTACGCTAGTACTCGGAGACATGCAAGCAGAGTACATGGGGCTGAGAGTGAATAACCCCATTTTTGATCCGGAATTTATAAACGATACCCCTGTAGCACCAAGTCCGAAAGAGGACTGGCTTAATACATCTGTAGTGAAGGCCCTCGAGCCGCAATACCCCACACTTAAAGCCATGCCGCAACCACTCCGTGGATTGGGGAATATGTCAGTGCGTAGCATTTTGGTATTGGGACGCGACCGCGTCTGTGCGCCACGTACGCTAGGTATTGGCAAAACGTCAGCTACGGTGCTTGACGAGTTCTTTGCAGGTAACCCTTTTGATTTTGAATGGAAGGAGCAACCAACCCCCGAAGATGCCGCGCATATATGCCAGCGCCTCAGGCAAGTGACCTCCAGGGTATTGCCATTTAGCATGCTCCGCGGCAAGCCTTCGGTTTTGCACGTTGTAAGAACCTCACTCGAGGAGCGGGAGGCGTTGTGGCTTGACACTAACAGAAACCACAGAGGAGAGCCAAGATACCTTGCCGATTCTGAATTGGACGAGCTTTGTAATGCTCCCGAGGTCTATGCCCTTCGGTTTGAGGTTGAAAGAATAAAACAACGCGACACCAGCTACCTTTTCTCCTAGCGCATTAGCTGAATAAGCACGCACCTATAACCAAGGAATTTATAGGGCGCGGTATTAACCGGCAAGGCGCTTCAGCTTTAGCAGACCTACTAATAAAATTATAAACTGCTTCAGCCGATTAGACACATTCTGGTTTATATATTATAATAATATTTTAAACTCAGCAGCAGAGGTAATCACAATGGCAGAAGTAGTTACAGAAGGCATATACACCGCGACAATCGCAGATATATCAGAGAGCGCACAAGAAACGCTTATGGTCGTTCAGCCACCTGAAAATATCCAGCCGGATTTGTGGGATCAATGCATGAAAGTCGCAGTACTCGATTTTGACGGTCATGATATCGGGGAAAGCACAGATATGATAAGAACTCTAGCCGCTACCGGGAAAGGATCTCTGTTTGCCATAGATGTTGCTCCATTTCATGAGCGCCACGACCGAGACGACAAGGATCATTTTACGCCTGACATGCTAAAAGCTGCCGCAACTTACGCATTTAAAGCATTGATGCTAACACGCGGCGAGGTAGACCCTGAAGCAGTCGATAATTTAAGCGAGCTTTTAGCTAAATAGTTAGTGGCAGGTTCGGGGTACTTGCCTACACTATAAATAATGTAATGCATGACTCATTTGAAGACCACAAGCTAAAAGCCAGTAACCCGCGCAACCAGTTCCAGGGCTACCCGATTTTGTCCGACCAAATTACACGCGAAGGGCTTAGCGTGGTGTGGCGCGAGCACGACATCGCCATTATTTATAAGGGCAGGCAATAAAATGAAGCTGCACATTATTACCGTTGGCGAACCGAAACTTGGCTACGCTAAAATTGGCTGGAGCGAGTACCTAAAACGTCTAGGCCACTACCACCAGGTGCGGGTCACACATTTGGCCGATAAGTACGCATATAACGCCAGGCACATTTTGCGAGCCTGTGGCAGTGCCTATAAAATTGGATTAATTATTGAAGGCAAGCAACTTAGCAGCCCCGAACTTGCCGCGTTTTTAGATAAGCGAGCGCCCGAAGGCAAAGAAGTCTGTTTTGTAATCGGCGGCCCCGAGGGTTTACCGGCCGAGGTGCAAAGCGCCATGGATTTGGCCTGGAGCTTTTCGAAGCTGACGTTTCCGCACGATTTAGCGATGGTGATACTAGCCGAAGCGCTGTACCGCGCCAGCACAATCAGTGCCGGACACCCTTACCATAAAGCGTAAGCCTCAATTTGAACTTTCGCCCCTGTTGTGATAGTATAGGCGAGTCGGTTACAAACGGCCCCTTCGTCTAGTGGTCCAGGACGTCAGGTTCTCATCCTGAAGATCGCGGGTTCGACTCCCGCAGGGGTCACCATTTTGAAAAATCACCATTTTACGAAACACCCAACAGATACACATTCCCCGCAGGGCGCATAGCTGCGGGGAATTCTGTTTATAAAAACTACCTCTGTTACCTGTTTCGATCCCTGCAGGCTTTTGGAATTTGGCGAGCAGAATATATTTACAAATAGTCTAAGTTAGACTATTATTATAGCCATGTCTACAAATGCCTCCGCTTCGCATTCCAAATTAGCCGCGCAGTTGCCGGTGCTAGAATGTATTACTCAACTCTTTTGCCCGTATGTTGAGGCAGTATTGCACGACCTAGAATCCGGCAATATTGTCGCTATCTACAATAATCTATCTAAACGAGCGGCTGGTGATCGCAGTGCTATTTCTAAGTTCGTCGGTGACAGCATTGACGAATTCCCTGATGTTTTCGAGCCGTACTACAAAACCAACTGGGACGGCAAAAAGTTTAAATGTGTCTCGGTAACAATCCGCGATGATAACGGCAAGCCAATTGGCCTGATGTGTTTTAACTTTGATACGAGCGTTTTTAGCGGCATTAACCAAAGCCTGGCCGAGCTACTGGCCGTCGCAAGCTCGCAAGCTCAAAACCCCATCGAACAATTTACCGAGGATTGGCAGGCACGGGTAAACGAGTGCATTGGTAACTATCTGAAAGAGAATCATCTTACCCTCAAAGCACTCAATAAAGGCCAAAAACGCGAAGCCGTGAACCGGCTCTACAACCATGGCCTGTTTAACTATCGTAGTGCCGCCGCTTACATAAGTGAGCAATTAAACATCTCGCGGGCCACAGTTTATAACTACCTCAAAGAGGAAAAGGAGCAATAATGAAAACAATCGGACTAATCGGCGGCATGAGCTGGGAATCTTCTCAGGAATATTACCGCATCATCAACGAAACAGCGCGTGAGAAGCTGGGTGGGCTACATTCTGCCCAATGTCTTATGTTCTCCTTTGACTTTGCCGAAATCGAAGAATTGCAGCATTTCGGCAACTGGAAAGAAGCCACTCGCCGCATGGTCGAAGCCGCTCAAAACCTCGAAAAGGGCGGCGCTGATTTTGTGCTGATCTGCACCAACACCATGCACAAGATGGCAAAAGAAGTGCAAGACGGCATCAGGATCCCCTTGCTGCATATCGCCGATCCTACCGGCCAAGCCATTGAAGCCAAAAGTATTACCAAGATTGGGCTACTCGGCACAAAGTACACGATGGAGCATGACTTTTACAAAGGCCGGCTCATCAGCGAGTTTGGACTTGAGGTAGTCGTGCCCGACGAAGCCGATCGGCAAACCGTTCACGACATTATTTATGATGAGCTATGCCTGGGCGTCGTCAAAGAAGATTCTAAGAAGAAGTATCAACAAATCATCGAGAAGCTAAAGGCAGCGGGTGCTGAAGGTGTTATTCTGGGTTGCACCGAAATCATGCTTCTTATTAAGCAGGCCGACACAGACTTGCCTATTTTCGATACCACGCGGATACATGCTGAGACTGCGGTTGAGCGTGCATTGCTAGAGGACTAGTTCCCTAAGCCTATCATCCAATCGTTTCAGCCCCTCCCAAAATTGTTTCGCCGAAGCACCCCGCAGGTTCACCAATGAGAAAATAACAGAGGTGAGTTTAAGCGCCCTCTTTTTGTTTGTCCTGGCATCATCTCCGTTGTTTAAGTTCGACTCCCCTAGCCAACAAATTATGATCAGTTACCCATCAACACGATATCTCGCAAATACAGTTGATTAATATTATAATACGTATATGCGTAATCAGTACGGTGCCCAGATTGAGCAGGCTATATGGCAGGCTCCTCGCATTAGCTATGCGACTGGTGTCCCGACAATACCTAATGCAGAAGGCATGCGCCTAACATTTGATCCTGCTGAAGTCGATGATGCATTTCCTATAACTGTAAATGACGACAGAGATGTAATTCCTCCATCAACCATTGTGGTCTCAGGGCCAGAAGATCTTGATACACTCTATGATGAGTTTGACTACTACCTCTCTGTTAACGGGATAGGGTCAATTCCTAAGCCGGTGCGGGATGAGGAGGTATCACATGAAGTCCAGCATGCGAAGGGCGCACAACTACTGGGCGCAACCGTAACGCGGTTCCAGCTTAGCATTGTGGGCTTTAGCCCTGAAACACGGGCGCTTGCATTCCAAGTAGGATACCGTGCCCAGAACTTTCGTACGACTCGGCTAGGATTGGCAGTGGCAACTGCATATCCGGAATATCGCTCGCAGGGTGACCTTAACCTTATAGCTAGTCTTGGGTATGCTGGGGTGGAGGATGTGGCAAAAAGAGCTTACGCAAATTCCCTTCCGATTCCTCTGGCATGAACCCTGACTCTTCTATGCTGGGTGTGTATGCCGTACGGGAGGATAGCTTCCTCCTTGTTCATTGTCGTCCCAGTAATACCTCTCCATCGCATCGCCTCGTCTTTGGGCTGGTGTAAACTATTCTGCACATGGATCACCACAAGAAAATAACAGAAGTGAAGCGGCTCATGGCTGCTTCACTTCTTTTTGTTTTACGCCAATATACTGGCACTTTCGCTTAAATATTTCGATGTATTCAGCTAGTCCGACCACGAGTTCGGATGTCTTGTGTAATTTGTTTCCCTTTAGCACGAGGGGGTCAATATATCGTGCCTTGCTCTTGCCATAAAATTCAGCTTCTTCTTTTGGAGCATATTCAAACTCGTGGCCGGGATTGAGGCGCTCAAGGTAGAGATCGATCTTCTGGCGTTTTGCGGCCTTAAGCTTATCCCAGACGATTTTGTCTGTAGCGAACAAGTCTTCTTCAGTAATAATGTTTTCTTTGAGCGCAACCTTTAGTGCCTCGGCCAATAAGAACCACGACCCGTGCGAGGTTGCAGAAACGTAGCCCAGCTGACAGACCATAAGCGTGGTGAGACAGAGCTGGCCCGCAACGTTAAGATCTTCAAAATAGAATTGATTATCTTTAAGCTTTGCCGAGGAGATTATCAGCTTAACCGATTCGTGCGGTAAAATGCCCAGCATATGCGCGTCACGCATAAAGTAATCCCAACGGTCAAACGAAAGTTCCGGCGTTCGGTTGTCGAGCAAGTAATAGTCTTCCTTTTGCAAAACTTTGTGAATATCGAGTCCGTGCTTTCCACAGATTTCAGGAATGTTTGAGCCGAGTACAACCTGTTTAAGAAAACGGTCATGATATTCCTGCTCGTGGTCGTTCATGACGAAGTCGATCACATGTGAGAAGGCTGTATGCGGTACATCATGTAAAAGGCACGCGACCTGCTCTTCAATTGGCCGGTTGAATTGTTTGGACAAATACCAGGCGCCAAAACTATGTTCAAAGCGATTCGCGTTCCAGACTGGCTGAATAAAATGCGTCGCACCATCCTGACTGATTTCTGTGAGCCGCTGCATAGGAGCCGATTCAAGCAGTTCGGTAATAAGTGGATCGGTAACTTCAACCCGCCCGTATATTCTATCTGTGATTATCATATTGTCATTATACCTTTTTGCACTTGCCCTCCCCAAAAATTGCCGTAGATGACCCTAGAGTTGGGGACCGACCACCCCTTCGGTATCAAAGCTATAGGCATGTATTATTGGGATCGCATTAACCCTCTGCTTGAACAGGCGTACGACCTTATAGACAGTAGGACACTCAATGCCCCTTTTCTGTCGAGTTAATATTCCTTCGGCCGGTACTTTTCTGAGCTATAACTTTAAATCCTGCTACGAACGTCATGAAGACAATGACTATAACAACCCATGTAGCATGAAAAATATTATATTGATGACTTACACGGCCAAATACATAGGCAACCGGTAGGAACAAAAGGCCGCCAATCGTGGATACGACCGATGCCGCACTAACCCGAATCTTTGAAGCCAGATTATCGTGTAAGTAGCCCTCAAAGACGATTGAGTAAAGCACCATAACCGTAACTATTGTCGTTTGAGCTCCAATAATTAGAATGCTTTGATGCAAAAATAAGCAGAAACAGCTTAGCAGAGCAATACACCCACTCATGATGAGTAGCCCGCCTTGCGTGAATTTTGTATTAAGAAAACCGCCGCTCGTAAAGCTTGACAGTAGTATAGCATCAAACGGGCCATACAAAACGACTGGTAACCCTATTGCAACAAACCATAGCTGGTCAAAGTCAAGCAATAGTTTAATGGCTATCGAGATGAAAACGAGAGTTATAACTACCCAGAGAATCTCTCCTTTTCTAAAAACCGCCTGAAATGTGGATCGTATGTGCATACTAACTAGTTCGTTAACTTCTTTTTTATGAACCTTCGGCTCTTTGAAGTAACACAGTGCTATGAGCGCTGACAGTGAAAAAGGGATCGTAAGAAAGTATGCTGCCCTAAAATGAAGATAGTGTGCAATCAAAGCGCTTCCTAACGCTACGATGGTGAGTGCGATTCCATCGTAAAGTTGCACTTTACCACGAAAATGGTCATATGCTTTTGCATTTCCCATTTCTTCTATGAGCAGATCATAGGTAAGTGAATCATAAACTCCTTGGTAGCAGGCATAGAATAAGCCCGCAAAACAAGCGGCGATTAGATACGTTCCAAAACCATGGCTTGAACCAGCAACCACACAACTCGTTATCATAAAGCAGCTTGCTAGCATAAGTACCGCTTTCCGACTCCACCTATCGGCGAGGATACCAATAGGTACGTTCACCGTGAGTGTAAGCGCAGTAAAGACAATGATAATTGCTGCTATAGCCTGACTGTTTAGACCGATAGTAGTCATAAATAATTTCTCTATTGCATACCAAAAAATAATTCCATGTAAGAATACTGCAATATAGAGTGGAAGGAATCGTTTGACTAATGTAGTATCTTTCTTTATGACTGTTATGCTGGACATATGAAACAGTATACGCGAATTAACCTCCGCAGAGTCACTATCGCAAGGATACTAAGAACAAGAAGGTACTTATGGATGACCGATTACCCAAGCCCATGGCTCTCGCCGTTTGCCGTTAGCGAACCTTATGTAGACCAGATGCCAGCATAACCTTTCAAACATGGATGGGAATAGATACGACTGGGCTCATAGCCAGCGAAACGTTGCCGACGGGTGCTTACGGTGTCCAGGCGGGGTTTGAAAACCCCGATAAGCACGATACAGCTCGGAACACTAGCAGCATGATCAAGGCAAACAGTGCCGGGCATTACGCTCTCAAAATGGCTATAGGCAGTGGCGAAGTAGAGTTCGGCGTACTTATTATCATGTGTTTTGAATAAGTTTGTAGCCGTACCAGCTCATTATAAGATGATTGGGCGGCTCCCGGAGGGCATGAAATTACCGTAGCATAAGTTGGTAGACGGCAAGGTGCGGCAAATCACTTTGCAAGTAAAGCCGCTGCGTCTACAATTAGATAAGACATAAATTAGGAGCGAGACATGGGCGAGACTGCAAAAGACATTATAAAAAGCTTCTACACCAGCGCTGCTAAGAAAGAGAACCAATGGCAGGAATGCCTGGGGGATACTGTCAGCTTTTCGGTCGCCGCCGAAAAGAAATTTGAAGGCAAGGAGACGTTTATTAAAACGTATACTACTTTTTTGCAGGCCGTAGAAAAAATAGACATACGGCAGCTTTTCGTAGAGGGCAACACAGTCTGCGCTATCGTAAGTTACGATTATGTATCGCCACACGGGACAAAATTTCATCAAACTGATGCAGAAGTATGGGAATTAGCAGATGGCAAAATAATTTCATTTACCGTCTACTATGACGCGACCGAATTTCGTAACCTCATGGCACAGTAAAAGGTTTGCTAAAGAGGGCAGTCGCCTAACAGCACGGCAGGCCTGCAAAGTTTTACGCCGGCATAAGGCCTGGCTGCACCGTATTTTTGCCATACGTTTACCCAAAGCAACTTTGCCTGGTATTCGTGTAGCGTTTTATAATATACGGGTGATAGGATACCATGTTTACTATACAGCTTAATAAGCACGATGCATGTACCGGTCACCTGGTAATACAAGCAGCGGCGCATTAAACAAAAGGATAATTTTATGACTCAAAAAAGTATGTCGGAAGTGGTAGTTGGCCTGGCTAAAGAAGTCCCCGTAGGGTCTCTAATTAGGCCGCACTCTGAATCGCAAAGCGTTAACGGGGTTCCTGATTTGATAGCCGTACGTGGCATTGTTCGTGGCGTCGTATCTTCTAATCCCCAGTCTGCCAGCCTGCTGGCGCTTCGGGACGTAGCACGGATCTACACTCCAGACCATGGTTTCGGAGGTCAGGTAGCATCTCTCTGGGATGCCGAACGTAGAGAACTGTTTATGGGAGTAAGCCCCGAGGTTAAGCGGCTTGCCAAAGGATTGGCGAAAGAGCAGGACGGTGTAGTAGGTTATATGCATTATGTTGAAGAAGACAGCTTTGAGTCACAGGAGATATATGCGGGGCCCGACGGATTTCGGTCACTGTCAGCAGTGCGAGTCGTGGGCAGCATGGCTCTGACATACGATCACCTGGCAGATATGTGCGGGTCGGGCCTACAAGAACTAGCCGACCCGTTGAGTAACCCGGTTATAGAACGGGATATACGAACGATATACGCAAGCGGCGTGCTGGCTATAGGCAATACGGCTGCCAGTACGACCGATAGCCGAGGGTAGGACGCCGACAAGCAACCCCGTTATCAATAAGTTTCTCCGTTACTAAAATACCAGGACGGACGTAGAAAATACTTGCAATAGGTTGGTTTTCGCATTATAGTTAACATATATGTTAAGTAAAGATGATCCGACCGTACTCGATGCAGTGTTTCTTGCCCTTGGCAATGAAAAACGCCGCGCGATATTGCGTACGCTGTCATATCGGCCAGCAACGGTGAGCCAGTTGGCCGAAGAGCATAAGCTTTCACTGCCGTCGATCCACCGGCACATCCGTACACTCGAAGATGCCGGGCTGCTTCAACGACGCAAGACTGGCCGGGTGCACTTTGTAGCCATCAAACGCACTTCGCTCGCCGCGGCACAAAGCTGGATCATGGCGTATCACTTAGAATACGGGCACGACGACGAAACGCTCGACAACTATATCGCTGGTTTGGCCAACAAAAAAGACGAGCAGCCAAGCCGCGCCAATGTTTTGAAGGGACGGCCATGAAGTAATAAAATTGTAATTGAGCGTCTAAAAACGCTTTCATGGATGTACTTTTCAAAGTAATAAAATAACAAGGAGAAACTATGAAAAACTATCTTATCGTCGGCCACAGCAACGACATTACGGCAACAGGTACCCTCGAAGAATGGAAGACTTACTATAGCGAAGTAGTAGGTGAAGCCCTCGTCGATGGCGGTAATCCGGTTGTGAGTAAAACCGTGGTGCGCGGTGGGAACGTCAGCGACGCCACTGACGACACTGTAGTCGGTTACTACATCATCAAAGCCGAAAGCCGCGACGCCGCCATAGCTATGGTAAAGCAAAGCCCGATGGCCAACAATGACGGCTGTGAAGCTCGTGTTTACGAACTAGCACAAATGTAATAGGCTAAGCTACTGGCCTCGAAAGAACACGCCCTTAAGCGGCGTGTTCTTTTTTTGTTCTGCTAAATTTACTCCCTCAAAGGTTCTTTAAGCGAAAGGACGCAAAAGTTTATTTCTGGTATTCTATGGTAAAGGGAAGGGTTTTAGCCATCATGATAAAAGTTGCTGTGCTGTGGATTCTTAATGAAAAAAATGAAATATTACTCGCGCAACGTGCATTAAACAAGTTGCAGGACCCCGGCGTTTGGGGGCCGGCTGTCACCGGCAAGCTTGAACAAGGCGAAAATTTTAGTGAAGCACTAGTGCGTGAGGTCGAAGAGGAGCTATCTTTAAAGACAGCTCATTATACCCCACGATTCTTGCTTGAAAAAGATTACAAACACCCGGACGGGGAAGTACGTAAGTTTGGCATCTTCGCCGCTACCATCCCCAAGGCGAAAACAGAGCTCATCCATATCGACCCGCACGAAGTGGCCGGAATAAAATGGTTTACCGTCGATGACATCATAAAGAAAATGCGCTCTACGCCAAACGAACTTGTTCCGTCTGCCGGCTCTGTGTGGCCCGATACTTTTAAGGCCCTGTGGCCGGACACCTAGACAGAGCACTACGGGCTGAAACAGAACAATGGCTTCGCCGCTATATGGGGAGCTGCCGCCAGCCATACCCAACTTGCCCGGCTTGCAAACTTGGGGTACTATAAGTGCATGCCAGTCGTAAGTATCCGATATAAAGCAAAAAGAAAACAAACCGAACTCGCACCACTCGTACCAGTACTGCGCGAAGTGCTCGCGCGTCAGCTAACGTGCGAAAACAACCAAGGCCAGCCAATTACCATCACTCATGAAATGGTTAAACTCCGATTCGACCAAGCATCAGAGTTGGATACCGGCATGCACGATCTCCATATTGAAATTGAAGCGCGCAATTTTGAAGCGCGCAAGCCGCACCTAGAAGAATATAGTACTGAGCTCGCTCAAGCCGTCGCCTCACTATTACCACAAGATATTGATATAAGCATTTGGTACAAATTGTGCCATGCAAGTTGGCGTGCGCAACCTGGCCAGCTGCCTGCAACTGCTAGAAACAATAGTTAAAACCTGCCGCAAGTCTCAATCTTCTTCAAGGCTGGGTGGTTTGCGATAATATTTATTATACCGCTCTAATGGGTCGATGGGTTCGTCGAGCTGGGTACGGTAGTTTTCAATTGTTACACGGTAGTTTTCGACCGCCAAACGATCCGCCTCAAGAACAATCCCGGTAGTTAATTTAAAGATTGTGGCCATAAGCCCCTCGACAAACCTTACAGGGCAGCCAATTCGCCTGTTGTGAGACACCGCGAGCCGGTTCGCGCTTCGTTCAGGCGGTGCAAGGTTACCAGCTGGCACCATGTTACCGTGAAGAAAAACTAACTTTCCAGTGTCGTTAGTGTTAATGTATCGGCTAACCGCACCAAGTTGAAACTCGTCGAGACGCAAGATGGCGCTTTCCATGCCGATTCTGACAAGGTCTTTTACCTCGACTTCACCCTTTCGCATAATCTCGGCTACGGTTCGCGGCGCATGTTCTGGTGTTGGCTCGTGCTGGTCGAGGTAAGCCACGCGTTTTTCCAGAGCAACCCGGAATACGTTGCTAGC
>Ga0157374_10002612_pt1 | contig 15192 bp, 15 predicted proteins | sample M25metaG_FD_115308 | JGI IMG/M metagenome (GOLD analysis project Ga0157374, IMG submission 115308) | Miscanthus rhizosphere microbial communities from Kellogg Biological Station, Michigan, USA - M2-5 metaG | ecosystem: Host-associated > Plants > Roots > Rhizosphere > Soil | place: USA: Michigan...
AGGACCGGGAGGAATATCGGCAGGCAGGATTCGCCGAGTCATTGGTTAAACCGGTGGATGTTCAGGACGTTATCAACGCGATCGGCCGCGTGACCGCGGCGGCAGTTTAAAGGCCGAAAAGCTGAACGCTGACTGTGCGGGGGAAGCTGAAATATCAAAGTGTCGTAGAGGGCCGCTAAATTCCTCCTACCGGACTTTCAAAAGGTTCCAGCGGTCACGACTCGGAGGTGAGCGCACGTTCGCGTTCGATTAAGGTTGGATGCGAGTAATAAAAGCCGCTGTAGAGCGGGTGTGGGGTGAGATTGCTCAAATTCTTTTCGCTCAACTTGCGCAATGCTTGAATGAGTGACTGCGTCTCGCCCATGATCGTGCGAGCGAATGTATCTGCCTCGTATTCGAATCTGCGTGACCAGAAGTGAGTGACCGGCGAAAGCCAGAAGGTTAGCGTCTCAGCCAACATTCCAAACAGCAGCATTGCGGGTGCAACGTTGGCAGCGGCAAAGCCGGCATGATGCTCAAATCCAAATGCGCGATAAAACCATGCCTGGGAGGCCAGCCACGCAATCAGGGCGAACGCCACAAAAACACCGGCAACGAAGGCGGCGAGCAATTTGAAGACGTGGCGTTTTTTGTAATGACCGATCTCATGCGCAAGGACCGCTTCCAGCTCCGGCTCAGTGAGCTGTGCGACGAGGGTGTCGAAGAGGACGATTTTCCGAAGACGTCCGAAGCCGGTGAAAAACGCATTGGAATGACGCGAGCGTTTGCTGCCGTCCATGACCTCGATGTTGCGCGTTGGAAAATCGGCCCGTTGCGCAAGGGCATGGAGCCGGTTGCGCAACATTCCTTGCGGCAGCGGCGTGAATTTGTTGAAGAGCGGCATGATCAACGCCGGTGCGATAAGCAGCAGGAGCAGTTGAAACCCGATCACGACCACCGTCGCCCAGAGCCACCAATGCGGGCCAGTCCACTCGATCAGTTTCAAGACTAGCAGGAGCAACGGATAACCGAGCAAAAAGGCGAGGAGCAAACCCTTCACGCGATCCAGCACCCACGTCTTCATCGTGATGGTGTTGAAGCCGAATCGCTCTTCCAGTTTGAATTGCGCGTACCAGCCGAACGGCAATTCCAGAATGCTCAGGGCAACACCCACGGCTAAGATAAAACCAGCCATTGCCCAGACCGATGTGCCGAAGCCCGCGCTGACTCTTTCGAACGTCCGTGGTAGTAAGCCGCTGAAAAGCACGCCGATCAGCACCGCAGCATCGAACATCGTGACGATATTTCCCAAGCGCCCTTTGGCCAGCGTGTAATCCGCCGAACGGCGATGGGTGGCCTCATCGATGATTCCGCGAAATTCCGGAGGCGGCTCATTCGCGTGTGCCCGCACGTGACTTTGGTTCAGCCGGCTCAGGAACAGTTCAGTGGCTGTGCGCGAGAGAATCAGAACGAAAGCAATGACGGCGAATAGCGACTCGAAACCCATCGGAGTTGTGCTCAGGTGGCATTTGACGCTGGGCGTTCCGAGCTGCCCGGTCAAATCGGACTTTCCTCGGATTCGGTAACGATCTAATATGCCGGAGCATCCAAGATGGAATAGAGCATCCGCAATCAGCTGCCCGGCACAATCCAGAGCATCGTTTCTGATAAGATCTTGAGCGAAGTCATCGTCAAACCGAGATTGGCGAGGTCGCCTCGGTGATTACAACGCATTCCCTCTAGGAGATGAAACTTAAAGCCGGCGATGAAGTTCTTATTATCGTTAAGGCAACGAATGTCTCTCTCGCCCGGCGTAAGGGAACCTGATCGCGCGTCACCTGCAGTCAACGCCACGAAAATCACCATGAACTCGAAATTGTGTTTCATCAGTCTGCTGTGCCTGATCGGAGTGACGGCTCGCGCAGACGAGCTCTCGATCGCCGCGGCCGCCGACCTGAATTATTGCCTCGAAGATCTGAATACGGCTTTTCAGCAATCGCATCCGAATGCGGTGCTAAAAGTATCAAGCGGTTCGTCCGGTAACTTCTTCGCGCAGATCAAGAATGGGGCGCCGTTCGATGTTTTTCTCTCGGCGGACATGAGTTATCCGAAGGAGTTGATCAAGGCTGGTCTCGCACAGGAGGCTGACGTGGTGCAATACGCGGTCGGCCGGATCGTTCTCTGGACGACAAATGAGAAGGTAGATGTCTCGCGTGGCCTTGGAGCCTTGCGCGATGCCGAGGCGGTGACGAAGATCGCGATTGCCAACCCCGATCATGCGCCTTACGGCCGCGCGGCCAAGGCCGCCCTCGAACACGAGGGTCTGTGGAAAGAGGTCGAAGGGCGGCTGGTCCTGGGGGAGAACATCGCGCAGACAGCGCAGTTTGTGCAGACCGGCAATGCGGACGCCGGCATCGTGGCGCTCTCGCTGGTGATGGCACCGAAGCTGGCCGGCGTCGGCCATTATTTTGAGATCCCGGTGGAGACTTACCCACCGCTCGAGCAGGGCGCGGTGATCACGAAGACAGGCGCGGGCAAGCCGCTGGCGAAAGCCTACCTGGATTTTCTGCGCTCGGCTGAGGCGCGAAAAATCTTCGACCGCTACGGATTTCGTTTGGCGAAGTAGTGCGGCCATGGCGAAGAGTGGTGCGCGATGCAATTTCTGCCCGAGTTCTGGCAGGCGGTCTGGTTGACGCTGCGGCTGGCCTTCACGACTACGCTATTCCTGGTCCTCCTCGGCATTCCGCTCGCGCAATGGTTGAATCGATGCCGCTGGCGGGGGGTGGTTCTGCTGGAGACGGCGCTGACGTTGCCGGTGGTGCTGCCCCCGACGGTGATTGGGTTTTATCTGCTGGTGGTGTTTGCTCCACAGCGCACGCTGGGAACCTGGTGGAAAGGGGCTTTCGGGCACAGCCTCGCTTTTAGCTTCGCCGGCTTGGTGGTGGGGTCGATGATTTACAGTCTGCCGTTTGCGATGCAGCCTTTTCAAGCGGCGTTGCGCACGGTGCCGAAGGCGATGGTCGACGCCGCCCGGCTTGACGGAGCGTCCACCTGGCAGGCGTTCTGGCACGTTACGCTGCCGCTGGCCGGCCGCGGAATTCTTGTCGGCGTTGTTTTGAGCTTTGCCCATACGGTGGGCGAATTCGGAGTGGTGTTGATGTTGGGCGGCAGTATTCCCGGCAAGACCAAAGTCGCGTCGATCGCACTTTACGATGAGGTGCAAAAAATGAACTACTCATCGGCGCATGCCTATGCGGTTGTCCTATTGGCGATTTCTTTCGTGCTTATCTTGTTCATGTCGTTTCTCCGGCGCAGAATCCCCGAGAATCTCGCGCTCTAGTCCAAGTCTTTCGGGCACAACTGGTGCAGCCCGAGCCGCCGCTATTCGATCTCAGAGTCCCAGACGGTGCCGGTATACTTACCGGTTTTGTAAGTGACCTTGACGCGGTCGCCAACCTTCAAGGCCTCCCAGCGCGGCTGATCCACGCGCACTTCAATGCGGCGCAGATCGTTGACCATTTCCACGCTCACGATCCACTGCTCGTGATCGACCGCGCGCGGATCCTTGTTCGTTCCGCGAACCTCCGGTCCCGAATCCTCCGTGATGATCCCTGCCCCGGGAGTTTGCTCATCGGGCGCTACGGCGTCGCCCGTCGCCGGGGTGCTGGAGGGATTTGCGCTCGGTGACGAGGCGAACTCGGCTACGGGGATGTGCTCTTTGGCTCGAACAATCGCCTCGCCGGTGTGGCGATTGCAACCGCCGTAGACAAGGACGACAGCCGCAGAAATCAACGCCAGAGCGCTATTTTTTCGCACCGACTTCATCTGCTCTGATCTGACAGTTGCAAAACCTTGCGGAAAATGAAGATCGAAACAGCCACGTTAGGCTCGTCATTCGAACCCATTCTAAGTGTTATGAAAAGAAATTTAATTGCCTTCGCGGTTGCCTTGCTGGTTATGGGAATGGGGGTGCGTCCTGGCTCGGGCGCTGTCGATATTTCGATCAATATTGGAGATCAACCCTACTACTACGGGCCGAACTATTGGGACTCCGGCTACGAGTTCATCTGGGTGCCTGGCTTTACCGAGCACGGCCACTGGGTGCACGGCCACTACAAGCGTCACGGTGAGTTTCATCGCGCCCACGCGAACGATCATCGTCCCAAAGCCAAACACGACAAAAATCGTTAGGCAGGAAAGGCGGTAGGGGACTGATTCTTATTGGCGGCAAGACCCCCACCTTGTTAGTCTTGCCGCGTATGAATGCGAAACCTGGTGGCATTTCCGGATTGGACGCCGACCGCCCCAGGATTTAAGGCTGCCAGCTCGCCGACGAAGAAAATCGTCGAAGACCAGGTGAAAGTCGTCCAGACCGGCATCTCCGCGGCTAAACCGGAGGAGATTCTAAAGGCTTGGGAGGCGGCCGCAGCCGTCAAACCGCTCAATCATGTCTACAATCGAGGTAGCAGCAACGGCAATATCAGCGACCGGCTCGACATCAGCACCCGTACCGATCCGGTGCAAAAAGTTCGGCTCGAGGCGAGGCGGGGCGCGGGGGCGAAGGTCACCCAGGTGAGCATTTCCCTCCAATTACCCAAGCCCTACGAAGATTAACGAACGAGCGCGCTTGCGGGCCGTTGCGCCGGGTGCCCCTGCCTCGCTCGCAAAACCAACCGAGCGAATTTGCTTAACAACGCCGCTTCCGTACCGCAATCTCATGCCAGAAACCGAAAACCGGTAGTTACCGGCTCGGCGGCAACCGCTAACTAGACCATGGTCGCTGTCCCGAAACCTTGAGCGTGGTCAACTCGAAATTAGAAAAAATAAAGAAATGAAAAAACTAACGTTGTTATTAATTGTGTCGGCATGTTGCTCCGCGTTTGCAATAAACGCGTTTGCCCAGGAAGCGGGCGACCACGCAACCGCCGATGCCGTCATTGCCATGGTGAAGGCGCAATGGGCGGCTGAAATAAAGGACCCAGCCAATGTCGCTGCGCAATCGAAGGACATGTCGGATGACTACACCGAGTTCAACGGTCAGTTTGCGACGCGTCTCGAGGGCAAAGAGATGAATTCGCGGCTGGCGGAGGCATCCGCGAAAGACTCAGGCAAGAGTATCGCCGCGGAAATGACCAATCCCAAGGTCCAGGTTTACAACGGGGATGTGGCCATTCTGACTTATAACTACGTCGGTCTGACTCGGGACAAGGACGGAAAAACAGAACCCAATCGCGCGAAATCCACCCGCGTTTACGTGAAGAAGGACAACAAATGGATGCTGGTCCACGCCAACTTTGCGGCCGATCCGTTGCCCAAACAATAGGGCATAGAATTAAGATAGGCCGCCAGAGTTCGCTTGGCGTTTCTGGCGGCCTCCTATCTTGTCGGGCGAGATAATAAGAATCCTTATGAAAGCAACGATGGTCGCAGTCCTTTGGCTTGTGTGTGTTTGCTCTGTCTTTCCCGAGGGACAGTCGGTTAACGAGAAAGCGGTCTGGAAGCTGGAGCATTCCTACTGGGAATATGTGAAGGCGGGTGACCTGGAACGCTACCGAAGCCTTTGGCATCCTAATTTCGTGGGCTGGCCTTCGTCGAGCGCGACGCCTGCGAGAAAGGATCACATCACAGACTGGATCATCAAATACCAAAAAAAGGAGTACATCTCCAGAGTTACAACCTAAAGCCTGCCGCCAGTCAGGCGACAGAGAATGTGGTCGTGACTCACTATTGGATCACTGACCGCTGGGTAGACAAGAACGGCGTTGGCACAGCCCAACCTAGCCGCATTACCCACACTTGGATTCGAACGTCGGGGGGCTGGCAGATAATCAGCGGCATGTCTGCCGAAATAGCGAAAACGAAAGCGTAATCGCGGTCATGCCGTGAAGCGTCCGCTCTCTCAGCGGATAAGAATGCGGCCAGCATATAACCCGATCCGCTGAGAACAGCGGACCCACTACACGATGAAATCCCCTTTATGGGGCCAGCAACGTGCCGTCAATCTCATCGAGCTTTGTGCAGCCGCACAAAAGCATCGCTTCATCGAGCTCCCGCCGCAGAATCTCGAGCACTTGCACCGCGCCTTCCTCGCCGGCGGCACATAATCCCCAGAGGACCGGCCGGCCCACCAACACCGCGCGCGCTCCCAGCGCAATCGCCTTGAGGGCATCGCTGCCGCGCCGAACACCACCGTCAACGTAGACCTCGCAAAGGTCGCCCGCAGCCTCGACCACGTGTGGCAGCGCCTCGGCGGTGGCGGGCGCGGTATCGAGTTGCCGCCCGCCGTGATTGGAAACCACCACCGCTTTGGCTCCATGCTCTGCCGCCCGCCGCGCGTCATCGCCGCGGCAGACGCCCTTCACCACCACGGGCAGGCGGCTCGCGGCGCACAACCAATCCAGGTCATCGAACCCAAGATCCTGCTTGAAATTTTCCCTGACGTAATCGGCCAGCGCTGACCCTTCTACTTCGGGAAGGTTGCCCTTGCCTAACGGGGAAAGGTTGGCCACGACGAGCCCCGCGGGCAGGCGAAAGCTGTTGCGCGCGTCGCGTTCGCGCGTACCCAGGCCTGGCGCATCGACCGTCAGGACGACCGCCTCGGCCCCGGCGGCCTCGGCGCGTTCTACCAGTGCGCGCGTAATCTCGCGGTCCTTATAGATATAAAGCTGGAACCAGCGCGGGCTGGCCGCCTGGGCAAAGACTGACTCCATGGCGGTGTTCGAAAGCGAGCTAAGGATGAACAATGTCCCAGCCGCCCGGGCAGCGCGCGCGGTCGCAATCTCGCCGGCTTCGCAGGCCAGCTTATGAAACGCAGTCGGAGCCACCACGATTGGCATCGAGACAAGCTGGCCGAGCACAGTTGTGCTCAAATCGCGGGCCCCCACGCCCGCGAGGACACGGTAGTAAAGCTTCAAACGCGTCCAACTGTCGGTGTTCTCGCGCAGCGTCACTTCATCGAGCGCGCCACCTTCATAATAATCGAGTGCATCCTGCGAGATGCGGCCGCGCGCAGCGCGGGCAAAGTCACCTACGTTAAGAAGCGATTCGGATTCCACAGAGTTGCTGAGTCTTCAGAGTGCGATAAGGCAGGATGTGGGTGGGACGACCGTCAACATTCGTCTTTTTTATTCTAATGCTCGTTCCGGGGCGACGACATTTTTACAAACTCTAAGTGCGTCAGAGGCGCGGTGCCGTGACTTGATCTCACATCCAGACGGCGAAGATAGCCGGGGCTCGGAAACATTATGCGATGACGCGCGGTAACGCACAGGCGCAGCACGCGCGTTAGACTTTCCTTCGCCGCTTCAGGCGAATCCCACTCCCGGCGGGATTTCCTCGACCAAAAGCAGAGAGCCTTGTTCGTCACGCGTCTCGATCCGGCAGCCATGCGTGCGTGATACCCATCGGGCGTATTTGGCGGCCTCTGCGGAGGTGGCGTACCAAAGCGGGTAGGAAAGGGAATCACTGGTCAGGCTAACGCCTTTGCTATTGGCGCGTGGTGTGATGATAAAGTGCTGCATGGACAGATTTGGACCGGCAAATTCTTTCGGAGCGAGCCTGCGATCTGGCGGGGTCATGTTTACGACTATTTTCCACAAATCACCTTCATCGTCAAAGTACGGACATTTTGATTCGTTGCCGGGATGAAATCGGCGAGTGCTCGCCGAAATCCGGCGCCCTGTGTCGCTCCGGGATCGAGATTAGGTAGCGGTCATCGGTGTGATTCCGCTTCGGCATGTTGTTCGATTTCGCTGATGCTCGGTTCCGTCTGGCGAATCCAGGCTCGCACATCCTCGAGGTCAGTCGCGGACGGCGCCTCCGCGGCGTCCGGAGGCTCCGCCGTGGCCCGCGCCACCAACTTGCGATCGACCTTCACCGGTTTGGCCTTCTTGATGCCAAACTTCCAATGCCAGCCAAAGCGGAGCAGCGAGTAATACATCGTTTTGGCCTCGACCGCGCTGACGCCGCTGCAACGCATGGCGTTGTAAAACATGCGGTCGCACTCCTGCGGGGGACGGTTTCGTTGAGCATAGGAAACGTCATGCAGGACCGAGGCGTTGCGATATCGGCCTTCGAATGGTCCGCCCATCAATGACCAGAGCGAGCGCGGGATCGAGGCCCCATCCACGACGGAGCCCGCGGGCGCGATCCAGGCGGTCCCGTTCGGATCGGTGTAACGCAGCTCCTGCAACAAAGTCATGCTGCGGCCATCGGCGTTCCAGCGGGTGACGATGTCGCCACTGTAGTAGCCCCACGGGTGCGCCTGTGTCGCCGCCTCGCGCCAGGAGACGGTTTTGTGCGAGGCGCAACCCAGGCAAAGGCATGCGGCCGCGATCATTCCGCCAAGCTGGAGAAGTTTCATCTTCAAGTGCTGAGACAATTGGCAATTGTCTGCGCAACGCAACTTTTTGGCGCGATAAATGAGTGACGCGCGCCCTCGCCGAAAGGCGTCGCGTCGATGCTGCAGCCCCCACCAGCTTTCGGAGCTGCTCCGCTAAACTCGGAGTCGCAAGGAAATGGGCGGGACGGGCGTGAGGCAATTCCCATTCATGCCCAGTCGCGTAAGAAAACCGCCCCTCCGGTTTCGAATCGGAAGGGCGGCCCCTGAAGGGTTTGAGTTACTTCAGTGTCACTTCCCGCATCAGCTTGCCGCCAAGGATGTCGCGAATCTCCATTCGCTTGATTGCTCCCTGACGCTGCGCGTCTTCGCTCCCGACCAGCTTCTTGTTGATCGGGTCGAGTTTGTCGCGCAGTCCATCCAGAGCGGCCATGTTCGGGTATTCCTCCATCAGGAGGATATCGAAGTCACCGGGTCCGGCGTTATCGCCAATAAGGATTTTGTAGTCCATAATGATGCCCTGTTTCTTGGCTTCGTCATTGGTCGACTTATAGATCTTGGACAAAGCCTTGAGATAGTCATCGCTCATGCCCGCCTTGGTTTTCACCATCGTGATCTGCCAGACCGGTCCTTCGGTGTAAGGCGCATCACTTTGCGCGAGGCAAAGGCCGGTGAGGCTGAGCGAGGCGGCGGCGATAAGTGCTAAGTGTTTTTTCATTGTCATTCTACCTTTCTGCTAGTTTACCGAGCTCGTCATGAGCCCTCCGGACGGCAGGTATATTTTCCGACCTCGGCGGAGTGATGAAGGCTGCGCGGCGGGACGGCAGAATGGCAAGCACAATCTTTTCGCCCCCGGCCAGTTAACGCACGCGGCCGAGTCGTCACCTGTGTTGGCCACGATGGCCCGCTGGGAGACAGAGCCCTTGCCTCCGCCTTTACCCGGTCGCTTTTGCCAGCGATAAACTCAAAGGCCTGGTCACCGAGGGTCGCCAAGTGATAAGAGCGAAATCCGTGGACCATTCCCAATGCTTCTCAGGCCAGAATCAGCTTGCCCCGCGTCCGCAAGCGCGTTCCAATGCGAGCATGAAAGCAATGATCGTGTTTGGGCTTCTCCTGGGCTTGGTGGGATGCGGCGGCATGGAAGGGATGCACGCCCGCGGCATGAGCAATGCGGAGTTAAAATCGCGCTTCGCCGAGGTAGAGCGCGAACAGACAACATATCACGCCGGGGAATCAGATAGCGCGACTCTCCGGCGCTTTGAGAAACTGTCGAGGGAGGAGTCGGCGGTGGAGGGCGAGCTTCTTCGCCGCTGCCAGGCCGGCGATAAAGACGCCTGCCTCCCTCGTTTCAACTGGGCACGTCGCAAGGACCGCCCGGCTATCGACCTGTGACCTCACAGCCCGTTGGGGATCGCGTTGAACCCGACGGCCAGGATAGCAAGTGGTAACAGAGTTGTTACGCAGCCGATCGCTCGCGGGGTTGAATCGGCGCCGTTTGAGTCGCAACCCCGTGGTTGCTCTCGAATTTTCGCAAACGCGATGTATCTTGTCGCATGCAACTGTTCGACCCGAAGGGTTGCCGGTAACAATGAAGGCGAGCCTTATTGCCTGCCTGGTTCTGCTCCTCCCCATGACTCCGGTTCGTGCCGCGCCGCATCGGCCTCTGCCCGCCGAGCCACTCGAAAAATATGAGGCGTCGCCGATGTTCATTTTCAGGACGGGTGTTTCCGCGCCGATGTTGTCACAATTTGGCGCCTTCATAAGTTATCAGGTCAACGTCGATGCGTCTGGCCTCAATATCACGGGTGACGCGGCAAACGAGCCATCGATTTGTGTGGACCCGACTGACCACAACAAGATGGCGATCGGCTGGAGGCAGTTTGACAGCGTGGAGTCCAACTTCCGCCAGGCCGGCAAGGGTTACACCACTGATGGCGGCACAACCTGGACGTTCCCAGGTGTCTTGGAGAGCAATGTGTTCCGCAGCGACCCGGTGCTGGTTTCGACCGGGACCGGAAACTTTTTCTATCTTAGCTTGTTAACCACATTTTTCGACGACATGTGGCGCTCCCTCGATGGGGGCCAATCCTGGTTGAACCTTGCGCCGGCCAAAGGAGGCGATAAGCAGTGGTTCACGATCGATAACACGAGCAGCGTCGGTCATGGGTTCCAGTATCAATTCTGGAGCACGGCGGGTAACAATTACGATGGCCGGCAATTCACCCGCTCCGTCGATGGCGGGTTTAACTGGCTCAATCCGGTCGATATTCCCAACTCTCCAGCCTGGGGGACTCTCGACGTAGACTCGACTGGCACACTTTTTATTGGCGGAGTCAATTTGGATACGAACCAGATTTGGTGCGAGCGCTCAACCAATGCAAAGATAGCCGGCGTTACCCCCAGCTTTGACCAAAGCACCGATGTCGATCTGGGCGGAGATATCGCTTTCTCGACAATCATCAATCCGGTTGGGTTGGTGGGGCAGGTTTGCCTCGCCGTGGACCGTTCGGGCACGAGCACGAATAACAATGTTTACATGCTGGCGAGTGTGACGCCGGACCCTTCTAGCGGAAGCGAGGTCATGTTCGTCCGTAGCACCGATGGCGGTCACACTTTTAGCGCTCCCCACCGCGTCAACGACGATCCGGTGAATCCTGTAAAATGGCATTGGTTCGGCACGTTATCGGTCGCGCCGAACGGGCGTATCGATGCCGTTTGGCTGGATACACGCAACGCTGCGAATAACACTAATTCGCAGCTCTTCTATTCTTATAGCACGGACGCGGGGGATACCTGGTCGTCCAATATTGCGGTGAGTGCTTCCTTCAACCCTTTCCTGGGTTATCCGAGCCAAAACAAGATGGGCGATTACATGACGATTGTCTCAGATAACACCGGAGGCGATGTGGCTTATTGCGCGACCTTCAACGGCGAACAGGATATCTATTACGTTCGCGTCGCTCCCCTTACGTCACAGCTGCTTAACATTTCCACCCGGGCACAAGTGCTGACCAATGACGAAGTGCTTATCGCGGGATTCATTATCACCGGAACGGCACCGAAGCCAGTCATTATCCGCGGCCTGGGACCTTCCCTGAGCGGGGCTGAAGTGAATGGCGTGCTATCCGATCCGACTCTGGAACTGCACCAAGGCACGACCACGTTAGCCACGAACGACAACTGGAAGACTAATTCTGACGGCGGTAGCCAGCAAGCCGAAGTCGAAGCGACGACAATTCCGCCGACGAACGATCTCGAATCGGCCATTGTCATGACCCTTAGTCCAGGAGAATACACCGCAATTCTTGCGGGTAAGGATGGCGGAACAGGAACCGGTTTGGTGGAAGCTTACGATCTCGATCCGGGCGCGAGTTCCCAGCTGGCGAATATCAGCACGCGCGGATTTGTCGGCATGGACAACGACGCGATGATCGGGGGGCTGATTGTGGGCGGAGGCACCGGCGGCTCTCTTGTTGTTGTTCGGGCGATTGGGCCTTCGCTCAGCAGTGCTGGCGTGCAAGGGGCGTTGGCGGATCCCACGCTCGAGCTGCACGATGCGAACGGCGCCACTCTTGCCACGAATGATAACTGGAAGATCAACGATCTGACTCAGCAGTCTCAGGAAGCGGAAGTGCAGGCAACGTTGCTAGCGCCGACCGACGACCTTGAGTCAGCCATTGTCACGACGCTGGCGCCGGGTCCTTACACCGCGGTGGTGCGGGGAAAGAACGAGACGACGGGCGTCGCACTGGTGGAAGCATACAACCTGCCCAACGAATCGCGCTTTTGAAACTCTTCGGAGATTCCCACCAGGGCGGGGGGGCTCCTTTGCATGCCTAACGACCTGGTAGCGAAAGGTTATTCGAGCAAGCTTTTGACGGAATCCGCGCTTATTGCTTCCCGACGGTCTTCCTTTGCACTTATGTCTACAGCCGCTGGTTGCGGTCGGGGAGCAAGCTGTCGCGCAAGACAAACGCTTTTCGTTCGCAATCGCAGGACGCGATTCTAGAATTCAGGCTCGCATGAGCCGCGTTCGCCTTCTTTCCGATACGCTTGCCAGCCAGGTGGCGGCGGGGGAGGTGATCGAACGTCCGGCTTCGGTGGTGAAAGAGCTGGTTGAGAACAGTATCGATGCCGAGGCGCGCTCGATCGAGATCATGATCCGGCGCGGCGGAATCTCGCTCATGCGGGTGACGGATGACGGCATCGGGATGGATCGAGACGATGCGCTCCTTTGTCTGGAGCGCCACGCTACGAGCAAGATCCGGTCGGCGTCCGATTTGGCGTCGGTGGCGACGCTTGGCTTTCGCGGGGAAGCGCTCCCCAGCATTGCGAGCGTTTCGCGTTTTCGCCTCGCTACACGGGAGAGGCAGGCGGTGGCGGGAAGCGAAGTGATCGTCTCGGGCGGTAAAATCGAGACTGTGCGCGATGGCGGTGAGGCGCCCGGCACGCAGATCGAAGTGCGCTCGCTTTTTTATAATCTGCCTGCGCGTCGCAAATTTCTTCGCAGCGAGAACACGGAAACGCACAATATCGAGCACCAGCTTTATTTGCAGGCGATCGCGCATCCCGAGATCGCCTTCAGTTTCGTGCGCGATGAACGCCTCGTCTTCCAACTGCCGGCGACGAAAAATCTACGGGAACGAATTCGCGACCTGCTCGGGAGCGAATTGCTCGCGCGGCTGCTTGAGGTGGAGCCGGCGGCACGCGGGAAATTGCGGGTAAGTGGATTTATCGGCCAGGCGGGCGTGAGCCGGGCGAGCCGGGCGCAGCAGTTCGTCTTCGTGAATGGCCGCGCGATCGAGAGCCCTGTCATTGGAGCGGCGTTGAAAGAAGGTTATCACACCGCTCTCATGAAAGGGCAGTTCCCGGTTACGTTTCTCTTCGTCGGGCTCGATCCGGCGGAGGTGGACGTGAACGTGCACCCGGCGAAACGCGAAGTGCGCTTTCGCGATCCCGCCGGCGTGCGCGAAGCGGTCGTGGCCGCAATCCGGCGCACCTTGGAGAGCGATCGGGAAAGCTGGCAGGAGCAGTTCCGCGCCCCCGCTTCCTCTCCCCCTGGACTGCCTGTCTTTAGGCCGGCGCCCCTCGCGTCGCCCCTTGTGACACCGTCCTTGGATGAGAGGCAGTCGAGTCTTTCGGTCGAAGTGGAAAACCCGGCCATCAGCACTCGGCGCACCGCGCCTAACGAGCAGGCGCAGAGCGAGCCCCAGCAGTTCCAGATCCTTGGAGTCCTGAACAAACTTTACGTCATGATGGAGAATGCAGAGGGCCTGGTGCTGGTCGATCAGCACGCGGCGCATGAGCGCATTCTCTTCGAAGAATTGCGGCGCCGGATGGAGGAAAAGGGCGCGCCCTCGCAGCGCCTGCTTCTCCCGCAGGTGATTGAGCTCGCGCCGCGCGACGCGGAATGGATTGAGCGCAACCTGGCGACCATGCAAAAAATGGGCCTGGGGGTGGAAAAATTCGGGCGACACACCTTTAAGCTCGAGAGCCTGCCTCCTTTCCTGAGCGGAGCGGACCCGGCCCACCTCCTCCAGGACGTGATTGACAGTTTGAAGTCGGCCAGTAACAGCACCTCTCCGCTGCGTCTCGGCGAAGACATGATCGCGAAAACGGTCTGTCGGCACGCCGTCAAGGCGAACGACTATTTGCGGGAGCCGGAAGTGGAAAAGCTGATCCGCGATCTGCTCGCCTGCGAGCTGCCCTATTGCTGCCCGCACGGGCGCCCGACCATGATTCAAATTTCGTTAGGCGAACTGGAGAAAAAATTTGGCCGCAAAGTGTAGCGGAATCTTGGCGAGCGCTCCCCGGAGCTAGGTGCGAGTTCCATCCGCGTTCCGCTCGCTTGCCCGTAGCCAGCCTACTAGTCCGCCCCAGCGGCGGGCGTCGCTTCCTTCCAATGTTTTGCAATGAGCGCTTTGATCGCGGGCGTTTGCAGTTTGTAGTTTTCCTCTTCGGGGTTCGGTAATTCCGGGAACCATTTCCACCAATACATCCCGGCGATCGTCGGACAGCGCCGCGGCAGATCGAGAGCGCCATCGATGCAGCGTTGCTGCACCTCTTCGGCATGGTCGCCGCCCATTTTGAAGGCCCAAGGCTCGGCCGCGGCACGCGCGCTCACATTGTAGCCGATCTCGACGAAGAGAAATTTCTTGTCGCCATGGGTCTTCGCGTAAGCCGTCAGCTCCGCGCACTTCCGGTCCCATGCCGACGCGATCTCCGCCCGGTTCGGGTTGTCGGTTTTCGTCAGAGGAAAATAAGCCAGAGCGCCGATGTAATCGAGCGCGTCCCAAAAGGTAACCTCCTGAAAGCTGTCCCAATTGCCGCCATAGGTCAGCTTGCCGTGATAGACCCGGCGAATCGAGGCGATGATTTTGCGCCAACGAGCTTCAAACTTCTGCGCGTAGGTGAACTCGAGCCCAATGCAAAAAATGCCCGCGCCATGCGCCTCGGCGATGGTCGCCATTTGCACGATCCAGGTTTCGTAATCGGCAAAGAAGCAGTCCCATTCTTCCTTTGTCTGAAAATTGATTTCGCCGCGCCAGAGGAACTTTGTGCCCCAATAGGCAATGTGCGGGATGAGCATGACCGACATGCCGCGCTCGCGCGCCCAGTCAAGCGGCGTCGAGATGTAAGTGAAATTGTCATCGTTGCGGAAACGGACGTGGCCGTCGTTTCTGATCTGAGCGTAGGGATGGATGGCAATGCTGTTCACGCCTAACGACTTTAACTCATCGAGCGTTCTCGACATCTCCGGTGTGGCCCATTCCCAGCCGTAGGTCTGGCAGGAGACGGTCACGCCTTTGATGAAGGAAGAAGGCGTGCTTTCGGATGCGGGGAGGGAAGGAACGAGGAAGAGGACGAGAACGAGG
>Ga0157374_10002613_pt1 | contig 15187 bp, 11 predicted proteins | sample M25metaG_FD_115308 | JGI IMG/M metagenome (GOLD analysis project Ga0157374, IMG submission 115308) | Miscanthus rhizosphere microbial communities from Kellogg Biological Station, Michigan, USA - M2-5 metaG | ecosystem: Host-associated > Plants > Roots > Rhizosphere > Soil | place: USA: Michigan...
CTTTACTCGACTGAACCAAATCAATCCCTGAAGTTGAGTTGAACTCGTGCGAGTCATCCCAGTACCACTTGAGACGGTGGTCAAGGAAGATTGAGAGGGAACCGATGTTATTGCCATTATCTATAGCTCTGGGAGACACTAGTAAGGCATGATTAGGTGGAGGAATGAAAATAACAGAACAGTTCTTAACGACATGGCATTCATCAGAAGGAGAAGACCCCTTGACCAGGGCAACTGACGAACTATCCATTGTCAGTTTCTTTTCAGTCGTTTCAAAGTATGGAGTTACTCCCATGAAGATAAATGATGGGGATTCTGATTCACAGTAGTTTGACAGGAAATACTCTGGGTATTTAATGCCATGACAGGTAACGATCAAGACAAGGAAATATAAAGTTGCTAGTGATTGTGAGTTCATTTTACACACTAATAGGTTGAATAGTTTGAAAAACTTATCCAGAGGATCGAGATGACTAAACAGAACCAAAGTATAATTTCAAGATCATGTAACGAGCACATACATGAATTAATGAATCCTGTAATTAATTCGATCAAGTCCTGACAGATTCCTTCTTGAAATTCAAAGACAGTCCCGGCGGGAATCAGTCTGAAGAATCAGTCTCGAGAACAAGTCAAACAAGTCTTCCCATAATATTTTATTGTTTTCATTCCTCTCTAAAGACATGGCTAACCTGGACAAGATGCTTATCGTCGGGATCAGGTCCTTTGATGCTCCTAAAGAGAGCCAGATCGAGAACCAGATGATCAAGTTCTGTCCCCTCACACTTATCTTGGGAGTCAATGGGGCAGGAAAGACGACCATCATTGAGTGTCTTAGATATGCTACTTCAGGAGAGACACCTCCAGGAACCAATGGAGGCAAGACATGGATTCATGACCCACAGTTCTTGACTTCTGGAGGTGTCGTGAGGGCTCAGGTCAGGATGCAGTTTAACTCACACAATGGACACGTTTATACTGTCCATCGATCACTTGAATTGGTGACCAAGAAGAGCAGGGATGGGAAGGTCACTCAGACAATGAGGACCTTGGATTCTACGATGGAACAGATGACCCCTTCTCAGGGAGAGAAGGGGACTAACAGTTATGTGCCTTCGAAGACCACTAAACTGCCCACAAGATGTGCTGAGATTGACAAAGAGATGTTGGGTTTGATGGGGGTCTCGAAGGCCGTTCTAACGAACGTCGTGTTCTGTCATCAGGAAGACAACTGTTGGCCTCTCTCAGAAGGCAAGGTTCTGAAGGAGAAGTTCGATCAAATATTTGGATCCACAGGATATGTTAATGCACTTAAAAAGATCAAAGCCTACAGGAAAAGGAAGTCCGATGACTACAAGAACCTAACTTACCAACATCAGACAAACCAGGAGGTGTTGGGACAGAAGACTAAGTTTGAGAAACAACTGAATGACTTCAGAGCTGCCATGACAGGTCACAAGAAGGACAGGAATGACATGAGACAGCAGTTGAAACCTGTGGAGGATGAGATTTTAAAACTGTCTCAAGAAGTTAAATCCATGGAAAGTATCACAAACAATACTTCGAGGTTGAAGGGCGAGTTAAATCAAATGAATAAAACTAGAAAGACGTTTCAATCCAAGATCTCGGAAGACCTCTCCGCCCTCTCTATTGAAGAGCTTCAGGAAAGACTGGATGCAATGGATTCGTTTGAAAGCTCTGTCAAGTCAGAGATTAATGCACTAAAGAAGGGAGAGAGATCACTGGAGAATGATATCAAGATCGAGAGGAACAAGAAAGATGCCCTGTTTAAGAAGATGTCTAAGTTGGAGGCTGAAGAGAATGTAATGAGAGAACAGGCAGAGCAGCACAAGACGATGGTCAATCAAGTGGCCAAAGAACTGGACATGGAAGGCGAGAGGGATGTTGAAGTGATCAAGGATAAGCTCAACCACGAGATGTCAAGGTTGACAGAAACCATTGACTCTGGAGAGACCAAAGAGGAGGCTGAACTGTATCAAGAACTCGAGGAGTTAAAGACGTCTAAGATTCAGACTCAACAGACATTGTATTCCAAGGAAGAGACCCAAACGAAGAGGGATGAGGAGATGAAGACGGTTCTGGACGGAGTGAATGCCATCGAGACTTCTGCCGGGAAAGTTGTTAGTGATTCTAAGCAGGTTCTCACTGCAGTCAAGTCTTTGTCTCAACAAAACGGTGTCCTTGAAGATGCGGTCTCTTCTCTCGATGCCAATCACACTGAACTCCAAGACGATGTCATTTCCCTGAGAAAAGTTTACAGTGGACTTAAACGAGAGACGGTCTTCAGTCTCAAAGAATTGCAAGAAGAAATCGAGAGCTTAACTGAAAAAATTAAGGAGAAGGGTTCTCGACTGAATGAGTTAAAGAGTACTAGGATTGGTTTGAAGAAGTCTGCCCGACAACAACAAGACCATTACAAGAATCTCTTGTCAATGATCTCTGCTCGACTTCCGACTTCATGCGACTCAAGCTCTCAAGGAAGCCAGCCATCCATTCAAAACAGTATCACTTCCTGCGAAACTAATATCGAGAATCTGGAGGCCAAACTGACTGAACTTGAAGCCCAACTGAGAGAGAAAGAGATGAGTGTGAATGGCCAGAAGGATGTCCAACGAAACTTGGAAGACAATATCTATCTTCTTAAACTTGATAAACAGATAGAATTGAAGGCCAAACAACTTATGGATGAAGAATCGAAATTGTCTGGGAAGGATTCAATCGCACTCAACAAGAAGATCACGGAATTGAGGAAGAGGCAGTCCCAACTCAATAACGAGTGTTGTGTCATCGAAGGGAAGATGTCTCAACTTCAAGGCAGCATTACAACCCATGAGAAGGATCTCTTGCTGGACAAGTATCAATCGATTCAACAACGAAGTAAAGAGACAGCAGTGAGACTGGCGGTCATGAAAGAGACAATCGATGACCTTGACAAGTATTACAAGGTGCTTGACAAGGCAGTCTCAACATACCATGTCCGGAAGATGGAGGCCATCAATGATGCCATTGAACACTTCTGGAGAATCACTTATAAAGGGAATGACATCGACAACATCAAGATCGTTTGCGATGACACTGAGTCCGCAGGGGTTGACAAGAGAAAGGTGTACAACTATCGAGTGGTCATGGTCAAGGACGACGTGGAGATGGACATGCGAGGACGATGTTCTGCAGGACAGAAGGTATTGGCATCCATTGTCATTCGAATCGCTTTGACTCAGATATTTTGCAACAACTGTTCTGTCTTGACTCTGGATGAGCCCACGACTAACCTGGACAAAGACAACATTGAATCACTTGCGAAGGCCATCTGTTCGATTGTCAGTGAAAGCAAAGGCAAACTGCAACTGGTCATCATTACTCATGACAATGAGTTCCTCAAGTACATTGACCAACAATACAGTGAGTTCTATTACGAAGTCAAGAAGGAGGAGAACAAGAAAGGGAAACTCGTCTCCAAGATTTTCCGAAACTACTTGGACTAACTGTTTGGTTTATTGACGTCAAAGTCAGTTAAATTAATTAGTGATGATGCGGCAGTTCTGTGTGGAAAAGAGATTGGAAAGATTTAATATCGAATTTATTCAGAAGCTATTCCTTGCTATTAATTAATTACATGCTCAAGTTGTCTAAAACTTTAGAAATAAAGGATTATTCTGGGTATTATTAAGTGTATTATTAAGAAAAGTGTCGGACAAGGAAATGCGAAGAAACAGGAGAAGAATTTCCTGGTGATTGAGTTTGGTTTTATAATAGAATTAAAGGTGAAGTATTCTTTCAAGTAAAGTCTTTGTAGGAAAGTTGTCTTTCGGATTTTACTTTCATTTTCTACTTTTTTGACTGGAAAATGCTCTCAAGAATCAAGCATGGAAACCACACCGTTTTAGAGAAAGAGGATGTCTCATGGATCTCGTCATTTTAACACCAGAATTTCCGTCATCAGAACCAGAAAAATGGCTCTCATCATGATCGCTCCTCCTTTTTTCTATTGTTCTCTAGGCATCACCTGTCAGTCACCTGTATTACAGCTGGATAGGGATCAATTAGACATGACAATCACATTCACATATTTAATGGCAAACTTATGCGAACAAGACCTGTTAGCATGTCGTGTTGATGTCGAGATGTCGCTTCAGTCAGTCAAACATGTGCAGCTGTTTCTCTTGATGTTTCCTTGACTGGATTCCATTTTATTGTTATTATTATGTCGGTTGTGAGTGGTAATAATGGTCAGGATGTAGTCGAAGAGAAGGTCAAGAATGGTCACAACATCCGCTGTAAGAGATGCAACTGCCTTTTACTTCGGTCTGGTTCAGGAAACATGATTAAACTGATGGTAAGTCTTGTATTTCCATACAAAGTTATCACAGTATTTTGTTCAGGAAAAACTCCCTTCAATGGATGTTTCCATGGAAGTAGAGGAACCCAAAGAGCCTTTGGACTTCGTAGAAGTAGAGGACATTTACTCCTTCGAGAACATGGGCTTCAGTCTGACTGTCGAGAACAAGAAGTTCCTTGCATGTCCAGAATGCGAACTGGGTCCCCTTGGATTCCATCATCTCGAGACCAAGAAGTCCTTTCTCTCACTCGAGAGAGCAGTTCAAGAAGATGCACAAGTAACTCAAGAATCCAATAACAAGAACAACTAACTTTGTAAATGAGGACCTTAAAAACCTTAATTTCTTAAGACATAATGATATGACTGGAAGTTCAAAATACAATAAAAATACAAAACCGATATTCATTTGAGATAATAAACGTGTTATCTGTTTCGAGTCTTATTTTTGTTCCCTTCCATGACAAGAGGTTGGAAACCATTTCAGTTCAACAGTTTATGTTGTCAAGGCATTAATGTAGTCCTTCAATGAACAAGTCTTTTTCTTGGAGGCCATGAGTTTAGCAAGATTCTGTGTCGCCTGAGACGACATGTGGATCGAGACCTCGTTTCCTTCAAGTTTCTTGACCGGTTTCTTGGACATGATTGGCTTCTTAGATTCATTTTTCTGTTTCTCAACAACATCTCCAGCCTTGACATCCTGTTGGAATTGAATCTGCTTTCTTTGTCTGTGACCACAGAAGTTACATCTCCTGATGATCCTCATGACTGCCTTATCTTTGCTTCCTTTGACTGAAAGTGACTTGAGAGGCAGGTGACATGCTTTGCATTCCTTGTCTGATTCCCGACCATCTTGTCTTCCTTTGGTCTCAGGCTGTCCTTGAATCCTCTGGATATTGAAAGAGGTGTAGGCAGTGAGTTTGAGAGATGCATTGGTTTTCTTCAGGAAGTTCTTAAGATTCAAAGCATGTTTAAGTTGTTGTGAATCCATTGAAGTCTATGATAATCAAACGAGGGATCGTCTGATCAGCTCATTCTTTATTTTCGCAGCATCTTTTTAACGACTGACTTTGAGTTCTAGATGTTTCTTTCAAAGTTCTAGTTGTAGTCATCAAGAAAGAGAATGACAACGAAGGAGCAGAGAATAAAAAATCGAAAAATCGATTTTTAATCATAAAACTCTAGTATATATAGGAGCATCCCTTGAACAAGAGATGCGATGCCATGTCTCCCTCGAGTTCTTCTTATTCTTTTCTTGCATCTTCTTCTCTTCTTGTCTTGTTGTTGATCGACTTGGCATCCTTTTTACTTTCCTTCTCTTCTTCTTATATTTCGTGTCTCTATTTCCTTCCCCCTTTTGCTTCCCCTTTCTTTACAGACTTCTTATTCCTTGCCCTTTTTCTCCTCCGGCTTCTGTGCTGTAATAAGAAGACTGCATCTCATCCTAAGTAACGTCCTTTATAGACACTTCTAAGGAATATAAATTGAAGTTAAGGCGATGTTTCCTTCCTCCCCTGCTTCTGTCGCGACTACTTTTCAAACTTGTTTTACTTTACTTTACTTTTCTTCTTTCTTGCCATGTCATTACGAGTCAAAAATCAATGCAGACATGGAAAGACTTTTCACATTCGACACGACATTTCCTTAAGAACCTTAAGGAGTAAAGATGGAGGCAAGAAATGCATTTGAATTAACATAATAACCCAACCACTTGTCGGGCTGTATTATGTTAATTCTCATTTACTTGTCGTTCAAGTCGAGTAGTAAAGAATCATAGAAGCATCTGGAATGAGAAATGGTTATCACAGATTGTTATTGTTGTTCAAGTCAAATGAAAACAGAGATTCGTGTCTAATGATGCAGAGACCAATGATAAGACCAAATGATTCCACGCCTTTTCAGTGTTTTCTCCTGAAAAAGTAATGAAATTTCGTGCTCTAATCTCATCTTCGTCTCCGAAGATACAAGTTCATTAGAGGTTTCCATTCAAGACAAGATGCATCTCATGACATGCCAGCTTTCTATCCTCCCCTGACATTATCGGTCAAACACACAAGGAAAGTGATCGATCTTCTCATGTTGTATCTGCATCTTCTTTGTCCTTATATTCTTTATTCTCTGGATGTCATGTGTCCAGCTTTGCATGTGAGCATGACTAGGAATCATTGCATTCTTGTCTGAAACTTTGACTCTGCCGTGATTAAAGGTATCGATTTTGAGAGGAATGACAAGGGAAGAAAGACAAGACAAGAACATGGATGCAGAGTAAGAAGACAGGAAATGAAAGAATCTGCTCGAAGCTCTAGAAGAAGAGAAGAGAAGAGAAGAAGAAACTGAGTCAGGAAAGATGATGGAGAAGGAATGAGAGCTTCGTCGAACCGTTGAAGCGATACATTAAAGAAAATCTCGAAATGGATGCAAAACACAAAAATCAATACCTCTGGAGGGAATGTTCTCTCTCTTCTTGCATTCTCTTGTCATGCTTGCCCTCACAGTCTGATCTCAAGCTCGAGATAACTTTAGTGCGAAATGGAAGGCGTCCATCAGCCTTCAATCATTACCATAAGAAGGCTTCCTCCGACGAATCTCTCTTGCATTACAGTCATGCCTTTTCTTCCTTAACTTCTTCCCAAGAAAAGAATAATGCAAAGGGGGTTGAGCACACATGGCATGGATCAACTGTGCTTTTATTTCTCTCGATTTAGAGACAGAAAATATACAGTTGTTTTACTGGACAGAAAAAGAATGACATAAAAGAAGAAAAAAGAACTCAAAGAACACAAGACTCGTTAAAACTTAACGATTCTTTTTCTTTTTTTTCTTCTTCTTCTTACTCTCCTTCTCATAGTTATTTCTTTCTATCTCACTGACCATGACTTGCAATGTTTGTCGAGTGATTTCATTCTTACTACTCGTCTTATTCTTTGTTCTTTCATGCCCAGTTTAAACTCTTGCCCTCCAACAGAATGCAGACCATCTCTCGGTCATCAAGAAAGGAATCACAGTCATTTGATTCGAGTCTACGAGACAATTAAGAGAACTAATGAGCCATTGAATGGCAGTCATTTCCATGCCTGCCTCTCATGTCCTCCCCTTCTGTTGCAAAGTCATCAGACTACTTTTTATGACCTTCTGCATGACTTTTGGTGCAGATGAGAGTACAGTCACGAAACTGAATCGTGCAAATGTTTCCCAGTCAAGACTGAGAGATCATTACAACACTCTTCTCTCCCTTCCTTTTGTCTGTCCTTTGAGTCCTCTCCATCCTTGTCTGCATAGTTTGGATCAACGGATCATGGCAGTAAAACTCATCATCATCATCATGAGAGAGAGAGAAGAATAGAGTAAAAGTTGTCGCAAAAAGCTAACCATTTCAAACAAAAAAGATTAACAGTCACCTGACATACAAGAACAATGTCTTGTTTTTGTATGTATTTTCCCGGAGGATCTGCCTCCCCTTCTTCTCTCCCTCATCATCGAACTGTATATTTCAAGTGAGACCTTTTTCGTTTTTCAAGTTTGACATGGCACTCCTGAGCCCTTTTCTTCGTTTCATTTCCTGTGAAGCTTTCATTTTCTCTGACGTCCATTGCATTGTACACTCACTCATGACAGGATGAGAAGAGAAATGAAAACAGAGTTGACTCTTGTTTGCAGTGTTAGTTGTATTGCATTTGAGTCCGAGATCACATGAGAAGCTCTTCTGCATCCTTTCTTGAGGCAAAGAATCGAATTTTTTTCAACAACAAAGACAAAATTGAGAGACAGAGACAGTGAGGACACTTTTACAACTGAATCGATCGAGTTCTTGTTGGTACGCCTTCTTCTTTAAAATTTGTCTTAGACTTAAACTGAAAGCTTTTCTGTGTCTCCAGAGGAAGAAGTACAACCGAATGTGAACCTGAGATAAAGAGGAACCAAGTAATTTTCTCGTCCTCTTTTTCGCACAAAAATGTCAATTATTGTCGCTGTTTTTCCTGCGAAAAAAACACATCAAGATTTGATCTGAAAATGTTAGGTTTGCAAGCAAACAACTTAACGGCAGGTGTCTTTGAGTTCCCACAGGAATCTTCTCGACAAGAGATTTTCTTAAAGAAAAGTTCTTTTATAGGATTAATTGATGACAGAAAGGAAGGAAGACTCCATAAAAATGCAGAGAAGAAGTTGAAGACGTTGTATTCTATAGGGAGGCAAGAATAATGAATCAAGAAAAGTAGGATGAATAACTAGTACGCACAACTCGATGAATGAATGGGCGTAGAGCTAACGGGGTAACAACAGGCAAAGAACCAACCGAGTCATTCGAAGGAGAAAAGGAGTACACCCTTCGATGATTATAAGTACGATAAGAAGGGTTTAATTCAGAGGAACCACGAGGCTCCACCCTTCTCTTACTTGTTCTAGGAATCATAAATGAAGGCAGGGAGAGAGAGAATGTTAGGGTTTCTACTGTACAATCTTGTCAAAAACACCTTCGCCTGCACATCAGGATAAAATGCATAGACATTACTCTCATGTCTTGATGCAGAGTAATGTTGTGCATCATCATGAGCCTGCCTTCTTTCTTTCCTTCTTCTTTCTTTCCTTCTTCTTTATTGCAGATGCATCTCTTGATTCATTCCCTCTTTTCTTGTCGGGGAAGCGAGAGGAGCTCTGATTCCCTTATGATTATAAAATCGATTCCTTCATACAATATTCTAAAGAATAGTTAGAACTTCTCTTTCTCTTACTCATGCTCTTCTCTCTCTCATGTCGTTATTTCTCGTCCCTTCCATTCTGCATCACAAGCAGCCAAGAGCACATCAGAAGCGCAAAAAAGAGGAAAATGACAGAGAAAACACTGACGAGAAACACTGACGAGGGATAAAAAGAATAGTTGCATCAGCATCAAGTCCTGCTTTTTCTTCATCTCTTCTTGTTGTGAACAATGAGATGAAAAAGAATAACGAACAGAGAGATGAGAGTTAGTTCTCTCTTCACTCGACTTCCCCTCTGACTGTACTTTACATTTTTGTTACTTCACTACTGATTTTATCCCGTCTGTCCCTCCCCATGAACTTTACTTTATATTTCTTTTCTTTCTCTGTCTTGTCGTGAATTTGAATGATCAAACAAATGAATGCACACACATAGACACATCGAGAGACAAACGAAACGAATGATAACAAGGAACCATGCAAGGACTTGAGAATCTTTGACGTTAAAATGATAAAATTAATTCTATAGAAGTCTGTCATTTCCCTGAAGAGATAATCTTTTTTGCAAAAATTAATGGTCTGCCACACACAGTCATTTTTCTCCGGTATCTCTTGTTGACTTCCTTTATTGACTGGTGCTTCCGTCTTCCATGACCGATAATTTTAATGACAAGGATAAATATATCATCGAGAAAAGAAGCAAAAAGGAATAAGTTTCACTTAAAGCAATGATTGAAGGATATGCAGTCAAGAAAGAAAAAGATTCCGCCCTCACTTTGTGACCAAGACTTCGATTAACACTTGAGGACTCAAGTGAGAGAAGAGAGATTTCTTGGCCGATTTCTAGCTTCCGTTTAAGGATGAGGTTGCATGGGATAACTAGTGCACACAGTACTTCTTCTTATGTCCGTCGGCGACACCAACTCAAGTCAAGTCCGAGAAAAATAATGATAACGAACAAGAGTCAAAAAAACCGACAGAATCGACAGGAGTATCACGTTTCAGTTGAAAAGAAGAGAAAGAGTTGAGAAGAAGCTATTTCTATGAGTCTTGTAATAGAAACCCCCGTGGAATTGAAATCTCATTAAAAGTCTTTAAAGCAGCCAAGTTTTCAAGCCGGAAGACCAAGACTTCCTGGAGACTGACAGATAGATTTAAGACAACATTGACGGCATGAAATGAGACCAGATCTCAAAGAACAAGATTGAAGAAGAGCAACACTGTAGATGCTCAAGAGAATTTGCAGTAAATTCTATCATCAAAGGATAAGATCAACGTGTGAAGACCATTTCAGACTAAAATGGCAAGCATCTTAAATGGTATCCGACAGATTAATCAAGTCCAGTGTTGACTTGATTGAACAAAGAACATGCAACAGAAATTCAAGAAGAAGTCGACTGTTTTTGTCCCTGAAGGGCAGTCTTGAATTGTTTTTGTATCCAAGAAGTTTAAATGAAGTCCCTCTGGTTCTTTTCTGTCCTTGTTCTTTCAAGTAAATTGCAATCCAGCTCTTGTTCTTATCAGGGAAGGAAAGAATAATAGAAGGATGCACGAGTTTCTCTCGGAATCTGCTCATCTCTCAAGAGTGAGCAGCATCGAAATGCATCCAAGACAAAGGAAAGAAAGAAAAAAGAAAAAATCCCATAGAGATTTCGCATAATAAATGACTGAAGCTGATCGCTCTTGCCTTCCATAAAATGTATACCCTAATGGTTCAGCTCTCATTTCATGATAATTCCTTGAATTTCAAGTGGATGCCCTTTTCTCTCAATTCTTCTTGATCATCCGGGAATCGATCACGTAAAAGAGAAGGAATGAATGCAAGACTGGGTGCATCAGGAAGACATTATTGAAGACTCCCTCCTCAAATCATCCTGAACATCACTCACCCACTCTATTCTTTCTTTGAAATGATGTGCAGGCTCCTCTTTCATACCTGCCTTCAATTTCCTTCCATGTAATCAAACTCTTTCTACCGCTTCCTCATTTTATTTCCATCCCTCATGTGAGATGACGACAAGAAAAGCGAGAGAAGTCCATTTCCATGAATTAAGGCATGAAAAGAAACCCAGATGAAGTCCGTTATGAACTCCTTTATGATTCATTCCATGTTCATCTCATGTAGTCCATGAGAAACTACATGATACAGAGGTATTAGACCGACACAACAACAATAACTCATTCGAGAAAGATCTGCCTCTACAATGAAGTTTACACAGAGGAAGCCATGCCATAATATCCCTGGATCCCTGGACATCATTGTCAGTAAATGATGATTCTGTTGTTAAAAATTTTGGCGGATGAGAAGCAGCAAGGAATGTCTGTGGACTATGCTGTAGACTATGAATCATGGCAACTTGACAACAACAAGAAGACAGCTGCCGGCAACACTTGTTGTAGAGAATCATGTCAAAGAATGCGAATCACACTTCTAATGATTCCCTTCTCATTTTATCTCTGGTTCAACTCAAGTGAGAAATGAAATTTTAAAAAAAGAGAGAACATGTCAACATGTTTGCCTCAAGTCTGGTCTGCAAGAAAAAATGTCTTTCTTCCGGCAACTGATCATCATATTTGATCATTTCTAAGGAATGAAAGACAGAGTCCGCGGCAGTTCAAGATTAATGATCAAGGCTGGTCATTCAGTTGGGAAGGAATGTATCATTAAAAGAATAAATGTTCACATCAAGAGAATGATAAAGGAATTTCCAGCCAAACATGAGAGGGCGCATCATTTCTTGTCCAAAGAATTTGAAAGAATTTGGTTTGAGAACAAGTTAAGAAAGACAAGATGGAGGAGAAGAAGAGGACGAAGCATGATCACTACTTCCCTGAAAAATCAATGACCAAATTTTGAAAAAGCTTCATTGAGTCTGGACTGAAAGATTCAAAGAAGAAAGAAAAAGATGAAGCAGAAGCAGTAAAAGAAAAGTAGAAGCATCTCTTGTTTGATGCATCTTTCTCTGCTCAAACTCATCCTCTCCTTTGCTTTGGAGGGGGAGATCGATACTTTTCATTACAAGACAAAAATTTGAAGATGGAGATCAATAGCAAGACACAACTTAAAGTATGGCAGAGACAGCATCTTCTCTTCATCCGCCCTTTATCATCTGAAACGTCATCTTTCAAAGAAAAGACAGAGAACCATTCAAAGGAAAAGTTAGAGAGACATGTCCTGCTTCATTTTCGACGACTTTTTACTTTACTTCTCCGTCTACTGCTGCCCCTTCACTTCCACTTGACTGCTTCACTCTCGCTCTCGAGACGACTTCAGTGGAAACGAATCAAAGCATTTCTTCAAGATAATCACTTCAAGGATTAAAACTAATTAAAAAACTCATTAAAGAAAAGTTTAATGAGTATTAAATGAGAATGAAGCTTTCGATTTATAGTCTGTTTTGCATAAATAATTATACCCTTGCCTTGTAGTACAGGATCATTTCATGCGCACATTTGATGAAGCAATGAGTTTATAAGGCAGTGAATGAAGGGGTGGAGATGTTCTTATTCAATGAATGAATGAGGGCTGGATCTTCTCGAATCAAAGGGTTTCGTGCTTCTTCTCGAATGTAATCAATAGAAGGCTGCAACTCTCTTCTCTTGCTTCCCGTGATTCCTGTGAACATTCAAGGAATAATGAAGGCACCCTATAAAGAGTTGAAGAAGAAGGATGATGATGAGCAGGCAAGGACTTTGACTCCCAAAATGATGTCTATATCAAAGTAATAGCTCTTTTTCCCTGAATTTTTGTATCAACGAAAGCAAAGCAAAAGCAACTTTAAAATGTTGAACAAAAGTGACTCTCGAGTGCAAGAGAATCATGGAAAGAGAGATAAGAAGTAGGAGTGCATGTTAAGAGTTTGGAATGACTTGAGTAAGGAAAAGTCTCAAGAAAAGTGCTGGAGGAGAGAAGTGTAATTGCACTCCAACATCAAAAAGAAGAAGACAGTGTGTCATACTCGAGGGACATAGTCATGGAGGGAGGATGAGACACAATGTAAGAGAAGTTGACGATGAGCGCAAGTTCTCTGTCAAAAACAGTGAAGGCATGAAAATAATTGGATTTTTAAAGTCACAAAAAGAGAGAAGTATCGATCGGATAGCAAGTCAAGTCATGGAGAAGAAGCAAAGTGGCCGCATCTCTCAAGACATGTCCAAGTTCTGTCCAAATTCTTGGAAGAAGGAGTCACATTTCTTTTTGATTCTTCTTACATTTAATTGGCATTTCTTTAGTTGGTTCTGTCTCATTCTTTCTCTTCTAAGTATTTTTCTCCTCCTCCTCCTCTGACTTTTATCTTTTCCTTGCAGTTCTCTTTTCCTTTTTTTGTTGCAAAACTTGTGTAGCCAATACAGACTTTGAATTACGAGTCGAAAGAATTGTTCTGACCTCTTCTTTCTTCTTTCAAGTGATTCAGACAAACCTTAAGGTCGATGGCCATTCTTCTCCCTCGGATTCAATGAAGCGCTATTTTTAATTGCTTTTACTGCTGTTGAGGGGGAGGAGAGAAATAAAAGGAATTGGATCTAACATTCTTTCAGTCCAAGAAAATCCAACTTCAAAGACAGGACACATTTGTTCTTTTCTTTTTTGAAACTAAGAACCTATGTGTCTGCTTCTGAGTTCAAAATCTAAGATGGACTGATTACGTGAAAAAAGACAGTCTGTCAGTCCATGTACATTTCAACCTTTATCTTCTTCTTTTCAAACTGATTCAACAGCATAGACTGACATGCATACGACGAGCCCACGAAGTGTACATGATTCAGATGCCTGTCTCCTGAGATTCAAGCCGGACTGAAAGAATTTGAGACTGAAAACTAGAGCTGCATTAGAAATTTCTTTAAATTGAGATGGAAAGAAGCTTCATCCTCGAGAGCGAGAGAATACACAACGAAGTAGGACAAATCTAAGCAACTAAAGTATTGACGAACTGGAAGAGAGAAAGAGAGAAAGAAAGAGAGAAAGAGAGAAGGAAAGAAGGACAGAAGCAAAAAGTTTCCAATTTAAATCCTCTCAATTTCTCGATGCAAAGGCAGTGGACTTTTCTCTTTTCTTTCTTTCCATCTGCTCTTCCTTCCCTCCTGTCCATCCTCCTTCCTCATCTGTCGTATCCACGGAGACTGCATCTCTAACATTCTAGCATACACATCTTGTAAAATGCAAAGAAAAAAGAGAGAAGGCAACCCGAGGGAATTCATCTTCTCTTCTCTAGTTGTACTGCAATCATGCTTCCCTGTCTCGCTCATCTCACTCTGCTGTTGCTTCGTCTTGATTTGCTTCTTCTTCTCTACTTTTTATTATTCCTACTTGTCTTGTGTTTGTCTAGGGATAAAAGAAAACGAGACAACTCTTGAACTTTTCCTTTCCAGTTCTGTTGCCTCATCTATTCTGTGTTGAATTCATCTGACAAAGTAAACGAATGTAAAATTGAACTGCATTCAGTGGGAAAGATCACAAGAAGGAAGCCATCATCATAATTAATTATTATGTGTGTGTTTGAAGAAAAGTGTGCGCAGGTTCCTCTCTTTTTAACTTTCACTTAAGCCTTTAAATCGATAATGCTTTTCAGCGAAGAATTTTCTTGTGACTTAAGAAGATGAGGAGGAAGGAGGTTGGAATGAGAAGAAGGCATGCACCTTCTCTTGCATTAAAATTCTCTCAAAGGGTTCTACCCCTCTGGATCAATAAATGCTCATTTGCATCTGATTTGTTGAAGCAAAGTTATTGAGTGCACACGTGTGTCTACATCCTTCCTCCTGTCAGATCACGAGACTAACTGTAGTAGTAGTTGATTCACTCTTGATTCTCTCATGATTCACTCATGATTCACTTGTAACAGTGACAGAGACAGAGACGGTTTTTGTACAAAATTTGCATACATTCTCTTGTCAATGCTTTACGGTCTGTCTCTTGAATCAAATTCAATCAATCGACTTCGCGAATGAAACGTCATTAATAATGCCAAGTTTCAATCGCATCCTCCTCTGCTTCCCTTTCAATGCTATGTATCAAAAGTTTTGAAATGTCAAAGACATTCGTGTAGATTTCAAGTCCAGAGAAGAAACTGAAACCAAACCAAGAGAATGAGTCGCAGGGGTCTCGGATGAGAAGCAACAAACACAGCAGGAGTCA
>Ga0157374_10002614_pt1 | contig 15186 bp, 13 predicted proteins | sample M25metaG_FD_115308 | JGI IMG/M metagenome (GOLD analysis project Ga0157374, IMG submission 115308) | Miscanthus rhizosphere microbial communities from Kellogg Biological Station, Michigan, USA - M2-5 metaG | ecosystem: Host-associated > Plants > Roots > Rhizosphere > Soil | place: USA: Michigan...
ACTTTATTCAGGAAAAACCAGAACCATTTGCGCCCGTAGAGGGTAAGAAATTTGTAATGTACACAGGCCGACCGACGCCGCACAAAAACCTCGGCAGGCTTATTGAAGCTTTCAGATTAGTGCAAAAAGAACGTCCGGAACTTTATTTGGTTTTGGTCGGAAAGCAGGATGCCAATTATAAACTCCACGAGGAACGGGTGAAGCGCGAAAACATTCCAAATGTAATCTTTACCGATTTTGTGAGCGACGGGCAACTGCGCTGGCTGCTCGAACATTGCGTTGCTTACGCCATGCCGTCACTGAGCGAAGGATTCAGCCTGACCGGCGTCGAGGCAATGATGCACGGCGGACCCGTAGTCAGCAGCAACGCCACCTACCTGCCGGAAGTCCACGGCGATGCCGCCTACTACTTCAACCCGCTTGACGTACAAGACATGGCCGCCAAAATCGGCGAGGTGGTAGACGACCCCGTTTTGCGGGCCGACTTAAGCGACAAAGGCAAAGCCCAAGCCGCCAAATACTCCTGGTCCCGCATGGCCGAACAAACCCTCGAGGTTTACGAACGCGCTCTAAAAAATTAGTCGCTTACAACGGGGTAATATTCCGCCAATGCACCCCCCGAACAAGATGCATCAACGAGAAATCCCTTTGTGTCTGAGTAGAATGATATTGTGCACGACTGTTTTTTATCTCCCAAGTAGAGCATTGTTTTATCAGCACTACCAGTAGTATTGCTAGTGATGTTTTCGCCTTTTCCCCATTGCAGATTTTCTTGTAAGTCATCTGCGTAGTTAATAATTAATTGTTTGTCGGTTGTAACCCCAAATTCAATTTGACTATCAACTTCGCAACCTAACGCGCCTCTGCCTCCTTCAGTCGATGTATAGCTACAGCTATCTTTGTGAGTGACTTTACCAGGATATTTCGAGTTGATTGCCTGAATATAGTTTTGAGCTTGGCTATCTAGCTTGGCATAGAGTGCACGCTCGTCTTGGATGGCTTTGTTGTGCTTCTGGTCGTCTTGTAAAACTTTGTACGTCACGACACCTACCAAAAGTACGAATGCCATCAATATCACTAACAAGAAGACGTGAGTAAATCCTCTAGAATTCCTGGAGATTACCATAAGCTATATGGTAGCAGAAAAATTATGAAGTTTTACTGCGGCGTAAAAGGAGAATGGCTGAAATTACGGTAATTAAAGTTACCAGGACAATGATTGAACGCGCTAGCGCACTATTAGTTGGCGAGTTTTTTCGTATGCCATCGCCGTGTGAAAGGTTTATTTTTTGAACACCAAGTACGTGGTGCGGGTCAGTGCTTATTTCTGTACTGGAAGCAATAATATTCGCTGCTTCAGATGACACGATACTAATCGCAGGGGTATCTCCGGCGGGCGAGACCTCAAGATTGCTCGCCACCTCTGAACCACCCTCAGTCTTGTCGCTCCCTTGTGTCACGGAATTGCTCGAGGTTAGGATGGCCTCATGCAATAAATTGCCAGAATCGTCAGAGTTAATTGGATTGCCCTCATCGAGAGGAGCGGGGTAGTCGGGGGCCGGGTCGTTAAAGTATGGAACGAGACTTGGGTCAAAATAACCCATGTCGCAAGTATCGTCGACACCGTTACCGTTGTCGTCAATGCCACTCAATGGCATTCCGAGGCATTTACCTTGAGTTAAATCATCAACTGTAGCTACATATATAACTTGGCGCTCATCTATCAGCTGTCCGTTTGAGTCGGTACCATATATGTCCAGCGTATGGAAGCCCGCAGCAGTGTTGCTAGGGATAGTAACAGTCACGTCTTGGCCAGTTTTGATGCCCTCACTAAGAGTGGTTGGCGTGGAATGAAGGACCAATTGGTAGTGGCTACCATTTTGCAAACTCGTGTCGTTAGTTTTGAAGGTATATGACCCGCCAGGGGCAAGCGGCTTTGTATAATCTGAATCGTGCCAGATTATAGTATTTTGAGCTCGGTTAGTTTTCGGGGCATGTTGCAGCAAGGGGTCGTTATTGTCGATGTTTGGAGCTGGCTTGGAGTTTGCTGCCGGCATCGACGCAGTAAAGTTCCGGGTTTTGCTGGCGATAGCTTTACCAAGCAGCGAATAACCAAATACGGTGGGGTGGTAGCTTTCCTTTCCGACAAAATTTATTTGCTTTCCCTTCACCGTAATTCCGCCGTCGTTGCCTTTTGTAAAACCGTTCAACGCTGCTTTGCCTTTTGGTGCTTCACACAACCTGTAGCCATTCAGTGCACTCTGAGTATCTATGTAATAAACCCCGGCGCTCGCGGCGGCTTTGCTGATGATGGAATCGATATATGCGATAAGGTCAGCGCTGAACTGGACTTCGTCCGAGCTCATCATGACGTTTTTGCCGCAGCTCCCGTTTGGCTTTGCAATTTGCGGATAACCGATAACGTACACATCGCCACCAGAACTTGCCGCGACGTCTTTATAAAGTGCAACGAGCTTGTCGTATTGGCTAACAATATTTTGCATGAGTTCGCGCCTGTCTTCGTACGACGCGTAGCACGTGTCACTACTTGTCGGGCTCACGCACTGTGTAACGATATCTGCGAAATGCACATCGTTGCCGCCTATTGAGAGCAGGGTGACTCGAGGTTTGAATTTGTCGGTGAATTTAACTTGGTTCGCGTACCCGGGAATGAATCCATTGAGTATGCTGTTTTGCTCAGACGTACGTTTATCCCATGTTTTTTGATCCAGAACTTGACCTGCGTATTTGTTCCTTGCTTTGTCAATTGCATCACCGTTGAGTAGTAGCCCGGCGTCAATATCGTTAATTTTTGCGCCGGAGCAGGCGACGGAGCGGACCTGGGGGAAGTACTGTTTGCCGGTGGCGATTGGGTAGGATAGCCATGAGTTGTGGCATTTGTTATTGCTCGTGTCGGTGCCGGGCATGTATTGAAACGCACCCTCGCCCGCGATGTAGGAATCTCCCATCCCCAGCAAGCTCACATATTGGTCATGTTCTGGATTGCTGACCGAAGCGGTGTATCGGCTGACTTTGAAACTTTTGGAGCCAGTCCTGTCGTGGACGCCGTCGAATTGCAGTGTATCATTTGAAGTGAACCTAAGGTGCCGAGGATATTCAACATTCACGATATTTTTTAGCGCTGCACCTGCCGTCTTTCCCCTATACGTGCCGTTCCAGATGTCTTTGTATTCACAGTTGTTCGCAGTCGATGGGTCGTTTGTATATTGATCTTTACAGGTGTCGGTGTCGTAGACGCGCAAGGTGGCTGCGCCGCTGGAATTCGCCGAATTTACGGCGACGAACTTGCCGTCGTCGCTAACGGCCAGGTTTACGCTTTGCGTTTCACCCCTCGAGTACACACTGTTTTTATCCCACGCAATGAGTTTGCCGCTTAATGTCTTTGTGTTGTAAAGCATTACCCCCTGGCTGTCGGTTAATATAGCCATCCACGTACCGTTCGAAGAATATGCAAGCGTGTCCTCCCGGAACGGTATCGTTGCATTGGACCCATCTTTAAGCGTAACGGGACTAACGGGGCTGTAAACATAACGTTCGATCGGCGGAACTCCAAAGTAGGTGACATATTGCGCCGGTTTGCCATCGTAGTTGCTAAACCGAATCGCCGCGCCTGAACTCCATGAGCGTGGGTATGTAAATGTGACGAGATTGCCGGATGATCCGGGCGGGCTAGGCAGGAAAAATCCACTGTAAAAGTCATCGAAAAGCAAGGTGCCGCTTTTGCCATTAATCAAATAGCTGTTAGTCACATTTCCAAGGGCATTCCCAAATTCACACCCGTGGGCAAGCGAACCATCGTTATGTAGCCCCGTGGGGAAATCAGCGGGGGTGCAGTCCATACCCATCGAGAACGGTTCTACGTTATCTGGCAAATCAGCGATTTTACTTACTACAGGAGTCTCGCTGCTGAGCCAATTCGGCCCGATTTGCGGTGAAGTATCTGCAGCGGCGCGAAAAATCGGCATAGCGGTGCCAATACAAAACAGAAGTGCCATCAATAACGGCCGAAATCGCTTCAAGACTCTTTACCTTAGTACTTAAAATCTTCAGCAATTATACAGCTTTTTGCGTAATTTTCAAGTTTATTGAGACTTAAGCGTTTTTAATTATTCCGCGGGTTTGAGGACTATGTGGCGGTCGCGGCCTTCGCCGGTGGATTCGCTCGCGAGGCCAGCGTCGGCGGCGACTTTGTGAACGACGCGTCGGTCGGCGGCGTTCATGGGCTTGAGCTCGTACGGCTCACCACTGTCTTGCACCTTTTTTACCCATTCCTCGGCGGTTTTTGCAAGCCGGTCGGCGCGCTGTTTCTTGTATTCGGCGACATCGACATTCACGCGGGTGAATTCGTAGTTCTGATTCTTAAGAGCATTGGAAACCATGAACTGCATAGCACGCACGGTTTCGCCGCGCTGGCCAATCAAAAAGCCGTTCAGGTGCGTAGAAGGGATGTTGAGCTCTATGACTTCGCCGTCCTCGCTCGTGGCATAAATGTCGGTGTTCAGTCCAAAGAACGACAGCATATCTTCCAGATATTTCTTGGCGTAACTGATAGACTCTTCCATGGTCACTTCCTCCGTTTTTTACCTGATTTCTTGCGGGCAGGCTTTTTGGTTTTTGGCTTTTGCGAAGGTTCCGAGACAATCTCTGCCTCGGCGATTTTCGAAACGTCTTTGCTGGGTTTGGCATCTGCCAGCTTTTCCATGTCTTCTTCGTCTTCACGCAGGGCAATGGCTTGCTGGATGTAGGCTACGACACCGCCGGTCAGCCAGTAGAGGCTCAGTGCGGCAGGCAGGTTGACGGTGAACAGGAACACCATGAACGGGATAATGTACTGGGTGCTGCGGCCAACAGCTGCGTTAACCTCCGATTGGTCAGCTTGCTTGCCATCTCCGGCACTCTTCAAGATGTCACGGAGCTTGCGCGCACTCTTATCTTGTGGCATAAGTTGTCGACTCGTCAGGAATTGGACAACGGCACTACCGAGCACCAGCAACATGGCCGGCCAGTAGGTGCCGTGCGGGCCAAGCGCGCTTTTGCTGAGATCTATAAAGCCTAGGAACGTGTTATCAAAATCATGCGGGTGGTGCATGAGGTGCTGAATCCAACCCATGTGCTGCAAAGCAGGGTAGGCGAAGTCGTACATGTTTTTCGGATCATCGATGACTTTGCGCAGGCCACTGTACAGACCAATAAGAATCACCAGCTGGACGATCAGGATAGGGATGGTAGCCAGCGGGTTGACGCCGCGCTCTTTGTAGAGCTCCATCATCATCATGGATTCTTTTTGGCGGTCGCCCTTGGCTTCTTTCTTGATCCGCTTGAGCTCCGGCTGGAGCTTGCGCATGAGTTTGGTTTGGCGAAGTTGACGTTTGACCAGCGGCCACATCAGTAAACGGATGATGATCGTGAAGATAATAAGTGCCACACCGAAGTTATGGCCGGGCAGCAGGCCGTACACGAGCACCAGCAAATTGAAGATAGGTTGGACTATGAGGTGGGTGAACATACTTGTAATCTCACGGTTTCTAAGGTTCTACTATACCATGAGAAGCCGGTTTCGCCGAAGATATGCCGGCTTTTTTGATGAGCTTCGTAACCTCATCGTCCAGCTCAGCAGGGGGCATTGTTGCAATTTTCTCATCAAAGACCGTGAAGGTTAAGTCATAAGTCGCAGAAAAAGAACTAGACAAAATACGAACACGCTCATATATTCGGCGGCGGATGCGATTGCGGACCACAGCAGATTTGCTGACTTTGCGGCTCACGACAACAGCCGCTCGATAATCGCGACGCTTCGGGTTTTGTTCGTAACGCAGCGCCAAGGCGCCAGTACGGACGGATTTTCCGTTTTTGTACAGGCGCTGGATACTAGCGCGCCCATGGAACCGATTTTTTCGACCTAGCATAGTTAAAGTGTAATGGTTTTACCGAATAGTTAACAGAGGCCCGCTTGGAGCCTCTGTAAATTAATCGCTATACAAAATATATTAAGCGCTGAGCTTGGTGCGACCCTTGTTGCGGCGTCGCTTGAGTACAGCGCGACCGGCGCGGGTAGCCATGCGCTTCATAAAGCCATGTTCTTTGGCGCGCTGACGTTTTTTGGGTTGGTATGTTCGCTTAGGCATATAGAAATACTCGCTTTTTACTTAAAATTAGTTCGTTATCTGCTAGTTTACCATACCTACCGGTGTTAAGGCTAGTGGTCTCCCCTGTTCTCTGTATTCCTAACCAACTACAGGTTATCCCCTTTTTCCATAGGCTTTTCCACAGATTAACAGATGTGAGCGCTGCATGTGGAAAAGTTCACCCCTACCCTACTCATTTCCGTGCAGGAAAATAGTTGTAAAAACTATTGTGGAAAACTTTGTCAGAGGTAGGTTATAGTTATACACAGATTTTAGGGTAACAAGGACGAAAAAGTGGAGCAGGATAAGCTTTGGCAAGCAGTATTAGGTGACATCGAAATTTCGTTGTCGCGCGCCAATTATCTGACGTGGTTTAAAAACACCCAGATCATTAAACACGATACCGACAAGCTCATTATTGGCGTGCCAAATGTATTTATAAAACAGCAGCTCGAAAAGAAATATAACGACCTTGTCACTGAAACACTCAGCAAAAACGGTGTTGACGGCGTGTTGGTCGAATATAAAATCCAGAGTGTCGTCCGCCGGCCCGAGTCGGAAGAGACTATTTCCCTGCCCTCCTCCCCCACCACTTCCCCGGCTAATTCCGCACAGCCAGCGTTGAAAAACGCGAACGGTATGCGGCAAGCATTTCAGCCAAGCATCAATGAACGCTATACGTTTGAGTCGTTCGTAGTTGGCAGCGGTAACGAGCTCGCCTATGCTGCCTGCCAGGCTGTGGCAGCGAACCCGGGCACTAAATACAATCCGCTGTTTTTGTACGGCGGATCAGGTATCGGCAAAACACACCTCATCCAAGCGGTCGGCAATGAAATCGTCGCCAAACAGCCAAGTGCGAAGGTTGTATATATTAATACCGAGCAGTTCGTGCAGGGGTTCGTTGACGCGCTTCGCTTCAAAAATAGCAGCGCTTTTGCTGAGCACTACCGCAGCGCGGACGTCCTAATCGTAGATGACGTACAGTTCCTGGCCGGAAAAGAAAAGATACAGGAAGAGTTCTTTCACACATTCAATGCGCTTCACCAGGCAAACAAGCAGTTGATCATTAGTAGCGATAAGCCGCCCAAGGAAATCCCTACGCTTTCCGAACGTCTGCAGAGCCGGTTCGTATGGGGCATGAGTATAGACATGCAGAACCCAGACTTCGAAACCCGCTGCGCCATTCTGCAAATCAAGTCCGAACTCCAACACATACAATTGCCGAGCGATGTAGTTGATTATCTCGCCACCAACGTTTCGACCAACATACGCGAACTCGAAGGCGCACTAAACCAGTTGCTCGCGTTTTGTGAAATGCGCGCGCTTGAGCCGAACCTAGCTATTGCATCAGGGTTGCTTGGCAGCGCGCAATCCCGGCCGAAGCATTTGAGCGCGCGGCAGATTATAGAACGCTGTGCGCGGCACTACCAGGTGAGTGTCGAAGACATCGTCGGACCCAAGCGCGACAAAGACATAGTAGTTCCCCGCCAAGTCGCCATGTACATGCTGCGGAGCGAGCTGCACCTCAGTTTTCCGAAAATTGCCCGTGAGCTTGGACGCAAAGACCACACTACTGCGATCCATTCGGTCGAAAAGATCGAAAAGGAGCAGCGGATCGACCCTGATGTACGCAGTGCACTGGCCGAGATAAAGGAACGTTTGTATGCGTAACATTCAATATAATGACGTAATGCTGCGAAGAACCTGTGCACAACATGTGAATGGGCTGCGGAATACCGCCCGAATGCAGACGGAGCTTTCAACAACCTTCGCCTTTGTGCGTCGTAGCAGGTGGGAAAACCCGGTGGTTATACCCCGCCCTGTGCACACAATTTGTATGCAGTTTTACACTGGCCTAAAAGCCAAAATAACAGATATGAAAGTGCCCTTATCCCCACTTTCCACAGATACTATAATAAAGACAATATGGTTAACAAAAGAAAAACTATTAATAGGAACAGGAGGATAAGCCGGCATGAAACTGAAAGTCACTCAGGAAAATCTGAACAAAGCGCTCGGCCTCGTTGCCCGTGTTGCTAGTAGCCGCGGTACCCTGCCTATTCTTAGCAATGTGCTGCTGAAAATCGAAGGAAACCGGCTTGGTGTTTCGGCAACAAACCTGGACATTGCCATCTCGTGCCAACTCGGCGCGCAAGTGCAGTCTGAGGGCGCCCTGACTGTCCCTGCCCGGCTTCTGCAAGACCTCGTGAATGGCTTGCCGAGCGGCGTGATTGAGCTCGAGCAGGAGGAGCAGCGGCTGAAAATCACTACAGACAGTTATAAATCGGTTATAAATGGCGTGGCTGCAGATGAGTTTCCTGTGATGCCCGCAATCGAAGGCGGTACGACTTGGACTGTCTCTGGCCCATTGCTTAAAAAAGCCTTACAGCAGGTGTTGATGGCTGCTAGTAACGATGAGTCTCGCCCAGTGCTCACCGGCGTGTATTTCCATACCGTGGACGGCACATTGTTTATGGCAGCATCGGACAGCTATCGCCTAGCCGAAAAACGCCTCGTGGCTGTAAAGGAAAACGTACAGCTACTCATCCCGGCCACTGCCCTGCACGATGTGCAGCGTATCATCAACGATTTTGAAGGTGATATAACAGTGGTTCACGATGACCAACAGGTGCAGTTCCGTGCCGGCGAAGTCGAACTCGTCGCTCGGCTTATCGAGGGCAATTACCCCGATTACCGAAAGCTTGTTCCAGCAAGTTTCGCTACCACCGCCACGATGCCACGTAGCGAACTCGTGAATATCACGAAAGTGTCGAGCCTATTCGCCCGTGAAAGTGCCGGCAGTATTGTCGTGAGTGTGGACGAACCAAGCGAAAGTATTTGGATACATGCCGTGGCGTCACAACTCGGCGAAAACAATGCGACTTTGAAAGTCGACGCAAAAGGTTCTGGCTCAATTACTTTGAACTCACGCTACCTACTCGATGCACTACAGGCGATGGATGCGAAAACGATTCAACTTGGTTTCAATGGCAAGCTCGAAGCAGTCATGCTGACTGATATTGATTCGGACGACTACCTGCACATCATCATGCCTCTGAAATCGTAAGGCTTATATAATAGCCATATGATAAGTGACTTGCGTCTGCAGCAATTCCGTTCGTATTCTGACGCATCGTTTGAGTTTGGTGAAGGTGTAAATATCATTGTTGGGCCGAACGGTAGCGGTAAAACAAATCTACTCGAAGCAATATTAGTTCTAGCTCATGGAAGTTCGTACCGAGTGAATGATGTCGAATTAATTCAGTTCGAGAAAGACTGGTTTAGGCTGGACGCGCATTTGGAGCCCGATGACGTGCTGCGAACGGTGAAGCTACAAACTGTTCCCCGCTTGAGTAAGTCGTACGAAATAGATGAGAAAAAATACGTTCGGCTGACACATTTGCACACGCTCCCGACGGTTTTGTTTGAGCCAAATCATTTACAACTCCTGCATGGCGCACCGGAGCTGCGGCGAAATTATCTGGACGATATTTTGGAACAAACACTCCCAGGCTACACGAGTTTTAGGAAAAACTACCGCCGGATATTGGCACAACGAAACGCGCTGCTCAAACGGCCTCGACAGCCCAGCACCCAAGAACTATTTCCGTGGAATTTGCGTCTCAGTGAACTCGGCGCGACTATTACGCGCGCCCGTGCACAGCTCTGTGAAGATTTAGCCAAGCAGCTCAGCGAGATATATAAACAGATATCACAGGCAAAGACCGAAGTGACGATAACCTACCATCCGAAATTTCCACTAGAGCACTATGAATCGCACCTGCTCAGTAAGCTCGAAAGCCATTTGCCTGAAGATTATGCACGCGGCTTTACGGCGTATGGACCGCACCGCGAAGATTTCGTCGTGACGTTTGATGGCAAATCTGCTGAAGAATCGGCTTCGCGCGGCGAAACGCGCACTGCCCTGCTAGCACTCAAAATCATCGAGCTACAACTACTCGAAAAAGTCCGCGAACAGACGCCACTGCTGCTTTTGGACGACGTATTTAGTGAACTGGACGGTGTGCGTAGGCGTGCGCTCACGGGTTTTCTGCAGCGTTATCAGACGTTTTTAACGACCACCGACGCAGACGTGGTGGTAAAACATTTTACCGACAGTACCATCATCCCGCTCGGGACAGAAGCTTAGGTTCCTTCTCCGGTTGGAACCGATGAACCACTGTAAAGCAGCGCGCCGCTCGAAGGGTCATAGATTTGCATTTGAATATCGTCGAACGAGCTGTAAACTACCACGGCTTTTACTGTCGTGCCATCCAGTGTGGCATTGAAGTCTAATTTGAACGGATCGTTACCCGCCGGGTTGTGCGGCTCCTGTTTCACGCTCGAGCTGTCGATGCTGATTGTTTTGGTGGAAGTTTTGTACTGGAAAAATACCTGTTTTACATTTGCGACCTGCGCAGGGTTCAGGCCGTAATCGAGCAGTGTTTGAACATTGTCGTAGCTTACGGTGTCCGGCGATGGAATTACGGCAGGTTGTACGAGCTGTAGTTTTATGTCTGCCTTATTGCCTTTGGATACGGTAACCACCTGGCTCGCCTGCATGCCCTGATTTCCCGCAACAATAAGGTAGCTGCCCGGCTTGAGCCGGACTTTAGTGTTGCCAGTGCCGATTATTGCCGCAGTCGTTTTATTGCCGCTGATGGTGATCGTCGCATGCAAATCGGATGTCGTAATGGTCAAAAGCCCGGTGCCTTGCACGACCCGGTACGCGTAAAAAATATAGAGGCCTAAAAACACCAAACCGATGACGATGGACATAGCCCACCAGTTCACGCGCCTGACACTATTCTGTGGGTACATACACAGCCCCCTTCAAATGCAGGTAGTTTGAAATATCGGCGGGCATATTATCTACGACCGATTCCGGGAAAGTCGTGCCCGGCCCAAGCGCTACCTGGTACACACCTGACTTACTCTGTAACACGGCTAGGCTGGTGTTCGGATAGTTACCAAGCGTCGAAATTTCAGTAACTGCCCACGTGGAATTTTGCAGATAGGTCGTGCCACTGAGCTTAAAATCTTTGCCAAGCGTTGGCAAGGTGTGACCGTCGCCTTTCGCGGCGAGTATTTGTGAAATTTGGCCGGTGAGTTGCGGTGCTGATTTCAGATTTACAGTTCCAGCGCCAATAAAGACGCTCTGCACGACTAGTATCACGAGCACAATGAAGCCGAAAAACAATGATAGTATTACAGGTGGATTTTTCATATCGTTAACCTCATAATGCGCTCGCTCCCGATCCTTGTCCTATGTAGTGAAGATACAGATTGCCGCTGTTTATCGGGTAGCTGGCCGGGCCGACTTGCTGCGGTTGCGGTATGCCATCGGTATGTGCACCGAATGAGTAAACGCGCCCTCCTGCTACGTGGTCAATGACTTCGACATGCCCCGATTCGGGCTGAATGAGGTCACCGGGCTGGACCTTGCTGAGCGGAATTTTCTGCCAGTTTTTGTTATCGGCGCGCTCGCTGTCGGTATTTTCTTGCAAATCTACCCCAAATGCATCATACACAGCAATGTTTACCAGGCCGCTACAGTCAAGGCTACAACTTGGGCCGACGGTCGGACAGCCGCGGTGCCATTCTGCTCCTCCGTTATGCCCCGCATCGTACAAATAACTGACTGTGTCGTAGGCTTTGGCGGCGCAGATAATTTTGGCGTCACCGTTCGCGCCGCTACAGTCCACACTCAGGCTCGCGCCACTACAGCCATTGTCTGTGGTGATTGCTGTGGAACCTAGGCTAGTAGATGAATTGCCTTTGAATTTATTGTAGTAGTTTACGGCTGGGTCTATGCGATTGGATTTGATTGCGTCCATACTATCGCTCGATATTTCGTATAAGCGATGGAAATCGTATGCTGCTTGGGCGGGAGTAGTGTCTTTCATAATGGCATCAAGAGCGTTCTTATAACCCGTATTTAACTCCTGTAACATGTAGTCGAGTTCACCGGAGATTAAACTGTCAGAAGGATTATGTAATGCCGCATCAGATATTCCTTTAGACTTTAGGAAGTTGATTACAGCTGGCCTTCTGCCTCCATCCCACTGAGCTAGTCCAACGCCACCCTTGCCTCCTTGGTTAACGTTGAGAGAACTTAAATCTTCCCATGCGCCCGGATTTTGCTCGGCTGATGGGTTGAAGCCCGATTCAGCGCTAATGTTGCCCATTATTCCGGCAGTTGCAACGGGTGTGAGCCCATGGCCAGTTAGATAATTCCAGACCTTCTCTTCATTCCCATTGCCGGATACGGATGTGACGGTGTTGCTGCAGTTTTCTTGGGTTTGCTGGAGGTCGAAATAGTGGATATTGAGCTTGGTGTAGAGGTCTGTTTGGGTAAGTTTGCTATCATCAGCAAACACAACCCCACCAGTGAATATTTGCAAACATATCAAAAGCCATGCTGTTGCCTGAACGGCAGTTTTTTTGAATGTTTGTTCGCGAAGTTTCATGTCTTTACGGTTTAAACACTGCTACGTGTATTTGGTCTGAAGAATCGAAATACGTACTGATATTTTGCGGGATGTTGCCAAGCAACCCATCGCCACAGGTACCGATACTTCCCTGTCCGCTCGTGCCGACCGTGGTTGAAAGTGAGCTAGCAATGTATGCGCCAAATTCCTTTGTGACAGGTGCGGTGCAATTGCCATCTATGGGTTGTCCATTCAGGCCAAACACATCAAAGGCGCGGCCTAGCGGATGCTTGGCGGAGTCACAGACGTGGCCTGATACGATGTCGCGGACCTCGAACTTATATTTCTGACCCATCAGCAGCATTTCTTTGAGCAAATCGGTGTTGATGGTAACCGGGATGCGCCCTGCACAGGCATCGAGGCTTCCACTTCCGTACGAGCTGGCCTCGATCTTTCCGGGTGTGACTTGCTTGCCGGCTGCGGTGTCCTGAATGTCTTGAAGGGCGCAGCCGGAAGGTTCAGCATCTGCGCCGGTTTGGCACTCTTTGTCGAGTGAAATGTTGGGGTTTGCCAGAATCTGCTTTGCGAGTGATGCGGCGTCGCCATTCAAATCAGCTGTGCTAGGTTGATCAGCGTTTGGGTCTCCTACAATAGAATCTTGGCCGTAGTTGGCTGCGCATGAGGTCGAGTCGTTGTACTTGGCGCACATCCAGCCTTCCATGACGCTCGTGTCGAGGATGAAGAAGCGCATCTTGAGCCAGTTCGTGTCTTGGTTGTATGTAGTGGTAGCGGCTGCGGTCTTTACCGTTACGGTGCCGGTCTTATAGTCGGTAGAAGAGCTGTCTGCGAACGAGCCTGAGTGTTCGGTCTGGACACTGGCTACTTTGGTAAGGCCGGTGCAAGCGCTCGGGTCGTATGTGGTTTTGTCGTATAGATTTATATCGTGGTCGGGAATAACATCCCACACGCCATCTGGATTGTCTTTAGATATCTTTACGCCGAAGCAATCGCTCGCTTTTTTGATGTAGTCTGGCACGCCGTTCTGGCCGTTCGAATCGAGGAGCTTGGATACATCATCGGCATTTTGCCACGGGTCGGCGACAAGCGGGTTGTTTTGGTCGTCTAGGCTGTATCCGTAGATGGGCATTGGGTACTGATAGCCTGGAGTCGCCGTACCTGCCGCATGGGTTGTGCTGCTAAAAATATTCAACGGCATTCTTAACACACTACTAAAGCTGTTCGTGATGCCCTGCATGGTCGAATACAAATTGGACGACAAGTTTCCGCCGAGATTCATGGTCATCGTCGAAGCGAGTGAGCGGGAATCTTTAAGATCGAAGGTGCGTTTTAGGAATCCTTCCGAGTCAAAGTCTTGCTTATTATCCATTGCAACTTGCGTGTTTACTTCAGCTGCCGCACCGGGCACGAATGAGGTCGCGGCCATGGCAACGTTAGCTGAATTTGCCGCAAACGTGGCTCCGTAGTCAGCCACTGCGCCATAATTCGCTCCTGCTAAGCTCGCAACGTTCAAGGCATCTCCTGCAAACAAACCTGACAGATAATTAATAATAGGTCCGGAAATGGCAGAGCTGATGATAAATCCGGAAATTGTGCTGATTACTCCACCGGTGACCACGCCGACAACCCCTCCAACTATAGTGGAAACTACCTGCCCGGCTGTACTACATAGCCCTTTCACAAATCCGCTCTGCGTCCAGTCGAGCCAAGCCGGTTTTTGTTCGGCAACGGTTTCTTTTATACCTTTGTTTATGTCCGTTCCGCCCGCCATCCCCATATCTGCGCGTATAGGTGCGGCATCAGTCCAACTGGTTTGAACCGGGTGTGTCGTATTGCCACTTTCTTGCGAGTCCAAATAATGTTTCAGGTAATTTAGCTCATCGGGATCAACGCGCACACCAGATTTTATTTCGTTACCGACCGTTACGGCTGCTACACCAACCCGTATCATGGGTGTAATTACCTGCGCATACACAATTGCGCCAATGCTATCATCGAGCGCTTTCAGACCGCACACTAGGCCAACCGCAGCCGCCGCCCCACCCGCTACGGCACCGCCAGCTTTAAGACCGGTCAGGATCTTACCGGCGTTTTTCGGAGATTCACTTATTGTTGTCTGGTCACTTGCGGACGCCGGCTCTGTGGTCGGGTTCCCGTTTTTATCAGTGGCTTCCTGCTTTGCGCCACTTCCATCTATGACTGCTGCAGTCGAGCCATTTTTGACATAGTTATTCCACTTGTCTTTGTATTCGTTATATTTAGCTTTCGTGTACTCTGCAATGGTCTGATCTGCTTTTCGGGTAATACCACCTAAAGGGCTGAAACTGACTTTTGAGAATTTTGCGAGCAGACGATAGCGTGCTGAAACACCGACACCTTTGATGCCGGCCTCGGTCAATGAAGCCTTTAGCGCCGCACGCGAGCTCCAGTAGCCATCGGCGTTGACTGTAAGTTTCCCTCCTTCCACGGTCGGTTTTATCCCCGTATTTTTTTCAAATGCTGCAGCTGCTTCATCCGGATTCATGCCGTTATATGGCGATGCCTTGTGTTCAGTATCTACGGTAAAGCCTTTGTAGCTATCTAGGGCGCCA
>Ga0157374_10002616_pt1 | contig 15184 bp, 9 predicted proteins | sample M25metaG_FD_115308 | JGI IMG/M metagenome (GOLD analysis project Ga0157374, IMG submission 115308) | Miscanthus rhizosphere microbial communities from Kellogg Biological Station, Michigan, USA - M2-5 metaG | ecosystem: Host-associated > Plants > Roots > Rhizosphere > Soil | place: USA: Michigan...
CGCATCGCCCCCGACATCCCCGCGGATGTTCGGAGAACCCCCGCCGAAACGTCCCTCTACGGCACCACGGCGCTGGTCCGCACGGGCATGCTCCGCTCCAGTTTTGGCGGAGGTGCTGCCGGCGGCCCACCCCAAGCGGTGAGCAGCGTCCACGGATTTGCAACGTGCTTCGCCTTTGTTCCGGTGGGGCAAGACCGCTTTTCCCCGTCACGATGACGTCCAACCTTTCAGGGTGGTGAAGACATGGTCGCAAAGGCACGTATCGTGGACACGAGGAACCAGGTTCCGCCGGTCGAGATGGACGACTACCTGCAAGCCACACGGAACTTTTTTGTCCTGGCGAAACTGGACTGCTGCCTGCTCGAATTGGCCGCAATCGGCGCCAAGATCGACCGGCTTGGCGGCCTCCTCGATTTGTTTGGCCCTGATTGGCGCCTCGCGCACGCTGCTGCTGTGGATGGCAAGCTGGTCGTGGCTGTGGTCAAGCAACATGAGCAAGGGCTGCTCTTCGACGGCGAATGTTTCCCCCACTTCGAGTTTCACCAGCACGTCGAACGCGTCGGAAAGTACATGGCTGCTTCCGCGGACATGAATGAGCATCCCAACAGCACCGACCATCAGTTGCAATATGAAGCGGCCAAACGGCTCGCCTTTCCAACAGGCCCCGGCAGTAAGGTCGAAAGTGTCCTGAAGTCTTTGACACGAGCCGAGCCCAGCACGGTCACCATCGTAACCGGGGACAACCGCATCACAAGCGTCAAACTGCCTGCACGGGGTGCGTTGTTACGTGATAAGACTGCGGACGAGGAAAGCAGCAAATCCAAGTCGCGCCTGAGCATCGCACGCATCGTCAACGCCACGGTGGCATGGCTCGCCGACGGGTCAATGGCGGTGTTGCCTCTGTTGTCAGCCGATGCCATCGCTGAAGCTGCACTCCTCGAACACAGCCCCGACTGCCCGCCCTCGCGCATGACGGTCCGGGAAGGAGAGGGCCTGCGCGTCCTGAGCAGCAATCAGATGCCTTTGCCTTTGCTCCGGTAAGTACTCACACACCGATGCCGATTTCAGCGCCCCATCCAGTTTCGCTCGTGGCGGGCTTTCCCTCGCGATCGGCCGAGCGATCCTGGAGAGTCTGCTAACTGTCGACGTTGCGGATCACGATTTCATCCCTGATGCGCGGCCTCGAGCCGACGGTGGTCATCTCATCCATCTCGGGTTGAGCATGGTCGGAGTGGTACAGCCAAGTACTGCTCTCTGCGTCCTGTACCAGTCGGAAACGTGAAGGTTCGGGCAAGGCCTCGACCGAAAAGTTGATGAGGTCCAACGCAGCCGTGACGGTTCCGAGAACCTGATTCGAAAGCTCGAAGACCAGCGAGGTTCTCACATGGAAGTCCGCTCTCTCTCCGAATGGCGGTGGCGAGGTTGCCTCGAATTCGATGGGATCGAGCGTCGCACTTCGACGCTCGCCTTTGAGAAGGGCATGCACCAGATGGACCCTGGACACTTCCTCCTGGCTCAACGTGAAGGTGTCGTCCACCTTCAACCCTGAGTCTAGCGCCTTTGCGACCTTGTACAGCCGCCCAATCAGAAATGCGTAGCGAACGACGTCTCGCATGAGCTCGAAGCGTTCGCCCTGAACGCAAAACGCCATGCGCCGTCCGGCAAACCGGAAATCCAGATACAGTGATTTCTGGTCCAGAACCTGTTCGGCCCAATCACCGAGCGTAGCCAGTTCGCTGAAGTGAGCAATGGGCGCACTTGAGAGCCGCGGTGCCCTGAAGCCAGCATTGATACGAAACTTGATTCCATCGTCCGGATTGGGCTCCCCGCGAATCTTGAGATCGAAGAGACTTTCCAATGCCTCATTGGAGACGGCGAATCCTTCATGGCCTCGGTACAAGCGAGCAGGTAAGGAAAGTTCCGGTGCCACGATCGAATGCCTGGTGCCCGGGTAAAGTCGGACGATGCCTTCGTCATGCGCCATGGGGCCCATTGAAATTCTGCCCTGATGGATGTCGCCGACACCCATTGCGGAGAACAATTCCGATCCCGTCATCCGGAACAAATCAACATCCAATGTTGCTGGCAGACCGAACCTGATCGCGTCCTTGAGGTTCTCGATATTTCCAGGGTCGGTGGCGGGCCTGAGTTCGAATCCAAACGTTGCATTGTTCGACTGAGCGAAGATCTCATAGCTTTCGGCGCCGCCGCATAGGCCCACCTTCACGCCGAGCCGGGGGTCAACTGAAGACAAGTACCGGCTGCGTTCATGGGCAAGATCGGCCACCGATCCACGCCGCTCAGCCTCCGGCTTTAGAATTTTCGCGAGGTATCCGACGAAGCCATCCCTGTCGTGAAGTCTTTGATCATGCGGCAGCACAACTCGTACATCGCCGATTCCCATTAGCCTGCGAATGTTCTGCTTCGCCCAAGGCTGCACGTGCAACCAGTATAGCTGCCCTTCCGCTGTGGATCGAATCAGGAACACGGGAAGCGGATTCGCGGCGTACTGGCGAAGCCTTTGCTTCGAAACCGGTGCCGTGACGCGATCGCGGTGCTTCCGGCTCGTGCCCTTCACTTGGACCAGAAAACGGCATCCATGAAATCTGGCTGTATCGGGTTGCACCGAAAGGTCGTAGCCGGTGTCGACGATGTCCTCTCCGACGTTCCACGACCAGGAGGTGAATAAGCGTGCGACGTCTTGCTCCGCCAGCTTTCCGGTCACCATCGATGGAGGAATGTTCATCGGACCATCCTTGGATACACGGGGAAGGGATAGCTGCAGATTGCTTGGCTACGGTCCGAATGTATCCGCCAAGATCCGCTAGGTCACCGTGATCTTTGGCGTTCACTGCGTGCGTCGCATGTGGCAGAGAAAATGATTGGACCCAGGGGACCCTCTTTGCCCCAAATGACAGCGAATCGCGCAAAAGCCTTGCCGGATTGCTGGAGCATTTCGTCGAGTTTGGTAGCACTAATCGGCATCTGGCGGCCAAATTTCGTTTTCAAGATCGAGGAACAGGCTCCGTGTGGGCCTGTACTTGCCTTGCGGAACCATCAGTCGAATCAGGTCCATCTGGGCGTCGGTGAGTGGGCCGTCATCCGGTTCGTAGGCGGGCAATTGTCGGTCTGAGTGGCCAGTGATGACTGCGCCGCTCGGAACGTTGTCATCTCCTAGTGCGCCACACGCGATTTCCGAAGCGCCGCTGCCCGCCGTAGAGGCAGGCAATTCGCTTCCAGGCTGAGCGGCTTGCTTGGCCATTTGGTTCTCCTTGGTTTTGCCTCGACGCATCGCCAAGATTGACCAAGGCGGGAAGGTTGCTGACCGCTGCTATTTGCAACCGTAAGCCAACTTTGCGTTAGTTGCGCTAGCTCGTTAGCCGTGCGAATCATTGTCTGTATAGCATTGCTAACTTGCCTTGCCAGTCCTAAGCCGCAAGAGCAAAAACACTAGCTATTAGTATGGCTAACGCCATTTTACCTTTTTCCAACTTGCAACAGGTTCACGAAGACTGAAAATCATGGCGGGGAACTCCAAGAAGCTTCAACTGAAATGATCAGATTGCGGAAATCACACCGGAGGGGCTATGGAACGGTGGCAGATTTTGAGGCACGTGCTCTTGCTCTTGTTGCTCGCAAATTCCACCGCGATGGCTGGGCAGAACGTCCGCAACTATTACGTGGACCAGTACCTATGGAACGGCAGCAATCAAGCTAGTTTGCCGCACCTGCGGAGCGTCGGCGAGGGCTGCATCGCGGTCCTGCGCGACGACATGCGGAACCAGCAGAAAAATGACCCCAGCCATCTATGGCGGTACGTCCTTTCCGCAGTGGGCCAAGATGATGGCGATCTCGGGTTCGGCTGCACCGGCTCCGTCGATCTGTACTCGCATGGCTGGATTCAGCGTGATTTGTACTACATACAAAATTACTACGTCCAAGGTTTCACCTCGACTGTGAATTGCACGTTGTTGAACTACACGGACACCGACAACGGCCAGTGCGGGCCTCCCAAATGTTGTATCACTCCGGTCGGCAATCCGATCGACGCCGCATCCGGGAACAAGCACCAAGTCGAGACCGATTACATCGGCGCCGGCGCTTTCCCGCTACGTTTTGAACGCACTTACGACAGCAGCCGCACATGGACCAACAATCCGGTACCGATCGGTGTCGCGTGGACGCACACCTACCTTGCATCGATCTATTTCATGGCGGAGGAAGGGGGCAATACCATCGACCAGGCGGTGGCGTACCGTCCCGACGGCAGCGTCCTGCGCTTCAACCTTGTTGGCGGCGTTTGGACGGCCGATCCTGATGTTGCCTTACGCTTGAGCGCGACCTTCGATGGCGATGGCGTGCCCAGTGCGACCCTGACCAGCACTGACGATTCGGTGGAACATTACGATGGTGTGGGTCGTCTCATCAGCATCACCAACCGCGACGGGCTGACGCAGACGCTGAGCTACATAACGACATCGGGCACCTATGCGAACGATGTGCAGAAGGTGACGGATCCGCAAGGTCACACGCTGACATTCGGTTATAACACTAGTGGCGAGCTCACAAGTCTCACAGATGGCAATGGCGCGGTGATTCAGTACGGTTACGACAGCGCTACGGGCAACCTCACCTCGGTGGTGTATCCGGATACCGGGAACACAACGAAGACGCGCAACTACCTCTACAACGAGGCGGGATTGGTTCCCGCAGGTGTCGCTTGGCCAAATGCCTTGACCGGCATTTCCGAGGAAATCACCGCCGGCAACTTTCAGCGTTACGCGAGCTGGAGCTACGACAGCGATGGCCGCGCCACATCGAGCGTGCATGGTCCGTTTGTCGGCGGCACGATCGACAAGACCACGTTGACCTTCAACAACGACGGTACGACCAGTTTCACCGACGCCTTGGGCCAAGCACGCACATATGGATTCAACGTGTTGTATCAGGTAGCGCATCCGGCCAGCTTGGACACGCCTTGCGATACCTGCAGAGCCCATGACAAGTCGCGCAGTTACGACAGCAGCACTGGCTACCCTAACGCCAGTACCGATTTCAATGGCAATGGGAACTCGTACGTTTTCACCGGCAATGGCACTAGCGGAGTCCCGGGTGGCGGCTTGGAAACGCAGCGTGTCGAGGGCGTCGCGACAGACACATCCGCCAAACGCACCATCAATACGACGTGGAATCCGAATTTCCGCGTGCCGGCCATGCGCACGGTTCTGGACAACGCAAACAATGCAAGCACGATCAAGGAAATTACCAAGTGGATCTACAACAGCCGCGGCCAGCCGACCTTCCGATGCCTGGTCGATCCGACCAATAGCACCGCTCTCGCCTACACCTGCGGATCGCAACCCAACGCGCCCACGGGCGTGCGTCAATGGGCGCACACCTATTGTGATGCGATCGGGACAGGCTGCCCGCTGGTCGGTTTGATGCTGACCAGTAAAGGCCCTCGCACTGATGCCAACGAACTCACGAGCTATGCGTATTACCCCACCACGGATCTCTCCGGATGCGCCACGCTCGGCGGAACATGCCATTACCTCGGTGACCTGCAGACCGTCACCAATGCCCTCAATCAACAGATCACTTATGTCAGCTACGACCAGAATGGACGGCCAACTCGTATCACAGACCCCAACGGCATACCGACCGATCTTTCCTACCATCCACGCGGCTGGCTGACCCAGCGTGCCGTGCGCAACGCCAATAGCGGCACGTCAATCAACGATCGCATCACCACATACGCCTACGACGGCGCCGGCGAAGTGAAGCAGGTCACCCAACCGATCGGCGATTACCAGATTTTCGGTTACGACGTTGCGCACCGCCTGACAGACGTGACCAATCGGATGGGCGAGCACCTGCACTATGTGCTCGATGACGCCGGCAACCGCAAGGAAGAGGACAGTGACAGCTCCAGCGGTACGATCAAACGCAAGGTGTTACGCGATTACAACGCTCTGGGCCGACTGCAGGACGTAATGAACGCCTACGTCACTCCTGCATCGATCGCGATGAGCTACCAGTACGACGGCAACGGCAACGTGCAGCAGACAACGGACGGACGCTCGCACGTCACGATCAACACCTACGATCCACGCAACAGGTTGGTGAAGACTGAGCAGGATGCCACCGGCCTCAACGTGTTCACGAACTACGCCTACGACGCGCTTGACCGGCTGACCGATGTAAAGGATCCGCAGGGCCTGCACACGATCTACACCTTCGACGGTCTTGGCAACCAGTCGCAGTTGAGCAGTCCCGACACCGGGTTGACCACCTACAGTTACGACGCTGGTGGCAACCGTACAGGCCAAGTCGACGCTCGATCGCCCTCTGTTGCAACCAGCTATGGATTCGACGCTTTGAACCGGCTGACCGCCATCGACTATCCGGCCACGCCGTCGCTCAACGTGACTTACACATGGGACACGGCCGCTTCGGTTTGCGTATCGCCCAATAGGATTTCCACGGGGCGGTTGTCGACAATGACCGACGCCTCCGGCTCCACGACGTACTGTTACAGCCGGTACGGCGACACGGTGTTGAAGACGCAGACCATTGCTGGGTCCGCCTTCCCAGTGAGCTACGCCTATAACCGGGACGCCACACTCAACAGCGAAACCGCACCCAATGGCACCCTTGTCACCTATACCCGCGACAACAACAATCGGATCAAGGCGGTGAGCTATCAGTTAAGCGGACAGGGAAGCGCGACGACGTTGGTCAGTGCGGTTTCCTATGATCCATTCGGCCCGGCGAACAAGATCACTTATGGCAGCGGTACGACCGCGCGATCGCTCAGCCGCACGTATGACCTCGACGGCGTGATCAAGAGCGTCGTGGACGGCTCGACTGTGGGTGATGGATTGAACCTCACCTTCGCCCGCGACAAGGTGGACAACCTGATCCAGGTCAAGACTTCAGCCACGGTGGGCAACAAGCTGTTTTACGATGGCCTGAATCGGCTGACCCAGATGGACGCGAGCGATCTGTCGACGACTCCGCAATGGCGCTATACCTACGATGGCACAGGCAACAGGCTGAGCTCGCAACAAGGCGCGCAGCCAATCGTCAATTACACGTACGACCCGGTGGTGAGCCACCATTTGTGGGACGTCGGCTCGACGGCGCGGCAATACGACGCGAACGGCAACACCATCCAAATTGGCAGCGGATCGAGCCAACTGAACTTCCACTTCGACGACACCAACCGGATGGACCAGCTGCAGGTCGGCGGGGTGCTTACCAAGCTATACCTGACCAACGCGCTGGGGCAGCGTGTGATGAAGAGCAAGACGGGCGACAGCAGCCAAACGATCAAGACTGTGTATGACCAGCAAGGGCACATCTTGGGGGACTTCAACGCAGCGAACGCGATTGTTGACGAATATCTCTGGATGGACGATCTGCCGGTCGGGGTCGTCGCTGGCACCAGCGGCACGGTGAAGTACATTGAGCCCGATCACCTGGGAACACCGCGCACGGTGATCGACCCGGCGACCAACCTCGCGATCTGGAGCTGGCCGATGCTCAACGATCCGTTCGGGCAAACCCAGCCCATCAACCTCAATGGCTCGAACTTCGTGCTGAACCTGCGCTTCCCAGGGCAGGTGTATGACGCTGAGAGCGGGATGAGTTACAACTACTTTCGAGATTACGATTCGTCGACTGGGCGGTACCTTGAAAGTGATCCGATTGGAATTAATTCTTCGATATCAACATACACTTATGCATTCAGCCGACCATTTATACAGCTTGATCCTAATGGGCTAGCGGCAGTTCTTATGCCTTTTGTGCCGAACAAGAATATAACTTGCTGTGTAAATGGAAAGATGCAGATATGCATGAATAATCCAAAAAACAAACTGTATCACTGTCCGGTCATTCTTGAATCGGCCATTGTGCATGAGGACACACATCTAGAAGAATACCGGTATAAAGCGCCTCATATTTGCCCACCCTCAGGCTTTTATGCGCTTGGATTTGACAATGCTGGCGAGGCACAACGTTCCGAAATCACAGCATTTGAAAAGCAAAGAGTGTTCCTAGAGGATCACTTGAAGCAACCCGTCTGTCTGAGCGATCAGTGTGATTGGGAGATTCGATTCATACTTGATTGGATTGACAAAACAGCCATACCAAGCGTCCTTAATGGGTCGTATGCTAACAACATCATGAGTGACTAGTAATGCAGAACGGTCCCTATCAATTGTTATTATTCATGGCAGTTATTACAGGCGCCGCGATCGGTGCAAAAGCCTGCGCGAGCGAAAGCCATATTCGCGCCCCCGCTGCATTTCCTATTAGTGTGTCCTATTCAAGTAAGTGCGTCGGCCGTCGGATTCCAGTTGTTGTCGGGTCAATTCGCAATTTAACGGGGAAGCGAGTTGGAGTAGATTCGGGCTCTGTTCCATGGGATTTAGGAGGTCTGGGCGTCAAGATGTGGTTGAAGGACCAAGCCGGAAATAAAATTCCCCAGACCGTTTTTCCCACGGTAGATCCGATTGGCCCACTTCTTCTCGCCCCATTTGAAAAGATGGAGGGAACGTTACAGCTAGAAAGTTACTTTTATGGGACGGAAAAGGCAATCGCGAGAGGGACAATATTTCTCGAATGGAAATACGTTTTAGGTCCTGGCAAAAACTCGATTGGTGGGAGTTTGGTACTACGTCAATGCCCGGCAAAATAGCGATCACCGTGAGGAAAATTTGATCAACTGCAGCGACGCGGCTGAGATCGGCTGAGTAAGATGAAAGTTCGCAGGAGAAAAATTCGCTCGAATCCGATGAGCCGTCGCGGGACCATCGTGCAACAGGCCGATGACATCGGCCGCCACGCGGTTGTCGTGGCAGTTCTGCGGGCGATCGCAGTCCGAGTCGCGCTCAGCCCGACCGGATAGGGCCAACACACACACCAGCATTGTGAGTGCAAAAGGCTTGCACGGGTCGCAATGTCGTATTGGGACCGACGCGTGATTTTATGCAAGCCAAAGGATCTTCGTGATTGTCCACTTCACGCGGAAACTCGTCGGGTCCGAATGTATCCGCCCAGATTCTGCTACGTCACGGTGATCTTTGGGGTTGCACCGCATGTATCGCAGGTGGCAGAGAAAATGATTGGACCCTCTTTGCCCCAAAATGACAGGGAATCGCGCAAGCGTTGCCGGATTGCCAAGAAGCACCACATGCGGAACCGTGCTGAAGGATCGTTACAGACTCCTTCGCCCCGCAGGTGCACATCAATGTATGACATGCCTGATCAACGACTCCGATGGAATTCACCTTGATACGTTGATTGTTGGCGCTAGAGACCCAAAGTATCGCCCGACTAACCTTTATGAGTGGGCACAACGCAAAAGTGTTGATCCTGCCCAGCTACATACTTCCGTTCGGCTGACGATCCGCACGTCAACGTGCCCGACCAATAGGTAATACTGAAACGCAAATTGCTAAAACTAACGTTCCGGATCGATGACATCCCGCATGATCTCAATCTCGTCCCTTGGCAGTCCTAGCGCCTTGGCTTTCTTGTCCCACCCTCGTACTGCATTGCGCACGCGCAGTTCAATCGTATTTGCAGCTTTTAGCTTCAGGCGATAGAACGCTGCCGTCGCGATCAGCAAGCCAGAGTCGGGCGACGCGTCACTGCCATCGATGGTCAGGACGTGTACGCCTTTGTCGGGATTGGGATTGACGTCGAAGGCCGGCGAGAGCATCCAGCCGTTGCCTTCGCGCAGGAACCCGTGATTGCGCAGATGGTCGTCGCGGTTGCCGATCAGGCTGTTGAACAGCAAGCGCCGGAAAAGCTGTTCGAGCTGCATATCAATCTGGGTGCTTGATCCTCCGTTCTCGATCGCCTCAACGATGTCCAGGTAGCTCGCGCCCTCGCTTTCATTTCGCGCCAAACGTGTCATGGCAGAGGTGTAAAGACGGCGGGACGTGAGAGTTCGATCAAACCGCTGGACTGCGAAGGTGTGGCCGCGATTGGAGAGCTTGAGCACGCGTGCCGGCGGCATGTCGATGCCCGCGGCCATCGACAACTGGAATGTCAGGAACTCCCAGTGGCCGACATCACGTCGGTCCTCTTGGGCTGGAAACTTGGCGAGCCACAACGTGCCATCCGTATCCCGGAAGCTCGCCTTGGGGCGCGCACCGCCCAGGGAGCCACCTGGCGCAATGAGCTGCTTGATCCATTTGGCAACCTGCTTGTCGTCGCCGCGCTCCACCATGTCGGCAGCCGCTTCCAGCGTCCTCAGCTCCGTGATCGGCGGCGCGCTGAGATTGCGAGAATCGACGTATTGGCCCGACGCGACGTCACGTAGTCGAAGGGCGCCCATGCGGGATTCGTCGTGCACGCCCAACAGGAAGTCCCAGCTGTGGAGGGTGCGCATCTTGCGCTTCAGCTCTCGCGCCTCGATGGCCTCGCGTCGCTCCATCAGCATCTTGCCCCACCGGTCCGGTGAGCAATCCAAGAAGATGCCAGAGAGCTGATCGGCGCCGGCGTGGGCGTAATGCGCGCCGCCGGAGAGGTCCAGTTCGTGATCGAGCCCGAATGCCGCGATGGGGCCGGCATTTTCCAGCCAGCCTTCGGTGTAGTCGAACCGCACGGTGTCGCCGGTCTTGCTCACGTTTCGGGTCAGATGGCCGACCAGGGTCATGCCGCCCAACGCGTCCTCGTCAAGCCAGACCTCGACCTGGTTCATGACTTCTTCCTTGTGGGCGCGGGAGCCGGCAGGACTGCGCGCGCGCGCTTCGTCATATCGCCACGAGGTGGCCTGATCGGCGGTGGCCTGTCGATCTTCTTCTGCGGTGTTGGCATGGCACGCTTCAACTCGCTGTCCTGGAGGCTGCGGCCAAGCGTGTCCTGCGCGGCGAGAAGATCAATGTCCTCGGCCAGGCCCAGTACGGTGAGCACCCGCAACATCGTGGCCAGGCTTGTCGAGGGATCACCGTCCTCCAGCTTCCCGATGGTCGGGACACTGACACCCACTCTCTCGGCGAGCATTGGTTGGGTCATCCTGCGGCGCAGTCGGGCTACACGCAGGCGTTTGCCGAGCGCGATGATCTGGCGACGAGCTTGGGGATGGGTGGGTGGGGTACGCTTTGACATACAAATTAAATTACAGTTCGACCGTGCGAAATGCAAGTTAATTTGTATTGTACCTAAAAGAGACGAACCGATGGCGACCTGCAGTTAGTAGTGCAGACAACGCTGTAGGAACTTGGGGAAGAAGACGCTTAATAAGATTTGGATGACCTGAGATGAGGGCTTTCGCACGGCATTTATATCGATGTTAGGCATGTTATCTAAACACGCTAAGACGCCAAACATCGCTAATATCATTCCGCGTTCGTCGCACTGGGCGAGTGGCATGCTCCTCGCATGCCACTGTGCGTGCCAGCCGATAGCGCTCGTAGCGCTGGCCAGCCGTGATCGGCCTACGGATGCTGATCAGTCCGAACTTCCGAAATCGACCCTGAACTGACGTTCGCGAACGGCAGGTGTCGGGTTTCTTGATTCCAGTGATCGCCAATGCAATCAGCGACGGAGGGTTTCGCGCATCCGCAATGCGACGACGAGCCCTGAAGCGAAAGTGAGCGCCGCTACAAGCGACATCGCGGCCGGTAGTCCCAATGCATCGGCGGTGAGACCCGCCAACAGCGCGCCGATCGCGTAGCCGAGGTCGCGCCAGAGACGGTACACGCCCACGGCCGACGCCCGCCAGGTTGGATGCGCCACATCGCCGATGGCGGCCAACAAGGTCGGATACACCATCGCCGTGCCAATCCCGAGAAGCACCGCGCCCGATGCGAATCCGGCAAAGCCCCTTGCGATGACGATGAGCGCGATGCCGAGCGCTTGGATCCACATGCCCGAGGCGATGAGCCACTTGCGTCAATGCGATCCGACCAGGCGCCGGTTACAAGTTGTGCAATTCCCCATGTGGCCGGATAGATCGCCGCGAGAGTTCCGATCCGTGCGAGATCCATGCCGGCGGCGGCGAAAAACAGGGGGAACAGTCCCCATGCCATGCCGTCGTTCAAGTTGTTGACGAGGCCTGTCTGGCTGACGCTCGACAGATTCCTGTCTTTCAGCGATGTGCGCCAGAAGATCTCGCGCTGGCTTGGCGCGTCTCCAGGAAGCAAAGCTCCCTGCAGATTTGCCTCGGCCGCGACGTGGTGCCGCGTCTCGCGAACAGCGAAAGCCGACAGCAGCAGCCCGATCACCACGAACACAACGCCGAGATAGAACGGCTGGGGGCGCAAGCCATAGCGGGCGGCGATGTAACCGGTGGCAAGCGCACTCGCTGCGACGGCCAGATAGCCGGCGAACTCGTTGATGCCCATCGCGAGTCCACGCTTCTGGGGGCCGGCGAGGTCGATCTTCATGATGACCGTGGTCGACCACGTAAGGCCCTGACTGATGCCCAGCAGCGCGTTCGCGACCAGCACCCACGTCCAGTTCGGAGCCCACATCAGGAGAAACGGCACCGGGGCCGCGACGAGCCAGCCGCCCACCAGGATGTGCTTGCGTCCGAAGCGATCGGACAGGCGACCGGCGAGGTAGTTGGTCAGCGCCTTGGTGATGCCGAAGACGACGATGAACGAAAGCACCGCTGTCTTCGCGGCGAGGTGGAATTCCTGCTCGGCGATCGCCGGCAGGATCGATCGCTCCATTCCGATCATCGCGCCGACGAAGGCATTCACCACGACGAGCAAGGAGAACTGTCCCAGGTTCTCTCGCAGGCCCAGGCGGACCGGATTCACGGCCTGACCTCCCGACGGGGACGGGTACGCATTGCCGCTGGTGCCTGGTGGCTCCTCGAAAAATGCATGCCTGATCCTACTTGGCCGGCGACACGCGAGTGATGGTGGCGTCCATTCCCTGCAACACAAAGTCGAAGTCCACCTTCTGCCCCACATGGACAGCAGCCACTTGTGCCGGTGTGGCCTTGAACGTCATCGTCATCGCAGGCCACTTCACCGCCGCCACTGGGCCGTGGGCTATGGTGATCTTGCCAGCGGAGGCGTCGACAGTTTTGACGATGCCGGTTGCCGATGCCTTGGTGGCAACGGCATCGGTCTTCATTTGCATGGGGTGATCGCTTGCCGGACTCGAACTTCCGGCGTTGCCCGCTTGCGCAGAGGATGCTGCCAGCAACGTGGCAACCATCATGACGGTCTGAAGTTTCATGGAACGCTCCTTGGGTTGGTGGAAGAAGTTCGACGAAGTGCGAGCCTGCGACGGACGAGCAGTCGATACGCCGCAGGAATCACGAGCATGGACAACAGGGGTGCGGTCAACATGCCGCCGACCATTGGCGCGGCGATGCGTTGCATGACTTCCGATCCGGCGCCGCTGCCAAGCAGGATCGGCAACAGGCCCGCGAGGATCACGGCAACCGTCATCGCCTTCGGGCGTACACGCAGCACCGCACCTTCGCGGATCGCGACGTCGAGTTCCGCTTCGCCAGCGACGGGATTCAACGCACGTTGCCTGTCCCATGCCTGGCGCAGATACAGCAGCATGACGATGCCGAACTCGGCAGCGACGCCGGCGAGCGCGATGAATCCGATCAATGTCGCCACCGACACCGCGTGGCCCAGCACCCAGATCAGCCAGACACCGCCCACCACCGCGAATGGCAGGCTGAGCATGATCAGTGCGGCTTCGATAGCACTGCGGAACACACAGAAAATCAGCACGAAGATGATCGCCAGCGTTGCGGGCACGACGAACTTCAACCGTTGCACCGCGCGTTGCAGGAACTCGAACTGTCCGGACCAGCCGACGCTGTAACCCGGCGGCAGCGTGACCTGCCTGGTCACGGCCGCCTGCAGGTCGGCAACGACTGAACCAAGATCGCGCCCGGCCACATCGACAAGGACATAGCTGGCCAGTTGTCCGTTCTCGCTCTTGAGCATCGGCGGTCCCGCGCTCAACCCGATGTCGGCGATCTGGTCGAGCGTGAGTTGCGCGCCGTTGGCGGCGACGATGGGAAGCGCTCGCAGCGCGGCGAGCGAATCGCGATCGGCACGTGGATAGCGGACAACGATCGGATAGCGCTCGCGACCTTCGATCGTTTCGCCAATCGGATCGCCGCCGACCACGGTACCGATGATGCGTTGGACATCCGCCTGGCTCAGCCCATAGCGCGCCGCAGCCTCGGGACGCACATGCACATCGACGTAGCGCCCACCCAGCGTGCGCTCGGCGACCGCTGAACTGACGCCTGGTACGGTGCGCGCCAGCTGTTCGGCACGCGCAGCGAGTTGTTGCAGCACCGCTGGATCCGGGCCCATCAGCTTGATCCCGATCGGGCTCTTGATGCCGGTCGCGAGCATGTCGATGCGATTGCGGATCGGCGGCACGAACAGGTTGGTCAGGCCCGGCACGCGCACGGCGTGGTCGAGTTCCACTTTCAGCTTGTCCATCGTCATGCCGGGCCGCCACTGGGTTCGCGGCTTGAAGGTGATCGTGGTCTCGAACATCTCCATCGGCGCCGGATCGGTCGCACTTTCCGCACGGCCGGCCTTGCCGAACACATGGTCGACCTCGGGCACGGTCTTGAGCATGCGGTCGGTCTGCTGCAGCAGTTCGCTCGCCTTGCCGACCGACAGACTCGGCAGTGCGGTTGGCATGTACAGCAGCGTGCCTTCGTCGAGGAAAGGCATGAACTCGCTGCCGAGGCTCGCGTACGGAATCGCCGTCAGCAGGAATACTCCGGCCGCAAGCACCAGCGTTAGCTTCGGGAAGCGCAGCACCGCTTCGAGCACCGGGCGATACGCCGCGATCAACATGCGACTGAGCGGATTGGCGTGCTCGGCGCGGATGCGCCCGCGGATCAGGTAGCCCATCAGCACCGGAATCAAGGTCGCCGACAGTCCGGCTGCCGCCGCCATCGCATAGCTCTTGGTGAACGCGAGCGGTGCGAACAACCGGCCTTCCTGCGCCTGCAGCGCGAACACCGGAACGAACGACAGCGTGATCACCAGCAGGCTCACGAACAGTGCGGGACCGACTTCCGCCGCGGCATCCTGCATGAGCTGCCAGCGCTCCGCTCGATCGGGATCGCGCCCGTTCGCTTCGCGCCAATGTTCCAGGTGCTTGTGCGCATTCTCGATCATCACCACCGCCGCATCGACCATCGCGCCGATCGCGATCGCGA
>Ga0157374_10002623_pt1 | contig 15176 bp, 25 predicted proteins | sample M25metaG_FD_115308 | JGI IMG/M metagenome (GOLD analysis project Ga0157374, IMG submission 115308) | Miscanthus rhizosphere microbial communities from Kellogg Biological Station, Michigan, USA - M2-5 metaG | ecosystem: Host-associated > Plants > Roots > Rhizosphere > Soil | place: USA: Michigan...
AATAAAGATTCCGCCAGTCTGTTCTGCAATCCATTTCATTTCTTTATAACCAGAAGCCTCTTTATCACCAATGAAGATAGTGTCAAAAGGCATTTCTTTACTCTTGGCAGCTTCTATAGCCTGTTCTTTTTTAGACTTTGTGGATTCAGGTTTATCGTGTTCCCAACTATAACGACTATCGTCAGTGGGTTCACCATCTGAAAATATAACTCCCCGAGTTATTTTCTGATCGTTAAGGAGTTTAATCATTGTAGTGTAGAGCGGCGTTCCAGCGTTTGCATCTAAGCCTGCGACATAAATGTTAAGAACGGAATAGTCACAGGTTAATACTGTGCCTTCTTTCTGGAAAGGATAGATGCACACACTAGTTTCCAGACTCTTGCATGAGGCTAAAAAGTTTCTTACTCCAGTTTTAGCATCATCAACTGCACGATTACCACTCGGAGCAATGCTCCCCATGCTACCACTATTATCAAAGATGATCCCTAAACGATTAGGGACTGTTAAAGGATCTAAATCCTTGAGTTGGGCTTCTACTTTAGCGCGCTGTCCTGCTATACCGCGCTTACCGAAAGAGGGCTTCATAATATCAGGAAGCCCTGTTGAGAGTTTATCATCCGGCATTTCAGTCTCCTATGTTGTTTTAACAAGCGCCAGCGAATTTTGAAGAATTTCAAAAACAAGTTGATGATTCCTTAAAATATTTTTATAGGAATCATTCTGACGTTGAAGATCATTATTTGCAGAGCTGAAAGTGGCTTCAACATCATCTGAATGGTGAACAGGTTGAACGTATTCGGGAATTATCGGTTTGGAATTCTTTTTGGTGGGAGTCTTTTTATTCTTCTGTTCTTTGTGAAACTTCGCCCAACGCTTCTTTTGAGCATTTTTAATATTCTGAATCGCCTTCTTGCTCAAGTGGCGCTTCGTTTTCTGTTTCGGCATCTCTAACAACGTTGGACGGATAACAACCTTGCGTTTGTAAGCTGACATTGTTTAGCTCCTTGTTTAGTGTTTTAAATATTAAACTCCATTCTTGTAACAATTGGGATTTCTGAATGGAGTTTAAACTTTTTAATGTCCTGCGGACAAATCCTTGTACTGTTTTGCCTTCTCTATCTTTTGTTCTAGATAGTTTTCGTGGCGATCTAGTATATTTTGGGCTATTGTGTTCAGGAAAGAAGAAAAATCTTGTAGTTTCTGGGAGAGATTCACGGACGTGAGGCTTAAGTCCGCTATCACGTTGGCGAATTTCAGCTTCAAATGTAGAAATAATCTCTCGATAGTACCTAAGCGAACGCCGTAATATCTCATCTGGTATGTTCGCCACGACGCTCTTTGTTGATAACCACGATTCTGATTGAAGGAGTTCTTGTCCAGAATTTCCTTCAATGCTTGATTCTTCGCTATCTGAGAATTCGTTTGGGTCGAAGTCATAATCTTTTATCCTTCTTATGCGTGGCATTATTCATGCAGCCTCTTGTTTGTGGATTTCCTTTGTTTTAAAATGCCTAGTCTCAAGATTAAGCCAAGCTTCATTAAGGGCGCTTATTTTACGAGCGCAATCAGGATTATCAGGATTCCTGTCAGGATGATAGCGAAAACAAGCCTTCCGATATGCCTTTTTAGCATCATCATAACCATTACTGCCAGCAGTAGACGAAGTAGCTGTATTAATGTCATGGCCAGTTATTTCCTTGAACGTGTTAAGATATTGATCCATTGGAACGAAGTTAGGAACGTAAGCGTCATCAGGTTTCTCGATAAAATCAAGAGTAAATTCTCTAATGTTCTCCAAGAGCATTTTAAGCTCTTTAATGTGCATATCCTTCAGGAACCATGTTTTAGTATCAGGATCATAATCGCGCTCAACAGCAATTATGAACGTTTGTTTAACCCATGTAAGAACGCCTTGCATCTGATCCCAATGAAAAGTATCATTGAACTTGAAACTATATGCTCCAATATTCGAGTCCCAATGTAAAAATACTTTAGTTGGGCGATTGTTGTAATATCTTCGGCGTCCCATTATTTTAGTCTCCCAAACTGATTCTAATCATGTCGATTAGATTACGCATGTAAGATTTAGGCCCATCACTAGTTTCATGCCCATCTTCAGTAGGCCAATCATTATTGTTTAAAACTTCTTCAACTTTATTGCAGAGTTCATAAATTAAATATTTCTGAACTTGGGCCATAAAATCTCCAATCTGGTTATTATGCGCTAGCGTGTAAACAGTGTCAACACTTTTAAACCTTTTAGAATCATATAGATAGAGAGCTAATATGATTTTAACAGGTATAACTGTGAGTTATAATACAAGTAATTTTGGGCAAAAGAAAGGGCCATCATAATTCGATGGCCCTCCTGACGGATTATTTATTAATGTTGAAACTATTCTATCTTGTTAAACTACGCTGCAACAGGCTGCGGCGCAGTACGAGCACTCGCGTAAGCGGACTTCATTGCTTCGCGGATATTCTCGGGGAACTGAGCAAGGAACTTATCCAACTTTTCTTCCTCAGTCAAGCTCTTACGCTTAGACTCAGAAGCGATTTCTTGCGTAAGATCATAAACGCCATTGGTAAGATCATTCTCACCAAAGGTGAATTTACCATCTTGATCCACGTCCAACAGTTTTGCTTTAAGACGGTTCGCAGCTTTCTGCTTTGCACCGCGATTAAAGTTATTGCAGGCTTCTTCCTCATTGGGGCAAATCTGAGTAATGCCTGCCATTGATTTTGCCAGTGGCAATGAGGTTGTTACTGTGAAGTCTTCTTCAAACTTCTTCTCATCGACCATTTTCTTTACTGCGGCCTTATCTTCTTCCGAAGAATAAGCGTAGTAAGCTGGAGTTTTCTTGACTTCGTTTTTATCATTGGTTTCAAGATCGAAACCAACAACATAATCACTGCGTTCAGTAATAACATTCTGTACTGGTGATGCGGCTGTAGCCATTTTGTTGCTCCTTGTTTTAGGGCGCTATGCCCTTATTATCACCCGTAGGTGAAACTTTTAAATTCTTTTCCCAAAAAAGACCGTGTAAAACATTCGTGTTATGTCTTGCACTCCAATTATATTGAGTATTTAAAAGATTAAAAAATCTTGTTAACTCAATATAATCTTCGACAGTGCGTAAGTTCCTAATCTTATTACGCAATTTTATAGTCGATAATGGAGTTATTTCTTCCATCTTAGTAAGATACTTAAACTATTTAGATTTAGTCTTGTTCCCGCAAGATTTTAATTTAAATTTAGTTTAAGTATCTTAATAAAATTGCACCGATATTCCCGTCGGTGCTAGCGGAGCTTTTCCCAAAGCCACCTTTATTATACATCATCCCAAGTACGTGTCAAGTCCTCAAAGAATTTCACAATGCAAAACTTCACGCGCTGGAATGGCCGAAGGCTAAAAGTCTTTGCGTTTCTATAGTTTGCCCGGATACTCCGAATCAGGTTTTTCAAGTGAGCACCTCAGTAATTTCCTGTACGCAGCACGCCGGGATCAGGCAGCCATGCAATAGGTTTAATTATTTTCATTTCTTGAGCAACAACGCAATCAACAGGATACATTGTTAAAACTGTGTGAGTTCCTATTGCATTTACTTTCCGGTACTTTACTTCAAACATTTTGTAATGTCTCAGTGATTCTGTACTAATGTATAATTGGGCTGAGATGGGAACTGTGAAGATGTGGAAGCCAACAATGTAATTCCAATCTTCTCTATCATATCTGATTATTTCATCCATCTGTGGGTGCTTCAGGCGTGGATATTTCTTTTTCTTTCTTTGCCACTCGCGTTCTTCATCGACACCGAGATATGTAGCTTTTTTATTCTTTGCTTTGAGAATTGTGTCTAATTCCCATTTAGTTTTACAACCTTGATGAGTAAAATTATAATTATCATAAGGCTTTGTTGGATCGTTATTCTCATATTCTTGTGAATAACGAAAGACTTTGTATCCAGTTTGCCATATTACTTTGTTACGGAACTTAGCTGGTTTAAGTTCTGACCATGTTACAGAGAGTAAGCACATTGGGAAAGCTCCTTTATTTTGATCTAATCAAAAATGCCTTTTCTTTATACTTTGTAAGCCTATCTACACGATCTAGAAAATCTTGATGTGTTACAACTAGTTTGAGAGGATTCCTATGATCCTCACACGTTGTTTCAATTTCTTCATGATTATTAAGCTTACGCAATAAGCTTGTTAATGTCATTAAAGACATTGCATTGTAATGTTTTTCACACTCCTTTGCTGCATTATGTGCGCGACACATTATACATTTAGGCATTGTATAACTCCTGTGTTATCTTTGTTACAACTTCAGCAATTTCGTTAAGACTTGTAATTGGACAATCTACGAATTGTTTGAAGTTAGTGTGAAAATGTGTGTCATGGCATCCCCAAAGATGATGCATCCAAGGGCGAGCGTTTATGTGGTCAAGAACGCGCTTTGCATACATAAAACATTCATTGTCATTCTCTATCTTCTCGTTTAATTCAGCACTGTGCTTAAGCATATCAACGATCATCGGATATTTGCGTTCCGGCGCGTTCCATAGAGTCATTACAGCCGGAATATCACTATCAATACGCAAAAGTTCGTGTGCGAGAAAATAGAGATGCTGGCGCATTTAAGTATCCTTTTACTACTCTTTAATATCAACCTTATTAGCAAGCTCCATTAGTTTCTGTATCTCTTTTTCAGCTTCTTTTTCCATTTCTTCAACTTCTTTTTGGGCTAGCGCATTTAATTTATCTCCGAGAGTGTTAACAAAGTGCTCCTGTGCTTCAGGCGTGAGTTGTGAATGTGGCCCATGTTTTAATGCTATTTCCATTTCCTCAACAGTAATCTTTAATATCTCAATACCAATTTCTCTAGAGAGGTCATGGGCTTTGATTGTTCTGATAACATCTTGCATGGTTTTACATAGATTGTTTTTGGCACTAGCGAGTAACAGTGGAGTGGGAAATTCTATCTTCATTTTGGTGCGCTCCTTTAGATTGTGGAACAGTGTACATAGTAGGATACTGAAGTTGTGTCTACACATTTAGGTCTACACACTAATTAGCTTCGACGCCTGAATTTAACGGTTCAGGATTCACTTGGCTTCAGTATCCTACTACACACACTGAGGGTGTGTGTAGCCTTACGCAGTACAATCATCATGAATTTTTATATTTGTCTATCCTAATCATAATAAGTATCTAGACTATCATCCATACAATACCACGTTAGTATGTGTGAATGACCGCACTGTTCGTGCGGGTGTCCATAATTATCACCCCCTTTAAATTATATACAGTGCTACAGTGCGTGAGGTGAGCAGTCTTGGGGAAGGGCTGTTCGTTATTAAATTAGAAACCGCAACGTGGTGTACCCGGATAACAAACTGGGATAGGCCCACTCGCATTAGCAGTTACTGGTGTAACTACACTCAATGCTGCAAAGAGTGTAGCCAATAGGATAAACAGTGTTACTCTGAGTTTCATGTAGCCTCCTTTGGATTGATGAAGCCAGTTATTAAGCCGTTCTTTTTAAATCCTTTCTTTTAGCTTTGAATACAAATAAGTCTTTGTCGTGATAATCACAAGTAATCTCATCTTCAGCTATAAGGCTTGTAACGTGAGCTGTTATCACTTCGCGGCTTGTATTAGGAAATTCTTTGATAAGCATTGTGTATGTCACATATAACATACTACGAATGTATCTCAGTATCTTTCCTTTAGAAGCCATGATAATACTCCTAACTCTTTTTAAGATGTTCTATAGCATCAACAACAAAACTCTCATATTCTTCAGCACTTAATGGCGTTAGTCCTTGTTTCTCTCTTGAATGCTGTAAAGCATCAGCCATATTTAAGGCTTTATCTCTTAAACTCTGTGTATAACTAGGACTGAGGGGATCTCTTAATTTAAGCTTAATTCCTCCCACTCTAGCAGTCTTGCGTCCTTCAGTGCTTCTGATTGAACGGCGCCGTAATACTTTAGGTGCTGTACAATCGTCAAACTCTACTTGATATTTATCAAAGTACTTACCACAATGCCTGCATCGAAATACCTGATACTTTATTAGTTCTCCAGTAAAAGGATCAATGCGCTCTACTTCTTTCTTCATAAGAGCATAGAATACAAATGATCCACAATAAATACAATGCATCTTATCCGCTCTACGCCCACATTCACACTGATCCACTTCTAATATAATTGGGTCTTGAATACTCATATTATTCTATGCTCCTTATGCCTATATCTTACTAATCAGTTGCACTGGGATAGTTTATAGACACGGAGCGAATCTGTCAAGGAGTGTAAGCCCTTCGGAATCATAGTGTTACACAGAATGTGAATAATTGCTTGTGTCTCGATTTTGGCACCCGGTGCGGGAGATTTACGCGCGGGGGAGAGTGTAATAATTACATTATCTATTTTAGCATACCTGATTATAAGAAGAAAAAAAAATAAAAAATTAATAATCAACTAATTTAATAATCTACTAATCGTGTTGACACGGTGTATAACACCAATACCCATACCGACCCCGATTTTTGAGACACAAGCAAAATTTGAGAATGACCGCAACTCACTAATATCATGGGAGTTATGGGTTTTCCACAAAATGATCCGTGTCGCACGCCGCTCTGCGATATAAAAATAAGGGCGTGACAAGCTTATTACTTAAGCTTGTCTAGGATATATACTAATTCTTTCAATTGTTCGCGTCGTTTCTCTGCATCGTCTGCATCTTTACGACCGCGCTTAGGTTTTTCCCACTTCAGTTTAGAGCGCGCTTCACGTGCAATGAACTCGCCCTTACTATTATACTTTCCTGAAGTGTGAACAATGTGTCCTGTAGCTTGCAATAGCGCCATTATACTATCCTCCCATTAGTGAGCCAGATTGATTTTACTACGTGTTCTGGTCTAATCCAGAAGTTTTCATTGCATCCTCCACACTCATTCCACGAGCGCGGAGCTGCTTGAAAAATTCTAGAGCTTGATCCTGCTTTTTCTTGTCCATGTAGTTATTCAGAGCTTTAACCTTGTCCGTTACAAGCTTCTGAATCGCTTTCGCGCGCAGGATATCCTTGTTATTCTCCCAATACTTATCACCGCGAATCTGAATTACGTCGCGATTATCGTACTTAGCCAGTTTGTCAATAGCCTCATCAACAATACTGGGGAGTGTGAATATTACATCTACATCTTTCAGAGCTTCTTCAGCAATCTGCTCTGGTGTCATTCCATCGAGTTTAGCCATGTTTTACCCTTTCAGAGTTTTATTTCTGGCTCACTGATGGAAAGATAGTATATAATCCCGTCAGAAGAATTATGGGCATCCACCCGGATATTTCAATCCGTCTACACCTTGCAATGATGCAAGTATCGGCCCATGATCTATGCAGGTTTTATCTCCCGCATGACCGCCTAACAATCAACCACACCTTACATATAGCAAGGGATATGCCAACGTCTAAGTCCTTTATTATCATAGACTTAAGCTCAAAGCTATAGCATTTTTAGTATAAGTCTTACACTATCCTATATAATATTTACCCACTCTAAATTGTTGATAAGTAAGGCCACCCCCAAATATAGTGTAATTTTTTTATAGTGGCGGGGCACTGCCAACAAAATTTTTATACTTTTTTCAAATCCTCATATATACTAATTTTTTATTAATATAATAATCCTCATCGTGCAAGCACTTATATTATTAAGATCAGGAATAATAATTGGCTAGAATATAATAAATTGAGTGGCCCGACCGTGTTTACACCGTGTGACACGTATTGTCAACTACCTGTAACATACTAATCTTTCAATGCGTTAGCACTACAGGATTTTTGTTGCGTTGCTAGGGTGATCCTCGTAAACTTTAAAGGACTAGTGTACATTAAATAGAACAGTGCCTGTGTTACTGGATGAGCGGCCATGCGGGTATAGTGGGGAGTAACTGTGATGCGAGATTACAGGTTAAGCGCACAAAAACAGAAACCACCTGAAAAGGTTGAAGATCTGCATATTGTGCGTAAGCCTGTAAAATCTATCATGGACTCCCCTCTTACCAAAGCCCTTATCAAGCATTTTAGAAAATACAGGCCCGAGCTGTTAACTGAAGAACACAACGTGGAGGAAGCTAGTTAGCTTGTTATGGTGTATAAACCGGGTCAAGTTGGAAATCCTAAAGGGAAACCGAAAGGGATGCACCGTAGCTCTCTATTAAAGATAGAGACTATTGTGCGGCTCCAGATGATGAACCTTGGTTATACTGATCCGCAGATGGCTATGCACACGGGAATTACTATAGCCACTCTGACGAGATTAAAAAGAACTAAAGAATATCAAAGAGTTTTCTCACAGTATACCTCCGGTGTACTCGCTAAGATTGATGATACTGTTCAAGACAATTATAAGATAGGCCGCCAGATACTAGAGGATTCAGTTCCCATAGCGTTGCAGAATCTTGCTATGGCAGCGGCGCAAAAACTAGATAAAAAGCTACAGATTGAAGCCTCTAAGGAAATACTAGATCGTCATGGGATGTTTGGTAAAGTCTCACGAATAGGATTGCCTACGCAGGATCAAGGCGGATTTGCTGACGAGCGCGATAACAAAGTTGCGAATGAACTTGTAAGCGCGCTTTCAGCAGCGAACGGTATTAACAAGGTTACTACTATTGACTCTCCCCCAGTTACTGATGTTAAGCAATAGTAGTATGATAGCGGGTTAGTATTCTTGTTGTGTTAAGTGCAAGCTCTGATTATTCTTGACAGGGGTTGTCATCTTGCGACCAACACACGCCGAAGGGTCTAACCCGCTAAACATTTAAGACATAAATAAAATAAGCAGTATTTTTTGTGCGTTCTCCCTTCGGCGGAGAGGGATCAAAAACCCCTGTCCCGCCGCGTCTAGCGGCGGAATAGGAGCAATTATGGACTTAATAGGATTACTAATCACCGTAGTAGTTTTTGCAGTAATTTGTTATGTGATCTTCTGGGTTATGGGTTATCTTGGGGTTCAAGAGCCTGTAAGGAAGGTTGTGGTTGTTGTAGTAGTTTTGATTGCTGTTATCTGGATTTTAACACACTTTTTACCCGGCATGGCACACATTAGGCTTTAGTGAAATAAAGTGTCCTCATCTATTGTTGGATTTGAAAATGAAGTAGAAACGATTCAGGAAATAAATGCCAGCATTAGCTATGCTAATCAATGGCAGGTTATTCCAGTTTCAAATCTCACACCGATAGCTCAAAACAGGGCACATAGGTTAAACAGCTTAGGCTCATCTTTTTACTTCATTAAAGTCGCCCTTAAAAAAGGCCGCCTAAAAGAACACCTCCATAAGAACATCTGCGATAGTATAGAACGCACGCACTTAAAAGAAGTGCTTGAAATTCCTCGCGATCATTTTAAAACAACAATTTGTTCCGAAGGAATGCCTATGTTTTGGGCACTTCCTTTTACGTATGAAGATGAAAAATTCATGCGTGTGCTTGGTTATGGAGATGAGTGGATTGAGTGGATGTATCATATTCATAATCCTAATACTCGCACTCTAACTGTTAGCGAGAATAAAGTTAATGCTTGTAAGATTGGTAAGAAGATAGATAGTCATTTTAAAAACAATAGATTCTTTACAAGATTGTTTCCTGAGATAGTTCCTGATGGTTCTTGTAACTGGTCAGTTGAAACAATGACACAGAAGCGTGATGCTTCGCGTGAAGATTTTGGTCAAGGTGAAGGCACTTACGAATATCTAGGTGTTGATGGTGCGTTGCAGTCAAGACACTATAATAGAGTTATTCAGGATGACTTAGTAGGAAAAGAGGCTCTTAACTCTGAGATTGTAATGAATAGCACGATAGATTATCATCGTCTAATGGCTGGAGCCTTTGATAGTGATCCTAATGATCCTAATGCTGAGAATGATGAAATTGTTGTAGGAAACAGATGGTCATACAAGGATCTTAATTATTGGATTCGCAAAAACGAGCCATCATTTAGATTTACTACACATAGCGCGCTTGGTGGATGCTGTCCCTTGCATCCACCGGGATTCCCTATTTTCCCGGAAGAATGGAGTATTCATAAGTTAAATAAATTTAAAGAGCGTTTTGGTACATATTTCTTTTCCTGCCAGTTCTTAAATACTCCTACGCCTCCCGGCGATACGAAGTTTAAAGTAGAGTATTTAAATCGTTTTACTTTCAAAACTGTTGTCAGTACTAATCTAGTCCAAAAACCAATCTTCGATCATGCCTCTTACGGCGATAGCCTATTTCAACAACATGGCTTATCAGCAACCACGTATAATAATGATAAGCGACAAGTCGCAATTCAGCATGAGGTTAAAAATGGACAAGTTATTAAAGATATCCTCCCGATCCATCTCCAGCGGAATATGCTTATTGACCCTAATCATGCTGGTGAAGAAGGACGGTGTAATCACGCTCTCATTGTTACTGGCTTTAACCGTGCTCCTATTCGCATATATTTGCTTGACCTCTATGCAAAAAACTCTAGCCACGCAGATCTTGTACATAAGATCTTCGAGTACGGAGAGAAATGGAAGATACGAGAGCCGCACTTAGAAACAGTAGGAGCACAGAAGTGGCTTAAATACCATTTAGAAGTTGAGAACAAAACTCGTAAAAGTCTTGGTAAGTTTCATTTTTATGAGTTTAAAGAGTTTAAGAAAGATAGTTCTCGTGATGCAAAGATTCACAGGATTGAATCTTTAGAACCGATGTTTCAACGTAAAGAATTCTGGATGTTACAGAATGGTCAAGAACAGTTTCAACAAGAGTATTTAGAATATCCTTATGCCCCCACAAGAGATATTCTTGATGTTCTTGGTTATGCCCCTTCTCTTTGGAACATTGAGAAGATGGATGATAAAGAAGTACAAGCTTTCATGGACAAAGGGAAACGAGTATTTCGTAATCGGTCACGTAACGCATCTACGGGGTATTAGGGGGAAGAATGTTTGTTGATAGTGGGATGATGGATGGTTTTGGCAACATTATAGGTAATGTGCATTTTTGGTTGTTAGTGGTTATTTATTGGGCTGTTAGTAACGCTATTGGTGCCCTCCCCTTACCAGATACAGGATCGTCAAAGTTTTATGGATGGTTCTTCAAGTTTGCCAATGGCTTCGCTGCTAATCTTAGCAGAGCTGCCGCTGGTAAAATACCGGGTACAGATAACCCACCAACAGAAAGACGAGAGAAAGTAAATAATTAAGGAGGCTATAATGGGATTTCTAGCTAATTGGAAGACCACGCTTGCTGGACTTGGTGCTGGTGGACTTAATATGCTTGCTAATGGAACTAAATGGCAACAGGTTCTTTTATCTATTGGTATGGGTTTCCTTGGTCTACTGGCTAAGGATATGAACGTAACTGGTGGTACTACGGAAAATAAATAACATGCCTAAAGTAACTGAGCCAGTTCCGGTAAACTTTGGTGCCGAAGCGGATAAGCACCTTGATACGTTTGTAAAGAATATGTTACAAGCGTCAAGAAACTCCTTATCTAAATTGCATGAGCAGAAAGTACCGGAGTGGCGCCGTTTGTACAAGGGGATTCCTAAAGAAGAAGTAAGGGAATTCCCTTGGCCGAACGCTAGTAACGTTGTAATACAGTTAATTGGTGAGAATGTAGATATTATTAAAGCTCGTATCATTGGATCAATCTATGAAATTATGCCATTGTTTCCAGCGAAGATAGTAGGTCAGTGGTATCAAAATGAGTTTGCTGAAGAACAGAGAGCCGCTGTTCAAGATTATATGGATTTAATGGGCCTAGAGCCTAACGAGCTAGACTTATATCGCGTAGAATCTCTTGCCGCTAATGATATTGCTCAGTTTGGAACTGTTGTTATTAAACAACCGTGGGAAACTGAGATGGAAACTCAAGTTATAGCCGTTGATTCTGAAGGACGCGGCGAACCAGTACATAGAGAATTTACTCGTTATGATGGCCCAAGGCCAGAAAAATTAGCTTTTGAAGATTGGGGAGCTACACCGACTGCGCCAACAATATCTAAAGCTCCGTTTAAATGGCATAGATATACTTTGTATAAACAAGATCTTGAACGTAAAAAGTTTGAAGGAGCATTTGACGATAAGGCAGTTGATAAGATTATTAATTCCCCTGACAAGCATGGTAGTGATACTATAGAAGAAGCGAAGCTTCGTAATCAAAATATAGACGCTGCCGCGAATGTTAAAGAACTTGCTACATGGGAATTCTTTGAATGCTGGTTTTTGTACTTTCACAACGAGAAACTCTATAATATTATTTTTACTTATCATCCGAAATCTGATACTCGGATGAAGGCCATTTTCAATTTCTATACAGAGAATGACGAACCTTTCGAGCTAGGTCGTCTAGGTTATACCGATGATGGAATATATGGTTACGGATTTGCTGAAATGCTTAAATATTATCAGGAGGAAGTTAGTACTGGACATAATCAACGTGTCGATAACCGTACTCTTGCTAATACCAGCATTGTTCTTGCAGGACAGAACTCTAAGCTCGATGCTGGTTTTGGTTTGTATCCTATGGCTGTGTTGCCTTTTGATCCTGAAAATTTTAGAGTGCAACAGCTTGGATCAAACTATCCGTCCTCAGTCCCGGAAGAAGAACTCACACTTAATTTAGCAAAAGCTCGTAGTGGTGTTGATCCTGCTAATCAAGGAAGCGGCGGTGGAGTTACTAACCCGAAAAAAGGTAATTACTCTGCAATGGGAACTTTTTCTGTTATGCAGAGCGGCAATCGTAGAATTAATATTAACGTCACCGACTTTCGATATCTTCATCTTCGCCTTGGCCGCAAAGCTTTACGGCAATATGCTGAATTTGGTATTGGTAAAAGAGGGGATTATTTTGGAGAACAGAAAAAATATCTAGTTGCAGCATTAGCAAATATTAAAAAAGGACGTTTAGACCTCCCAATAAGAGCAGCGACGGCTAGTGTTAATACAGAACTTGAGAAACAAAATGGTATGTTGTTTACTCAAGTTATGCAGCGACATTATGGGGCTATCACGAATATCCTTCAGGGTATTCAGAATCCTATGATGCCACCGGAACTTAAAGAATACTTGTTAGGTTCTATTGGTGGAATGGCTGCATTAATGTCACGCTTGTTGCGCTGCTTTGGTTATGATGATATAAGCAGGTTACAACCTGAACTGATGTTGTTAGAAAAACTAAGGAGTCAACAAAATGGACAACGCGGAGTTTCGCAAACTGAAGTTACAGAACATCAACCAACAGAAGGAGTTCAGTCCCTTCCGCAAGCTGGTGGAGAAACAAGCTCAATACAAGGCTCTCAAGGACTACCCGCCTTACAAAGTCCTAGAGGACTTCCTCAATGAGCAATTAGTGCTCTTTAAGGATCAACTTGTTAAGGCTTATAAAAATTCTAAAGACCAAGATCTTTCAGATATTCTAAGAGGACGGATTTTAACATTAGAAGAAATACTCGATCTTGAGACTGCAATGAAATCTTTTGACAATCTTACGCCTCTTGTACAGCAAGATGTTGTTGAATCTCAAAAGAAAGAGGCCACAGCGCCTGCATTATAAGGAGCAATTATGCCGGGTATGTTTGGTAAAACAACTAAAGAAGATCTTATAGCTTTAGGTCTTGATCCTGATAAGACCGTTAAAAAAGAAGATCTTGATACTTTTAAAGCAGGAATTACTACGGATGTTACTACTAGCATCCAGAATAGTATTGCTGCTCTTGAGGCTAAATTAACTGATGCTTTGGCTACAAGACAAGCGCCACCGCCAGAAAATAAGCCTGAATCTAAGCCTAACGAGCCACAACAAGTAGATTCGATGATGTTTCTTGAAGATCCAATGAAGCATGTTAATGACGCAGTTAATAAAACTGCGGCACAGTTGCTTGCAGTTAACATGCGTCAAGCTGCTGAAATGGCTTATGAAACTTTATCATCTCAATTGCCCGGTTTTAAGAATGATGTTCTTAAAGCCGAGATTGATAAAGAATGGGCTGCTTATGCTAATGGGCCTATTGCAAAGCCTAAAGAGTTATTGCGTAATCTTCACGATATGGTTATTGGACGGCATACTGAAGAAATTCAGCGTGATAGTGCAAAACGTGAAGGTAAGTTTAATATGGTTCATAGTGGAGGCTCACGTACAATGAATCAAGCCGAGCCGCCACAAGCAAAGCCGGAAGATAGTTTAACAGATGCAGAATTAGCAGCGGCTAAAAACTTTGGGATGACTCCAGAAGAATACGCCAAGCAGAAAGGCGGATTGAGTTATGCCTAGAGAACTGGGAAAACAACAAAACACTGTAGCAGAATTAACTAAAGTAGCTACAGCTACTGACGCCGGGGCATTCGATTCCGCTGAATCTGGCTTGCCGATGACCCCTATAAATAATGATACGCATACAGTGAGACAGCAAGCCGAAGCGGGATTCTCAAGTGCTTCAGCACAAAGCCCTTTCGTTCCTGATGTGCAAGTTTCGCCACCGCCATCAGTAAATAAAGGTACTGAAGTACGACCCGCGAGTAAGTTCGATCTCGAAAACTTGAATGAAAGTAATATTATGGATATGCCTTTCATTCAAGCAAAAGGTTTTGATATTGCTGCCATGTTGCAGGTAAAAGCAAAAGATCCTGCAATTCGCTTCCGTTGGGTTAATTTTAAAAACAACGAAGGCGGCAATTATCAAATGTTCAAATCCATTGGATTTGTTAACGCTGTTGTTGAAGATGTAGATTTGCAAACTACTCCTCTTAGTGAATATATCGTTCATGAGGATGGAGCGATTAAGTATTTTGATGTTATTCTTATGAAGATTAATGTTATGCGCCTTATGCAAGCTTATAAGGCGAATATTCAAAAATCTTTAACAATGGTAGGACGATGGTCTGAAAATGCGAAAAGAGAAGCCGAACGCACTTTTAGACGTGATGTTAGTCCTGATATGCTTGAGCTGTTAAAACAGAAAGGACTACAAGTCGAATTTTTTGAACCTAAGAATAAAGAGCCTAACAATCCTATTGCGTAATCTCTTATTGTTAACGGAGGGTTACTAACTAATGGCAACTCAAATTGCTAATCATGCAGCGATCGTAGCAGTGGAAACTATTAGTGGAAACACTGATAACAC
>Ga0157374_10002624_pt1 | contig 15164 bp, 7 predicted proteins | sample M25metaG_FD_115308 | JGI IMG/M metagenome (GOLD analysis project Ga0157374, IMG submission 115308) | Miscanthus rhizosphere microbial communities from Kellogg Biological Station, Michigan, USA - M2-5 metaG | ecosystem: Host-associated > Plants > Roots > Rhizosphere > Soil | place: USA: Michigan...
AAGACCCACCCTTGCCGAGCCGCCGTTGTTGATGGAGATTTCCGCGATCGGCATCTGACTGCGTCCCGTACCGAGCACGGACCAGATGTAGTCATCGCCGAAGAGACGATCGGCCGTGCGCTTCATGTGCAGCACATCCTCTGGATGAGTGCCGTTTCCGCCGAGAATCCCAAAGATGGTTTGAATGAAGAACGGGGGCTGCACCGCTCCTTTGTCGACAAAATGAGCAAGGTTGTAGAGGTGTCCGCTGTCGTAACATTCAAATTCAAAACGCGTCCCGTGCTCCTGGCAAGCTTTCAAGACGTACTGGATATCCTCAAATGTATTGCGAAAAATAAGATCGCGGCTATTTTCAAGCGCTTCTCTCTCCCACGACTGTTCGAAGTGCTGAAAGCGTTCCAACATGGGAAACAAACCGAAGTTGAACGAGCCCATGTTAAGAGAGGCTAGCTCGGGCCGAAAATGCCCGGCAGGCTGCACACGTTCCTCAACGAACATGAAGGGCGAACCGCCGGTCGTGATGTTGATTACGGCGTCGGTGCGAGCGTTCAGTTCTGCAAGAATAGGCGCGAAGCCCTTTACGGACTGGTCCGGCTTGCCCGTGTGCGGATCGCGGGCATGGACATGCAGAATTGCAGCGCCGGCCTGCGCTGCCTCGACCGACGAATCAGCAATCTGCTCTGCCGTGATGGGAAGATACGGCGACATCGAGGGCGTGTGTATCGCCCCGGTTACAGCACACGTTACGATGACTTTGCGAGGGCTCGTCATTAACTATCCGAGGGTCTCAACGTTGCCGCAGACACCAAGCGATTGGCCAGTGATACTGGCGCCGGCGGGCGAGCATAGGAACTGAACCATTGCAGCTACGTCACAAGCCGAAACCATGCGACGCAGTGAGATGTTGTTCAGGTACTCCTGCTCTACCTCGGTGTAATCCACGTTCTGGCTGGAAGCACGGGCAGCGATAACCTCCTGCATGCGTGGGCCTTCCACAATGCCCGGCAAGACAGCGTTGACGCAGATGCCTGCGGGGCCAAGCTCCATGGCGAGCGATTTGGTGAGGCCAATCAAGGCCCATTTGGAGCAGGCGTACGCACTGCGGTACGGGTAGCCGAGCCTTCCCGCCACTGAAGAGATGTTGATCAGCCGTCCGCGGCCGCTCTCGCGAAGCAGAGGAATGGCAAGACGAGAACAGAGAAACGCGCTATTCAAATTCACGTCGATGGTGCGGTGCCACGCATCAATCTCCGTGTCCTCGAGCTTCGCTGTGGGTCCGGAGATGCCCGCGTTAGTGACCAACACATCCAGACCGCCGAGGCTACGGAGAACGTCGCGGAAGAGCGCCTCCACCTCCTTCGGGTCGCTGACGTCGGTGTGCGATGTGCTGACGTTCGGCAAGGCCTGCCGGAAACTGGCGAGCCTGCCGCCGTCGATATCGCATGTATGAACACGTGCACCCTGATTGACGAGCACCTCGACGATGGCTCGCCCGATGCCCGAAGCACCTGCGGTAACGAGAACGCGGAGGCCGGATTGAATCTGCGACGAGGGCATAAAGAGTTGTGACCTAGTGGATATTCAGCGGCGGCTGATGGGCTGTTGGAAAAATGATGCCGAGTAGCCCGGCAATGGTGGGAGCAATTTGGCGCATATCAATCACTCCCAGATCACGACCCGCAGCGATTCCCTTCCCCTCGGCGAAGAACGATGCGCGCATCTCTGTATTGTCCGGCAGGTAGCCGTGCATACCGGTTGAGGGTATCGGAGTGATTACCGGACCTTCGAGACTCATGGTGTAACCAACCTGATAGTCCAGGTCCATCTCAATCAGATATTCGGCGTCCGGCGAGCCGCCCATCTGGCGAATCTCCGGCTGCGCGACCACCCGCTTGATGTGGTACTGAGGGTCAGTCTTCATCTTGTCGATGAGCGCCTTCACCTTCGCTTTGATTGCAGCGTCTTTGGGGTCGCGGAGCATCACCGCGGAACAGCCGCCGGCGGGCCAGAGAGTCGCATCCCATGTGCTGACCGTGCTCTTGCCCGCGGAGGTCTTCACGTGGAGCAGTCCCTCGCGGATGAATGGCAACAGCAGGTTTACCTTGTAGTCAGTTCTGGAGAAGCCATGGTCCGAAACTACGATGATTGCCGAGGATGGATCGGCTGCGAGAGCGGCCTTTTCGATCGAGCCAATCATCGCGTCCAAGGCCTCAAGCGTTTCGTTGCTGTGCTTGCTGAAGGGCGCTGTATCGTGCGCAGCATGATCGAACGCTGCAAGATGAAGAGTCAGAAAGCCGATCTTCTGGTTGCGCAACAGATCGATGGCGTACTTCGTGCGGATGGAGTCGGACTCGAGCGCTCCTTCAGAGCGTTCTTCATAGGGGCCTAGCTTCTTTTCCTGCTCTACGAGCCATCCCACAGGACGCGAAACGGCTTCGATGAGAGGGCGGTCGTCCGCTGTGCGCGCCCGCCAGTACTCGGGGATGTTGTACTTGATTCCTCGCGCATCGACTGTGACCGGCCAGTTGATGCTGGCCACCGTCAAGCCCGCCTGGGTGGCGGCTTCCCAGAGGGTGGGGACACGAGTTGCGGAGGCATACCAGTGCCAGCCGGTCATGTTGGTCTGCAAAGGATCGAAGGTTGTGTTGCTGTAAATTCCGTGCTCCGCGGGCCACACGCCGGTCATCAACGTTGTGTGGCTGGGGTACGTGACAGTCGGCGCTACACCGACGACACCGTCTGCGTAGGCGCCGCGCTTTACGAAGCGGCTCAAATTTGCCAGTTTGAGACCATGTTGCTCGGCCTGCAGTACGTAGTCCGGCCGCATGCCGTCAATGGAGATGACAACTACCGGTGTCTGGCATGATGCCCGTACGACGAACGCAGCTGCGATTGTTAGCCACGCAAGTTTTTTCTGCATCATCTCTCCCTACCCTGGCCGAACCTACTTCAAAGCTGCAATCGGATCGATGTGAGATTTCTTTTTTTTGCCGAACCGCTTAGCTAAGGGCTTCGCAAAACAAAATAGAGACATCATGCGATGATTGTCAATACCGCCCTGAGGAGATAACCGGCTTGGCCACTATCTACGATGTCGCGAAGCGTGCATCTGTATCCGTCGCTACTGTTTCATCTGTCGTGAACAGCAGTTCGTATGTCAGCCCGGAGCTGCGCCGCCGGGTAGACGCGGCCATTGCTGAACTGAGCTACTCGCCCAACCTGCTCGCGCGGGGTCTCGCCAAGCAAACAACGTTCACTATCGGCGTGCTGATCCCCGATATTGCCAATTTCTTTTACCCGGAGCTGGTGCGGGGGATCGAAGACAAGGCCAAGGAACTTGGTTACACCATCCTGTTGGGGAGCTCAGATAACCAGATTGTGAAGGAAGAGCTGTACCTGAACCTTTTTCTTTCGAAACGCGTGGATGGAATTGTCTGGATCAAAGCTCCCGGAGAAACTACGCCCGCGTTGTTGCAGATGCTCAAAACACAGGCGGCACCGATCGTTCTGCTCGATCGCGAATACCCTTCCCTGCCCGCCGATACCGTGCTCGCCGACGACTTCGGGGGCGGCTACATGGGTACCAAACACCTGCTCGATCTCGGGCATCGGCGCATCGGCTACATTCGCGGATTGCCCGGAGCGAGCACGACGGATGGCCGATTGAAAGGCTACAAAGCGGCGCTCAAGGAACGGAAAATTCCCTTTGATCCAGCGTTGATTGCAACCGGGGATTATGGCATCGAATCTGGATACATTGCGGGACGAGAGCTCCTGGAGGCCTCTCCAACGGCTGTTTTCGTGACCAACTACATGATGTCCATCGGATTTCTGCGCGTGGCCAAGGAGAAGAAGATTGTTGTGCCACGCGATCTCTCTGTCGTGAGCTATGACGACTTCCTGTGGAACGATGTCTTCGAGCCGCAGCTTACTTGTATTGCTCAGCCAAAGTACAAACTTGGCCTGCGAGCCGCAGAGATTCTGTTTTCGCGCATCCAGAAGAAACACAAACGGTTTCGCACTGAAGTGCTGGAGAACACGCTGCAAGTGCGGTCCTCTGCGAAGCGACGCGGAGAAAAGAGCCGGACCGTCTAGACCTCCGTTTCGACGACCTTTTGACGGGCTCCCCAGTATCCGTAAATCGCAATGATGACGTAAGCCGACATGGGCACGACGTAGGAGAGGGCGTAGCTTCCCGTCTGTTTCGCGACGTAGCCAAGCAGCGGGGGGAAGGCTCCGCCTCCGGCTACCGACATGACCAGCAGCGACCCGCCCAGCTTTGTGTTTACGCCGAGGTCTTTGATGCCCATCGCATAAATTGTTGGGAACATCAGCGACATGAAAAAGCTGGACATCATGATCGCGATGGCGCCCCCGAGGCCGGGGTGCGCGATGCTGTAGCCGACCAGGAACAAATTGATGACGGCATAGACGAACATCATGCGAGCCGGCTTGAACCACTGCATGAGCCAGGTTGAGGTGAAGCGTCCGGCAGCAAGGGCCACCAGGTTTCCAATCAAGAACCACGCCGCAGTTCGCTCGCTGGCGAGGGTGTACTGTTTCATGTAGAAGATAAAACCACTCCATGTAGCGAACTGCGCTCCGCAGTAGCAAAACTCGACAATGGTCGCGACCCACAGGTGCGGGTAGCGGAAGAGTTCTACGAAACGGCCGTGGTCTCTGCCGTCTTCATGTTCAGAGTGGATCGCAGGGAAACGGGTGCGGCCGATGATCAGCGCGAAGAGAAGTACGACGATCCCAATCACCACGTAGGTCGGAACGACTCGCAGAATTTCCATGTGCAGGTATGCGGTATAGACACCCTCGTGCCGCATAGCCGCGACTTTGGCAGGACTATTCTCGATGCCGGAGAGGATGAAATACGTGCCTATCGTGACACCGGTGATGTTGCCCAGCGGGTTGAACGATTGCGAGAAGTTCAACCGACGCTCCGACGTTTCCGGAGATCCCATCTGCGCGATGAAAGAGTTCGCGGCAGTTTCCAATGTCGCAGAGCCACAGCCGACCACGTACAGCGCCAATAGGAAGGGAGTGTAGCTGCCGAGCCGGGCTGCCGGGTAGAAGAGCAGTGTTCCTGCGCTGAATATGCACAGACCTACGACAATCCCTGCTTTGTAGCTGTAGCGGCGCATGAAGAACGCTGCCGGCAGGGCCATGCACGCGTAGCCGAAAAAGATTGCCGTCTGTACGAGTTGGGCCTCCACGGGGGACAGTTCGAAGGACTTCTTGAACTGCTGGACGAGAATGTCAGTCAGATTGTTCGACATGCCCCATATGAAGAAGAGCACCGTGACCAGGACGAATGGGAGCATCTTGCCCGCGGGAAAGATCGGTGCGGATCGTTCAACATTGAAGCGCTTCGCTACTACAGTGGTTTGCATGGGATTCTCTCGGACTCTTGGGATAGGTTTGTCATCATACGCGCCGCCGCGCCAAGCGCAAATTTTCACACCCGTTTCATCTGAAAGAACCGGGGATGTATGTATATTTCGCTCTAGCCGATCAAGCCCTAGGGTATCGGCCTCCAGACACGATTCACAGCAGAACGGCTTGACAACGGCACACGGGGTTGATTACCGTTTCCGTCATTCCTGGCGAAGCGCTTAGCTGAGACGGCCCGAACTGTTTTCAAGCCCACTTAGTCCTCGCCAGCGAAGCGGTTCAGCCGTTATGCGGGCTGCTGGCAAACTGCTCGACTTCAAGGAGAACATGATGACGAAAATGAAATTTCTGCTTCCGGTGCTGGCTGTGATTCTCCTCTCCACAGGGTGGATGGGAGCACAATCGACGACCCAGGGCGCCGTTGGTGGAACAGCGCAGGACACATCCGGCGCCGCTGTTCCTCAAGCCACCGTGGTGATCCACAATGACGGCACGAATGCCGAAGTCCACCTGGTAACCGATGCCAGCGGTTATTTCAAGGCTCCGCTTCTGGAGCCGGGCACCTACACGGTGACGGTGAAGGCCCTGGGATTCCGCGAGTATCGCGCGAGCAACGTGACGATTCAAGTCGGCCAGTTGACCTCTATTGAGCCAAGGCTTTCGATAGGCAATACGTCTGAAGTCGTCAACGTCACATCGGAGGCACCGGTCATCAACACGGAGTCGCCTGACTTTGCCTCCAACCTCAACCAGCGCGCGCTCGACAATATTCCGATGAACAATCGGCGCTGGTCCTCACTCGCAGTGCTGACGCCAGGCGTAGTGAACAGTTCCACGGGTTTCGGCCTGGTCAGCGTGCGGGGCATCAGCAATATTCTCAATACAGTGCTGATCGACGGCGCCGACGACAATCAAGCGTACTTCTCGGAAGAACGTGGCCGAACGCGCGAAGCTTATTCCACATCGGCGAGCGCGGTACGTGAGTTCCAAGTAAATACAGGCGTCTATGCTGCGGAATTCGGACGTGCGGCAGGTGGCGTCATCAACTCGGTGACCAAGAGCGGGACTAATAACTTTCACGGCGTGGCCTATTTTTCAGACCGTCAAAGCAAGTGGGCCGCCTTCAACAAACAGACCACGCTCACTACGTTGAATCCAACTACGAATACGTATGTCACGAACCCATTCAAGGCTAAAGATCTGCGAAAGATTTACGGCTTTACAGTGGATGGACCGATCATCACGAACAAAGTCTTTTTTACTTACACGTTTGATCAGCATGCGCATATCTTCCCGCTGATCGGTGTTCCTACGAACCCCTCTGCCTTTTATGCCCTGCCGGACGCAGGTACTGCTGGAAGCAATAACCTGACTACCTCCACGGGCGCTACGTATACGTGCAACTTGGCCACCGGCTACCTTGCACCATCGGGTGTTACGACGGCTGCCGCTCCCGCGCTCGACGCGCAGACCTGCACGTTGGCTGCTCGTCTTCAAGCGGGATCCTATGCGGCGGGCGCAACAGCGTATGTCAACGGCATCAATGCGCTCAACTCCGATCTTGGACCGATTCCGCGCACTGGCTATCAGGAGATCAACACCCCCAAGCTGGACTGGAAGATCGGTTCAAAAAACCAAGCCAGCTTCGTCTATCACCGTTTGCGCTGGGACTCTCCAGGCGGGGTGCAGACTGTGGGGGCCGGTGCCTACTCACAGGATTCAGCGGGCAACGACTTCGTGAAGCTCGACTACATTGTCGCCAAGTTGACCAGCCAGATTCGAGGAGACCTGACCAACGAAGTGCTTTACCAGTATGGCCACGAGTTGAATGACGAGACGTTGCAGAAGCTGAGCGCGTACTCGGTGAACAATCTGCAAACAGCGGACGGAAACGTACCGTACATTTCGCTGTTGAGCGGCACGGGGTTCAATGTCGGCGCGCCGTACTACTCGTTTCGGCCCAAGTTCCCCGATGAGCGTAAGTGGCAAATCGGCGACACGCTGTACTGGGTGCATGGCAAACACAGCGTCAAGGCCGGTATCGATACGGTTCATAACTATGACCTGACGAACGCATCGCAATACTACGAAGGCCTGTTCGGCTATACGACTAGCATCGGCAACTACCTGGCAGATCTCGGCAATAAGGGCAAGGCTACGGGCAGCTGCAACTCCACGCAATCCGCGACGGCTACGGCCACGGTAAGTGCTGTGGGACTTTATCCCTGCTACAACACTCTTCGCCAGGACTTTGGTCCGCCTACCTTCGACTTCGCCACGACTGATTATGGCTTCTTCGTTCAGGACAATTGGAAAATCACGCCACGCCTATCGCTTGAGCTAGGTCTGCGTTACGACTATGAGGCGCTGCCTTCGGTTGTGAGCAGTTTGACGACTGCAAGCGGTAACTATGCTCCATTCAACGGCATCAACAGTAACCCCAGCGATAAAAACAACTTTGGGCCGCGCATCGGCTTTGCCTACGATATGCTCGGGTCGGGCAGGATGGTTCTGCGTGGCGGATATGGCATCTTTTACGGCCGTCTGACCAATGGAAATCAAGGAACAGTTTTACAGACGACGGGTAGCCCACTCGCTCAATCGACTACTACTGTATCGGCTTCGACAGGTCTTGCTTCGGAACCGGTCTTCCCCAATCGCATACCAGCCAGCCAGCTTGGAACAGGTACAGCAGCACCCAGTGCTTACTTCCGCTCTCCTACGCTTCAGAACCCGCAGTTACATGAATTCGATCTACAGTATCAGTTGAATTTAGGCCGCGGTACGGTATTTCAGGCGAGCTACCTAGGCGCTCTCGGCCGCGAACTGCCTAACTTCCTCAACCTGAATCTTGATCCCGCTACCAAGGCGAATGTAAACATAACTGTCTCGGACTCGACCGGCGCAGGACCTATTCCAAGTGGTACAGTGCTGACGATTCCGACATTCACTAAGTATGGCAATACGGCGCTTTTTGGCCCGTCTGCGGTCAACTACCAAGCGATCACGGAGTTGATCAGCAATATCAATTCCAGCTATCACGCATTTGCAGTGGAGATACAGAACCGCAGCTTGAAGAATATTCAATTCGACGTGAACTACACCTGGTCTCACGCTCTCGACTTCAGCCAGAACGATTCGACAGCCGGCAATCTGGATAACTGGTACGACCCTTACAGCAACCCGCGTGCGAACTACGGAAACAGCTTGTATGACACGCCGAATCGTCTGGTGGCTTACCTGATTTACACCGCTCCAGATATGAAGGCCGGACCGGAATGGTTGCACTACCTTACCAATGGCTGGAATCTTGATAATGACTTCCAGGCACAGAATGGTCTTCCTTTTACGGCAACATCGAGCGGTAAGAACTCGTCCGGCGCCGTAGGAAACTTCTGGAATGGCAACAACTCCGTTAGCTACCTTCCACAAGTTGGTCACAGCAACTACTTCTTGAACAAAGACGTAGTGGATGATGTACGCATTGGAAAGACGATCACGTTTGCTGAGCGATACAAAGCTGAGTTCTACGCACAGGTGTTCAACGTCGGAAATACTCAGAATGAGACCGCAACCAACCCGATCATGTACAAGCTGGCCGCGGTAACCGCTACAACCGGTACCGCTACCTACCAGACCAATTTCGGTCAAATCAACACTACGAACAACAGCGGCTTTACTTACGCTCCTCGTCAAATTGAGATCAGCGCTCGTTTTAACTTCTAGGGAAGACAGGCAGAGGGAGCGCAAGGAAAACAGGAAACAATGTATTGTACGGCTAGAAGGAGCCCGGCCTGAAGATGGAGCCGGGCTACCGTTTATCCCAATCCAAGTGCAGAAGAATGCCCTCCTGCAGTCCATTCCGCTTTGGAAATAGGGGGGCCCGAGGCCCCATGTCCTGTTCCGACGGCATTTATCTGTTGAATGGAGGCATGGTTGAAGGCTGCGCCGGCGGACTCTGCTAGGAAGCTATCGATGCCCGGCGGCGCGGTTCGACGAACGTTCAGGACGTCCAACCCCTTAGTCTCGTAGTCTCACAGTGGCCCGGGAAGCAGGTCGTTGGCTTCTCGGTCGACTCCCGAAGAGCCAGGGTCATGCCGTTCAGTCGAGCCAGCCCTGATGAAGGGCTGATTCGATCTTGGTGAGACTGCCTCTCCTCCCCGATCACCTGCTCTGAAAACAGATGCGTGACCCCATTTTCTAGAGGGGCGACGATGCACCAAAGCGTTTCGGAATGAGGGGTTTAGCGGTTGGAGAGCCCGCGCACCTGCTTTTCGGGACGGCAAGTGTAGTCGATTTTGTAGCTGCCAAAGCCTCACAGAACCACAACGATCCACAACTTCGATTTTCAAGTGATTGATTCTAAACACCATAGGCTGTGGCACGCACCTGCTCCCGAACCGCTTCGGTCCGAACCGCTCAAATTGATGAAAGCATTGTCTTTGAAATCAATGACCTAGCTCTGCCATTGTTGAGCTGAGTTGCAACTTATTGAAGCCGCGAGGCATCGCCGATACAAAATCGACAACTTTGGATATCTCCAATGCTAATCCTTCGAGGGGAACCTCGGTACGATTCCAGGACCCGCCGACGCCGCGCCCCGGGAGCGTATCGTTGAAAGGTCGGTGGAATCGGAGACGGCCGCGGCGCAGACCGAGATTTTCTCTATCAACGCCGGTTTCAGCATGAGAATAAAACCTTCCACATGAATTATTTACCCCGATCCAAATTCAGAAAAAATGCCCTCCTGCACTCCATTCCGCTCTGGGAACAGAGGGCCGGAGGCCCACTGGACTGTTCCCCGGGGTATTTTTCTGCTGGATTAGGGGATGGATGATTCATGGGGCCGCACCGCCGGAGTCTTCCGATTCGCTTGGATTGCCGGTGGCGCGAAGGCAGTGGACTGGCTCCGACGCGGACCGCTGATCACTGGCACGGATATCGGTACCATATTGTGATGGCCCTTACACGTGATTGCAACATATCCAGCCGTTTCGAAAGCACGGGAACGTATCAATAATGAATATCCGTCGAAACAAACGTTTTCTCGTCTAGGTGCGCCCACCGATTGAGGAAACGCGGGGAACAGAAAGGGACCGCCGTTCGATTGGTTACTGACGTTGCGATGTGGTTAATACCTATTACCAATCTCCGCTTTTCTTTCTGACCTTCAAAAATTAACTAGACAAAGACGCACGCCCGCCATATACCTGTCCAAACGCGCCGCTTCATTTGCTCGAGGGTCCTCGTCCATGCTACTGCTGAGTCTGTTCCTCTTTGTCGTTTCGTCCCGCCTCTTTGCCCGAACCAATCTTTGCTCGTTCACGCGCGCACCCCAAGCGATCGCCCTCGCCGAGATCTTCCTTAGTGCGAACGAGGCTTGGGAGTGCTGATCGCGATCGCATGTCACACATCCGACGCTGGCCTCGATATATTCAACGAGCGATTCAAGAGCTCTTGACAGCATCGGGGAGAGACGCTTCAACTTGACCAAACGATTTTTCCATCTTATTGACGCTTGCCTAGGAGAGTTTCATGCGTTTCGGTTTCCTGTTTATTCAATCGCAAAATGTCTTCGCGTACCGGGTCACGCGCATCGCCTTATTCGTGAATTTCGTAGCAGCAGTAGTTCATATTCCAGCGAGCGCTCAGCTAGCGACTACTGAGGCCAGACCTCAACCCGCCGCTCACATTGGCTGCGTTTTCCCTGCACGGGAGCCTCAAAAGACTCAGGATGCAACGGCACTGTCACTACTTCAGACAGCCATCGCACGTGGACAGGTTATCGGCAAATCCTCATCGCCAATCATTTTACGCGGCACTGTTACTTCACGCTCGACGAATGACGAGCAAAGAACTCAATCCTACACAATCGAGGAAGGTCCCGGTGTCCTTCGGCGGACAACTGAAGATCGCGGGAGTCCTTCGGGAGATGTATCAAACGACCCGCTTTCTAATACAGTAACGCCGCAAAGACGATCTATACGTCCGTTGCGGAAAACGGCAGAGCTCTTGCCGATTATTAAGATGGATCTAGAAGATAAGTCGGTAGCGTCGGTCGAACTCTTAGCCTCCGATCAAACCTCTATCACTGTAAGAGTTCTTCCCGTCCTTGCGTCCCACGATCCGATTCTTATGGATAACTCGGGACCGATTGTTGATTTGGTGTTTGACGCAACAAGCCGGAATATCATAAGGGCGACTATTCGTTCGGTGGGATGCGAAGCTGTTACGGTGCCTCCGATCACGTTTGAATATGCCAATTTTCAGCCGAACAAAACCTATCTTTTGCCAACACTAGTGGAATCCCGTTTTCAGAATAAGCGTAGAGTCTACACGATTACCTCAGTTGAGATTGGCGGGAATTAGCGTGAATATTTTTGGTCGCACTCTTCGTGTCATTACAGCGTGCATGGCTTCTATCACCATGGCATCCTTTGCGCAACAATTGTCATCCGATGGCGGCGTGGATACAGGTGGCCCGACTGGCGGTGTGCCGGGCACGGCATTTCAAACGAGTGGCATCGAAACAGTTAATCCGAGAACTGGCAACTTGAATCTCGAGATTCCTCTGCTAGCGTTGAAGAGTGCTGGAAAGGCTAATACCAATTTATTCCTTTCCTACAATTCCAATGGAAACTGGTCAGAAGAGGGCGGGTCTGAGGTGGCAAATCCAGCACCGTTTAATTTGTGCGTTCCAAGAGGTGCCGTAGCTATCACGAACGAAGGAGTCGCTGGCTATGGCTATGTGGGACAGGACACGACAGTCTTTCTCGGTTGCGATGGTACGGTATATGCCGGCTCGGGAGGGACTAGAACGACAATAAATGGAGTTGTCTGGGTTACCGAAGGCGGCGGTTCGTTTGTTACACATGCGTCTAACGGCGTAACTCTTAAATATCCTGACGGATTCTCTTCGAGTTCTCAAACAAGTTTCACTGACAATAACGGGAATAGCCCGTACGGTTTTGGGTCAATAGACACTGAATACGACGGCTGGGGACTGCCTACTAAGATTTACTATTTCGATGAAACCGGGACGTCACAACATATTACGTTGAGTTACATCCCTGCAACATTTCGGTACTCGGGCTCGCAAGGCTACACTGGCGTACCTCAGTATGAGGCTTTGGATACCGTCACTTTCCCTAACGGACTGCACTACCACATCACTTGGGTCACTAATCAGGATGGGACGCTACCCGGACTGGTCCGACGAATTGACTATCCTCTCGGTGGCTACACTCGCTTTAGCTATTATGGCGAAAGCTCATGCTGCTCTACGTCGTTCAAGTTGTCTGATCGATACGTAGCAGAGGACGGTCTAAACGAGAATCAATACCACTACTCGACGACTTACGTTCCTGGAACTACCACGCCTCATTACTGTGCCACTCACGACTGTGCTGCAACCACGACGTTTCCAACCAATGATGTTGAGACATTGCACTGGACCGACTCGCCAAACACCCCCAATCACGAAGTTCTCCAGGATGCTGCGGGGCACGTTCTGAAGGAGACATTGCGAACTTTTGTAGCGCTCGCTGCCGGTTCGGATCCCGTCTACGTTCCGCAGACAGAAGCCGTCAGTGTAGACGGGGCTTTACAGTACACGCAGCAATTTCAGTGGGATAATTTTGGGAATCAGACGCAGGTGAAGACCGTTTCACCTGACGGAACGGTGGTTGCCCAGACCGACACCACCTACTGGGGTGCAACACACCCCTCCTATACATCTCCCGATGTGAATTTTACCGAATTGAAGGCAACAGAGGCAAGAACTGGAATTGGCGGAAATCGACAGGTCACGACGTATGGCTACGATACGGATGGCTTAACGGGGATTCGTGGAAATATCACTTCGGTTACAGTGGGACCTGCGGTAGGAGTGGGAATTACATCTTCGACGACACATGATGGCCGCGGAAATATTCTGTCTTCCACCGATCCTCGGGGTAACATAACTCATTATTCGTATACAGACTCGTGGACTGCAACGGCTGGTAGCCCGGACAATTGTGGCAGCATTAGCGGCGCACTTCCAACATTGATTACAGATGCGACGGGTCACTCCACGGCTATGACCTACTATCAATGCACTGGAATGATCGCGACGGTGCGAGATCCAAATGACATTGCGACGGGGCGGGCGGGTTCTGTATTTCACTATAATCCGGAAAATATGATTGTTTCCGCCGATTTGCCTGGTGGTGGTCATCAGTCCGTTGTATATGGTTTTGGATTAGCACCGGAATATGATTCTGTGCGTGCCGATAACCCGCCTTCCTATGTAGCGCAGACTACCATCTCGGCTTATCCGGATCCGGATATCGTCACTCGAACTGTATACGATGGCTCGGGACGTATTGTCGCAACCTTGATGGCCGACCAGTTCACATCGGTGACGGGATATGATTCTGTCGGTAGAATCTCGTATTCATCGGATGCGGGTAACACGCATCAATATCAATATGACGCTTTGTCCCGGCCAGTAAAAGAGACTCTCGCCGATGGCACGGTTCAATGGACCTGTTATCGCGATTTGGAAACAGCGGGTCAACCGAACTGCAATGCAGGTGCTGTGGCGGCCGCGGATATCACTTCTTGGGTTGATCAAACCGATTGGTTGCCTCCGGGTAGTACAGTATCGAATTGGCAACGTAGTATGGACTCGCTTGGTCGCTTGGTGAGCGTCACCGAGCCCGGAAACCTCCTCACAAACTATGGCTATGATTCCCTAGGGAATCTCGTCTCCGCTAATCAAATTGGGAAGAACACCGAGATATCTAGACAACGTGCCTTCCTTTATGATTCGCTCTCGCGACTACTCTGGGCGCAGAACCCCGAGGCAGGATTCATCTGTTATGGAACGGCATCTTCTGGAACTGCTCCGTCTCCAACAAACTGCAATCTGGACGGTTACGATGCCAATGGGAACTTGGCCCATAAGACTGATGCCCGAGGTGTCACAGTTAATTACACGTACGACGCGCTCAACCGCTTGACGCGCAAGACATACAGCGATAGCTCACGTGTGGCTGTCTACGGTTACGACGGCAACAACGAAGATGGAACTCCCCTGAGTACGTTTGGGATAACTACAGGCAATGCGATCGGACGCCTTTCGCTTGCGTCCGACCAGGTTACCAACGGCCAAGCCTTCGGCTACGATGCAATGGGCCGAATGACTATAGAATCCGTTGCTACGCCCAACGGTCCATTCTATGGATACATTACTTCTGCAACATACGATCTTGCAGGCAATCTCCGCACCATCAAGTACCCGGATGGCCGCGTCGTCTCACAAGACTTCAACGGCGCCGGTCGCATGTCGGCTGTCAACTACCAGAGTTGGAACGGTTCCGGAAGCCCATCGCCATATCTAACCGTAGATCCAGCGCATGGGTATGACCCGGCGGGGCATCTGGTCAATGCGACGATGGGCAACGGAGTATCCCTTGCCGCCAGTTACGACAATCGAGAGAGAATCTCCGCGCTGGCTTATGGGACGGCAACGCAGCCACTCTGGGGTAAACAGTACTCCTGGACTCCAAACAGCAATCTACAGCTACAGACCGACCTCATTACCGGCATTCAAAGGCAGTTTGGCTACGATAACCTGAACAGGCTGACGAGTGCGCAGGATCTGCTTACCAGCACGACTAGCGTTTACACGAGCCCAACAGGCGGCGTGAGTGGTTCGGGCGGAGCGCCAGGGGCGGGTGGCGCCAGGCCAGAGTGGACTGACCCAGACGACTCCA
>Ga0157374_10002631_pt1 | contig 15135 bp, 15 predicted proteins | sample M25metaG_FD_115308 | JGI IMG/M metagenome (GOLD analysis project Ga0157374, IMG submission 115308) | Miscanthus rhizosphere microbial communities from Kellogg Biological Station, Michigan, USA - M2-5 metaG | ecosystem: Host-associated > Plants > Roots > Rhizosphere > Soil | place: USA: Michigan...
CGAGGTTCCTGGTCAGCCCGCAGCTCAACCGCGAGATGATCCGCGTCGCGAACCGGTACCAGGTGCCGACGATCAGCGGGGCGTTCACCCCGACGGAATTTCTGGAATCCGCCGAGGCGGGGGCAGACATTCTGAAGCTGTTCCCGACCGAGAACGCGGGCATTCCCTACGCCAAGGCCGTGCTCGCACCCTTCGCGCACCTGCCGATCATGCCCGCGGGCGGAGTCACCGTGGAGAACGTCGCAGAGTGGTTCGCAGCGGGCGTCGCCGGCGTCGGCGTGGGCAGCGCGGTCACCAAGGCGTGGCAACCCGACGGTGACTACGGCCGGGTGACCACGGCCGCCCGCGACTTCCTCACCGCCGTACGAGACGCGCGCCGGTGAGCCAACCCACGCTGATCACCGTCATAGGTACCGCCGGCTCCGGCAAGTCGACGGTCGCACAGCACCTCGCCGTCCAGCACGGGGCCGCCTACCTCGACAAGGACGCGATGAGCGCCCGCTTCGTCGAAGCCGCGCTGGTAGCAGCCGGCTACGACCCTGGCGACCGGGAGTCGAACCCCTTCTACCGCACACACATACTGCCCCTCGAATACGACTCACTCCTCGACGTCGCCGGAGACAACCTGCGCATCGGTCGATCGGTGGTCCTCGACGCGCCATTCAGCCCGTACCTCAGTGACCCCGACTTCATCAGCGCGTCCGCTCGCCGGTTCAACTGGCCGCCCGTCGACGTCGAAGTGGTTCGTGTTCGCGTCTCACCCGCGACCCTGCAGCACCGCCTGCGCGAGCGCGGCCTGGAACGAGATCGCTGGAAGCTCACCCACTGGGACGAGTACTGGTCCGAGCACGGTGCACGACCGTGCTCGTGGACCAACGTGCGTCTGACGGAATACTCGAACGATGCCGACGCCAAAGAGTATGCGTCCGACTAATACTCGATCTGCGCGAGCTCACGCACTTCATCTGGGGTGGCCGTACCGAACCCGAGAAACTCCAAGTTCGCCGGTACCTGCTCGAACAGCATGTCCACACCCACCTGAGTCTCGCAGCCGCGTTCCCGAGCAGCCCGGAGAAACGGCGTCACCGCCGACTTCATCACGACTTCGCCGACGAAGGTGGACGAGGACAGCAGGTTCATGTCGATCGGCAGCGGATCGCCATCGTTCATGCCAAGCGGCGTGGCATTCACGACGAGGTCGTAACCAGTCGGATCCGCTGACCCAATGCGCACGGTGAGATCGGCATAGTGTCCAGTCAGTCGCTCGCCGAGAGACTCGGCCGCATCACCCATCGCATCGACTAGGCCCATCCGCGTCACGCCCGCGGCCGCCAGTGACGCCGCTATCGCCGACCCGACTCCCCCGGCACCGACGATCAAGGCACTCGTCTGGGCAAGTTCACGGCCCTTGCGGAGAACACCTCTGACGAAGCCCTCACCGTCGAACAGGTCCGCGACCAGACTTCCGTCGTCGCGCTTCCGCACGACGTTGGCCGCGCCCGCGATGTGGGCCGTCGGGCTTACCTCGTCGGCGATCTCGATCGCCATCTTCTTGTGCGGCATCGTGACGAAGGCCCCACGAATGTTGGTGAGCTTGAACAACTCTGGGAGGAAGCTCGGGAAGTCGACCGCTTGCACACCCATCGGCACCACCACGGCGTCGATGCCGGACTTCTCGAAGAACGGGTTGTAGATCAGCGGCGACTTGAACGTCTCCGTCGGAAAGCCGAGGTGTGCGATCAACAAGGTCTTACCCGAGATCACGATGGACTGCCCTTTCCGCGCGTTCGGCCAGGGAGGAATTGTAGGCAAACACCGCCATGAGCGTACCGGCGAACGAACTCATCGAACGGCCCGCTTACGGGCGGACTCTCGAACGCGCACGCCACCGGCATCATCACTCATGGTGGCCTCCACTACGCGTCGACGACGCACTCTCTTCACTGAGTCTCTGGGCTACCGTCGTATCGTGGGCCAATCTGCTCGACGCCTTCCATGAAGCCGGGTAAGGGCTGCGGGCTGCAGGTGCACCCACACCCCGATAGCTTGCAGCATCAACTGAATCTGGATCAAACAAACACGACTCTAGAAACGGGTGGACTCAGAAACGGGGACTCGCCAAACGCGGCAACGCGCGCCGTGGTCGGCGAAACTCACGCGGTGGGCGCGATGGTGCAAGAGAAGCAATATCTCCACGCACCGTTAGAGGAACTAGCGATTCTCATCTGAAATGTCCAATTGGCCACAGTGGCCAAATCAGTTGAGAAATGGACATCTACTAGCTTCAACATCACTCGTCGTACTACTGCTTGGCCATGTTGGCGAACCGCGACAAATGTAGTTGGTGCGCAACGGTAATCGTCTTGGTCGGGCCGTTACGGTGCTTGCCCAGGATCAGGTCGGCCTCACCGCCGCGCGGGTCGTCGCGCTCGAACGCATCTGGCCTGTGGAGCAGGATGACCATGTCGGCATCCTGCTCCAACGACCCGCTTTCGCGAAGATCCGAGATCATCGGCTTCTTGTCCGTGCGCTGTTCCGGCCCGCGGTTCAGCTGGCTGATCGCGACGACCGGAACGTCGAGCTCCTTGGCCATCAGCTTCAGGCTGCGCGAGAAGTCCGACACTTCCTGCTGCCGCGACTCGTACTTCTTGCCCGACGTCATCAGCTGCATGTAGTCGACAACGATGAGCCTTAGGCCCGCCTTCTGGCTCAGTCGTCGTGCCTTGGCGCGGATCTCCATCATCGTCAGGTTCGGCGAATCGTCGATATACAAAGGCGCTTCGCTGATTTCGCTCATCCGCCGCGCCAACCTTGTCCAGTCTTCGTCGCTCATCCGACCCGAACGCATATCGGACAGCTTGATTTTGGCCTCGGCCGACAACAGCCGCATTACGATCTCCGACTTGCTCATTTCCAGGCTGAAAATGACGCTGGCCATCTGGTGCCTGATCGAGCACGACCGCAAGAAGTCGAGCCCCGGCGTCGAGTTGTGTGTCGGCACCATCCCCCGGCCCGCTAGATACAGATGCGCAGCGTTGTCCACCTGCACGCATCGCACCGCAACGGTGCGCACCCGACGTACCGCGTCGATCTGCAGCACCGGCGCCATCAACGTCGTCGCGGGCCGCCCCACATATCGCGCCATCGAACCGGCCGCCGCGATGGTGTCCATGCCGCACCGAAGCTCTGCGGTGGTCCGGATCCCGTAGCCGGTCGGCCATTGATGCGATGCATCCGCGACGATGACAGTCCCATCAGAGAATTCGATCTCATAGCAAGGACGGCCGAGCACGACATCCGTCGCTGCCACCACCTGCGTCGGCTCCCCATCGGCGCCGAGCAGCCAATCCCCTACCGCGACATCACCCATGGTGGTCCAGCCCATCGGCGTCGGTAGCGGCGTCTCGAGCTTGAGTGCCTTCCCCACACCGGGCCTCGCCGCGATGATGATCATCTGTCCCGGATGCAAGCCGTTCGTCACCTCGTCGAGTTCAACGAATCCCGTCGGCACGCCACGAGCAAGTCCACCGTTCGACGCGATCGCGTCGATCTCGTCCATCGTGGGCTGCAGCAGGTCCTCGAGTGCCACAAAGTCTTCCGAGGTGCGACCCTCGGTGACGTCATAGATCTCGGCCTGTGCCCGGTCGACGATCTCGGTGACGTCCGCGCCCTCGGCACCCGCATAGCCGTACTGCACCACTCGGGTGCCCGCCTCGACCAGCCGGCGCAGCAGCGCCTTCTCCGCCACGATGCCCGCGTAGAAACCCGCGTTGGCGGCGGTCGGCACCGTTGAGATCAGCGTGTGCAGATACGGCGCCCCGCCGATCCGCCGCAGCAGGCCCCGGCGATCCAACTCGGCGGCCACCGTCACAGCATCGGCAGGCTCGCCGCGGCCGTACAGGTCGAGGATCGCGTCGTAGACGTTCTGGTGCGCGGGCCGGTAGAAGTCGCCGGGACGCAGCCGCTCCAGCACGTCGGCTATGGCGTCCTTGCTCAGCAGCATGCCGCCGAGGACGGCCTGTTCGGCCGCAGCGTCCTGCGGAGGCTGGCGGCCGAAGTCCTCACTGGGCGGCGGGACGTCCATACCCGAATGGCCGAGGTCATCCACGACAGCCACGGAGCGCCCACCTTCCCCTCGCCCTAGTCGAACATATGTTCGTCTATCGCTCACCCGAGCGTAAGTCAGGCCACCGACATCTGTCACCTCGCGAACCGCAAGTCTGCCTTGCGACGGCCAACGCTAGGCGTTGCTGGGGGTGGGTCAAAACGACCCTGTTTATGAACCTGTGTATGGGATGTGGATATCCGTGGACAGCCATGTTGAGTCGTTGGGGAGAACCTGTGGACTAACGACTTTGTTCAGTGCATCCCCGCAGATAAGCGCACCACAACCCACGTTCATATCTGTGGATGGCAATTCGCTCGGCGTGTCGGCCGGGGTTGCGATCTCGGGCGTGTTGTGTTTCACGCAAGAGCCGAAGAGGTTAACAGCTCGTTAGCTTCGCTGCCACACGAATGTGGGACAAAGTTCGCCAGAGGGTACAGCAACGGCCGGGTGAAGATCGATCATGGTGTTCACCCGGCCATATTGGCGCGAGGAAAATTAACCCGCGACGACGTTCAGGGACACCGAGGCGTCCACGTCCGGGTGCAGCCGGACCGCGATGGGGTGGGTGCCGACCGATTTGATGTGCGCCTTGGGCAGCTGGACCGTCCGCTTGTCCAGATTCGGTCCGCCGGCCTTCTTGATCGCCGTGACGACGTCTGCCGCCGTAACGGAACCGAACAGCTTGCCGGTGTCCCCCGCCGCCTTGACGGACAGCTCGACCGGGCCGAGGCCCTCGATCGCGATCTTGAGCTCGTTGGCGTGCTCGCGTCCCTTCACGCTCTTGATCTCGCGGCCACGACGGATCTCGTCGGCCTGGCGCTCCGCGCCGCGCGACGCGACGATCGCCAGTCCGCGCGGCAGCAGGAAGTTGCGGCCGTAGCCGTCCTTGACCTCTACGATGTCGCCGGACGAACCCAGGTGGTCGACCTCTGCAGTAAGAATCAGTTTCATCTCCACGTCTTCCGTTCTGGCTTAGCGCGTCGACGAGCTGAACGGCAGGAGCGCCACCTCGCGGGCGTTCTTGACTGCGATCGCGATGTCGCGCTGGTGCTGTACGCAATTGCCGGTTACCCGGCGGGCACGGATCTTGCCGCGCTCGCTGATGTAGGTGCGCAGCAACGCCGTGTCCTTGTAGTCGATCGTCTGCCCCTTCTTTGAGCAGAACACGCACTTACGTGTCTTGATCGGCTTCTCCGGCGCGGGGCGCCGCTTCGTGGCCTTGGCCATGTGTCAATCTCTTTCTGGGATCGCTGATTAAACGTTGTTGTCAGAAGGGCGGTTCGTCGTCGCTTCCGGCGAACGAACCGGACGCAGGCGCGCTGCCCCATGGATCGTCCTGCTTGGGTTCGACGCCACCGGTGCTGCCGACGCGGGAACCACCGCCGCCGCCGCCACTGCCGAATCCGCCGCCACCACCGCCGCTGCGACTCGCCTTGTTCACCTTGGCCGTCGCATAGCGCAGCGACGGGCCGATCTCGTCGACCTCGACCTCCACCACGGTGCGCTTCTCACCCTCACGGGTTTCGAACGAGCGCTGCTTGAGCCGGCCCTGCACGATCACCCGCGAGCCCCTGGTCAGGCTCTCGGCCACATTCTCGGCGGCCTCACGCCAGATGTTGCACCGAAGGAACAGCGCCTCGCCGTCCTTCCATTCGCCGCTCTGGCGGTCATAGATACGCGGCGTCGACGCGACCGTGAAGTTCGCGACGGCCGCACCCGACGGGGTGAAGCGCAGTTCCGGGTCGGCGGTCAGGTTTCCGACGACGGTGATGGTGGTGTCACCAGCCACGAGTTCCTCCTGGGCAAGTTTGTCGGCTCTTCGCGCGAGCGGTCATCGCTGGCGAGTGCGAGCGCGCGAAGTCAGTCGCAGGCGAGCCTACGGAAGCACTACGACGCGCACACGCCGTTCGGCTAGTGCTTGTCGGTCCGCAGCACCTTGGTCCGGAGCACCGACTCGTTCAAATTGAGCTGACGGTCGAGCTCCGACACGGTCGCGGGCTCCGCCTTCACATCGACGACGGCGTAGATGCCCTCGGCGTGCTTGGCGATCTCGTACGCCAGCCGGCGCTTGCCCCAGATGTCGACCTTGTCGACACTGCCGCCGTCCTTGCGGATGACATTGAGGAATGTCTCCAGCGACGGAGCAACAGTGCGCTCGTCGAGAGTGGGGTCAAGAATGACCATGATTTCGTATGGACGCATGAGAACCTCACCACCTCCTACGGTCTAGTGCGGCCACGGTCGTTCCGTGGCAGGAGGGTTACCTGCGTCGGCAACCGGCCCAGGCTACAGGAACGCCCGCTGATCTGCGAAATCGCGCAGTTCGCCGGGCTTACACTTCCGCCGTGTTCTCCGAGACGCGGTATGCGCTGAACGGGGACTTGCGCGTCGCCTACCGCACGACACGCGAGGGCGCTCGCGACATCGCGTTAGTGCCGAACTGGTTCAAAACTGTGAGGTTCTTCCGGAGCTACCGCCCATTCAAGGGTGGGTCGAGGCGATGACATGGCTCGGTCGACTGACTCTTCTTCGACTAGCCGGGAATGGGAGCCTCCGATCCGCTCTCGCCCGGCGCGCTGCCGACCTTGGAGCAATGGGCCGACAGCATCGCCGCGGTGCCCGACGATCTGGGGAGCGGTGAAGCGGTCCTCCTCGCGGTCGACAGCGCGTCCGCGCCAGCGGCGCTTTTGCAGCAACACATCCTTTCCGCGGCGCTCACAAGCTCAAGGGCGTACCCGGTGACCGGCACCTCTTCGCCGTCACATCGATCAGCTAGGCCCGGTGCCGGTAGTACTCGTGGGCAAGCTCCTGAATCTCCGCAGACGCCTTGCCCAAATCGCCGGAATCGAACGGCGGCTCGGGGTCGTACTCGATCATCAGCTGGCTCGCCTCGGCTGCGTCGCGTCCGACGAGTAGCTCGACCAGGCGCAGCGCCATGTCGATGCCGCTGGACACGCCGGCCGCGGTCATGATCCGCTGCGCCAGATGCTCGACCACGCGCTGTGGCACGTACTGCGCGCCGAGCGAATTGAACAACTCCTGCACCCGCCAGTGCGTCGTTGCCGTCAGCCCTGTGAGCAGCCCGGCGGCGGCCAGCACCAGGCCGCCGGTGCACACCGACGTGGTGAACCAGGAGTGCCTGTGCGCCTCGCGCACCCAGTCGAGCACATCTGCGTCGTTGATCAACACGCGCGTGCCGATCCCGCCGGGGAACACCACCACGTCCGGTTGAGTGAGTTCGGCGAACGCTTTGTCGACCGTCATGCCCAGCATCCCGTTGTCGCAGCGCACTTCGCCGCGTTGATGCCCGACGAACACCACGTCGATCGACGGAACTCGTTGCAGCACTTCGTAAGGGCCGACGGCATCCAGCGCGGTGCAGCGTTCGAACAGTGGAATCGCAACCAACACAGGCCGCCTCCTTTAAGTGCTGCGCGCGAAGTCCGGTTCATCCTCCGGTTCGGTTGACTGATCGGGCGCCGGGGTCACGCGGGTTCGGCCCGCATGCGGACGCAACCAGTCGGGCAACCGATCCGGCGGCGCATCGGGTGCCCGCTCGAACGCGCCACCCGACGGGTCGTCGACCTGCCCCCGGTATCGCACCAGGTCCAGCTCGGGCCGGTAGATCTGTCTGATCACCAAGGCGCACAACACAATCACTGCGATGTCGCGGAGCAGTACCGTCACGGTGAACCACTGTTCGGGCAGGCCACGGTTCTGCTCGCCGTACAAGAACATCATCCGCGGCACCCACACCAGCGCATCGATCGTCATCCATGCCAGCAGAATCCGGCGATGCGGCAGTGCCAGCACCGCCAGCGGCACCAGCCACAGCGAGAACTGCGGACTCCACACCTTGTTCGTCAGCAAGAACGCGGCAACCACCAGGAACGCCACCTGCATCAGCCGCGGTCGTTGCTTCGCCGTCAGCGCGACGTATGTGATTGCGATACAACACGATACGAACAACACAGCGGTCACCGTGTTGAGCACTGTCGGCGGCTGCCAGAACCCCAGGTTCTGGTCGAAGCCACGCCAGCCGGTGAACGACTTCACCACGTTGTACAGCGAATCCATATCGTCGCCACGCCGCGTGTTGAGCCGGAAGAACTCCGACCATCCCCGCGGGAACAGCACCATGATCGGCAGGTTCACCACCAGCCACGCCAGCACCGTCGCGATCGCCGCCTTGCCGACCTCGCGCAGCCGTCCTGTCCGCAGGCCCAGGATCACCAGCGGAATGAACAACAGAAGCGGATACAGCTTGGCCGCGACACCGAGCCCAATCAGTCCACCGGCCAGCCACGGCTTTCGCCGCGCCCATGCCAGCAGCGCGCCTGTTGCGAAAGCCGTTGCCAGTGCGTCGAAATTCGTGAACACCTGAAAGATCAGAATCGGCGACGCCGCCACCAGTGCCGCGTCCCACACGCGTCGTGGACCCGCAAGCCGCGCGCTGGCCCACACGGTGGTCATCCAGGCCAGCGCCAATCCGAACGCCGCGATATTGAAGAACATCACCACCTCGGCGATGATCGGTACCGACACCAGCTTCGTCACCGCGGTGTACGTCTTGGCCAGCGCCATCGACAGGTACTGGTATATCCCGGTCAGCACCGGATATTCCATGTACCGCACCGCGATGTTGCCGTCGTACTGTGTGCGTGGCTTGCCGTCGCTGTCCGTCTCGATCCAGCTGGACTTGTACGGAAACTTGCCCAGGTTCAACAACTCCGCGGTGTACAGCGGAACGGTGTCGGAATAGCAGAGCTCGTAGTAGGCCCTCTGGTTCTGCCAGTTGCCCACCCGCTGATCGGCAGTGCCGGTACCGGTGGTCTGCAGGCACGCCGCCTTAGTCGTATAACCCAACGCGAGGAAAACCAGCGCGATCATCAGCATCACCCGCAGCGGCGTCAGGAAGCGTTGGCGCCCGATCAGCGCATGCCGGCCGACTGGCCCGCCGATAACCCCGGACAGCGCCGCGCCGATGGTGTCGGTGCGGCTGGGCAGGTCGCGGTCATCAAGGCTGCGTAGGTCTTCGGCCGGCCGAGCCGGCGCAACAACATCGGCCGGCTCGGCGGGCGAGACGGTTGCCGGTTCCCGCTCGGTCACGGAGGCGGAGGAGGGCCAGGCGGCGGCGCTCCCGGCGGCCCTGGCGCGGGTCCGACTGGCGCCGGAGGAACTTGAGGCACGGTGGTCGGCGGCCCGATCGGGATCGTAATGCCCGGCGCCACTTCGATCGTCGGCTGAATGACCGTCTCCGCTGGCGTCGGCGGCGCAGTGGACGGCGGCGGTGGCGGTGCCTGTGGCACGCCGGCATAGCCGCCAATCTCGGCGGGCTTCGGGAACGACTCGTCATCGGTGCCCTTGAGCGCACCGTCCATCGTCGCCTTCCAGATGTCCGATGGCAGACCGGACCCGTAAACCGCTGAGCCCGAGGCGTTCTCGAGTGGTTTGGTGCCCTCCGTGGTGCCCACCCAGACCGCCGTCGACAACGACGGGGTGTATCCCACCATCCAGGCGTCGCGGTTGGCGTCGGTGTCGCCGAGCTGATTGGTGCCTGTCTTGGCCGCCGACGGACGACCACCCGCCAGGTTGTGGCCCCTGGACCATCCGGCGATCGGCTGCATCGCGGAGGTGACGTTATCGGCTACGGCCTTGTCGATGCGCTGCTCGCCGCTGCTGTCCTGCTGGCCTGCGTCGAACAACACCTCGCCGCGGGAGTTGACGACCTTCTGCACGAAATGCGGCTTGTGATACACGCCCGAGGCCGCGAGCGTCGCATACGCCGACGCCATGTCGAGTACGCGAGTCTGGTACTGGCCTAGCACAATTCCGTTGTTGGGTGGACCGCCCTTGCCGTCTTCCGACAATGTGTGGTCCACGCCTGGAAAGCTCTCTGCGATGCCTGCCTTGTGCGCGGCGTCGGCGACGTCGGCCGGCCCGTTCTTCAGCTTGAGCATCAGCCGGTAGTAACTCGTGTTGAGCGACCGCTTCAACGCCTCGGCGATGTTGCAGACGCCGCAGCCCTCACCCTCGACGTTGGTGATCTTGATGCCGTTGACCGTCACCGGTGAGCTGTCCACCTGGTAGCCCAGGCCCATGCCCTGCTGCAGTGCGGCCACCAATGCGAAGACCTTGAATGACGAACCCGTCGGCAGCCCGGCCTGTGCGAAGTCGAACCCGTTGGCGTCGCTGCCACCATAGTAGGCCTTCACTGCGCCCGTTTTCGGATCGATCGACACGACCGCGGTGCGCATGTCGGGGTCCTGGCCTTCCAAGGTCTCCGATGCCGCCGCCTCCGCGGCCTGCTGTGCCTTCGGGTCGATCGTCGTGGTGATCTGCAGACCCTGAGTGTTGAGCGTCTGCTCGTTGATGTTGAACAGGTCAAGCAGCTCCTGGGTGACCTGCCGCTCGATCAAGCCGTTCGGGCCGGTGGTCTGGTCTTGCGAGCGTGCCTGCTCCGGCGGCAGCGTCGGCGGGAACTGTTGAGCGGCACGGTCTTGCTTCGACAGCGCGCCGATGTCGACCATGCCGTCGAGCACCCAGTTCCACCGTTTCGCCGCACCCTCGGGATTGACGGCGGGATCCAGGCCCGACGGCCGCTGGATGAGCGATGCCAGCAGCGCGCCCTCTGCGACAGTCAGCTGCTCGACCGGCTTGTCGAAGTACGCCTTGGCCGCCGCCGATATGCCGTACGCGCCGCGGCCGAAATAGATGATGTTCAGATACGACTGCAGCACTTGGTCTTTGGACCATTCGCTGGACATCTTGGTCGAGATCACCAGTTCCTTGGCCTTGCGGACCACACCACCGATCCCGGAACGAGCGTCGCCGACCAACGCGTTCTTGACGTACTGCTGGGTGATCGTCGAGCCGCCCTGCAGGTCGCCGCCAAAGATGTTGTTCTTGAAGGCGCGGGCGAAGCCGGTGAACGAGAAGCCGGGATTGGAATAGAAGTCACGGTCCTCGGCGGCCATCACCGCGTTGCGCACGTGCAGCGGAATCTGGTCGATGTTGACGTCGACGCGATTGCCTTCTGGCGGAACAATTTTTGCCAGTTCACTGCCATCACTGGCCAGGATTGTCGATACCTGGTTGGTCCGGATGTCGCCGGGCTTGGGCACATCGACGATGAGGTAGGCCATCGCAAATGTGACGATCGGCAGTACGACCAGCACGGCCACCGCGGCGTACAGCACGCGGCGCGCCAATTTCCAGTTGATCTGGTGGCGGAAGCTGGGCTTCGGTGCGGGTGGCGGCCCTCCACGCGGTGGTCCGCCGCCGCCCGGTGGGCGCCGCGGCGGGGCCGGCGGTGGCTGCTTCGGCGGCGACGGCGTGCCGTCCAGCGCTGCCTTGACGACGTCGATCGGGTCCCGCAGATGCGGCGGCGCTGCGCCGCGCACCGCCGGCAGGTCCGCGGTCAGCCGGTCGTCGGGTGGGACGCCCGCGGCCCGGCGCCGCGGCGGGCCGTCCCCGCGAGGTTGTGGGCGTGGCGCAACACCATCAGCAGCGCGTCCCCCGCGGACATCACTGGCTGACCGGTCGTGGCGCCCTTCGCTATTCACTGGCCGTGCGCGCGCGACCGCGCGCCGCCTGGGTGCCTCGCGGTCCGCGCCCTCCCTTTGGCGGCGGTACCGCGCCGAGTACATACGACTTGACCAAGTGATTCCATTCGCAGGTCCGGCATACCTCCACCACGTACACGGAGAACTCGTCGTAGCGGGTCGCCAGCAAGACCAGCTCTTCTGCGGTGCGCGCCGAACCGGACACGGCGCCCAAGTGGTCACCGAACACCCACGACACCAAGGTGAGCTGCTCCTTGCGGCAGATGGGGCACATCACCGAGCTGGGCTTCCCATGGAACTTTGCGGCCCGCAGCAGGTACGGATTGGCATCACAGACTTCCGAGACGCCAGTGCGGCCCGAGTACACCTCGGCCAGCAGTGACCGGCGCCGAAGCGCATAGTCCACCACCTGTCGCTGCAGTCGCACGGAGACCAGAGTACGTCGGCCTTGCGATCGCCGAGGCGCGACTACGCCGCAGCGATCCGAGGTTGGCCATCTGGTCTGCGGCGATGGCAACCGAACTTTTACGATCATCGTCGTGGCGACACGGCAGACACCGGGAACGCGGGCGAAGGACAGCGACCGCAACGACACGTGCCAGATCCTCGACAGCGCGCTGGCGGACGGGCAGCTGTGCATGGAGGACCACCGGACACGTGTGGCGCTCGCCACCGGATCCGAGACGCTCGGCGATCTGAAGTCCTTGGTGTCGGACTTGCAGACCAACAACGCAGGGGTGCAATCCCCTAGCAAGTCCCCTAGCAAGCTGTGGGCCCTGTGGGCCCAGCGGGGCGCGGGTAGCGGCTGGGGCATGCGCGCCGCGGTGGCCGGTGTGCTCGTCGTGCTGGGCACTGCGATCGGCTGGGGGCTTTACGGCAACACGACATCGCCGCTGAACTTCACCTCCGATCCGGGCGCCAAGTCCGACGGCATCACGCCCGTGGTGCTGACACCTCCGAAGCAGCTGCACTCGCTGGGCGGGCTGACGGGGCTCATCGGGCAGATGCAGCAGAAGTTCGGCGACACCAACGGCTATCGGCTGATCGTGTACCCGGACTACGCGTCGCTGGATCGGCCCGATCCCCAGGACGACCGGCGTCAGCTCTCATACACCTACCGCGGCGGCTGGGGTGACCCCACGACAAGCGCGAAGAGCGACGACGACCGCCTGGTCGACCTGGGCAAGTTCGACATGAAGACCGTCGTCGGCGTGATGCGCGGAGCGCCCGAGACGCTCTGCATGAAGCCTGCTGACGTGAAGAGCACCTACCTGAGCATCGATCCCAGCCGTGATCCGACCACTCCGGACGCGGTGTCGATCGATGTGTACGTCTCGAGCGACTTCGGTAGCGGGTACATCCAGCTGGCTGGCGACGGCTCGGTCAAGCAGATCAACTACCCCAGCGGTAGCTGCAGCTGACGTTCGCCGCCGGTCAGCGGTACGCAACCCGTTGTTGGCGCGGAATATATCGGCGCGATACTATTGTGCGAGGTGTCGAATCGTCGTAGCGGTTAAGCAAAGGAGGTGATTCGGTGCTGGAACTCGCCATCCTCGGCCTTCTGCTCGAATCACCTATGCACGGCTACGAGCTGCGCAAGAGGTTGACGGGCCTCCTGGGTGCTTTTCGAGCGTTCTCCTACGGTTCGCTGTACCCCGCGCTGCGGCGCATGCAGGCCGACAGCCTGATCGTCGAGGACGCCGCACCGGAGGGGATCCCCAAGATGCGCCGCGCGCGGCGCGTCTACCAGCTCACCGACGCCGGCAAGCAGCGGTTCGCCGAACTGGTGGCCGACACCGGCCCGCAGAACTTCTCCGACGACGGTTTCGGCGTACATCTCGCGTTCTTCAACCGCACCCCTGCCGAAGCCAGGATGCGGATCCTCGAAGGGCGTCGTCGTCAGGTTGAAGAACGCCGCGAGGGCCTGCGTGAAGCGGTGGCGCGGGCCAGCAGCTCGATCGATCGCTACACCCGGCAGCTACACCAGCTCGGGTTGGAGTCCAGTGAGCGCGAAGTCAAGTGGCTCAACGATTTGATAGCGGCGGAACGGACCGCGCAGGGACGCGCGGAGCAGCCATAACCAAGCTGAGCACTACCAACGTAAGTACGGAGAGGAAGAAGTCGTCATGACTGGAAACAGCGACGTGCGGGTCGCAATTGTCGGCGTGGGCAACTGCGCGTCCTCATTGGTGCAGGGTGTGCAGTACTACCAGGACGCCGACGAGAACGCGACGGTACCCGGTCTGATGCATGTGCGCCTCGGCCCGTATCACGTCCGGGACGTCAAGTTCGTTGCCGCCTTTGACGTCGACGCGAAGAAGGTCGGCTTCGACCTGTCCGAGGCGATCTTCGCGTCGGAGAACAACACCATCAAGATCGCCGACGTGCCACCCACCAACGTGACGGTGCAGCGCGGACCGACCCTGGACGGCATCGGCAAGTACTACGCCGAGACGATCGAGGTGTCCGATGTCGAGCCGGTCGACGTGGTCAAGGTGCTCAAGGAGAACAGCGTCGACGTGCTGGTGTCCTACCTGCCGGTGGGCTCCGAAGAGGCCGACAAGTTCTACGCCCAGTGCGCCATCGACGCCGGCGTGGCGTTCGTGAACGCCCTGCCGGTGTTCATCGCGTCGGACCCGGTATGGGCGAAGAAGTTCGAAGACGCCGGCGTGCCGATCGTCGGAGACGACATCAAGAGTCAGGTCGGCGCCACCATCACCCACCGCGTGATGGCGAAGCTGTTCGAGGATCGCGGCGTGCAGCTCGACCGCACCATGCAGCTCAACGTCGGCGGCAACATGGACTTCCTGAACATGCTCGAGCGTTCGCGGCTGGAGTCGAAGAAGATCTCCAAGACCCAGGCCGTCACCTCCAACCTGCAGCGTGAGTTCAACACCAAGGATGTGCACATCGGCCCGTCCGATCACGTCGGCTGGCTCGACGACCGCAAGTGGGCCTACGTGCGCCTGGAGGGCCGCGCCTTCGGCGACGTGCCGCTGAATCTGGAGTACAAGCTCGAGGTGTGGGACTCGCCGAACTCGGCGGGCGTCATCATCGACGCCGTGCGCGTGGCGAAGATCGCCAAGGACCGCGGCATCGGCGGCCCGGTGGTGGCCGCGTCGGCGTACCTGATGAAGAGCCCGCCGAAGCAGCTGCCGGACGACATCGCCCGCACGCAGCTCGAGGAATTCATCGAGGGCAGCTAGTTCACACGGGCCACATCCGCCACAAGACCCTCGGGGATGCGTTGGCGCAGAACGTGATAGCACATGCGATATCACGTTTTAAGTCAACACATACCTGCGCCCAGTGACGTGGGTGGCTGGAGTGAAATCACTTCCGCGGGTTGGAGGCGTTCATCGGGGGCTAGCCTCGACGGCGTGACCAACGCCGAAGTGTCCGACGACGAACTGTCCGGCCTCGACGAGTTCGGGCTACTGCACGAGAACGCCGAGCAGATCG